>Ga0302324_100006774_pt1 | contig 24554 bp, 18 predicted proteins | sample Palsa_T0_1_FD_201949 | JGI IMG/M metagenome (GOLD analysis project Ga0302324, IMG submission 201949) | Peat permafrost microbial communities from Stordalen Mire near Abisko, Sweden - Palsa_T0_1 | ecosystem: Environmental > Terrestrial > Soil > Palsa > Peat permafrost | place: Sweden: Abisko... | reverse complement strand
CGAGCGCGCCGCCCAAAGAAAGCCGTGGCGGCCTCTGGCAGCCTGCCTCCTCCTGGCCCTGTGCAGCGTCGGCTGCAAGGTGAACCAGCCCCTGGCACCAGCCAGTGACGCAGGTCCACTTGCGAGGGTTGCACCCACGCAAGACGCCGGACCCTACGGCCTCACGGCGGCCAAGCTGGAGGCCTTCCTGGAATACAAGCGTGCCCTCCTGAATGGGGGAGAGCCGTCTGCGGCACAGCTGCGAGAGCTCCTGCGCGCGGTGGACGCCGGGGAGCCAGACGCCGTCGACAGGGCCTGGGCAGTCCTCCGCGCGCAGGGGACGCGCGAGGCGGCCGCCCGCGCCCGGGTCGGACTCGGCCCGGCCGAAGTCAGGCTCATCGAGTCGATGGCGGCGGATGTGGCGGCGGCGCGCGTCTTTGCTCGCCCGGTGGGCCTCGGCAAGCTGTCCGAGGACCTCGCGGCGGCGCGCAACAGCCTTCCGCCCGACCGCCGCGCCGCCGTGGACTCCACCCTCACCGCCCTTCGCGAGGACGAGGCTCGCGTGGAGCGACTGGCCGACGAGCGCGAGGCGTGGGGTGACGCCAACGTGGACTTGCTGCTGACGCGGGAGAAGGAGTTGGTCGGCCTCTACGAGGCGCAAGTGCGTGGTGCCCGCGAGCGTCTCGGCGTTGGTACGGATGCCGGACGCTGACGGAGTCGGGCAGCCTGGCCTGCAGGCCCCAGCCTCCGGGAGTCCTAACCCTGGGCCGTTGTCCCTTCAGGCTCTGTCGCTCCCGGCCTACCAGCAGCGACTGCAAAGGCCGAAGCGCCGAGGACGAGGTACCAGTAGTTGCAAAAGGACTGCTTGTTGAAGGCGAAGAAGACGCCGAGGACGAACGTCACCGCCGCGGCGAAGCCCTGGGGCGTCCGCGGTGCTCGCCACAGGACAAGTGCGATAGCCAATGTGCTGAGGACGAGCAACGTCGGGACCACGGCCGGCGGGGTGTAGCCGAGCGCCACCAGGGCGGAGGGAAAGGAGAGCGCATCCGGCCGGAACGGTTGCACCGTCTGGAGCCACACCACGGAACGCCAGAAGGCCCGGACATCCCAAAGGGCGAGTGGAAGGGTGAGGGCCAGCATGGTGAGCAGCGCCGGGACCACCAGCCGCGCCCAGGCCTTCCACTGGAAGGGACGTGGAAGCAGAAGCACCGTCAACGGCAAGAGGACCACCGTGTACTGCTTCCACGCGAAGAGCGCGCCGAGCGCGAGCCAGAGGAGCCGCGGCGTACGCACGGCGGCCACGAGCACCAGACCGAGCAATGCGACGCCGAAAGGCTCGGTCCAGCCCTGCTCGAGGACGAAGAGCCCCCGGGGGGTGAAGAGCAACACCGCGGCAGCGAGGGCTCCGAGGCGGTCTGGCCGAAGGGCCACGAGGCATGCCGCTGCTACGACGATGGCGAGCAGCTGTGCGAAGCGGAAGTCCGCCGTGGCAAGGAAGCCCAGGGCGGCGAGGAAGAGCGAGAAGGGCGGGTAGGGAAAGCCGAAGAAGAGTGTCCTCCCATCCGTAATTTCCGCTCCGTAGAACTGGGTGTGGCCATAGATGTTGGGAAAGGTGAGGGTGTACGGGTTGCGGCCGTGAAGCAGCGCGTCGCTCGACTGCTGCTGGAAGAGGAAGACATCGATTGCCGGCCGAGGCGAGGCGCGCAGCACCCAAACGCCTCCGGCCAGAAAGCAGACCGCGAGCAGCGCGGTCCCGATGCGGGCCCACCCCGGGCCGGCAAAGGCCAGGCTGCCCGCGAGCACGGCGGCGGCGCCGACCGCGGCCAGGAAAGCCAGCCAACCGTTGACAGGGCGGAGGTACATGCCCGGCGGGTGGGTGAGGACCTGCGTGAACTGCAGCACCAGCCCGACCAGAAGGATTGCGACGGGTGCGCATAGCCCGAGCCGCTCGAGCGGGGGGAGGGCTGGGGTGCTGAGGGCGAGAAGCCCGAGGGCACTGGCGAGCAGGAGCCAACGAATGGCTTCCAGAGTGTAGTGGCCGTCGCTGGCTTGAAGGGTTTGGCCGAGGGTGACCAGGAGGAGGGCGAAGACGGAGGTGCGCGTCCACGAGTCCGTCGCTTCCGGGGAGGCCCAGACGCTTTTCATCGGCCGCCGGCGGTGAGCCGTCTCGTGTCCGCCGGCGTGGCCGAAGCCTCGGCTACGCCTGGAACGGGAGTGCCCGTCTTGCCCACGGTGTCCGCCAGGACGAAAGCGAGGTCCGGCGTCGTCTCCGCCTCGACAAAAATTTGATAGGCGAAGAGGGTCTTGCTCACCCAGATGAGTGCTCGGTTGGCGGCCAGCGCGGTCCGGCTGAGGAGATTGTCGCCGAGTGCCTTGGGAAAAGGTGCCGGGATGCCGCGAATGCGCCGGATGCGAAGCCCGGCATCGCGCAGGAGTTGCTCGAAGCTCCGGAACGTGAAGAGGCGCGTGTGCGTGCGGTCGAGGATGCCGGACTTGCCGTAGTTGAACTGGCCAAAGAGGAGCATCACCCGCTGGATGAAGAACGCGATGTTGGGCGTGGTGAGGACAACCGTGCGGGTGCGGTAGTCGAAATGCCGGCGGAGCGCTCGAAAGAAGCGCTCCGGGTCATGCAGGTGCTCGACCACGTCCAGCAGGAGAATGACGTCGGTTTCCGCGAGGTCGACGTCGAGGGGGTCGGCGTTGAGGTCGCGGACGAGGATGTTGGCGCCAGGCGGAGCATCGTGGCCGGGAGTCTGGTCCACCAGAGTCAGCGTGCAGCCCTTGTCCACGAGCTGTTGGGCTAGTGGTCCCGGGCCAGCGCCGAGGTCGAGGACGCGCGTCCCCGCCGGGACTGCATCCAGGGCATACGTGTGGCTGGAGGCGTAGTCGAGCTTGGCCGTGTAGTGCGAGTTGTCACCCGGCGGTGCGACGTCGAATCGACGGGCGTACAGGATGCCGGCTCGGTGCGCGGCGTTTCCCAACGTCGCGACGACGACGTTCCAGGCGTAGGCGAGGCCGTTGACGCGAGAAATTTCATCGCCGTAGTAGGTGGGGATGGGAAGCTCAACAATGCGGGCACCGGCGTTGACCAACTGGAGGATGATTTCCGTGTCGAAATGGAAATCGTTGGAATTGAGTTGGAAGGGCAGGAGCTTGAGCGTCGCGGCACTGTACAGACGGTAGCCAGAGTGGAATTCGGAAAGGCGAGTGCCAAGCAGCGCGTTTTGCACCGCTGTGAGGATGCGGTTGCCGACGAATTTGTAGAGCGGCATCCCACCCTTCAGCGCGCTCGAGGGCGGCATCATCCGGCTGCCAAAGACGGCATCGGCGCTGCCGTCACGGAGCGGCTTCAGGAGGCGTGGAAGCTCCTCGGGGGCATATTGGCCATCCCCGTGAACCATTGCCACCACATCGAAGCCTTGCGCGATGGCATACGCATAGCCGACCTTTTGGTTGCCGCCATAACCTTGGTTGTAGGCATTCCGGAGTACGGTCACAGGCAGCTCGGGATGCCCATCGCGGTACGCCAGGCCAATGTCATATGTCCGGTCGGCCGAAGCGTCGTCCACGACCAAGACCTCGGTCTCCCAATCCCGAAACACGGCGAGAGGAATGCGGTTCAGGACGGCGGTGAGCGTCGACTCAGCTTGATAGGCGACGATGAACACCAGGAGGCGAGCGCGCTGCCGTGGTTCCACAGACGCTAGCAGCTCTGTCCCGGGGAGAGCGTGAGGCGGCACGACCAGAGGTGTCGCCCGAGATGGACCCAGGGTGCAACCCCAGAGTGCCTGGGTGCTCCGTTCTTGGTCCTTCCACCCACGCCTGCAGCGGCCCCCCCGGGTACAAACGCAAGCGAAGCCGCCACGACCTGGCCTCCGTTTCGCGCGTCCTCGGTCCCGACGCTCGGCACCCATCCTGATGAAGCATTCTTGAGGGCCTCGACGATGCCATCCGCAGCTTTCTCCCCTGCACGCGGTTCCTTCCTCTGTTGGTCGTGACGGCTTTCTGCCCTGGCCGTCCCTCGTCAACAACGAGGTCGATGCGGTACTTGGTGCCTTGGTGGCCTCACCGAGGTCGAATCTTCTCCCGGATTACGGCGGCGAAGGCGCGCGTCGTGAGCCGCAACGCTCTTGTCCTGGCCAGCCTAGGCGTGGGAGTCTCCCGGCCCTTCGCGCGGGCGGCTCCCGCTGGACGCACCTCACGCGCACTGCTCAAGGAGAGAAACACTTGCTCGAGTGGACCGGCGAGCGCTTCGTTCCGGGCGTCAAAGGCGACATCGAGATCGAGCATCTGCACCGCTACCACGCGGCCAGCGAAAGTGTGCGTGGGCTGCGAGTGCTCGATATCGCCTGTGGCGAAGGGTATGGCTCGGCCATCCTCGCCGCGCAGGCCCTCAGTGTCGTGGGCGTTGACATCAGCCCGGAGGCTGTGGCGCACGCTCGGGCCAGCTACCCCTCGGCTCGGCTGCGCTTTGAAGTCGGGTCCTGCGAGCGTATCCCCCTCGGCGACGCCTCAGTCGATGCGGTCGTCTGCTTCGAGACGCTGGAGCATGTGGCGGCCCACGACCAGGTGATGGCTGAGTTCCGCCGCGTACTGGAGCCGGGCGGGTTTCTGGTGATCTCCAGCCCCGACCGGCTCGAGTATTCCGACGTCCCTAAGTTTCGCAACCCCTTCCACGTCCGCGAGCTCTATCTCAGCGAGTTCCGTGACCTGCTCGGTCGCCACTTCCGCAACGTCCAGGTCTATGGACAGCGAGTTCAGTACTCGTCGATGTTGGCGCCGATCGACGATCCCCAGTCTCCCTTCTTTTCGTTCCGAGCCGGTGCCGGCCAAATGGTCCGCGGCCGCGGAATCGTCCGGCCGGTGTACTTCGTCGCGGTTGCCTCGGACCAGGCCTGCCCCCCGCTTTCCGCCGGTGCGCTCGAGCCGCAGGTACCGCCCTTCGTGACCGAAATGGAAGCGCTCCGCGAAGCGTTGGCCGCCTCAGCGGCTGAGGCTGCACGCCTGGGTGCCAGTTTTTCCCAGCAAGAGACTCGAGTCGCCGAGCAGGGCGTCCAGTTGGAGGCTGCCGTCAGAGAGCTCAATGAGGTAACCCGAGGCCTCGGCGAGCAACAAGCGGAGCTGGAAAAAGCTCGGATGCTCCTCAGCTTCGAGGAGGGCCGGACCCGGCAGCTCGTGCAAAGTGCCACCGAGCTCGACTCGGAGCTCCAGATTGTGCTGGCCAGCCGCTCCTGGCGGCTCACAACTCCTTTGCGCAAGGCGATGGGCGTCGCTCGCGAGCTTCACCCGCGCCGCCGCCTTCGGCGGGCAACCGAACTTCTGTTCATCCTCATCTATCGCTGTCTGCCCTTGGGACGCTCTGCGCGGAATCGCATTCGCAGCCGGCTGTTCCGGACGTTTCCCTCGGCGTTTTCCCACACCGCGTCGTACCGGGCCTGGCGTGAACGCGGGGTGCTCGACGAGCAACCGTTTGACCCGGGCCGCCCGCCCGCATTTCACCTGAGCACCTCCGGGAGCGCCGCAAACGGCCCGCTGGCTGGGACAATGCAACACCAGGCGGCCTCAGATGGCCGGTCGCTGCCCATCGCCGACGGCATCTGGGAGTGGGCAGACGGTGTCGAGATCCGGCAGCGCGTCGCACGCGCCGAGGCCTCGCGCCGCGACGCGCTGGGCGTTCAGCGCTGCGAGATCATCTCCCTGAAGGAGTCCGAACTGGACGCCGCGGTGGCCGGCCTCCGCTTCCCCGAGGCGACCGATCCCCTGGTGTCGATCGTGGTCCCCACCTATGGCAACTTCAAGTACACCGTTGAGTGCCTGCTCTCCATCGCTCGGTGCGGCTCTTCCGTTGCCATCGAGGTGGTAGTCGCCGACGACGCATCAACCGATGGGACCGCCGAGCGGCTGGCTCGAGTCCCCGGTCTGCGCGTGCTTCCGGCGAAGCAGAATCAGGGGTTCCTTCGCAACGTCAACCGCGCATTGCCCGCCGCCCGTGGCCGCTTCATCCTGCTGCTCAACAACGACGTTCAGGGTCTTCCCGGCTGGCTGAACGCGCTGGTTGCCCCGGCGCTGGAGCTCCAACGCGTGGGCGCTGTGGGTCCGAAGGTCCTCTACCCGTCCGGACACTTGCAGGAGGCGGGCTGCGCATTCCGTCCCGATGGCACCACCGAGATGGTCGGTCTCAACGACAGTCCCGACCTGCCGCAGTACAACTACTTGCGGGACGTTGACTACTGCTCTGGCGCCTGCCTCCTGGTCGACGCGGCGGTCCTCAAGGAGCTGGGGGGCTTCGATGACGCGCTGGCGCCGGCCTACTGCGAGGACAGCGATCTCTGCCTGCGCTTGCGCGAGCGGGGACTCCGCGTGATCTACAACCCCGCGTCTGTGGTCGTGCACCACCTTTCCAAGACCACCGCGCTGACAGGAAACGACGTCAAGCTTGCCCAAATCGGACGCAACCTCGAAACGTTCGTCAGGAAGTGGCAGGCGACGCTCGAACGACTCACCGACGTGCGTCTCGTGGCCTTCTACCTGCCCCAGTTCCACCCCATCCCCGAGAACGACCGCTGGTGGGGCCCCGGCTTCACCGAATGGCGCAACGTGGCGCAGGCTCAGCCCAACTTTGTCGGTCACTACCAGCCACGCCTGCCCGCCGACTTGGGCTTCTACGACCTTCGTGCTCCGGAAACGGCGGACCGGCAGGCGGCACTCGCCCGCCGCTATGGAATCGACGCCTTCTGCTACTACTACTATTGGTTCGCCGGGCGCCGCCTGTTGGACATGCCGCTTGAGCGGCTGCTCACCCAAGGTCGGCCCGACCTCCCCTTTTGCCTCTGCTGGGCCAATGAGAACTGGACCCGGCGCTGGGACGGGCGGGAGCAAGAGATATTGATGGCGCAGGCTCACTCCGACACCGACGACGAGGCGGTGATTCGCGACCTGCTCCGCTACCTGCGCCACCCCAACTATCTGCGGGTGGACGGCAAGCCGCTACTCGCCGTCTACCGGGTGCCGCTCTTCCCCAACTTCTCCCGAACCGCCTCAACCTGGCGGCGCATCTGCCGCGAGGAGGGGCTCGGTGACATCTACCTGGCCATGGTCGAGTCGTTCGATCTGGTCGCCAAGCCCGTGCACCCCGCCAGCTTTGGCTGCGACGCCGCCATCGAGTTCCCTCCGCATGGCATGGCCGATCCGGGGCCGCCGAGCGGGATGGTTACCAACACACGCTTCGTGGGACAGGTGGCCGACTACCGGGAGATGGTGGCCCGCTATTGCCTCCGCGAACAGCCCGGGTACACCCGGTTCCGGGGGCTCTCGCCCGGCTGGGACAACACCGCGCGGCGGCAGGACGCCAGCTTCTGCATGGAAAACGCGACGCCTGGCGCGTTCGAGGCCTGGGCCGAGTACGTCATCGACCAGACGCGCCGGATGCGCAACGGCGACGAAGGGTTGGTCTTCGTCAACGCCTGGAACGAATGGGCGGAGGGGGCCTACCTGGAGCCTGATCTGCGCTTCGGCCACGAGTTTCTCGAGGCGCTGAAGAATGCCAAGGAGTCGGCGCTGCTCAAGCGGATAAGCGGATATGCGCTCGGCTGAGGTGGGCCGGAGCTCGCAATGATCGCGGCGCTCTCCGACGTGTGTCTGGTGGGGCACCCGTTTGCGCCCATCGGCATGGGGGAACAGCTCCGCTCGTCGTTCCGAGCGCTGCGGAGCGTGGGCGTGCGGCCGGCTCTCCTCGACGTCTACGGCTCGAATCAACCCGAGCCCGCAGCCGAGTCGGAGTTCGGCCCTTTCCTCGAAAAGGGCTTCCGCACCCTCAACCTCTTCCACATCAACGGCGACGAGATTGAGCCGGTCCTCGCCCACCTGGCTGGCAGGCCATCACCGCCGAAGATGTGGCGCGCGGTGAGCCCTCTGTGGGAGCTCCCTAACTACCCCTCCCAGTGGGCCCAGCTGCTGGACCAGTTCGACGAGGTGTGGGCCTCCTCACGCTTCATCGAGCAGGCGCTCGTAAAGGTGGTGCACCGGCCAATCGTGCACATGTCTCCGGCCTGCGAGGTGGTGCTTTCCTCCTTCCTCGGCCGCCGCTTCTTCGGCATCCCCGAATCCGCTTACGCCTTCCTCTTCTCCTTCGACTTGCGCTCTTGGGTGACGCGCAAGAACCCCGAGGCCGTGGTGGCTGCTTTCCGGCTGACGGTGCACAGGCGCCCGCACGCCCTAGCCACCCTGGTGCTAAAGATTAACGGTGCCGAGTTGGGGGATGACCGCTACCGCGCTTTTCTCGAGTCGATAGCCGACCTGCGCGACCACGTGCTTGTCCTCCCACGCACGCTCACCGATGACGAGATGAAGAATCTTGTTCGTTGCTGCGACTGCTACGTTTCGCTTCATCGATCGGAGGGCTTCGGCCGCGGCCCCGCGGAGGCGATGGCCCTGGGGAAGCCGGTGATTGCCACTCGCTGGTCGGGCAACCTCGACTTCATGAACAACGGCAACTCGCTACTGGTGGACTGCGAGCTCACGCCGGTCCCACCCAACGCCTATCCGCATTGGCAGGGACAGCACTGGGCGGACCCCGACGTCGAGCAGGCCGCAGCCAGCATGGTGGAACTGCTGGACGAACCGGAGAAGGGGGTGGCGATCGGGCGCCGCGCAAGCTTCGACATGCGGCGCGACTTTTCCTACCGCGCGATCGGCGTGCGCACCGTGCAGCAGATGGAGGAGGCGATGCGACGTGCGACCTCGGGAGGACATTGACGCTGGGGTGGACCAATCCCTTCCGCCGCGTCCGGGCGCGGGGGCGCAAAAGCGGCAACGCCTTCGGACTGCCCGGGGGAGGAGGCGACGATGAGAGCGAAATTGTTCCATCGTGAGTTGAGCAGCATCGAGACCGAACTCCGCTCGGGCCAGCCGCTGAGCCCGGAATTGCTCTCGCGCGTACCGTCGGAGGTGCTCGGCGAGGTTTACCTCGGCCTTCGACCGGAAGTTTCAGCCCTGGTGGCCGCATTGCCATCCATGGCGCCGGCCCAGGTGCAACGCGACTGGACGGGGTCCGACGGGTTGCCGCTGATGATCCAGAGCTGTGCTTTCGTCGACAGCGTCGCGCGCGCCTTCCAGGAGCAGACTGGCCGGCCGCTCAACGGCGCAACAGTGCTGGACTACGGTTGCGGCTGGGGGCGGCTTCTCCGTCTCATGCTCCGCTATGCGCCTGCTCCCCGGATTTGGGGTCTAGACCCGTGGACTAGCGCGATCGACCTCTGCCGGAAACACCGCATCCCGGTGAACCTGGCGGTAAGCGACTACGTCCCGAAGACCCTGCCGGTTGGAGACACACGCTTCGATCTGATCTTCGCCTTCTCGGTCTTCACGCACCTCTCGCCCAAGTGTGCCCTTCAGGTGATGAAGACGCTCCGCGCCTACTTGAAGGAAGATGGGCTGCTCGCGATCACTGTGCGGCCCTCTGAATACTGGCGAGCGCACGGACCGCTCCCCTCGGGCATCACCCCCGAGGCGATGATGGCGCTCCATCGCGACGCCGGGTTCGCGTTCATCCCCCACAACCGCCCCCCCATCGATGGTGACGTGACCTACGGCGACGCCTCGTATTCGATGGAATATGTACGCAGGTCTTGGCCCGGGTGGGTGACCACGGGCACCACGTCGAACGCGGAAGATCCTCTGCAGACCGTCGTCTTCCTCCGTCCGGCCTGAGCAGAGTCGCGCGCTCGGTCGGTCAAGGCCTCGTCGCAGAGCTGGCGCAAGGTTTTGGAGGCGGAGCCGCTTTCAGTTTCACCGCATGTGCGAGCGAAGGTGGCAAATGAGATCAGCCGAGCGCTTTACGAGATCCGCTTCCCGACGACACGCGGACCAACATGGGGACGACACCGTTGGGGGTCGCTCGGCCCGCGGCTGGTTCAATTCAGGACCAATCGCTCGATCACCACACCCAGCCGCCGCCGGTCGCTGTTGATCCCGAGTTTCTGGGGCACAAAGGATGCGCTGTCGATCTCGATGGACTGGACCGGCTCGGACAGGGCCACGTCGATGGAGAAGGCTGCATTCGGAAGCATTTCGCTAGTTTTGAGCCTGCCGTTCACCACCACCCGGACCGGAGCGCTGCTCCGGTTCCACTCGCCGTCCAGGTGCAGGCGGGTTGCGCTCACCGGGCTCGAGAACCGCACGACGCCGAGACCGTTCGTCCACCGACCGCTTTTCTCGAGGTCGTAAAATCCGCTGCGCGAGAAGCTCAAGGCTTCTTCGAGCGACCTTGGCGCAAGGTCGATCAGATTCTTGCCGAGGAGTCTGGCCGGATCTGCCGCCAGAACCCGCCGCCAGCTGCCCGAGTAGAGATCCAGAGTGCACAGCCCATGCGCGATGCCTTTGGCTGAGATCCAGTCGGCCGCCGCGCTCGGATAATCCTGGGAGAACTGGTCCTGAAGCCCCCAGGCCCAGCCAGCTGGGACGTCTCCATCATAGCCGTTGATCGTCGGCAGGCGCAGCCGGAGGGCAATCAGCATCGCATCGATGCTGGCGGTGAAAGGCCTGGGCTCGCGCACATGAACCGGGTCGGGCAGCAGCAGGAAGTGGTCGCAAAACGGGGGAGGCGCCTCGACGCCCGCGATCAGCGCCGCTTCGGACCGAGCGGCGAACATCGGCGGATTGCGTTGCACCTGTTCGCACGCGAGCAGGACGGTCAACCCCACGACGAGTGCTTTGGCGGGGACACTCGAGCGGGCGGCTCGCCAGAGGCCCCATAGGCCGAACATCGCCACGATCATCACCGCGAGGTAGAGGACGGCTTGGAAGCGGGAGACCGCGCGCAGTGCGCCGGCGCCCGGGACGAACTCGAAAACCCTGAACCAGAGGCTGTGACCGTGCCAGTAGAGTAGAAGTAGCCAGGCGGACAGCACGGAGAGAGCCAGCGCGCGCAAGAGATTCAGGTGCCGCTCGGTCTCCTCGCCCGCGAGCCAGCCGCGCCTTGGAAGAAACAGGGCCGCGCAGGTGGCCCCGAACAGCAGGAAGAGAGACGGCGGCAGTCCGTACTCCAGTTCCCAACTGAATTCGCGCCCGGGCGGCACCAATCTTTTGATCAGCGAGCCCCAGACCAGGTTTCCAGGGCCCACGTTGATCAGATCAATCGGCCTGGGGAGCATCTTCGCGACGATGTCCCATGACCTCGGCCCGATCTCTGCGTAACGGGGAAGGTAGAGCGCAAGAAAGGGCACCAACGAGAGCAGGAACACTGCGCCCAGAGGAACGAGCGACCACGCCAGCTGGCGGGACCATGCCTGGCGGAGCCGCGCCGGACCGTCCCGGGCGAGCTTCAACAAGAGCAAGAAGCCAGCGAGCAGCACCAGGAAGAAAATGAAGAACCAGCCGATGTAATAGCTGGTGAAAAGCAACAGAGGCACTCCGGCGGCCACCCACAGACCGGGTGCGAGGGCAGCCCCTCCCCGCGAGCGCTCGGACACATAACGGACGGCGGCGCCGACGAGCGCTGGCAGAAACAGCGTGGCGAGCATCTGGAAATGCGCGTAATGCAGGCTGCGGAACCCGGCGAAGGCGAACAACGCCGCGCCGAAGAGGGAGAGCGCGGCTGGCAGTCCGAGGACCCGCCGGAACAACCAGATGGCAGAGGCGTAGCCGAATACCAGAAGCATCGCCGCGGTACTGGCGAGAGCGTAGTAGGGAGAGGCGCCCACCATTCGCGCGAGGGCGTAGAACGGTACGTAGAGGAAGAGTGCCTCGCTGTAGCCCAGGACTCGAGGCTCGGGAAAGAAGAAGGGCGGGCTGTGCCAGCTCCAGGAGGCACCGGGCCATCGGATCCAGTGCTCGAGCAGCGCGTTGCAGAACCGCGTATCCCAGAGTTCGCCTGGGAGCAGCGCTGCTCCGGAGGCAAGCGTCTTCCGGAAGAAGATTGCCAGGCAGGTTACGCCCAGAGCACACGCCGCGACCAGCGCCAGCGAGGGTCCGCGACGGCGAGCGTTCGATTGCGACTGCTGCGCTCCGTCAGTGGTCATGGTGAGAGGGCCCGGTAGAGGTCGACCCTCCAGCACGTGATCCGCGCGGTGCACGCGGTTGCGGCGGTGAAGCGGAGGCTGTCGAAGGTCTTCTCGAGATGCGAAGCCATGGATGGAGACGCTACTGTTTCGGGCCGGCCCGGTGTAACACACGGCCAGAGCACCGAGCTGAGGTGGTTTTCAAAGCAGCGCTAGGAAGGCCGAGTCGGAAGGATCGCGTGTCTCTCGTCTGTGGTCAGATTTAGGCCGGGTGAACGAGCCATCCTCAAGCGGTCTTTCCTTGGTGAGGCGATTCCTGACCCGTCGAGGCGCTCTCAGAATTGTTCCGGACCGGAGCGGAGCTCCAGGAAGCTTCTGGCTCAGCCCTGTTGAGGGCCAGCTCTTCTCAGGAAACTTTGAGTTGGTGGCGACTGTCCGAGGAGAGCCGGGTTCAGCCCTTCTCATCATCCCGGACGCGCGGGAGGGAAGCGATCGCATTGAATTGCTGCGATCGACGGGTCCGCCCGGACTCTTGCAGGGTCTTGTTCACATTCCCGTCGGTGTCGAGAAGCTCCATTTGCGACTTCCAACGACCGTTTGCGAGTTGGAGGCGGTGACCTTTCGCCGTGTCTCGCTCCTGGCATCCCTCTGGAGAAGGGCCCTGCCCGGAGCGAGAAGTGCGTGGCAAGAGCGCGAACGACTCCCAGCCATCATGAGGCGACTGTGGGTCGTCAGCCGAGCGCAGGGTCCACAGGCAATCCTCACTGCGGTGCAGAGGTCGCGACTCAGGGCTCGCTCTTACGAGGAGTGGGCTCTCGCCTACGATGAACCGGGGCCGGTGGAGTTGGCGTTTGTGGAATCACTCATCAAGCAAATGGCGAGCCGTCCCGTCGTCTCGCTCGTCCTGCTCGACACGGGCATAGACCCGCAGCTCCTGCAGAAAACGCTCGATTCCGTCAGCTCTCAGCTGTACGTGGAATGGCAACTCTGCGTCGCTGGAGCCTTGAGTACTTCGCCAGTCCTCGATGCGTACAGCGTCAGGCTGGGCGAGCGATTGGTACGCGCCAATTCGCAAATCCAGCGCGGCAGCGTCGAGTCCGCCATCGCCGGCTTGGCACTCGCCACCGGTCAGCTCGTCATCTTTCTGGAACCGGGGGATCGCCTCCCCCGCCATGCACTCTTTGAAGTTGTCCAGAGGTTCCTCCATAACCCAGATTTGGAGGTTCTCTACACCGACGAGGATGCCGAGGATTCGGAGGGTCGTCGAAGCAACCCCAGTTTCAAACCCGAATGGAGCCCACAGTTACTGAGGTCAGCGCTGTACTTCGGCAAGCTCGTCGTTTACCGCGCTGGGTTGGTGGCGAGGGTCGGGGTCATCAATCGGCACGAGACAGCCGGATTCCTGCACAGACTTGCGCTTCGGTGTACGAGAGCGGTTGAGCCAAAGCAGATCGGTCATCTGCCCTTGGTGCTCTGCCATCGCTCGCCCGTTCCGGAAGGGCCCAATGCCGGGTTTGATGAAGTGCTCGGTCCGAGCCCAGCGGGAGTTCGGGAATGCCTTGCCGACGACGGCATTCCAGCCACCGTCGAGGCCAGCGCTGTCCCGGGAGTGCTTCGAATTCGCTATGGGTGCGCGACTGACAATGCGCCCGTCACGATCATCATACCGAGCCGTGATGGGTTGAATCTGCTGCGTCGTTGTATCGCAAGCGTGCATCGGCAAACGCTGGGCGCCCGCTTTGAAGTCCTGGTCGTGGACAATGACAGCCGAGACGCCGCGACCCTGGTTTATCTCGAGCAGCTTCGGCGAACGGCGGCGGCGCGTGTCCTGGTGGACCGAGGTCCATTCAACTTCTCGGCAATCATCAACCGGGCGGTGGCGCACGTCGAAACAGAAATGATTTGCCTCTTGAACAACGACGTGGAGGTCATTTCGCGCGAATGGTTAAGCGAAATGGTGAGCCTTGCTCGTCAACCGGGCGCGGGAGCAGTGGGGGCAAAGCTGTATTACCCGAACAATACCATCCAGCACGCTGGAGTCGTGGTCGGTCTTTTTGGCTCAGCTGGCCACCTCTATCGTCACTCGCCTCGTCGAGCTGCCGGCTACGACAACGGGTTAAAGGTGGTGCGTGAAGTTGCTGCGGTCACCGCGGCCTGCCTCGTTGTTCGCAAGAGCCTCTTTTTGGAGGTCGCTGGCTTCGATGAGGAAAAGTTCCCCATTACTTTCAGCGATATCGACTTCTGCCTCAAGCTTCACGCCGCCGGTTACCGCAACCTCTGGACTCCGTTCGCCGAGTTGTACCACCACGAATCCATGTCTCGCGGGCCAGATGATTCGTCAGCGAATCGAGCACGATCGGAGCGAGAAACTCAGCATTTTCTATCCCGGTGGCACGAGGTGATCGCCGCTGACCCATACTACAGCCCGAATCTGTCGCTCAATCGCGACTGGCCGGAGCCAGCATGGCCGCCACGAGCAAGGCCCAGCTGGGCGACAGTGGCCACTGGATCCCGCGAAAAAGAGAGCGAACACTGAGGGCCGAGCCCGGCGATGTCGTCGTCATGGACAATCTCAACATCCACAAGATGCAGTCCGTCAAACGGGCCATCCAAGGTGCCCGAGCGACGCCGGTCTACCTGCCCACCTACAGCCCTGAGCTCCACAGTCGGTCACTCGCGTAGGCTACTTCCGGGTTGACTCGCACTCGGTTAAATGCTCGGTGTCATCCCAGCACATGAACGTTCTCGTCACCGGCGGCTGTGGCTTCATCGGGTCCAATCTCGTGCAGCACCTGCGTGCGAAACGTCCCGACTGGACCGTGGTCACGCTCGACAAGCTGACCTACGCAGGCAACCTCGAGAACCTGGCTGCGCTCGAGAATGACCCACGCCACGCCTTCGTCAAAGGCGACATCTGTAACCGTGAGCTGCTCGAATCCGTCTTTGCTCGGCATCGCATCGAAGCGATTCTCCACCTTGCGGCCGAGAGCCATGTTGACCGCTCCATCCTCGGCCCAGAGGTCTTCATCCACACCAACGTGCTCGGTACGCAAGTGCTTCTCGAGGTCTGCCAAGCTGCCAAGGTTCGTCGCTTTGTGATGGTTTCCACCGACGAAGTCTATGGCTCGCTAGGCCCGACAGGCGCCTTCACGGAAACCTCGCCGCTCGAGCCCTCCAGCCCCTATTCCGCTTCGAAGGCCGCGGCAGACCTCATTGCGCTGGCCTATGCCCATACCTTTGGGCTCGACGTCGTCGTCACTCGCTGTTCGAACAACTACGGCCGCTACCAGTTCCCGGAGAAGCTCATTCCCTTGATGATTGTCAACGCACTCCACGATAAGCCGCTCCCGGTCTATGGAGACGGAGGCAACGTGCGTGATTGGCTCCACGTCGAAGACCACTGCGACGCGTTGCTGGCGGTGCTCGAGAGGGGCAGAGCCGGCGAGGTCTACAACATCGGCGGTGGCGCCGAGCGCAAGAACATCGACCTCGTGCGTTCGCTCCTGAAGCTTCTGGGGAAGGGCGAAGAGCTGATTCGCTTTGTTGCGGATCGGCCCGGTCATGACCGCCGGTACGCCATCGACCCCACTAAGCTCCGGAGCGAGCTCGGTTGGAAGGCAGCTCACACCTTCGAACAAGGGCTCGCCGAAACAGTGCGGTGGTACGTCGACCATGCTGCATGGTGGGAACACGTCAACAGCGGGGCTTACCGTCAGTACTTCGAGACACAGTACCGCGCCCGTCTCGCCGGTCCGTCGAGCTGAAACCGCATGCGTGTCCTTGTTACTGGAGCCAATGGCCTGGTTGGAAGCCGGCTCACCGCGCTGCTCGCCCGCCGCGGCCATCAAGTCACTGGGTTCGGTCTAGGCCCGCAGCGCGTCGCCGGGAGTTTTGACTACGTGTCCCTGGATTTGGCTGATGACGTTGCTCTGGCCTCACAGGTTCTTGCGGTTCGGCCAGAGGCCATCCTCAACCCCGCGGCAATGACCGACGTCGACGCTTGTGAGACGGCTGCTGCCAAAGCTTTCAAAGTCAATGGTGTAGGTCCAGGGGTCCTGGCTCTCGCGGCGAATGAGCTCGGTGCGCATCTGGTGCAAATCTCCACCGACTATGTCTTCGACGGTGAGGCGGGACCGTATGGGGAGGAGGCAATTCCCAATCCCCGCGGGGTCTACGCTCTCAGCAAGCACATCGGCGAGCAAGCGGTACGTGCCCTCGGAAGCTCCTGGGCCATCGCCCGGACCGCAGTGGTTTATGGCTGGCCGGCCGCGGGGAGGCCCAACTTCGGGTCCTGGCTCCTCGGTGCTCTGCAGAAGGGTGAGCCAGTGCGCCTGTTCGAGGATCAGTTCGTTTCTCCCAGCCTCGCCGACAACGTCGCCGAACAGCTGGTGGACCTTACCGAACGACGACTCACGGGATTTTGGAATGTCTGTGGCGCTGAAGTCGTGAGCCGGGTTCAGTTTGGCCATGCCCTGTGCAACGAATTCGGACTGGAGGCGAGCTCCATCATCCCGGCCCGCCTCGCCGAGGCCAAGCTGAAGAGTCCTCGCCCTCTGCGGACCGGATTGCGGACCGACAAAGCCTCGGCTCAGCTGAGCATCCGGCCTCTCTCATTGACGGCGTCCCTCGCTCGGTTTCACCAGGCGGTCAATGACAGCCAGGGAGCTCGGACATGAAGGGCATCATTCTCGCCGGGGGGTCCGGCACCCGGCTTTACCCACTCACCCGCGTCGTCAGCAAGCAGCTACTGCCGGTCTACGACAAGCCGATGATTTATTACCCGCTGAGTACGCTCATGCTCGCGGGCATCCGGGAGATTCTCGTCATCTCCACGCCCCAGGACCTTCCGCGCTTCGAGGAACTGCTCGGGTCCGGAGAGCAGTGGGGACTGGAGTTGGCATACGCGGCCCAGCCAAGGCCCGAAGGGCTGGCTCAGGCGTTCGTCATCGGACGGAAGTTCGTTGCCGCTGACCGGGTTGCTCTCATCCTGGGTGACAATATTTTTTACGGGCATGGCCTGAGCGAACAGTTGCAGCGAGCGATGGCGCGGCCGAGCGGAGCCACCGTCTTCGGGTACTACGTCAGCGACCCGGAGCGGTACGGTGTCGTGGAGCTCGGTCCCGACGACCAGGCACTCTCGCTGGAGGAGAAGCCTTCTCGGCCGAAGAGCAACTATGCGGTCACGGGCTTGTACTTCTATGACAACCAAGTCCTGGACATCGCGTCCGCATTGAAGGCGTCCGCCCGGGGCGAGTTGGAAATCACCGACGTCAACCGCACTTACCTCGAGCGCCGGCAGTTGACCGTCGAGCTCCTCGGTCGCGGCTACGCGTGGCTCGATACCGGGACGCACGACGCGCTTCAGAGTGCCTCGAGCTTCATCGAGATTGTCGAGCGTCGGCAGGGGCTCAAAGTTGCCTGCGTGGAGGAGATTGCCTTCCGCATGGGTTATATCGACGCCGGACACTTGGCTCAGCTCGCCGAGCCGATGCGGAAGAACGCGTACGGCCAGTACCTGCTGGAGCTGCTTCGCACAGGAGGTGCGCGGCGGTGAAAGTCACCCAGACGGAGCTTCCGGAGGTCCTCCTCGTCGAGCCGCGCGTCTTCGGGGACCCGCGCGGGTTCTTTTTCGAAACGTTCCACGCGGAGCGCTACGTCGCTGCAGGCATCAACGGACCGTTCGTTCAGGACAACCTCTCTCGGTCCACCAAGGGCACGCTGCGCGGCCTGCATTTCCAGGAGCCACGCGCCCAGGGGAAGCTGGTGCAGGTGTTTCGTGGCGCGGTCTGGGATGTGGCCGTCGACGTGCGGAAGGGCTCGCCGCATTTCGGAGCGTGGGTGGGCGTTGAGCTCAGCGAGGAGAACCGGCGCCAGCTATGGATCCCTCCGGGTTTCGCCCACGGCTTCTGTGTCCTCTCCGACGTGGCCGACTTTTTCTACAAGTGCACGGACCTCTACGCGCCCGAGTGCCAGCGGGCCGTGCGCTGGGACGATCCAGACCTCGCCATTCGGTGGCAGGTGCAGTCCCCCCTCATTTCTCCTCGGGACCAGGCGGCGCCCAGCCTCGCCGAGTCGCCCATGCTTCCCGTCTACCGGACGCCCTGAGCTCCCTGCTCTTTCGGAATGGGCGGGTCGACGGTCCAAGTGTGCGCCGGGCGTACCAGACCGGCAGTTGGCCCTGGGCTTCGCACTGCGAAACCGTGGAGTCCCTTCTGGAAGTCGCAACAGATGCGCCCCTCGGCGGCAAAGACAGCGACGTCCAGGCGGTAGTTGCCATCCGCAAGTCCCAGACGGTCCAGCGTCAGCGTGGCGTTGACGGTGCTCGCCGAGGGGATGGGCTGTGTACCCCGCCACAGCAGCGTTCCATCCTGCGCGACGAGCGACACTTCGACGCTCAGCTTCTCGAGCGAGGAATCCGCAGCGACCTCGAGCACGGCCTGCAAGCCGTCCTCCCCCTCGAACACCGTGGTCGCGCCACCTTCGGGCCTCTGCAGCGCCACGTTGACGACTTCGGCCTCAAAGGTTCCCCACCGTCTCCCAACCTCGGCTGGTGCCCCCGCTCGCGGGTGGCGGATGGTCTGCTGGTCGACGGCTGTTGCGGGATGTCCCGGCGCGGTCGCCGATTTCACCTCCGACTGGGCGACCGCTTTCCGGTACTCGGAGACGACGAATGTCGGGTCTCCATAGGCTTTGAGAATCCCCGCATCGAGCCACGCCGCCTCGTCACAGTGCGATTCCAGGCTGCCCAAGTCGTGAGTCACCAGCAAGATGGTCTTTCCAGCGCGTCGAAACTCCTCCATCTTCGCCGTGCTTTTCCGGGTGAAATGCTCGTCACCCACCGAGAGAATCTCGTCCAGGATGAGAAGGTCGGGATCGACGTGCGTGGCAACGCTGAAGGCCAGCCGCGCGAACATTCCACTCGAGTAGGTGCGTACCGGCTCATCGATGAAGTCACCGAGCTCACTGAAAGCGATGATCTCCTCCATCCGGTCGCGGATTTCCCGGCGAGACATGCCGAGGATGATGCCGTTGACGGTGATGTTCTCGCGTCCAGAGAAGTCGGGGTGGAAACCGGCCCCCAGTTCGAGAAGGGCCGAAACGCGGCCGTTCACCTCCACCGAGCCTTTGGTGGGGTGGTAGATGCCGGTGACCAGCTTGAGCAGCGTGCTCTTCCCGGATCCGTTTCTACCTACCAGGCCCACCGTTCGCCCGCGCGGCACGGTGAGCGAGACGTCACGCAATGCAGAGGTTACAGCGACCGGCGTGGCGCGAGCCTCCTTGCGTTTGAGGAACCGCACGAGCTCGGACTTGAGCGTCGTGTATTCCCGACGAATGGTCGTCTTTCGGAACTCCTTGCTGACATTGCGGAGGACGATGGCATCCATTGTCAGACCAGCTCTGCGAACTCCTCCCGCCGTTGTTCGAATACGCGGGAGGCCAGCCAAAGCAGCAGAAACGAGGCAAGCGTGACGACGCTCAACGCCCGCCAGTGCGGGAGTCGGTGCTCGTAAAAGATGCCCTGGTAGGAGGTGATGATGACCGACATCGGGTTGGCGATGAGAAACGCACGCCGGAACGCCGCCGGAACATCGTCCGGCCGGTAGAGGATGGGCGTGACGAAGAACCAGAGGGTGAGGAAGTTGACGACGATTTGTTGCAGGTCCCGGAAGGCCACATTGAGGGCAGAGACCAAGAACGACACGCCGAGCGTAAAGACCAACTGAACGAAGAGGACGACAGGAAACATGACGACGTGCCAGGACGGCCAAATGCCAGCCAGCCCGCCGAGCGCGATCATCAATGGAAACGCTAGAAGGTAGTTGACCAGGTTGGTGAGGACGACGGTGGCCGGCAGGACCTGCGCGGGAAAGCGAACCTTGGTCAGGAGGTCGCGTCGGTCACTGATTGTGCTCGCTCCCGTACCGACGCTCGTCGAGAACCAGATCCACGGCAGCAGACCGACAAAGAGGAAATAGGTGTAGTGCCGGATTTGATTGCGCTGGATGACCCCGAAGACCAACCCGTAGACACCCATGAGCAGCAGAGGATTGAGGAACGTCCAGAGAAACCCGAGCGCAGAGCTGCGGTAGCGCGCCTTGAGCTCGCGCTGCGTCAGGTTCCACAAGAGTGCCCGGTACTGCCAGAGCTCGCGGAAGTTCCGAATCATCGGCCGGGGCGCGTCATATGGCAAAGCCCGAGCCGATGCACATGCCTGGAGCGTGCGCCATCAACGTCGGCGCGGTTTTGTCCTGCGCCGCCCAATCCGCGGCGTGCGCTGCTTCTTGGGGAGTTGACCCGGCCGATCTGGCGCCGAGCCCGCGAGCTGCTCCAGCTCGGCCACGCGGGCTCGCAGGGTGACGACTTCGCTCGACAGCTGCGCCGCCAGGTCACGGACATGGACGTTGAATGCCCTCTGTCTGCCGAAGAGCTCTTCCAGAAGACCACGGGCCGCGAAGCGAACCAGTCGGCGCAGCGAGCCGTCCGTTGATGGCGTGCGCACAGATTGCGCCGGGTCGACGTTTTCTTCCAGCAACTGGACGAGGTAAGCATAGGGCTCGAGGGGAGCCTCGTCGTCGAGGGGTGCGTCGGGGGCGTCCTCGCGGATTCCGCGGGCGGCGAGCCGCGCACGGATTTCTTCCACGAGCCGCTTGCCGTCGATGCTTCGCCCGAGCAGCTTCATCGTCCCTCCACCAGTCGGTCCATTTCCTCGCGGTAGGCCTGTACCACGTTGGTCCAGCGGTGTTTCCTGGCGTAGACGCGTCCCTTCGCTCCAAAGGCGGCGCGCTTTCGTGAGACGGAATTCACCGCTGCACGGAAGGAGGGCGCGTCCGTGTAGCCTTGCCCTGCGCCGCTGCGCTCGAGCTGCCCCCGCACCACGTCGCCCCTGGCGTTGCCCACCACCGGGGTCCCGACGGCAAAGGCTTCCAGCGCGAGAAGCGACAGACTCTCGAGGGGGGAGGGAACCACCACGGCCAGGGCGCCGGCGAGCGCGTCCCACTTGTCCCACTCCGAGATTCGGCCGAGGGCACGAACCCCGACGCCAGTGACAGACATGCTCGCATCTCCGGCGAGGAGCAAGTCGGGGCCATCGGGCTCGGCTCCGCGCAGAGCGGCGAAAAACGAGAGCAGCTCGGGGATGCCTTTGCCGGCCTCCACTCGGCCCACATACAGCAGGTACGGACGCGACACCTGAAACCGCTTCCGGAAGCGGCGTGGGTCGAGCCGCGCAGGAGCTTCGATGCCGGCCCCCACCACCCGCCCCCGCGCGTGGCGCGGAAAGCGCCGGCGAATGAGGTCAAGCTCCTCGGGAGTACTGGCGAAGAGAACGCGCGGCCTCTCGAAGACCTCCCGGTAGCAGCCGAAAGCGAGCGGCGGCTCGTCGTGCGCGGTGGGAACCAGAAGCGTCCGAGTACCGGCGAGAGGCACCGACCAGGCAGTGGACGCATAGAGGTAGGTGAAGGCCACCAGGCCGTCGTAGAGGTGGTCTTCCTCTGCCAGGTGGCGCCAGAGGCCAGGAACGAGCGGCCCCTGCATCGCCAGCCAGTGCTCCTCCTCGCCTCGGTCGAGGCTGCGGCCAAACAGACGCCGTGACAAAGCGTTGAAGGAAGTCATCCGCCGAGGAAGACGCGTCGCGAAGCGCCGCACAGGGACGCCGTCCAGGGTGGAGGCTCCCTGCGGGAAGACGTTTTCCCAGGTGAGGTGGTCTTTGGCGCAGGTGGTCAGGACGGTGATGTCCCAACGGGACGCGAGTCGCTCGACGACACAGCGAGCCAGCGCCTCGGCCCCGCCGGTGACGTCGCCATAGCGCTGGACCACCACCGCGACGCGCGGGCGGCGGCGGTGGGGCGGCGTCCTTTCGGGTCCGAGGCCAGCCGCTTCCAGCGTTTTTCGCAAGCTGGACTCCGCCGACGCGGGCGAGACGCGCGCCAGTCGGCCTTGCTGTCGGGCGAGGATTTTCTTTCGCAGCTTCAAGTCCTCGGCGAGCTGGACGCAGAGCTCGGCGAGGAAGGCGAAGCGTTTCTCGGTGAAGGCCAGTCCGGCCCCACCAAGGACTTCGGGCACGGCACCCGCCGCATAGGCGAGGACGGGGACACCTGCGGCCATCGCTTCGAGCAGCTCAACTCCGGCGAGGTCTTCCTCAGAGAGGGAGAGAAAGACCTGTGCGCTTCGCAGCGTGGCGACATGCTCGGCGTGGTTGCGGCTTTCAAGGAAGAGCAGTCCCGGACGCGGCCTGCGCCAGGAGCCCCGAAGCTCTGCCGGCATGCGAGCAGCCTCGGTGAGAACGATGAGCTGCGCCCCGGGCCGAAGGCGTCTGAGCTCGTGGTGAAATGCGACGACATCGCGCGCGTCCGTGCCGGGTGCCACGGCGCTGACAACCACTCGCGGCCCCCGGCAACGGAGCGACTCGAGGAGTCGCGGCTCTGCTCGGCCTTCCTCGAAGCGGTCCGCTTCGACGAAGGGCGTAAAGGGAAGGACGTGCGAATGTCCAGCAGCGAGGAGCGCGCTCGCCGCGGCAGCGGACGGAGCGAGTGAGAACGCCACCACACGAGCGAGCGCCTGGAGTTGCGCCCGTGAGCTCGTGTCGCCGGCGGGTTGCGCGTCGAGCACCATTGCTCGCTGGCAGCCGAGAAGAAGCATGCGGGCCGTCGCGGCTGATGGGCCTGCATAGTGACCGAGCAGCCAGTCGGACCGACGCAGGCGAACGGAGTCCAGCGGGCGGACGAGGGCTGCATATTCGGGCGTGGGCGCCAGCGCCATGAGTTCCCCCCAGTGTCCCAGCCGTCGCAGCAGGACCTGGAGTCGCAAGGCCGACTCTGTGGCCGGCTCGCCGCGGCGGAACCTACTCAGCAGCTGGTGGACGACGGCCATCGGGCGAGGGAGGGCTTCGCCTGTAGCACAAGCCACGGCCGTGCTAGAGGCTGCTCGAGAGCGAACGGCCCTTCCACACCTGCCCATGACGACGGTGGCCCTCGACGCGATGCTCTGGGACGAGCCCACCACCGGCATTGGCCTCTACACCCGCCAGGCTGCTCGGACACTGGGCGAGCTCGGGGTTTCGGTGCTTCGGCTCGGCGCGCGGACGTCGGGGGAATACCCCCGTCGGCTCCGGAGTCGGACGCTCTACACGCTGGCAGAGTTACCGCGGACGCTGGCCAAGCTTCGCCCACCCGTTTTCCATGCCGTCGGCAACTTTGATCTTCCTCTGCAAAGACTGCGCGGAACGGCCTACGTCCTCACCGTCCACGACCTCATCCCGCTCGAGCTTCCCGAGACAGTGTCGCCAGGGTTTCGCTGGCAGTTCCGGCTCTGGCTCGAGCGCAGTCTCCGCATCTCCAGCCACGTCGTCTGCGACAGCGCCACCACGCGCCGGGGGCTCCTCGAGCGCTTCGGCTGGCTCGACCAGGCGCTGGTAACCGTGGCCCACCTGGGCGTCGACCACGTCCACGCGTCGGTACTCGATGCCACCAGCCGGGCGTTTCTCGAAGCCCTGGGCCTGCCGGCGGAATTTCTTCTCTATGTAGGCGCCCTGGACGCCCGGAAAAACGTTGGCCTCGTCCTGGACGCGCTGGAGCGGCTCAGGGCATGGCGACGCGTGCCCTTCGTCCTTGTTGGCCAGCGCTGGTACGGCGCGGGCCCGGTGGAGCGTCGCATCCGTGAGATGCGCAGCGCTGGCTACGACATCCGCACCTTGGGCTTCCAGCCGGAGGCGCTCCTCCACGCCTTGATGCAGCGGGCCACCCTCTTCGTCTTTCCATCTCGCGGGGAGGGCTTCGGCCTTCCGCCGCTCGAGGCGATGGCCCTCGGGACTCCGGCGGTGGTGAGCACCGCTGGGGCGTTACCCGAGGTATGCGGGGAGGCAGCGGTACAGGTTCGGCCGGATGACGCAGAGGGCCTGGCAGCCGTGCTCAGGCGCCTTCTCGAGTCGCCGGACGAGCGGCGTGCTCGCGCCGAGGCCGGCCGAAAGCATGCCGCTGCGTTTCGCTGGGCCCGGGTCGGCGAGCACCTCTTGGAGGTGTACCAGCGTGTCTCCAGGGGGTGACGAGGCGACACCGGAACGGCGTGTGCGTAAATAGCGCCTGTCCCCGGATTTTCCGGACGTTGTCCGAGACGGCAATTTGGCGGGGTCCGGGCCCGCTGGTAGCCTCCTGGCGATGACGGGCCGTCGAGTGCTTTCCCTCGTGGTTGGGCTGTGGACCGCTTCGGCGGTAGCTCAGAACGTCGTCACCGTCACGGCGACGAGGAGCATCGCTCTTGATGGTGGTTTGGGGCTCGCACGCGCCTATGTCGTGACCGGCGGCATGGCCCAGGGGACGGAGTACGCCATAGCCAATGCCGGAGGCGCCATGCAGATGTTCGACTTGGCGACGTATGGCGAGGTGACGCGACAAGGCGGAATCTTTACCAGCTTCGCCGTGGCCGACTTCCTCCCCATCGGCACCGGTACCACCACCCTCGTGGTCGCAGCAGACGTGGGCCCGTCTTGCCTCAGTACCACCGTCTGCCTGGACATCTTTTACTGGGACCCGGTGGGCGGGTTCGTCATCCAAAACTCCGCGCTGACCAGCGTGAACAACGTCA
>Ga0302324_100006771_pt1 | contig 24562 bp, 22 predicted proteins | sample Palsa_T0_1_FD_201949 | JGI IMG/M metagenome (GOLD analysis project Ga0302324, IMG submission 201949) | Peat permafrost microbial communities from Stordalen Mire near Abisko, Sweden - Palsa_T0_1 | ecosystem: Environmental > Terrestrial > Soil > Palsa > Peat permafrost | place: Sweden: Abisko... | reverse complement strand
TTTTTTGGGCTTTTTCTTTTTCCCCTGGTCGGAAAAATGGGGCCCGCCCCCCCCCCCACACGGGGGCCGCCACCGCTCAACTTCACGACCACCCTAAGCGGGCTGCAACTCCGGAGCCACCAACTCCGAGGTCCACGCCTCAATAACATCGCCCGCCTTGAGATCCGCAAACCGCGCAACCTGAATACCGCACTCGAAGTTTTCGGCAACTTCACGCACGTCGTCTTTGAAACGGCGCAGCGATTCGATCTCACCGTCGAAGACAACGGCCGAGTCACGCAGCACGCGAACCTTCGAGTTGCGCGTGATCTTGCCGGACTGCACGTAACAACCCGCGATCGTACCAATCTTCGAGACCTTGAAGATCTCGCGAACTTCAGCCCGTCCAAGAATGATCTCACGGAACTTCGGCGCAAGCATGCCGACAATCGCCTTCTTGAGATCATTTTCGACATCGTAAATGACTTGATAGAGGCGCAGATCGACTTGTACGTTTTCGGCCAGCCGCTTGACCGTTTCGTCGGGCCGGATGTTGAAGCCGATAAGCACGGCGTTGGACGCGGATGCCAAGTTGACGTCGTTAGGCGTAATACCGCCGACGCCCGCCAGGATGACGCTAATGCCGACTTCGGCATTTGAGAGCCCTTCGACACGCGTACGCAGCGCTTCGACCGAGCCTTGACCGTCGGCTTTGATGATGAGGTTGAGCGTTTTCATGCCGCCTTCGGCCGGCATCTGCATGAACGTTTCGAGCGAAACGCGCGGACCCGAGCTTGCAGCAACGCGAACGTCACGCCGTTTCGTCGATCGCTTCGCGGCGGCTTCACGCGCAGCGCGTTCGTCGGAGACGACCATGAGCGTGTCACCGGCCGCCGGAACATCCGACAGACCCATGATCTCGACCGGAATAGACGGTCCGGCTTTCTTGACCTGTTTGCCTTTATCGTCGACGAGCGCACGAATCTTACCGTATGCCGCACCGACGACAACGACGTCACCAACCCGCAGCGTGCCGTTTTGAATGAGCACCGTCGCAACGGCACCGCGGCCGCGATCGAGCGCGGATTCGATGACGACACCGGTAGCGCGGCGATTCTTGTTCGCCTTGAGTTCGCGCAGATCGGCTTCGAGCAGAACGGTTTCGAGCAGTTTGTCGATACCGTCGCCGCTCCGCGCGGAAACGGGCACCATTTCAACTTTGCCGCCCCAATCGACGGGCTGCAAACCTTCTTCGGTCAACTGCTGCTTGACGCGATCGGGCTGTGCGCCTTCCTTGTCCATCTTGTTGATGGCAACGACGATCGGCACGCCGGCCGCGCGAATGTGCGAAATAGCTTCGCGGGTTTGCGGCATAACGCCGTCGTCGGCAGCAACCACGAGAATAGCCACGTCGGTGACTTTGGCGCCGCGCGCGCGCATCTGCGTGAATGCTTCGTGACCGGGCGTATCGATAAAGGTGATCTTGCGATCGTCTTTTTCGATCGTGTACGCGCCGATTTTTTGCGTGATGCCGCCCGCTTCGCCGGCAGCAACCGTTGCCGAACGAATGCGATCGAGCAGTGAGGTCTTACCGTGGTCGACGTGACCAAGTACGGTCACGACCGGCGGACGCGGCGTCATCAACTCGGGCTTATCTTCTTCTTGCTCGACGACAACTTCGTCGCCGGCTTCCTTGACGATCGCGTTGAAGCCGAACTTTTTGGCGACGGCAATGGCTTGATCCGACGAGATGTTTTGGTTGATCGTCGCCATCGAGCCCATCTTGATGAGTTCTTTGATGATGTCGGCCGGCGGCAGAATCATCGAAGTTGCAAGCTCTTGGACGGTGAGCACGTCGGGAATCTCGATGCTCTCGAGATGCACCGGCGGAACGGCGGGGGCCGCATCGAACGAACCGCGGCCTTTGCGTTGGCGCGACTTCTCGAGCAGCATGTCTTTTTCGCGATCTTTTTTCGAGCCGCTGTCACCGAAGCCGCGGCCACCGGGACGGCCGCCACGGCCGCCGGGACCACCGGAACTCGGAGCGGGTCCGCCCGCGCCGGGTGCACCCGGAGTCGGAGCGGCGCCGGGGGGGCGCGGCGTAAATGGACGCGGGCCCGGCGGCGAGAGCGGCCGGAACGGACCGTTGGACATCGGGCGACGGCCGGGAGCTTGCGCGCCTTGCGAGCCCGCGGCGGGCGCGGCACCGTTGACGCCGGGAGTTCCGCCGGGTGCCGGCGGACGCTGCTGATAGCCCTGGCCCGGCATACCTTGACCCGGTCGCGGCGCAACGCCGGGCCGGCCGGGAATGCCGTTGAGCGGGCCGGGGGCAGCGGAATTTGGATTGTCGGGCGGGGCCGCGGCGGGTTCGCGCGGCGGCACGATCGAGGAGCGGCCGGCGGGAACCGGCTTTAGCGTCGGAATCGGTGCTGCGGCGGCCGGCGGCGTGGCGGGGGGAGGCCGGCGCGTTACCGGTTTGGGGGGCGCTTCCACCGCAGGCTCGGCATCGATCGCGGGAGCGATCGCAGCCGCGACAACAACCGGCGTTTCGACAACGACGGCTTCCGCCGGCGGCGCGACTGCAGCCACAGGAGACGCCGGCGCCGCTTTACGCGAGGTCCCGGAGACCGGCTTGAGCGTCGGAACGACGACTTCGGGAACAACAGGAGCCGGTTTGGCCGCGCGCGCGGGAGCCGCCGCCGTAGCAGCAACGGGCTTTTTCGCGGCGGGCGCCGCCGGTGCGGCAGCCGCTTTTGGCGTCGGAGCCTTTGCAGCGGCGGCTTTGCCGAGCTTTACCCGCAAGAGATCCGCGACTTTTGGCTCAACAACGCTGAGCTGATTCTTCGCCTCAAGACCGAGTCGCCCGAACAGAGCGATCATGTCTTTCGAAGACATATTGAGCTCTTTAGCGAGCTCGAAAATTCGTACCTTACCGGTTGCCATAAATCCCTGTTGTAAAGGCGCTTGCACGCTGGGCGTCTGCCCGGCGCACGCGCTGAGTTGTTAGTTCATTCGTTGATTCCCCGAGACGCGGTTGGGCTGCCCTGGATCACCATTGTACCAGAGCCTCTCTACTTAACCCCGGATAGCGTTTATTCTTTGCAACGCGCTCGGCACAGGCTCGGGTACATAGATATGCGCCGCGCCCGGCCGCCCGGTGCCGTCCGTCGGCGGCCCAACCGCCGGGCCCCCGCACGAAGCGCCGGAGTGCCGGCTGCTCGAAGCGTTTCCGGCAGCCGACACAGGTGCGTTGCGGCACCGGCATTTAGGTCTCGAACATCTCGCGTTTGAACTCTTCGAGCTTGCGCAGCAAGTCGTCGTCGATGTCGATCGCGGGTTCGTCGCCTTCGACGGATTCGGCCACAGCTTCCGTTTCATCGACCTCGATTGCGACTTCGCCCGACGTGCGCTCGGCACGCTCGGCGATGTAGCGCTCGCGCGCTTCGGCGGCTTCCGCTTCGCTCGTGATGTCCAGACGCCAACCAGTCAAGCGGGCGGCAAGACGCACATTTTGCCCTTCGCGCCCGATCGCAAGCGACAGTTGATAGTCGGGAACGGTCACGAGTGCGACACCTTCGTCGGCGAATAACTCGACGCCGAGGACTTTGGCCGGCGCGAGCGCGTTCGAGATGAAGCCTTCGGGTTCAGCCGCCCAGCGAATGACATCGATCTTCTCGCCGCGCAGTTCGTCGGAAACATTAGCGATACGCGAGGACTTCGGCCCAAGGCACGCGCCGACGGCATCAACTTCGGCGCGTTTGGAATGCACCGCAACTTTCGAGCGCGATCCCGGCTCGCGCGCGATCGCCATGATCTCGACGATGTCGTCACGGATTTCGGGGACCTCGAACTCGAGCAAGCGTTGCACGAGTCCTTCGGCTGCACGCGAAAGCACGACCAGCGGGCCCTTGTTCGTCTTGCGCACGTCGAGTACGTAGGCGCGAATGCGATCGTTGATGCGGTAGTTCTCGCGCGGCACTTGCTCGGAGAAGGGCAAGAGCGCTTCGTTCTTGTTGTCGAGCAGCACGTACATGTTGCGCTGCTCGTAACGCTGCACGATGCCGAGCACAATGTCGTGCAATTTCGCAGAATAGGTGTTGAAAACCGTATCGCGCTCGGCTTCGCGGATGCGCTGCACGATCACTTGCTTCGCGGTTTGAGCGGCGATGCGGCCGAAGTCTTTCGGCGTGACTTCTTCGTCGAAGAAATCGCCGGGCTCGTAGCGCGATCCCGCTTCCTTTTTGGAAATCTCGAGCTTGGGATCTTCGACATCAGCGGCGACCGTGCGGCGGTGGTACACCTTGTACTCGCCGGTTTGCCGGTCGATCGTAACGATGGCATTCGCCTCGCCACCGAAGTTGCGCTTGTAGGCGGAGATCAAGGCGGCCTCGAGCGCCTCGAGCAGCATCTCGAAGCTAATATTGCGCTCGGTTTCAATCTCGCGGAGCGCCGCGATCATCTCTGCATTCATGGTTTGTCTTTCTTCTCTCGTTTCGCGCGTTGTAAATCAGTGCGGATGTCGTACTCGATGTTCGCCGACTTGACGACCTCGAGCGGAATGGGAAGTTCGCCCTGCGGCGTTTCTAAAATGATGGTGCTGCCACGCAGCCCGGTAAGTTTGCCACGGTGCGTCTTAGCGGACGCAATCGCGAGTGTGCTGATGACGCGGATGTTTTGCCCGCTGAAGCGTTCGTAGTCTGCCGGTTTGACCAGCGGCCGATCCAGGCCGGCGGATTCGACTTCTAAGGTGTATGGATCGGTGAACGCTTCGAGTGCGACGTTGACACGCGCCGCGATCCGTTCACAGGTCGTGATGTCGACGCCACCCGCTTTATCGACCATCACGGTGAGCGCCACGCCTTCGCGGTTGCGGCGAATACCGGTCATGACGATTTCGACGGTACGAAATTCGGCCTGGTGCGGCAGTCCGTGGACGACGCGTTCGAACGCGTCCGTCAGAGCCGTCGGCTCGGACGAAAACGACACGTAGCACTCCTTTCCCCGGACAAAGTACCCCGGACAATGAGAGAAGCGCGCCTGGCGGCGCGCTTCTTTTGGATTCCGTGGCCCAGTATACGCGCTTTAGCGGCCGGGTGCAAGCGATGGCGACGCACGCGGCGCCGGGGTCGGGGTGGGACCGAGCGACTCGCGGCGCGGCACGGGCGTTTTTAACGAGCCCGGCGTCACCGCAATATAGCTCTTGTCGTTGCAGGGCACGATCGTCACGATTTCCATTTTTGGTTTCGAGTATTGCCGTCCCGTATCGGGAACGCGCGTGCGCGCATCGACCGCGCCGGACGTGAACGGCATCTCGGTGATCTTGTACGCCTTACACGCCGGTATTCCAAGCACGGTCGTCCGCTCGAAAACGTATTCGATGAAGTCGGGAGCAACCGTCGAGCGCGGGCTGCGGAAGATGCCGAACGTTTGGGCCAGGATTTCCGGTGGGGGCGCCAAGGACGCTTCACGAGCGGCGACGGCCCGGTCGCGCAACTCGCTGGGATCGGAGACGTTGACGCGCTGCGGCGTGTAGTCGACTGAACCGTTCGCACCAATCCCCTTGAGTTTGTCGTTGAGGGAATTCAGCCCGGGCGGCGCCGACGCAGCCGCGGCCGGCCGAGCCACAGCGGCGGTCCGCGGGGCGGCCGTCGTCGGCGCGGCCGCACTTCCCGATGCTGACGCGCTGGGTGTGCCGTTGCCGCCACCCGCGCTGGGACGCGGCGAACCACTCGCTTGCGGTCGAGGCGGACCGGGCGATGCCGTAACGACCGGCGCTGCGGTCGATGCCGCCGGTGCGCGTGTCGGAGCGGTGGTCGGCGCCGCCGTCGGAGCGGTGGTCGGTGTCGTGGTCGGCGCTTGCGTGGGCGCCGCCGTCGGGCGCATCGTTGGTGTCGCAGTCGGTGCGGTCGTGGGCCGAATGGTAGGCGGCGTCGTCGGCGCAATCGTTGGTGCGACGGTCGGTCGAACCGTCGGCGTCACGGTCGGCGGGGCGGTCGGCGAAATGGTGGGGCGAATCGTCGGTTGCACCGTTGGCGGGACGGTCGGCGGGGCCGTGGGCGCGAGCGTCGGCGAGATCGTCGGTCGCACGGTGGGGATGGTTGTGGGCGGAGCCGTCGGTGCAGGCGTCACGCGGGCAATCAAGGTGGGGACGGCAGTCGGCGGTCGCGTCGGCGATACGGTCGGGGTTACGGTCGGCGGCGCAGTCGGCACGGCCGTCGGCGGCGCAGTCGGCACGGCCGTCGGCGGCGCTGTCGGTTCGGGTGGAGCGTTTGGAACCGTGTGTACGAGTTCGCGCCGCTGCGGGACCGGCGTCGGCACAAGAGCCGGTGCGGCGAGCGGGCGCGGCGGAACGGGCAGCGCACGGATATGGATGGGGGGCGGGGTTGCCGCTTGCGTCGTCGGTGAAGAGGTCGGCGCAGCCGCCTCTTCGCGCACGATCGTCAGGTTGTCCCCGTTAAGCACATCCCGCGACGAATCGCCCGGCTCGAATGCGAGCAGCAAAAGTGCAAACAAGACCAGTCCGTGAAAGACCAGCGAAAGAGCAAAGCTCGCCGCTTCGCGGCGCCGGCGATGGCGATCGACCGTCACGCCCCGGAGCTTACCAGTCGAAGCCATTCATGCCCTCGCATGCTCGCTTACGATTCGCATGTGCGCCGGGCACGAAGGCAATGGATTCGCTAGCTGGGCAGGCGGTGAATCTTGAGGACGTTGGTGCCGCCGGCGCCGACGGGCATGCCGCTGGTGATGGCGATCGTTTCGCCCGGTGATGCCAAGCCCTCGGAAATGACGCGCTGTTCGGCGATTTCGATAAGTGTTTCGATGTAGCGATACGACTGCACGACGAGCGACTCGACGCCCCAGACCAGCGCCATTCGGCGTGCGACTTCCACGAGCGGGGTGATCGCAACGATGCGGGCTTTGGGCCGAAACGACGAAATATGGCGAGCCGTGTTGCCGGTTGTCGTACCGGTGACGATCAAGTCGAGGCCCAGATTCTCCGCCGAACGCGCCGCAGCTTGGGCAATCGACGTTCCGATTTCTTCGTCGGTCTCACGACGCCCGGTGCGGTCGGTTTCGCGCCGGTTATTGCGGGCCCGGCGCTTCTCGTATGCCTCGCGGTGCGGATAGCGCGCTTCGATCTCGCGCGCAATCGTCGCCATGACTTTCACGGCTGCAAGCGGATGCGCGCCACGCGCGGTTTCGCCCGACAACATTACCGCGTCGGAACCGTCGAGAATGGCATTCGCGACATCGGTTACTTCGGCGCGAGTCGGACGCGCGTTGACGACCATCGATTCGAGCATTTGTGTGGCGGTGATGACGGGCTTGCTCGCGCGGTTCGAGAGCGCGATCAGATCCTTCTGGATCAGCGGAACTTCTTCCATCGGCATCTCGATCCCGAGATCACCACGCGCCACCATGATCGCATCGGCCGCCTCGACGATCGCATCGATGTGATCGAGCGCTTCGTGCTTTTCGATCTTCGCGATCACCGGAATCGTGTGGCCACGCTCTTTGATGAAAGCCTGCACGCGTTTGATATCGTCAGCGGTGCGGACAAACGAGACGGCGACCCAGTCGACGTCCATTTCAATGCCGAATGCCAGGTGCTCGAGGTCGCGATCGGTGACCGCATCGATGTCGAGCGTTCCGTCGGGATAGTTGATCCCTTGCGTCGAGCGCAAGTCACCCCCGACTTCGATCGTCGTATGAATGTCGGCGCCGTCGATCGAGGTGATGCGTAGTGCGATCGCACCGTCGCCAAGATAGATGCGGTTGCCGCTTGCGACGTCGCGCGGCAAGTTCGCGTACGAAACCGACACGCGCTCGGCGGTGCCGGCAACCGCTTGCGTGGTTAGCGTAAAATGCGCACCTTCGACGAGCGTTACGGCGTCTGCGCCATCGGCCAGCGGTCCCGTGCGGACTTTCGGTCCGGGCAAATCTTGAAGCACGGCCACATGCACGCCGAGTTCGCTTGCGATACGGCGGACATCGGCGATCACCGCGCGGTGCTCGTCGTGCGTCCCATGCGAGAAATTCAGCCGGATGACATTGACACCGGTACGGAACAGTTCGCGAAGGATAAGCGGGTCGCGCGACGCGGGGCCGATCGTCGCGACGATCTTCGTGCGTTTTTTTGCCAGCGGGGTCACGTCTTTTCCGTTTCGGACGCCCCCCAGACACCACCTAGCCCGAAAGAATCTTTCAACCCGTCACCGGTGAAGCGAACACCTCGGTCGCGGGCAAGCAGGCCGCGGCTTGCGGCCAAAGGCCGCAAACGCCATGATTTCGGATTTCATTCAGAAATCCGAAATCAGCGCTCCGGCGGAAGCCCTGCGACCACCGGCATGCCGGCAACGATGAAGGCGCCATAGTCAGCGGAGACATCGGCCTTCATGTGCGGGATATCAATCGTGGCGGCTTGGCGCGCGACGATTTCATTTTCGCCGACGGCAGTGTACGTTTGCACGAGCGTGATCGTTCCGCCGTCGTAGCGTGTCCACGTTGCGCGAGTGAGATGGCCTTTGGCGGGATCGATTGCAACATCGAGCTGCTTTACGAGGCCCCGCGTTCTCGGCGTCAACCGCACGACGGGCTCCTGACTTGTGCTCTGAGGTGCAAACGCAATCACGTAGCGTTCCGGCCACTTTGCGGGATCGCCCAAATCGTAATTGAGATCGCTGAATTTTTCAGCGGCTTTGGGTACGCCGCGAAAGACGAAATGGTACAAACCCGGGCGTTTGTACGACGAGTTTCCGTGCAACGTTAACCCGATAAATGGAAACACCCGCAGCTTCACGTGCAAGTCGATGTTCGCGGTGTATTCGCGTGGCGTTATCGGATCGGCCGACAGACGCGACAACACGGTTTGCAACGCCGGTGCAAGCGCCGGCTCCGACGCATCCTGCGCGCAGACGCCGCACGTGTTCGCGGCGGCGATCGCTACGATCGTCGCCACCATCCAGACCGCGCGTCCGTGTCTGTGCATGCTCGTATCGTCGGCCTTTCAGCCTCACAATGCAACCGGCAAGCTGCGATTTTCACCGAGCTCTAAGGCTACTCTCATTGTAAACCAGCATTGCTGGTACGACGTTGGGAGTCAGGCACTCACGCCGCGGCTTGCGGCCACAGGCCGCAAACGCCATGGATTCGGGGTTCATTCAGAACCCCGAATCCTGACCAGCGTGGCGGCGTGCTTGAGCGAAACGGAGGTTGCTTCGCCGGAGAGCATGCGAGCGATCTCGACCAGGCGCGCATCGCGTGCGCCGAGCGGCTCGAGTTCGACGACCGTAGCGCTGCCTTCGTCCCGCTTGCGCAACGCGTAATGCGCATCTGCCCACGACGCAATTTGCGCAAGATGCGTCACCACGACGACTTGCGAAGCGCGTGCTAAGCGACCGAGCCGTAAACCGACGGCCGTCGCCGTCGCGCCGCCGATCCCGGCGTCGATCTCATCGAAGACGAGCGCGGTGGCTTCGCGGCGGTCGGCCAGCGACACGATGAGCGCTAACAGTACGCGCGAGAGTTCACCGCCCGACGCGCTTTTGGCAAGTGCGCGCTCGGGCTCACCGGGGTTTGCCGCGAGCCGCAGTTCGGCACGTTCGGCACCGCTCGCGCCGATCGCCGCTAGCGTTTCGAATGCGACGGAAAAACGCGCGGCGGGCATTGCTAAGGCGCCGAGTTCGCCGGCGACTCGTGCTTCAAGATCCGTTGCGGCGGTGCGCCGCGAGCGTGAAAGCGTCGCTGCGCGCGCAGCAAGTTCAGCTTCGAGCGCCGATACGCGTGCTTCGAGCTCGGCAATCCGTTCGTCGCGCCCCGCTTCATCGTCAACGGTTTGCGCGAATTGCGCCCGCGTCGCGGCCACGGCTTCGAGCGAACCGCCGTATTTTTTCTTGAGCCGCTCGATCGTCTCGAGTCGGGCGAGAACGACATCGTGCTCGGCTGGATCCGCTTCGATCGTTTCTGCTTCACGCGCCAAACGCGCAGCCAAATCATTCGCATCGCTTTGCAGCGCGACGGCTTCGGCCGCAAGACGCCCGAAGCGCTCGCCAAAGCGTGCGATTCCATCGAGCGCTCCAGCTGTGGCGCCAAGTGCATCGACGACACCATCTTCCTCTTCCAGCGCCGCTCGCGCCGCCGCCAGCGCCTGCGTAATTTTTTCCGCATTCGCGAGAATCTCGCGCCGTTCGCGCAGTCGTTCGTCCTCGTCGGGTTCCAGCGCTGCAGCGTCAATCTCCGCTACGGCAAAGCGCGCGAACTCTCGCTGCGCGAGTGCGCTACCGTCATCGGCGCGCAGCGCAGCCAGCGCATCGCCGGCTGCATGAAGGTCGTGGTGCAACCGGCGCACATCGGCGCGTTCGCTCAAGAGAACGTCTCCGCCGAAGCGATCGACAATCTCCAACGCAAACGCCGGTGCCAGCAGCCGCTGTGCCTCGTGTTGTCCGACGACATCGACCAGTGACCGGCCCAATTCACGCAACTGACTTGCGCCGGCTGGCATCCCATTGATGCGCGCTTGCGAACGGCCGCCCGGAACCAACTCGCGAGCGACAATGACATCATCATCATCGTCGAGTGCAAAGCCATGTGCGGCAAGAGTTTCGCGCAGGATCGGATCGGGTTCGATTTCGAGCACGACCCGTGCGCGCTCGGCACCGCCGCGAATCATATCGCTATCGGTGCGTTCGCCGAGCGCAAACGCAAGCGCGCCGAGCAGCATCGTTTTCCCCGACCCCGTCTCGCCGCTGAACACGGTCAACCCTTGGGCAAAGTCAAACGACGCATGCGCGATCAACCCGAAATCGTCGATCGTCAGGCGCAGTAAGCGCACGACCTGACTAGCCCTCGTCCCGCTTGATCGGGACGCCCCACTGCAGCTTCTCTTCCAAGCGTGAGAAGAAGCCGTTCGGGCTCACGCGAGCGAATTTGACGGGGCGCGGTGCACGCATTACAGTGACACGATCCCCCGGTGCGAGGTTACTAGCAAGGGTCCCGTCGATGTCGAGATTGGCATGCACCGATTCTGAGTCGACCGTTATCTCAACGGTCGACGTAACCGGCACGATCAGCGGCCGGGCGAACAAGGTGTGCGGCAGAAGTGCGGCAACGCCGAAGGCATCGACGCCGGGGGAAATGATCGGCCCGCCCGACGACAGAAAATAGGCGGTGGATCCGGTCGGTGTCGCGACAATGATGCCGTCGGACGGGATGTGAGCGATCGTTTCGCCGTCGAGTGCGAGACCGAACGGCGCCATTCGCGCATTCGAGGCGCGCCGAACGACGACATCGTTGAGCGCGAAATGGACTTTGTCGTTATGGAGCGCCTGCAGCGCGACGCGCTCCTCGATGCGAAACGTTCCATCGAAGACCGTCCGCACTTTATCGACCACGCCGTCGCCATCGTCGACTTCCGTGAGAAAACCCAACCGGCCGGTGTTGATGCCGAACAACGGCACATCAAGTTCAACGGCGATGCGGACGGCGCGCAGCAAGGTTCCGTCGCCGCCGATCGTGACGACCAGGCCCGCATTTGCGATCGACGCACCGGGAGTTGCGATTCCGGGAATGCGGGCTTGATCCTCGACGCAGGCGACGGCGAGACCGAGTTCGCGCGCGACCGCCGCCGCTGCGCGCGCAAGTTCGAGCGCGCGTTCGCGGTGGACGTTGATATAAAAAACAACCGTTTGCATCAGGCGATCGTCTCGTGGGCTTGGGCCACGAGCGCCTCGATGCGCGTATCGTCCAGCGCGGTACCGCCGTGCGTGATGCGATAGAAGAACTCGACGTTGCCGGCCGGTCCGCGCAGCGGCGATAGATAGCCGTCCGTTGCAACAACTCCCAGCGCCGAAATACCGTCGCGTGCTTCACGCAGGATCGCGGTGTGGGTCGCCGGATCGCGCACGACACCGCCGCCGCCTAAGCGCTCGCGGCCGGCTTCGAATTGCGGTTTCACGAGCGCCACGATCGTACCATCGGTGCGCAAGTATTGCCGAGCGCGCGCGACGATCGTGCGCACCGAAATGAACGACGCGTCGATGACGATCAGATCGAAGCCGCCGGCGAATGCATCGTCGGGGAGGTTCCGAAAATTGACGCGCTCGATAACGGTCACGCGCGAGTCTTGGCGGAGCTTCCAGGCGAGCTGGCCGTAGCCGACATCGACTGCGGTCACGTGCGTGGCGCCCGCCTGAAGCACGGCATCGGTGAAACCCCCGGTCGAAGCGCCGACGTCGAGCACCGTTTTGCCGCGCGGATCGACGCCGAACGCCGCGAGCGCGCCCGCGAGCTTTTCGCCGCCGCGGCTCACGTAGGGCGGCGCGGCTTCGATTTCGAGCGCAACGTCCGCGCGCAAACTCGTGCCGGGCTTGGTCTGCGGCGTACCGTCGATGCGCACGCGCCCGGCCAAAATCAAGCCGCGCGCTTGCGAGCGCGTCAGGCCGGTGTGCGCGGCGACTGCAGCGTCCAGGCGCATCCGCGCATCAGGTGAGCGCGTCATCGTCGAACAGCGAGCCCGGCCCGGATGGCGGTTCTTTCTCGGGATTCCCCGCGGCGACGGTCTCGATCGTTTCCTGCGCCGCTTTGAGCATGGCTTCGCAGCGGCGTGCAAGGTCACGACCTTCTTTAAAGAGGTTGACCGATTCGTCGAGCGTGACCTGATCGCTCTCGAGCTTCTTGACGATCTCTTCGAGCCGGGCGAGCGAGGCCTCGAAGGTCCCCGCTTTATTCTCCGTCATTGGTTTCTTTCGTTTCGACGCGCGCGGTGAGCGTTCCGCGAGCCAGGCGCGCCGTCACGACCGTGCCCGGTTCGACCGCGGCGGCGTCGCGCACGGCGCGGCCGTTCACGCTGACGATCGCATAGCCACGTTGCAGAATCTTGGTCGGGTCTTTGCCGTCGAGGTGCGCGTGCCACAGCCGCACCCGTTCGACGCGCTTTTCGACGGCGCGACGCGCGAACACCGGCAGTTGGTCCGACGCGCGTTCGAGCTGACGCCGTGACGCTGCGGCCGGACTGACGCCCCAGCGTTGCAAACCGTATTTGGCCAACGCCAAGCGTTCGCGCCGGGCCGCGAGTTGCACGTTCGGATTACGCGCTTCGAGGCGGCGCGACAGCTTGGCAATGCGATCGTGCGCGCTCCGTACGCACGTGTCGACAGAACGTCGCAAATCGGCGGTCGCCGTGTCCGCCGACTGCCGGCGCGATGCAAGCACGCGCGCGGGATCCGCGAGCGCCGAGCGGATCGCAATTCGCCGCAATTCGCCGCGCAGCCGCCCAACGGCACGTCCCAGCGTCCGGTCGAGTGTCCCAGCCAAAGCGGCAATCGTTCGCATGAGTTCGGCGCGCCGCGGCAAGACCGTCTGCGCCGCCGCCGACGGCGTTGCCGCGCGCACGTCGGCGACGGAGTCGGTCAGGGTAACGTCGGCCTCGTGACCGATCGCCGACACCGTCGGATGCGTGCAGCGCGCGAGCGCACGCACGACGCGCTCGTCGTTAAAAACAAAGAGATCCTCGTACGAACCGCCGCCACGCGCGATGACGACGAGGTCGAGCGGCGCACGCGACGCACGTTCGATCGCACGGACGATCTCCGGCGCAGCGTTTTCACCCTGCACCGGCGTTTCGAACAGCGTGATCGCGACCTGAGGCGCCAAGCTCGCTGCCTGCGCGAGAAAATCGCCCGCGCCGTTGGCCGTGCGCGACGAGATCAGGCCGACGGAAAACGGATACTTCGGCAGCGGCCGCTTGCGCGCAAACGCGAACAGGCCCTCATCATCAAGCCGCCGTTTGAGTTCTTCGTACACGGCGTGTAAGCGGCCGACGCCGCCTTGTTCGACGAGATACACGACGAGTTGATAGCGGCTCTTCTTTTCAAAGGTGCCGACATTGCCGACGGCAACGACGTCGGCACCGTTTGTTAGCGGCGGCAACGACGCAGCGGCTTCGCTCCAAACCACGCAATTGATCAGCGCATTGCGATCCTTAAGATCGAAATACACCGTGCCGTTGGCTTGAATCGACAGGCCGGACACTTCGCCGCGCACGCCGATCCACTTGAGTTTCGGATCGTCAGCTAGCCGGCGGGTGATGTAGTTCGCCAGGCGTCCGACCGGCACGACCGGATACGACGGCGCCGCACCGGTAGCGCGCACTACGGTGACTTCACCGGCGCCGGCGTTCCATTGTCGAGCCGCTGGAATGTTGTACCGTCACCGACGGAGTTCGCCGGCACGTCCGGTGCCGTGCTGATGGGTGCCTTCGGCACCGCCACCGGCGTCATCGGCGCTCCTATTGTTTGCGCCGGCTTCTTCTTCGTATGAACTTCGCCGTCGCCGCATGTGTGGGCGGGTTCGGTGCCGACCAGAAAGACTTCGGAGCGGCCGCTGCCGCACAACGTGACTTTGCGAACTTCGCCGACCGGCAGAACAAAATCGTGTTTGGGCGTCTTCGCGAGGGCGGCTTTCATGAAGCGCGCCCAAATGCGCGCCGGAATGTTACCGCCGTAACTTTCGTTCATGCGCGTGTAATCGTCGTTTCCCAGCCACACGGCGGCAACAAGATCGGGCGTGAAGCCGACGAACCAGGCATCGCGAAAATCTGTGGTCGTGCCGGTTTTCCCGGCAGCGGGCCGGCCAAGCTCGGCATTCGGGTAACCCGTGCCTTCTTTAATGACCGACTCCATCATCGACGTCATGATGTACGCCGTACCGGCGCTGATCACTTCGGTCTGCTGCGGATAGGAGTTATCCAGAATCGGCGTACCGAGCGAATCGCGCACGATACGAATCGGCGAGGGATCGATATGCACGCCTTGGTTGGCGATCGTCGAATAGGCGCTGGCCATGTCCAGCGGCGTCACGACGCTCGATCCGAGCGCGAGCGAGAGATTGGCCTGGAGCGGCTCTTTGATTCCCATACGTTTCGCGTACTCGATCACGCGGTCGATGCCGAGTTGCGAGGCTAGTTTGACGGCAACGACGTTACGCGACTGCGCGAGCGCATAGCGCAAGGTGATCGCGCCGAAGAAACGGTTGTCGTCGTCTTTGGGCGACCACAGCGTACCGTCGCCCATCGGATAGCTAATGGGCGTGTCTTCCACAATCGCGGTCGGCGGCATCCCGCCGTCAACGGCAGCGGTATAAACGAAGACTTTGAACGACGAGCCGGGTTGACGGCGGGCTTGCCACGCGCGGTTGAATTGATTGGTGATCGAAAATCCGCCCGCCCCGCCGACCATTGCTAAAATCTCGCCGGTCGATGGACGCAGTGCAACAAGCGCCGCCTGATGCGCGCCGATGCCTTCGGCACGCGCGCGCCCGACGCCCCAATCGATGGCCGACTCGGCGTCGGCCTGCATCGCGGGATCCAGGCTCGTGTACACCTGCAGTCCGCCCTCGAATGTCGATTGTGTGCCGAACTGCGATTCGAGCGCGTGGGTAACGTATGTCGTGAAATACGGATGCGCGTACGACTGCAGGCCGGCCGGACGTTCGCCGATCAACCCGAGTGGCCGCGCCGCTTCAACGCGCGCTTGGTCGGCTGTGATGAAGCCGCTCGCGACCATGCGCGCGAGCACGTGTTCTTGGCGATCTTTTGCGTGCGGGAGACTGACGTACGGCGAATAGTCGGACGGCGCGGCGGGCATGCCCGCGAGCATCGCCGCCTGGCCGATTGTCAAGCGCTGCGTATCGGTGCCGAAGTAGGTGTGCGCAGCAGCTTCGATACCGTAGGCTCCCGAACCGAAGTAAATGAGATTGAGATAGCGCTCGAGAATTTCGTCCTTCGTGTAGTAGCGCTCGATTTCGATCGCAAGCAGCGCTTCTTGAATCTTGCGCGAGATCGAAACCTCATTCGAAAGAAATAGCGCGCGCGCGAGTTGTTGCGTGATTGTCGACGCGCCCTGAAACTGCTCGTGGCGCCAGTCGGCGTACGCGGCGCGCGCGATACCGCCCATGTCGACGCCGTGATGGTTATAAAAATTCCGGTCTTCCGTCGCGACGAATGCATTGCGAACGATCACCGGAATCTTGTCGATGCCGACCCAGGTGCGGTTCTCGTGGTAGAGATTCGCAAGCAGGCTGCCGTCGCGCGCGAAGACGCGCGTCGAACGCGACGGCTGATAGTCCGCCATCCGGTTAATGTCGGGCAAGTCTTTCGAGTATGACGTCACGATGCCGGCGATAACGCCGACGACGAGCAAAATGCAAAAGGCCGCAGCGATCGTCAGCGCGCGAACGATCGCCCAACCGCGCCCCGAGCCGCCCGACGTTCCGCGTTTCTTCCGCCGCCGCGCGGCGGGCCGTACGCCACTTGCCATACGCTACTGCCGGGCCTTCGAGAGCACGCCGTTGACGAATCGGCCGGAGTCTTCGGTCGAGAATTTTTTGGCCAACTCGACCGCTTCGTTGATGACCACCGGCCGCGGCGTATCACGGCGGTGCTGCAGCTCAAAGACGCTCATGCGCAGCACGATGCGGTCGATCGTCGGCAAGCGATCGATCGTCCAGCCTTCCAAGAGCGGCGCGATGATGAGATCGCTCTCCGCAGCGTGGTCGAGCGTACCGAGAACGAGATCACGCACAAATGTGCGCGTCTCCGCCGGCCCGCTCGTGCCGACCGTTTCGTCAATCATTTCCGCGGCCGGCTTGTGGCCGACTTCGGCGCCGTAGAGCGCCTGGAGTGCAAGCTCCCGCGCGTGTCGTCGTGATGGCATGAACGCTCGTTAAACCGCTACGCCGCCGGAGTGCGTTGCATGCCGGGCCATAAAATCGCGCCCGAGCCATTCGACCCCCAGGCCCGCGCGCCGAAAGTCGTCGTCGCGCAGCACGTCGCGGCAAAAATCGACCGTCGTTTTCACCCCTTCGATACGCGTTTCGGTTAGCGCGCGTTCCATCCGGGCGATCGCCGCCTCGCGCGTGCGGCCATGCGTGATGATCTTGGCGATCATGGAATCGTAATAAGGTGGAATCACCGCGCCCGAATAGACGTGAGTATCGACGCGCACGCCCGGTCCGCCCGGGAACTCAACCCGAGTGAGCGTGCCGGCAGCCGGCGCGAAATTGTTATCCGGGTCTTCGGCGTTGACACGAACTTCAATCGCGTGGCCGACCGGATGCAGGTCGTCCTGTACAAAGCCCAGCGACTCGCCCGCGGCAACGCGAATCTGTTCTTTAACCAAATCGACACCGTAGACGAGTTCGGTCACCGGATGCTCGACTTGAATACGCGTGTTCATCTCCATGAAATACACGTCGCTGCCGGTCACGAGAAATTCCAGCGTGCCGGCATTGGTGTAGTTGACGGCGCGCCCGGCGGCTAGCGCCGTCGCATGCAACTTGTCGCGCAGGGCCGGATCGAGTGCAGCCGCCGGCGCTTCTTCGATCAGCTTTTGATGCGACGGCTTTTGAATCGAACAGTCGCGCTCCCCCAAATGAACGAGCCCGCCGTGTTCGTCGCCGAGTAACTGCACTTCGATGTGACGCGGTGAGAGGATCAGTTTCTCGACATACATGCGGCCGTCTTTGAACGATGCCTCGGCTTCCGCTTGCGCCGTCGCAAAGGCGCCGGGCAGATCGCCGGGCTCGTACACTGCACGCATGCCCTTGCCGCCGCCGCCGGCCGTCGCCTTGAGCAATACCGGATAGCCCATTGCGTCTGCAACGGACTGCGCTTCTTGCGCCGACGCGACGATATCGCTGCCCGGCGTTGTCGGCACGCCGGCCTCGCGCATGATACGCTTGGCGGTTGCCTTATCGCCCATCGCCGCGATCACCGCAGGCGCGGGTCCGATGAACGTCAAGCCGTGATCGCGCGCGATCTCGGCAAAGCGCGCGTTCTCAGCCAGAAAACCGTAACCGGGGTGAATGGCGTCCGCGCCGCTGATGAGCGCCGTCGAAATAATATTCGGTATGTTGAGATACGAGCGCATCACGGGCCCGGGGCCGACACAAAACGCCTCGTCGGCATGGCGTACATGCAACGATTGCCGGTCGGCCTCAGAAAAAATCGCTACGGTCCCAACGCCGAGTTCACTGCACGCGCGGTTGATACGTAGCGCAATCTCGCCGCGGTTTGCAATGAGCACCTTGCGGAACACCGGTCAGCCCCGCTCGATCGCAAAGAGCGGTTGGCCGTACTCGACCGGCTGGCCCTCGGTCACAAAAATCGCGCAGATTTTTCCCGCGCCGCGCGAGCGCACCGGGTTGCGAATCCCGAGTGCTTCGACGAATGCAAGCTCGCGGTCGCTCTCGAGCGTTTGCCCTTCACTCACCGCCGGCCGCGACAAACGGATGACGCCGACCAGATCGCTCGTCAGGACCTCGGGCTTGGGGACTGCCGATTCCGGGGGTGCTGCAGGCGCATCGGTCGGCAGAGAACCGGCGGACGAGCGGCCCGAGCGGCGCAATTCCAGCTCGAAATCACCGTCCTTGACGCGCAATCGGGCGAAACCGCTCGCTTGGAATGCCTCCGCGAGCGGGCGGACACGCCTGGCGATCGTCTCATCGAACATCGAGCTACGGGGTTCGCCTCCCTGGGGAACGGTCCCGCCGTGGCCGAATCTGCCTACGATCCGAAAACCGATCGTACGATATACTACGAAGAAGCTTCATGCGCACAACCGAGCGAGCTCCCGTCTCCACCTCATCTGATTTCGTGCTGGTCTATCCGCACGGCTTCGATTTGCCGTTCGTCAGCGCCGCTGCGCTGGCATCGGCCGGGATCGCGCACCGCGCCGCCGGTTTCCCCTACGAGCCCGAACACGACGAGGGCGAACATGTCGTCTACTTGATCGACATCGACCGCTTGCGCACGCTCGGCAAACGCCCCGCGATCGAACAATCACTCATGCTCATCCAGCTCGCGCAAGAAGCGACGACGGTGATCATCGCGCCGCCGGGCGACCCCGACGCCGAGTGGCTATCGGCCAGCGACAACGTCGGCGGCTGGCTGACATGGCCGATCGATCCGCATGCGTTGCTGGCGACCGTGCGCGGCGCCGCTGCCGTGCTGCAACTCAAAGCCGAGGCCGAAGCGCTGCGCGCTCGCGCCGGCGCGACCGAACGCGAAAGCAGTCATCTGCTCCAAATCGGCGTCGCACTTTCCGCCGAGCGCGACATCACCAAACTCCAGCAGACGATCGTACGCAGTGCGCGCGAATTGACGAGCGCGGATTCGGGCAGCTTGTTTTTGCTGACCGACGATGAAGCCAGCGGCGAACGCAAACTCCGTTTTGCCGTCGCGCAAACCGGCCCGGGTGACTCGGGATCCTACCTCGGCTTCATGCTGCCGCTATCACGCGGTTCGATCTCGGGCTACGTCGCGCTCAGCGGCGAAGTGCTGCGCATCGACGATGCCTACGAACTCGGCGAAAACCAGGAATACCGCTTCAACAACACTTTCGACAAGCAGAATAACTATCGCACAAAATCCGTGCTGTGCGTCCCGATGCGCGATCATAATGAAGCGGTTGTCGGCTCGATCATGCTCATCAATCGCAAGCCCGACTTCGAGATGCTCCTCGAATCGCCCGAGATGACCGAGCACGCAGTCGAACCGTTCAGCGCACACGACGAGCAAGTGCTGCTCTCGCTCGCTTCACAGGCGGGCGTGGCGCTCGAAAACAAAGCGCTGCTCGAATCGATTCAAGACCTCTTCGAGCAGTTCGTGCGCGCCTCGGTGAAAGCGATCGAGGTTCGCGATAAGTCGACGCAGGGCCATAGCTCGCGCGTGGCCGAGCTGACGGTCCTGCAAGGTGAGACGATCAACGCGATCGCGGCAGGCCCGCTCGCCGACGTTCATTTTGATGTCGACCAACTCCGAGAGATGCGCTATGCATCGCTCTTGCACGATTTCGGTAAGGTCGCGGTTCCTGAATATATCTTCGGGAAAGCCAAAAAGCTACCCGACGGACGGCTCGATACGATTCGCTTACGGTTCCTGCTGAGCATCGAGCAAATCGAATCTCAGGCCGCACGCGCGCTCTTTGAGTTGATGCGCGACAACGTACCGCCGGGTGACGCGCGCTTCACGGCTGTCGAAGAGAAGCGCGCGACACAACTTACCGAGTTGCAAGAACTGCTCGGCGCGGTCGAAAATGCCAACGAGCCGCGGGTGGTCGCGGGTGACGTTGCAGACATCCTCGACAAGATTGCCGGCATGTCGTACCGCGACGCGGAAGCGCCGCGCCCGCTGCTCGACGAAAACGAGCTTGCCTACCTGCGCATTCCGCGCGGCTCACTTTCCAACGACGAGCGCACGAAGATGGAACAGCATGTCACGCAATCATTTTATTTCTTGCGTGAAATTCCGTGGTCGAAAACACCGTGGCCGAGCGTTCCCGAGTACGCCTACGGGCACCATGAACACCTCGACGGCACGGGCTACCCGCGCGGTCTCAAGGGCCTTGAGATCGCGCCGCAAGTGCGCTTGCTGACGATCAGCGACGTGTTCGACGCACTCACCGCCAAAGACCGGCCGTACAAACCGGCCATGCCGCTGGAGAAAGCGCTCGACATTCTCGTCAAAGAATTCGCCGACCGCGGTAAAGTCGACAAGACCTTGCTTGATGTCTTTATTGCAAGCAAAGTCTACGAACCGGTACTTGCCGCGCGCGACGCGGCCGGCTGACGCAGGCACGGCGTGCCGCCCGCTCGTAAGTGAGCGGCGTGGATAATGGAGCAGAGACCGCAAACGACGCGACCGAGCTTGCAAGCGACGAACCGGCGGTCGCAAAGAATCTATCGCCGGAACTTTTTAAGGCGCTGCGCGCACTCGAGAGCGGTGAAACGACCGAACTCGATGAGACGCTGATGGTCGAAGCGTCTGCAATCGTGAATGCGTTTGCGGCGGCGGGCCTGCTCGAATTCGCGTACATTCCGCCCGAAGAATCGGGCGGCGAGGACGACGTCGCGGTATTCGGCGTCAGCGAAGCCGCGGTCATCGAAGATGCGCCCGATGTCATCTCGCTCTTCGGCTACTTGGATCGCTCGACCGATCCCGTCCCGGTGCTCGCCTACGAGTCCGGCTCGGACGACGGGGAAAACGCCCCGGCCTGACCCAGCCGTTCGGCTGAAGCGTGACGCGTTGCAAACGTGTCATGCTTCCCACATGGAAACATCACAAGGGGGCGCGCTCGTCGCGCTCTCGCAAGATATCGCCGGCACCGTCGAGCGCATCGCCAAGAGCGTCGTCGCCGTTGAAGGCCGGGACCGCACCGGGTCGAGCGGCTTCTTCGTGCGGCCCGGCATCATCCTAACGGCCGATCACGCACTCGAAAACGACGACATCGAGGTCGTGTATGCCGGCGGCAAAACCGAAAGCGCCCGCATCATCGGACGCGATTCATCCACCGATCTTGCACTGCTAGCCGTCGTTGACGCGGAAACGGCGCCGATCGACGTCGCCGGAGCAAGCGACCGAGCGACGCCGTCGTACAATTTCTCGGCGCCTCAAATACACGAGCACGCCTGGGCGTAGCGCTCATGCCCGGACGCGCACCGAATAACGCCCTCGTGTACGTGGTCATCGCCGTCGAAGGCGGCAGTGCGGCCGAACGCTCGGGCGTTCTGCCGGGCGATGTCGTGCCGGCGGCCCTCGTGGAAACGCTGGGCTCGGCCGGCAGCATCGATATCATTCGCGGCGGCGCACCACTGCGTATTACCATCGCGCGCGTTCCCCGCGAGAAATCCGCTGCCGCCTAAGATACTTGCCGGCGTGACCGTACGCGACTTAGCCGACGACGGCGCGATAGCCGCCGCGATAGCCGAGGGGTTTACTGCGCCCGTGATCGTCCTTGCCGCCGATCGCGCGAAGATATCGATGCGGCGTCGGCCGTTATCGCGCGCAGCTATACCGTCGTCGCCGGCGGCTTCACGCAGACAACCCGGGGAGAAACCGCAGAAACGTTGACGCTGCGCGAACGCGATGTTCTTGCGATGCTCGCGCGCGGGCTCGCAAACAAGCGCATTGCCGAACGCTTGAGCCTTTCCGAACACACCGTGAAGTTTCACGTCGCATCGATTCTTGCAAAGTTCGGTGCATCAACACGTACCGAGGCGGTCACGATCGGCGTACGGCGCGGCCTGGTAATGCTCTAAGCTACTAAGCCCACGTCACTGGGTTATCCGCGGCATATATGATACGGTTCTGTATTGTAAATGCCCAAAAAAATGCCCGCGCGAGGGCGACCTCGAGATCCCTCAACCGAGAAAGCCATCCTGCGCGCGGCGCTTGCTCTCTTTATCGAGCGCGGCATCGACGGCGTAAGCATTGAGGGCATCGCAAAACGCGCCGGCGTCACGCGACCCGCGATTTATCGACGTTGGTCGTCGAAAGAGCCGCTTCTTGCGCGAGCGATTGAGGCGGCACGAGATCACGCCGCACCATCGACGGAACAACTTGCCGACATCTTGCCCAAACTCAAATCCGGTGAGTTTGTTTCACGATTTATTGATATGGCGGCCGATGGTTGGAGCAAAAAAGAATTCCGGCAGTTGGCCATCCGGCTCATCGGCGCGCAGCTCACGTGTCCGGAGCTGGTAGAAACGTATCGAAACACGTACGTTGAGCCGCGTTGGAAGGTGTTCCTAACGATGCTCGAACGGATGCGTGATGAGGGGCGCATACCGAAGAGCACCGACATCAATAGCCTCGCACACATGATCGGCGGAGCCATGATATACCGGTTGCTTTTTATCTCATCGAGCCGTGAATGGAGCCGCGCGCAAATCCGCTTTTTCCTCGTACGGCTCTTGCAGCAAGCCGGCCTCGGCGTAGCAGCGGAAACGGGGGCGAAATGAAACGCCGCGTGATCGCGTTCGTTGTGGTCGTCGTACTCACCGTGGCGGCGTTCGCCGTTTGGCGCATCTTTTTTACGACGCATGCTCCGGCGAGCGTCGTCTTCGTAAGCGGTCGAATCGAAGGTGACGACTCCGCGATCGCCGCCAAGACGGCGGGCCGCATTCTTGAAATTCGCTATCGCGAGGGCGATAGCGTGCATGCCGGCGACATCATCGCAAGGCTCGATGACGCACAGGTGCGCGACGCGGAGCAAGCCGCGCGGGCAGCGTTACTCGACGCACAGGACCGCGTTGCGTCTACCAGCGAGCAAATCGCGGTTCTCCAAGAACAAATAGCACAGAGCGCCCTGCAAGCGGTTCAGGCGCGCAGCGACGCCGCCGGTCGCGTCGCACAAGCGCGGGCCAACCTCGCTACGAACCAAACGTCAGTCGCGCAACAACGGGCCTCGCTTGCTGCCGACACCTTCAATCGCACAGCAGAGTCGCGGCTGGCCGATCAAGGCTACGTCTCCGAACAGCAGCGCGTGCTGGCAATAACGACCCAGCAAAGCCAGGCCGCGCTTGTGGTCGCAACGCAGCGCCAAGTAGCGGCGGCGCGCGGCGCGCTTACCACTGCAGATGCGACGCTGGTTAGCGCCGGCATCTTCGGTGAGGCGCGAGCGGCCATCGAGCAGCAGATCGTGCAGCAGCACGCCGTCGTCGCAAGCGCCCAAGCTGAAGTGTCGCAAGCGCGCGCGCAATTAGCGGAAGCCCAAGCGAACCGCCGGGATCTCACCGTACGCGCGCCCTTTAGCGGAACGATCATGACGCGAGCGGCTGAGCCCGGTGAAGTGGTCACCGCGGGCACCGCGATCGTCACGCTGCTCGACCCCAACAAGGTCTATTTGCGCGGATTCGTGCCGGAAGAGCAAATCGGAAACATTCGGATCGGGCAGGCTGCGCGCGTCTATCTCGACTCGAGTCCGAATACGCCGGTCGATGCGTACGTCTTGCGTATCGATCCCGAGGCCACGTTTACGCCGGAGAACACCTACTTTCAGTCTGACCGAGTAAAGCAAGTTTTTGGGCTCAAACTCGCGCTGCGCGCCGGCTTCGGCTTTGCAAAGGCGGGAATGCCGGCCGACGGCGAGATCCTTTTTCGCGGAAACACCTGGCCGAGTGCCGGTCGCAGCGAGTAACGAACGGACACGCAAGCGCAAGCGATTGCCGTCTCGACCCGCGACCTTCGCAAACACTACGGAACGCTCGAAGCCGTCCGTGGCCTGACCCTGCAAGTCAACAGTGGCGAGATATTCGGCTTAGTGGGTCCCGACGGCGCCGGCAAGACGACGACATTTCAAATGTTGGCCGGCATCTTGGAATCGAGTTCGGGCGAGGCGAGCATCTTCGGAAAGCCGGCGCGCGAAGCACGATTGCACACCGGCTATTTGACTCAGACCTTCAGTCTTTATCCCGATCTGAGCGTCGCCGAAAACATCCGCTATGTCGGAGATTTGCGTCTGACACCGACCGCGAAGATCGCCGAACGCGGGCATCGCTACCTTGACATGTTCGGCATGACTCCGTTCGCCGATCGTCCGGCCGGCCAGCTAAGCGGCGGCATGAAGCAAAAGCTCTCGATGGTGTGCGCACTTGTCGGCGAGCCACGCGTCCTCTTGCTCGACGAACCCACCACGGGAGTCGATCCGGTCTCGCGACGCGAGTTTTGGGACACGCTCGTGCATCTGTCGGCCGAGGGCCTAACGATACTCGTTGCAACGCCCTACCTCGACGAAGCGGAACGCTGTCA
>Ga0302324_100006769_pt1 | contig 24563 bp, 19 predicted proteins | sample Palsa_T0_1_FD_201949 | JGI IMG/M metagenome (GOLD analysis project Ga0302324, IMG submission 201949) | Peat permafrost microbial communities from Stordalen Mire near Abisko, Sweden - Palsa_T0_1 | ecosystem: Environmental > Terrestrial > Soil > Palsa > Peat permafrost | place: Sweden: Abisko... | reverse complement strand
TTACGCAATTACCTTGGCGACGACACCTGCACCGACGGTTTTGCCGCCCTCACGGATGGCGAAGCGCAGGCCCTGCTCCATCGCGATCGGGGCAATCAGCTCCACGACGATCTTGATGTTGTCCCCGGGCATCACCATCTCGGTCCCCTCCGGCAACTCCACCGCCCCGGTCACATCGGTGGTGCGAAAATAAAACTGCGGCCGATAGCCTTTGAAGAACGGCGTATGCCGCCCGCCCTCCTCCTTGGTCAGCACGTACACTTCGGCTTCGAACTTGGTGTGCGGATTGATGCTGCCGGGCTTGCACAACACTTGCCCGCGCTCGACTTCCTCGCGCTTCGTGCCGCGAAGCAATACCCCGACGTTGTCCCCCGCCTGCCCCTCATCGAGGAGCTTCCTGAACATCTCCACCCCCGTGCAGGTGGTCTTGGCGGTCGGGCGTATCCCCACAATCTCCACCTCATCGTTCACCTTCACCACCCCGCGCTCGATCCGACCCGTGACCACCGTGCCGCGACCGGCAATCGAGAACACATCCTCCACCGGCATCAAAAACGCCCCTTCCACCGCCCTCTTCGGTACCGGTATGTACTCATCCAAGGCTTTCACCAGCTTGATCACCGAGGGCACGCCAATCTCAGAGCCATCACCCTCCAGAGCTTTGAGCGCAGAGCCGGTGATGATCGGGGTCTTATCCCCGGGGAACTTGTACAAAGTCAATAAATCGCGCACCTCCAGCTCCACCAACTCCAACAGCTCCGCATCATCGACCATGTCCGCCTTGTTCATGTACACCACGATGTAGGGCACTCCGACCTGGCGGGCCAGCAAAATGTGCTCGCGCGTCTGGGGCATCGGACCATCCGCCGCCGAGACCACCAAAATCGCCCCGTCCATCTGCGCCGCTCCCGTGATCATGTTCTTCACATAATCGGCATGCCCCGGACAGTCCACGTGCGCGTAGTGACGCGCCTCGCTCTGATACTCCACGTGCGCCGTCGCTATCGTGATCCCGCGCGCACGCTCCTCAGGGGCCTTGTCAATCTGATCGTAGGCCTTGAACTCCCCGCCGTACTTCTCCGCCATCACCTTGGTCAACGCCGCCGTCAAGGTCGTCTTGCCATGATCTACATGCCCAATCGTCCCCACGTTCACGTGCGGCTTCGTTCGCTCAAACTTCCCCTTCGACACGGCAGGTACCTCGTAAAAAAATGATTTGGGATATCTTAAGAAGCTTTTTTCATCACCACATCGGCCACGTTACCCGGCACCTCCAGGTACTTCGCGAACTCCATGGTGTAATTCGCGCGGCCCTGGCTCATGGAGCGCATGGACGTCGAGTACTGAAACATCTCGGCGAGCGGCACCTCGGCGGTGACCACCTTGCCCGACGGCGAATCTTCCATGCCGACGATTTGTCCGCGGCGGCGGCTCAAGTCGCCGACGATGTCGCCGTAGTAGTCTTCCGGCGTCACGACCTCGACCTTCATGATGGGCTCGAGCAATACCGGCTTGGCCTTGCGGAACCCTTCTTTGAAGCCCATCGAGCCGGCGATCTTGAAAGCCATTTCGTTGGAATCGACATCGTGATACGAGCCGTCGAATATCGTGACTTTGACATCGACGATGGGGTAACCCGCGATCACACCGGTTTGCACCGCTTCTTGGATGCCTTTGTCCACGGCCGGAATGAACTCGCGCGGCACAGCACCGCCTACGATGCCGTTGACGAACTCGTAACCTCTGCCCGGAGGCAGCGGCTCGATCTTCAGCCACACATGGCCGTACTGGCCCCGGCCGCCGGATTGCCGGATGAATTTACCTTCCGATTCGACCGTGGCGCGCAACGTTTCGCGATAAGCCACCTGCGGCTTGCCGACGTTCGCGTCGACCTTGAACTCTCGCTTCATGCGGTCGACGATGATTTCCAGGTGCAGCTCGCCCATGCCCTCGATGATGGTCTGTCCGGACTCAGCATCGGTATGCACGCGGAAAGAAGGATCCTCCTTTGCCAAGCGCTGCAGAGCCAGGCCCATTTTTTCCTGGTCGACTTTGGTCTTCGGCTCCACGGCCACGGAAATCACGGGCTCGGGGAATTCCATCTTTTCAAGAATGATGACTTTGTTCAGATCCGACAGGGTGTCGCCGGTGGTGACGTCCTTCAGTCCCACGGCAGCGGCGATGTCGCCGGCGCGAACCTCTTTGATTTCGGAACGATCGCTGGCATGCATTTGCAGCAGGCGGCCGATGCGCTCGTTGCGATTGCGATTCGGCACATAAACCTGATCGCCCGAATTCAGCGTTCCGGAGTAGACGCGGAAGAACGTCAAGTTGCCCACGAATGGATCGTTCAATATCTTGAACGCCAATGCGGCAAACGGCTCGGCGTCGTCCGCCTTGCGGGTCATGGGTTCGCCGCGTTCGCTCTGACCCTTCACGGGGGGCACTTCGGTGGGCGAGGGCATGTATTCGACCACAGCGTCGAGCACCGCCTGCACGCCTTTGTTCTTGAACGCGGAACCGCAGGTAACGAGGCAGATCTCGTTTTTCACGGCGCGCTCGCGCAGGCCTTTCTTGATTTCATCGTCGCTGAGATCGCCGCTCTCCAGGTATTTATTGAGCAGGATCTCATCGCCCTCGGCGGCTGCCTCGATCATCTTGCCGCGCCACTCTTCGCACTCCTTGCGCATGGCGGAGGGGATTTCGCGGTACTCGAACTTCATTCCCTGAGTCTCATCGTCCCAGGAGATGGCCTTCATCTTGACGAGGTCCACCACTCCGACGAAACCTTCCTCGGCGCCGATCGGAAGTTGAATGGGCACGGGGTTGCCGCGCAAGCGCGTCTTGATCTGCTCGACGCAGCGCAGGAAATTGGCCCCGGCGCGGTCCATTTTGTTGACGAAGGCGATGCGCGGCACGCCGTACTTGTTCATCTGGCGCCAGACCGTTTCCGATTGCGGCTGCACGCCAGACACCGCGCAATACACGGCGATGGCGGAATCCAAAACGCGCAGGCTGCGCTCCACTTCGATGGTGAAATCGACGTGCCCCGGCGTATCGATGATGTTGATGCGGTGTTCGGGGAAATTCTTGTCCATCCCCTTCCAGAAACACGTGGTCGCCGCGGCCGTGATGGTGATGCCGCGCTCCTGCTCCTGTTCCATGTAGTCCATGACCGCCGCGCCGTCATGAACCTCGCCGATCTTGTGCGACACGCCGGTGTAAAACAAAATACGCTCCGTCGCGGTGGTTTTCCCCGCGTCGATGTGAGCGGAAATACCGATGTTTCGGTAGCGCTCGATGGGCGTACTGCGTGCCATATGTTCCCAGGCGCTAAGGCGCCGAATTTAACGGGCCCGATGCGGCCCCGTCCGATAGATCATATATAAGGCCGGACCGGAGCATTACCAGTCAGCGGCAGGGCTGCCGAAACCCTACCAGCGGTAGTGCGCGAACGCTTTGTTGGCGTCGGCCATGCGATGAGTGTCCTCGCGCTTGCGCACGGCGGCGCCGCGATTCTCGGCGGCCTCCATCAATTCAGCGGCAAGCCGATGCGCCATCGATTTCTCGCTGCGGGCGGTTGCGGCCTCGATGACCCAGCGCATCGCCAGCGTCTGGCGACGGTTGGCCCGTACTTCGACGGGCACCTGGTAGGTGGCGCCGCCGACGCGTCGGGATTTCACTTCGACGACCGGCTTGACGTTGTCCAAGGCCTGCTGCAACACAGCAATCGCATCGGCGCCCGTGGCGCCTGTCTTCTTCTCGCCGATTCGATCGATGGCGCCGTAAACGATTTTTTCGGCGGCCGACTTCTTGCCGCGCTCCATCACCATGTTGATGAACTTGGCCAGCATGTCATTGCCGAATTTCGGATCCGGAAGAATGGTGCGGTGCGGGGCTGCTGCTCTGCGGGACATTGGAAACCTTCTGGCCTACGATTAAGGCTATTTCTTGGGACGTTTGGCGCCGTACTTGGAGCGGCCTTGGCGACGATCGCTGACCCCGGCGCAATCCAGCGCACCGCGCACCGTGTGATAACGCACCCCGGGCAGATCCTTGACGCGGCCGCCTCGAATCAATACCACCGAGTGTTCTTGCAGGTTATGGCCTTCCCCGCCGATGTAACTCGAGACTTCATAGCCGTTGGTCAGCCGCACGCGGCATACCTTGCGCAGAGCCGAATTCGGCTTCTTCGGGGTGGTCGTATACACGCGGGTACAAACACCGCGCTTTTGTGGCGATGAGGCCAGGGCCGGAACCTTGGACTTCCAAGCGGGTTCGTTGCGGCCGGTTCGTATGAGTTGGGTCGTCGTCGCCATAAATACCTTTCGATGCCGCTGCTTCGAGAGCGGCCCGTTGATGCATATCCTTAAATTTTCGGGCAATTATGCCCGGCACTTGTGCCCGCCAGACAAAGGCCGGCGATTGTAGGAACCGCCCGCCTAGGTGTCAAGGTGATGCTGTGCTGCAGCAGGCTGAATCATTGCGGTTTGTACGGATTCTCGAGCCATGATGGGATACTACACTCGATTCTTGCAGCCGCAGCTCGCGCCTCAACAGGAGTTATTGATGAAAGTTCGACAGCTGGTCCTTTGTGCCTTCATGTTGATTGCGTTACCGGCCATCGCGAACAATGCGCCCGCGAACAATGCACCGCCGACCGAAGCGTCCATTCAACAGCTATTGGAGCTGACCAACGTCCGGCAGTTGCTCGATCAAGTCAAGCTTCAGATGGACGGGGTGATGAGCTCAGCCATGCGCAATGCGCAGCAGGGTCAGACGCTCACGCCCGAACGGCAAGCGGTGCTGGATCGAATGAAGGAAAAAATGATCGCGACGATGAACGAGGCTCTGAATTGGGACATGCTGCAGCCCATGTATGTGCGCACCTATCGCGAATCGCTCACTCAAGATGAACTCGACGGCATGATCAAGTTCTACAAATCTGCCGCGGGTCGGGCATACATCAAGAAGATGCCCGTGATCATGCAAAATATCATGGGCGAGATGCAGGGAATCCTGAAGCCCCTGCAGGAGAGGCTGGCCGATATCCAAAAAGAGACGATTCAGGAATTGAAGGATCTCAAGCCCTCTCAGGGCGCATCGACCTCGTAGCCCTTCGCGCGCAGCGCGTCGAGCAAACCGCCGCGTTCCAGCATCATGTCCAGATTCACCACGGCGATGGTGGTGCCCGGGGCTTGCAGATATTTTTCGATGCTGGCGAGCCATGTTTGGCGGATGCGCGCAATGACGTCCAGCGCGCCTCTGCCCGCGTCCAGCGCGACGCGGCACGCGTCGACCGCCTTGAGCTCCGGTAGGTTCTCGATGCGTTCAACGTTTCCTGAGGCCCAGGCCTGAGCGCGGTCGACCAACCGCGGAATCCCGCTTTCGACTGTCGTCAGCGAGGCCTCGACGCAGGTGCGCTCGGCGGCGGGCGGCATCGTCTTCAGCGCCTCCAGCATATCGCTGACGCCGGCGACCTTGACTTCCTCGACGCGGACTCCGTGTTTCTTGGCGAGGATTCGCAGCGCCGCACCCAGGTCCAGACGCATGGATAAATTGGCCTGGTGAAAGGCGGCTTGCTGCAGGAATGCGGCCGCGATGATCGGCCGGTAGCGTTCCCACTTGCCGGCATCGTCGGTAACCTTGCTTCGCTGTGCCGCAAAGCGGTCGTGCAGATCCGGCGGCAGAACGTCCTTGAGCCGCTTGCCGCCCCCGACCATGAGCACGCTGCGATCGACGATCAGCATCCACAGGATTCTCGGAATGCTGATTTCAATCGGCTTCTGCACGAGCACCTGGCTGGTGCTTTCGAGCACGGTTTCCACCTGCTTCGAGCGCCAGGTGATGTCGCGGGGAAGCGGCGAAATGCTGCCCAAGATCCACACATTGGCGGCGCCGCGATGCACGTGCCACATGCCGGGGCCCGCCCGCTCGCCGGTCACGACCACTTCGTCCAGCACCTGCGGCGCCTGATCGGCGCGGCCGACGGCCGCAGTCAAGCAGGCGAGCAGAATTGCCGCCTTGGAGATCGCCGTCGCAGTTCGCATCGGTGAATAGTACCGCTCAATCGCGCCTTAAGAGGGCTTCACCTGCGACATGATGGCGAGCGCACGGCCTTCGGGGTCCTTGAACGCCGCGAGCCATTCCTCGGTTCCGTCAGCGTGTCGATGAATCATGTGCGGAGCGTTGATGAATTCGACTCCGCGAGACTTCAGAATCTCATGCACGCCGGCGATATCCGCGACGCGCAGGTACAGAATGGATTCTGAGGAGACCTGCGCCTCCTGGCTCAGCATCAGCCGGGTTCCGGCGCAGTCGAAAAAAGCCAGATTCCCAAAGGTGTAAAGATGCCGCAAGCCGAGCACCTTGCCATACCAATCCTGCGATTGCTTGATGTCGCGCACCGACCTCGCAATTTGCGCGATGGGTCCTAAGTCCAATTGAGTGCTCATTCCCGCCTCCTTCAGTGCACCGCCTTTCGGCACCCGATGCCAGCGCCGCAGCTCGCGGCGATTGGCAAGACCCAGCTTGGCCAGCGCGTTCGCGACGTGATACTTCACCGCATCGATACTGATGCCGCGGCGCTCCGCAATCTGGCGGCTCGTCATGCCATGCTTCACGGCATGCACGGTCCGCCATTCGGCTGGCGTCAGCACATCATCATGCGCGGGCCGCCCGCGGCGAGTTCGGCTAGCCATGGCCAATCCTATTACGTCGCTGCCGCAATTTCCCTCCCCCTTCCCAGAGCCGCGGTTGACTTGACCGGCGGCGCGCCCTCAATCTCCAGCGCGTGAATGTATCATCGCTTCGCGCCCGCAAGCCGGCCGTCCAGTGGGCAGCTCTGCTGGTTCTGTCGGCGGTTTTGATTCCACTGCTTCAAGCCGCCCATTTGCCCGCTGCGGCAATGCTTGGGCCTTTGGCGGCGGCGATCTTGGTGAGCGCGGCTGAAGGCTCCATCCTGGTACCGTCGGGCTTGTTCTTCGCCGCTGAAGCGGTGATCGGCTGCATGATCGCTCGAGCCTTCCGGCTTCCCATGCTGATCGAGGTGCTGCACGATTTGCCGCTGTTTCTCGCGGCTGTTTTCTCAGTGCTGGTCGTCAGCAGCGCGCTCAGCTGGCTGTTGATGCGATGGAAGGTGTTGCCCGGCACCACGGCGATCTGGGGGTCGTTTCCGGGCGCGGCCATGGTGATGACGCTGATGGCCGAGGCCTACGGCGAGGATGTGCGCCTGGTTGCCTTCATGCAGTATCTTCGCGTGGCGGTGATTGCCATCGTGGCATCCTTGGTCTCGAGGATTTGGTTCGGGGCGGCAGGAGCCGCGGTACACCCGATCTGGTTCTCATCGATCGCGTGGCAGTGGTTCGCCGCCACAGCGACCCTGGCCGGACTCGGCGCTCTCATTGGACCCAAGCTGCCGATCCCAGCCGGAGCATTGCTGCTGCCGCTGATCGCTGGAGCCGCGCTTCAGGACTTCGGGATCCTGACCATCGAGCTGCCGCCGTGGCTGCTCGCCGCCGGCTACGCCGTGATTGGCTGGAGCATCGGCCTTCGCTTCACGCGCCCGATACTTCTGCATGTGGCGCGCGCATTTCCCCGGGTGCTCGCCTCCATACTCAGCCTGATCGCGATTTGCGCGGGAATCGGCTGCCTGCTCGCGCGAGTCGCGCATGTCGATCCGCTGTCTGCGTATCTCGCCACGAGTCCGGGGGGTGTCGACTCGGTGGCCATCATCGCCGCCGGCAGCAATGTCGATATGCCCTTTGTGATGGCCATGCAGACGGCGCGATTCATGATCATATTGTTGATAGGCCCAAGCCTTGCCCGTTTCATGGCGAGGCGCGCGTGACCAGCTTGCCCCGATGCATCACCGCGACGCAGGGATTGGCGCCGATTCCATAACACAGTTCCGCGGGCCGCTCGATGCGCCACATCGCTAAGTCGGCGCGCTTGCCCGCTTCGATCGTGCCCACCTCGTCCAGAATGCCGAGCGCGCGCGCGGCTTCGCGCGTAACGCCCGCGACCGCTTCCTCGGGCGTCAGGCCGAAAAGTGTACAGGCCATATTCAAGGCAGCCAGTATCGAGGTGCAGGGAGAGGTTCCGGGGTTGCAGTCGGTGGCGACGGCGAGCGGTACGTGCGCCTCTCGCAGCAGTGCGATCGGCGGCGGATGCGTCTGGCGCAGCGTGAAATACGCCGCGGGCAGCAGTACGGCCACGGTGCCCGCTGCCGCCATTGCCTGCGCGCCCGCGGGGCTCAAATACTCCAGATGATCCGCCGACAGGGCGCTCCATTTCGCGGCCATTTGCGCGGCGCCGATGTCGCTCAGTTGGCCAGCATGCACATGGGCGCGAAGCCCGAGTTTCTTTGCGGCCTCGAGCAGTTGTTCAATTTCTGCCAAGGAAAACGCGATGCCTTCACAGAAACCGTCCACCGCATCGACGAGACCCGCCGCGGCCAGGGATGTGAGCCAGGGTCCGCAGACCGCATCGACGAACGCCTGACGAGAGCCGGCGAAATTCGACGGCAGCGCATGCAGACCGAGAAACGTTTTCCTGATGGATACAGGCAGCCTCTCGCTCAAATCGCGCGCCACTTCCAGCAAGCGCCGCTCAGCCTCCAGTTCCAAGCCGTAACCCGATTTGATCTCGATGGTCGTGACTCCTTCGGCCAGCAGGCGCTTGAGCCGAACGCACGCCGAATCGAATAATTCCTGCCGCGTGGCCGCAAGTGTGGCGCGCACCGTCGACTGAATGCCGCCGCCGGCACGCGCAATCTCTTCATAGGACACGCCGCACAGCCGCTGTTCGAATTCCTCCACGCGATTTCCGCCGTACACCAGGTGCGTATGGCAATCGATCAGCCCCGGAGTTATCCAAAGCCCCGCGCCCTCATGAATCGCGAGTCCCTGCTGTGCGGACTTGCGCCGCGCATCGGCAGCGGTGCCGATCCATGCAATGCGATCTGCCTTTACCGCCAGCGCGGCGTTCGCCATGCTTCCGTAAGAGCTGGAACCGGCCGCCATCGTCGCAATGTTGGCGCCGATCCAAACCTCGTCCCAATCGTCGTCCGAAGATTTCTGCACTTACGTATGATACAGCCAAGATGCCCAATTACCGCTTGAAATCCGCGTATTTGCCGCAGGGTTGGGCCCGCGACGTGCACGCCGCCGTCTCCGAGCAGGGATTCATCACGGCGATCGACAGCAGCGCGCCGGCCGCTGCTCATGCAGAGCGCATCGAGGGCATCGTCATTCCCGGCATGCCCAACGCACACAGCCATGCGTTCCAGCGCGCCATGGCCGGCAATACTGAATACCGGCACTCCGCACGCGATAGTTTCTGGACCTGGCGTCAAGCCATGTATGCATTGGCGAACCGGATTGAACCGGACGACTTGCAGATCCTGGCCAGCCAATTGTTCGTCGAAATGCTCAAGGCGGGCTACACATCGGTGGCGGAGTTTCACTACCTGCACCGGCAATCGAACGGTGCGCCGTACTCGCCTGAGAATCCTTTATGGAATGCGATCTTCAATGCAGCCGACACGACCGGCATCGGTCTCACATTCTTGCCGACCCTATATCAAACCAGCGATTTTGGCCGCCAGCCGCTCAAGCCCGAGCAGGCGCGATTCGCAATGGACACCGACGCATACCTCAAGGCTCTGGAAGACCGCATCGGCGCGGAACGCCGCGCAGGTCCTTCCCGGGTTCGCACCGGAGCGGCGTTTCACAGCTTGCGAGCGGTACCGCTCGACATCATCAAGGAAGTCACGCTCGCTTTGCGCGATGTGGATGCCGCCCTGCCGGTGCATATCCACATCGCGGAGCAATTGCTCGAGGTGCGTGCTTGCGAGCGCGCCACCGGCCGCCGTCCGATCGAGCTGCTGCTTGATCAAGGGCTCGCGACGCCGCACTGGTGCCTGGTTCATGCCACTCACGCAACGCCTTCCGAATTGCAGGGCATCTCGGCCTCACAGGCGACGGTCTGCGTATCCATCAGTACCGAGGCCAATCTGGGAGATGGATTCTTCGATGCTTCGCGTTTTCTCAAATCCGCCGGCCGTCTTTGCATCGGCTCCGACAGCCAGTCCAGCGTCAATCCCGCCGAAGAATTGCGCTGGTTGGAATATCAACAGCGCCTGCGAAAGAGGCGCCGCGGCGTGTTGGCGACCGGCGCGGAGCCGCACGTGGGGACGAGGCTGTGGCGCGAAGCCGCGCTATACGGAGCGCAGGCGACCGGTCAGCCGGCGGGGAGTATAGCCGTCGGACATCGGGCGGACTGGCTGGTGCTGAATCCGGACCATCCCGCCATGGCAGGCGCCGCGGACGACAGCGCATTGGATCATCTGCTGTTCGCCGGCGGCAGCGCAGCCATCCGCGACGTCATGGTCGCCGGTCGTTGGATGGTGAAGGATGGCCGCCACCCCGCCGATGACTCGCTGCGCGGCCAATTCGCCGAATTGATGCATCGCTTCGGCGCCGGCTGAAAGCTGCTTCGCGGCGCATCGCGCCGCTCGGCTGTTTACCGCTACTGCACCGTTACGCGCATTCGATTGTCCGCGGAGACCCGATCCACCAGCTTGTTGTAAGGATCGATGCCGGCTTCGTACGGCTCGCCGTTCACCGTCACGGTGATGGTGCTGTCGCCATCGGCAATCGCGCGCTTTTCCAGCAGGAGCACGGGTTCGTTTCGCTCCTTGCCGTCCGCCGCGCGAGCGAAGACTCCGATCTCGATCGGCTCGAGGATCTTTGCGGGCGTTCCCTTGCCTGCTCCATCCGTGTAGGTCTTTGCCGCGTGCAGTTTGATCGTCACGTCGTACTTGCCGTCCGCGCGCTTCTTCGCCGTTGCCTCAGTCACGCGGTTGTCGAAAATGGTTATCTTTGAAAATAGATCGTCGATCAAGGGCGACCATTGCGGGCCGGCGTCTTCGCGCAAGTAATCGAGGAATTCCTTGGTCGTGGTGTACGGAGGCTGCTGAAAGGCTTTGTCGCGGTCGTAGCGCGCAAGCGTCTTGTCGACAAGATCCTCGCCGAGATAGTCCTTCAGCGAATACATCACGACGGAGCCTTTGCGGTAGTGGATATAGTCTTGATTCTCATTGAGCGCCAGCGGCATTTCCTCCACCAATTCTCCGCCCCGGCCGCGCAGGTATCGATCGAGCTCATACTGTAGAAATTTGCGCATCTGCTGCGGACCATATTCCTGTTCCTGAACCATCAGCGCGGAATACTGGGCGAAGCTCTCATCGAGCATGGTGACCCCCTGAACGCGCGCGCCGATGACCTGATGCGCCCACCACTGATGCGCCACCTCGTGCGCGACCACGTAGTACACGTAATCGATGTCATCCGGATCCTTGAGATCGGCGATGAATCCGATGGATTCCGACATCGGCACTGTATTGGCAAAGCTCTGGGCGAAGCGTTCGTAGTCCGGAAACTCCAGCACCCGCATTTGCCGGAACTGAAACGGCGAGTACGCCAAGGAATAATGCTGCAGCGATTTCTTCATGGACTCGATCATGCGATCGACGTTGAAGTCGTGCCGCGCATCGTAATACACCTCGAGCGCAACGCCGTTCCAGAGATCGCGTTTCACGGTGTAGCGGGCCGACTGATACGAAAAGAAGTCCAAAATGGGCTTGTCCATCTTGTAATGGAAGTAGCGGCGGCCATTCTCGCTCCACTCGCGCTCCAGGTACCCCGGCGCAAGCGCGATCTGATCAGGGTCGGTGGAAACCGTGGTTTCGAACGTTACCCAGTCGGCGTCGCAGCAAATCAAGCTGTTCTGGCGCGCCGCCTGATCGTCGATTTTCGCCATGCGCGGCACCGGTCCCAGTCCATATCTGCGCCGATCGTTTCGATCGATCAACTGGCCGTCTTCCTGGTAGCCGAAATGCGGAAACATGCGGCTGTCGACGAACGTGCCGTTGTCCACCACATGCGTGTCATCCGGCGTATTGCGAAAGCCGCGGCTCCAATACTGCAGCACGAAATCAAAATCCATGGATGCGCCGGGCTGCATCGGCTGCTTCAATCGATAAATGGTGTACCCGGCGACGCGGTCATCGCTGAGCACATCGTGCGGGGCAAACTGCAGCGAGATCAGCTTCATCTCGACCGGCATCGTCATGTGCAGGTCGCTGATCGGCGCACCGGTCTTGTTGACCAGTGTGTAGTGGCCGCGCACGTCGAGGCGATGCGCCTGCGGATGGATATCGAGGTCGATTTTGACGTCGGTGATGCGCGGTTGCGGCAAATCCTTGTATTGCCGATAGTGCTTTTCGTAATCGGCCTTGAGTTCCTTGGCACGATCTTCCGGCACGTATTGATTCAGGACATTGGTATTGTAGAAAATCCAAGCGCCCAAGCCGGCAAAGCCGATCAGAGACGCCGCGATCAGCGCTCGCGAGGGCATTCGAAAGCGCTGAGCGGCAATGCGCCCGCGTTCTTTCCAGCCTTGAGCCGTTCCACGCGGCCAGTAGAGCGCGGCGAGCGCCATGAGGGCCAGGGCAAGGCATGCCCAGTACGCCTGAAACCAGAGATGCCCCGCCAGGAAGTGGCCGTAGCCGTTCATATCCGAATACGGCGTCGCGGGCGCGCTGCCATAGTCATACAGATGATGATCGAAGTTCAGCTGCTTCAAGGCGATGCGGCTGACCAAGAACAGCACGGTCAGCAGGTAGCCCAAGAATTTGTTGTTGGCAATCACCTGCAGGAACAGGAAGAGCATCCCCAACAGCAGAAAACTTAAGGCATTGAGCGCGATGTACGACAGGTACAATCCGGGCTCGAGGTGGATGTAGCCGCGCAGCAGCTGGTTGATCATGGACTCGATGGCGCCGGCCGCGAGAAACGCAATGATGACCGCAGTCAACGCCACCAATTTGGCGGCCAGCGGAATCCAGTCGGGGAGCGAAAATGCGTCCATCATTTCACTGACGCGTGCCGCGCGCTCACGCCACACCAGCTCGCCGGCGTAGAAGCCGACTACGATGAACAGCAGGAATTTGTAGCTGCCCTCCATGGCTTCCATCATGAGGTGGGTGACCGGGTAGGGTTTGGTGCCGAAGAGTTCGTTGCCATACGCCAGCTCGGCGCCGAGGTTCATGAGTCCGAATGCCAGCATCACCAGGAACGCGACGCCGCCCAATACCCCTCGGGTATCGAACCACGCGAGCTTGAGAAACTGCGTGAAGCGCGCTCGCCCGCCGGTGCGCAGCTCGACATTCGGTAGCTTGATTGCGATGCCCGAGGGCGCGAATGCTGCTTCCGCTTTCAACGCGCGGCGGCGCCAAAAGCGCAGGCCTTCCCGATCGGGCCTGAAAAACGCCAGCGTTGCCGCGATCATGGCGGCGCCGGCAGCCAGCCAAATTGCACGGTTGATCAGCAGCATGCCGGCTATGTCGGGAAGACCGGTATTGCGCTCCTCGACCGACCAGTATCGCGTCGCGAGTTGCAGCGCGCTCAAACCGAACGGATCGATCAAGGCGCCAAGTTCGAGATGCTGCAAATTCTCCGCGGTGATCACCGCGATCTGCCAGAGAACGAAGAACGCTATCACGCCGATGTAGGTACTTAGCATCGAGCGCGTCAGGGTCGCCAACAAGAACAGCAGCGCCGAGACGAAAAATAGATTGGGCAGCACGAAAACCGCGAAGGCATACGCATAGGCCCCCAACGAAGTGGGTCCTAATCGAGCGGGATCGAGCCACGGCATGAACGATCCGATCAGCAAGCCCAGCGCCACCGCGATCAGCACGCCGACCGAGACCAGGTAGCCGGCCGCGAAGCGGCCTCCCAGGTAAGCCTTGCGCGAAAGCGGCGTGGCGAAAAACAGCTCCGCGGTACCCGCTTCGAAATCGCGCAGCGCCGCGCCGGCGACAAATACCGTGATCAAGAACATTCCAATGAGCGTGAAAGCAATGAGCCACTGGGTGATCACAAAGGGCGCATTTCGATGCGTGTTGCCGATGCCGCCGCCGATCTGCACGTGGTCGGATACCGCGGCGGAGAACGCCAGTGCGGCGAACGCGAAGGCAATCATCCAAAACAGCGGACTCTTGAGTTGCTGGCGCAGTTCAAAACCGAAGATTTCCTTGAACATGAAAGTGTTCGCCTTACGCTGCGCGCGCGGACGCGGCCTGAGCTCGCAATTGGCCGAAGTAGACGTCTTCCAGATCCGGCGCCACGGTCTCGAAGCCTTCCTCGGGCTTGGCATCGCCGAGCACATGTACGATGGTCTTGCCCCCGTTCAAGCGGGTGGACAGCACGGTGAAGCGTTTCTTGTAATCCTCGATGGCGGCGGTGGCGACGGTGCGCCGCCATACGCGGCCTTCGAGCGAGGCCATTGCTTCGGCCGGTTCGCCGCTCAAGAGCACCTGACCCAAGGCGATGATCGCCATTCGCGGGCATAGGTCAGTCACGTCCTCGACGATGTGGGTCGACAGTATCACGACGACGTTCTCGCCGATTTCAGCGAGAAGATTCAGGAAGCGATTGCGCTCCTCGGGATCGAGGCCGGCCGTGGGCTCGTCCGCAATGATGAGTTTGGGTGCGCCGATCAGCGCCTGCGCGATGCCGAAGCGCTGGCGCATGCCCCCGGAGAATGTGCCCAGCTTTCGTTTGCGAACGTCCCATAGGTTCACTTGACGCAGCAGCGCTTCGACCAGGCTGCCGCGTTCAGCGCGGTCGGTGACGCCCTTCAGCACCGCAAAGTGATCGAGCAGCGCCTGCGCGCTCACCTTGGGGTAGATCCCGAACTCCTGCGGCAGATAGCCCAATTGGCGCCTGGCCGCCGGCTTGTCTGAGAGCACGTCGAGGCCATTCAAGCGAATGGTGCCGGTGTCGGGGTCCTGCAGAGTGGCAATCGTGCGCATCAATGTCGATTTCCCCGCGCCATTCGGGCCAAGCAAGCCAAACATGCCGTTGGGAATGTCCAGCGAGACGCTTTTCAGTGCCTGCACGCCATTGGAGTAGGTTTTCGACAGGTCGCGAATTTGAAGCATGAGGTATCCCTTGATTGACTATTCGCTGTTATACATGACTAATACACTATATTCAAGAAGGATTTCCGGGGGTCCAAAGTAGTTGACTGTACCTGTCTATACAGCTTAGTCTTCCGCCATGACCAGTCCCGATTCGTCCGTGCAGCCGTTGTATTTGCGGGTCAAGCGCCACATTTTGGACAACATCGATTCGGGCAAATGGGGCGCCTCGGCGCGTGTCCCTTCCGAGAACGACATTGTAAAGTCGTTCGGCGTCTCGCGCATGACCGCGAACCGCGCGCTGCGCGAACTGCGCGATGAAGGCGTGTTGGTACGCATCGCGGGAGTTGGCAGCTTTGTCGCGGACAGGCAGGCGCATGCTCATCCTCTGCAGATCCGCGGCATCGCGGATGAGATCCGCGAACGAGGCCACGTGCACCGCGCGGAAATTGTTTCCCTCGAGCGGATTCGCGCGGTCGCGGAGCTGGCCGAAGACTTTTGCATTGCGCCGCGCAGCGAGCTGTACTGCTCGCTCATGGTGCACTTCGAAAACGATCGCCCGATCCAGCTCGAACACCGCTATGTCCTGCCGAGGCTCGCACCCGATTATTTGAATGTGGATTTCGCCAGGACCACTCCGCACGATTATTTGATCAAGGTCGCGCCCTTGCAGGAAGCCGAACATTTGTTGCGCGCGGAAATGCCTGATGAGCGCACTCGCAGTCTGCTGGCGATGATGCGAGATGAACCCTGCTTGGTGGTCATTCGTCGAACCTGGACTGCCGGGCAAATCGCATCGGTGGCGCGCTTGCACTACCCCGGCTCCCGCTATGAAATGTCCGGGCGGTTTCGCCCGCAGCAGCCTGTCTGAGTATCCAGAGGTTATTGCCATGCTCGCACCATTGAAACCCCGAGTCATCCGCGCGGCGCGCGGCAACACATTGAGTGCGCGAACGTGGATGACAGAAGCGCCGCTGCGCATGTTGATGAACAACTTAGATCCCGAGGTCGCGGAAAACCCCGCCGAGCTCGTGGTCTACGGCGGAATCGGCCGCGCCGCACGCGATTGGAATTGTTTCGACCGCATCGTCGAGACGCTGAAGACGCTCACCGAGGAGGAAACATTGCTGGTGCAATCCGGCAAACCCGTGGGCGTATTTTCCACCCACAGTGATGCACCACGCGTACTCATCGCCAATTCCAATCTGGTGCCGCATTGGGCCACGTGGGAACATTTCAACGAGCTCGATCGCAAGGGACTTGCGATGTACGGGCAAATGACCGCCGGTTCGTGGGTGTATATCGGCAGCCAGGGGATCGTGCAGGGTACTTATGAGACCTTTGCCGAAATGGGCCGGCGCCATTTCGGCGGCAATCTTCAGGGCAAGTGGATTCTCACCGCGGGCTTGGGCGGCATGGGCGGCGCGCAGCCCTTGGCGGCAACAATGGCCGGCGCAAGCATGCTGGCGGTGGAGTGCCGCCAAAGCCGCATCGCCAAGCGTATCGAGACCGGCTACGTCGATGCCGAGGCGCACACACTGGAGGAAGCGCTCGGAATGATCGAAGCGGCCAAGAAGAATGGCAGGCCGATCTCGGTCGCCCTGCTTGGCAATATCGTCGACGTGCTCGATGCGCTGCTCGAGCGCGGCATCCAACCCGACGCGTTGACCGATCAGACCTCCGCCCACGATCCGGTGAATGGCTATCTCCCGCAGGGATGGTCGGTTGAACAATGGGACGAGCGGCGAGGCAGCGATCCCGCCGGTACTGCAGCGGCGGCGACCGCATCGATGGCCAAGCACGTCGAGTGCTTGCTGCGCTTCAAACGCATGGGGCTGCCGGTATTCGACTATGGCAACAACATCAGGCAGGTGGCATTTGACGCCGGCGTGGCGCAGGCCTTCGATATCAAGGGATTCGTGCCTGAATATATCCGGCCGCTGTTCTGCCGCGGCATCGGACCTTTCCGCTGGGTGGCGCTGTCGGGCGATCCGGAAGATATCTACAAAACAGATGCCAAGGTCCGGGAACTCATTCCCGATGATCCTCACCTGCATCATTGGCTGGATATGGCACGCTCGCGTATTCAATTCCAGGGCTTGCCGGCGCGCATTTGCTGGGTGGGGCTTGGGCAGCGCCATCGTCTGGGATTGGCCTTCAATGACATGGTCAAGAGCGGCGAACTGTCCGCGCCCATCGTGATCGGCCGAGATCACTTGGATTCGGGCTCCGTCGCGAGCCCGAATCGCGAGACTGAAGCGATGCTCGACGGCTCGGATGCGGTGTCCGACTGGCCGCTGCTCAATGCGCTGCTCAATACCGCGTCGGGCGCGACCTGGGTATCGATACATCACGGCGGCGGCGTCGGCATGGGCTACTCGCAGCATGCCGGAGTCGTCATCGTCTGCGACGGCAGCGAGGCCGCTGGTCGGCGTATTCGCCGCGTGCTGTGGAATGATCCGGCCACCGGAGTCATGCGCCACGCCGATGCGGGCTACGACGCTGCCATCGACTGCGCGCGCGAGCAGGGACTGAACCTGCCGATGATAGAGCGGCCTTAGGTGACCCACCGGCTGGAGCTGCGGGCCGGCACGCTGCCGCTGCCCACATTGCGAAAAATCTACGAGCAGCCGACGACTATTCGGCTCGCGCCGCTCGATCGCGATCGAATCAAGCAGGCCAACTCGCTGGTGGATGAGATAGTCGCGACCGGCGATGCCGCCTACGGCATCAATACCGGTTTCGGTTTGCTCGCCCAGACGCGCATACCCAACGACCAGCTCGAGCTGCTGCAGCGGAACTTGTTGTTGTCGCACGCGGCAGGCGTCGGCGATGCATTGCCCGATGCCGTGGTCCGCCTCATCCTGGCGCTCAAGATCAACGCGCTCGCGCGCGGATATTCCGGCGTCACCTTGGGACTCATGGATGCATTACTTGCGCTTCTCGAGCACGAGGTCTACCCGGTGATTCCCGCGCAAGGCTCTGTGGGCGCTTCCGGCGATCTTGCCCCCCTGGCGCATTTGAGCATAGCGCTGCTCGGCTTGGGACAGGTGCGCGTCAACGGCTCGGTGTTGCCTGCGGCTGATGGACTGAAGCGCGCCGGACTCAAGCCGATCAAGCTGCACGCCAAGGAAGGGCTTGCCCTGATCAACGGGACGCAGGTCTCCACAGCCCTGGCATTGGCGGGACTTTTCGGTGCGGAGGATCTGTTTGCCGCCGCCGTGCTTGCCGGCGCCATGTCGGTGGATGCCCTGAAGGGCAGCGATTCGCCCTTTGATGCGCGCATTCAAGAGGTCCGCGGTCAGCCCGGGCAAATTGCCGTCGCCCGTGAGTATCGGGAACTGATCGCCGGCAGCGCCATTCGAGCCTCGCATCTGGACTGCTCGCGCGTGCAGGATCCTTATTCCTTTCGCTGCCAGCCGCAGGTCATGGGCGCGTGTTTGGATTTGATTCGCCTCTGCAGTGTTACCCTCGGCGTCGAAGCCAATGCCGTCACAGACAACCCGTTGTTGTTCACCGACAATGGCGATGTGCTGTCAGGCGGGAATTTTCACGCCGAGCCGGTGGCGTTTGCCGCCGACAGCCTCGCGCTCGCCATCGCGGAGATCGGCAGCCTGTCGGAACGTCGAACAGCCGTATTGGTGGATCCGAAAATGAGCGGCCTACCTGCCTTTCTGGTGCAGAACAGCGGCGTCAATTCCGGCTTCATGATCGCCCAAGTGACCGCAGCCGCTCTGGTGGCGGAGAACAAGACCTTGGCGACCCCAGCCAGCGTTGATTCCATTCCGACCTCTGCCAACCAGGAAGATCACGTCAGCATGGCAACGCACGCCGCGCGGCGCCTGAGTTCGATGGTGGACAATGCCGCGGCGGTTGTCGGCATCGAATTATTGGCCGCGGCGCAAGGCATCGATTTTCACCGCCCCGCCCGTTCCTCGCCCAACATCGAGGAAGCTCATGCCGCGATCCGCAAGGACGTATCCTTCTACGATGTGGACCGGTATTTCGCGCCGGACATCGAGGCTGCGCGTTCTTGGGTAAAATCCGGGCGCTTCACGCCGCTGGTGGCGCGGGTGTTGCCATCCCAAGGTTGAGCGCAATCAAAGTTCGAGGTCCTGCGATGAAACTTCTCGGCGGCTGTCTGTTATTCCTATGTCTTTGGGGCGGCAGCAGCAGCGCCGCCGAGATCAATCTCGCCACTATGAATTGCGCAAAATACCAGAACGAGCTGGTTGGGCCTGGAGCCCCGACGCCGACCCCGGATCCGATCAACACCATGATGTGGTTGTTCGGGTATTCGGTGGGCAAATCAGGTGGGCATGTCATGTACGGAGAGGCATTGGCGCCCTTTGGTTTCGCGCTGGACGCGGAGTGCAAGAGCAATCCCATCGAGAGTTTGATGGATGCGCTTGCGGCGGTGAAACCCAACAGCAAGAACCCCATGGACTTGAGCACGCTGCAATGCGCAACATTTGCGGCCCGCCATGTGGAACTCGCCCGCACGGAGGCGGAGAGTGCGAATACCATCATGATGTGGCTGTTTGGGTTTTCCGTTGGAACCTCCGGCAGCCACATCTTCGACGCCAGTGGACGCGATGCCTTTGGGTCCGCGCTGCTCGCGGACTGCACCAAGTATCCGCAGCGCAGCCTTTACGATGAGCTGCGCGCCGTCAAGTTTACAAAAGTGACGAGCCAGCAGGTTGTTGCTAGTCCGAGGAGCGGCCCTCGATCCAGGTTCGCAGCACTTCGAGATCACCATTCAGCAGCACGAGGTTCGCCCGAAACCCCGGCGCAATTCGGCCGAGCTCTCCTCCCAGTCCCAGAAACTCCGCAGGGTATTCGCTGGCCATGCGAGCGGCCTCGGCAATGCTGAGGTCCAATAGCGACACTGCATTGCGTACCGCACTTGCCATGTCGAGCACCGTGCCCGCCAGCGTTCCTGCGTCGTCTCGGCATAGTCCATCGACCACCCTGATCTTCCTGCCCTGAAGCACAAAGTCCGGTTCATTCGACCCAACCGGCGGCATGGCGTCCGTCACGAGCATGAAACGGTCGTGGCGCTTGCAGCGCAGCGCCAATTTGAGCATCACCGGATCCACATGGTGACCGTCGACGATGATTCCGCACCAGGTATCCGAGTCTAACAGCGCCGCGCCGACAATCCCTGGTTGACGCGGCTCGAGGCGCGCCATGGCGTTGAACAGATGCGTGAAGCCGCGCACTCCGTGCTCGATCGCCGCGCGGGTTTCCGCGTAGCTTGCGTTGCTGTGCCCAGCGGATATCAAGATGCCGCTGGCCGCGAGGGTCGCGATCATGTCTGTGGTGGTCATTTCCGGCGCCAGGGTCAAAACCGTCCGTCCCGAGCGCAGCCGGCAGAGCAGCGATACCAGATTCGATTCGAGCAACCGCAAATGCTTCGGATCGTGCACACCGCGGCGCGCCCAATTGAGGAAGGGACCTTCGATGTGAATTCCGAGGACGCCGGGAAGACGCGCATCCAGCGCGTTCTGCACGGCTGCGATCGCTTGGCCGATCGTGTCCAAATCATCGCTGATGAGTGTCGGTAGAAAACCGGTGGTTCCGAAGCGCCGATGCGCGGCGCCGATCGCCGCGATCGACGCGGGGCTTGGGTCATCGTTGAACAGCACGCCGCCGCCGCCGTTGACCTGAACGTCGATGAATCCCGGCAACAACAGCTGCCCGTCGAGATCCACGCTCGCGGCGTCACGGCAGCGCGGATCCTGAAGATCCGTCAACGCTTCGATGCGCGCACCCGACAGCAGTACCGCCTGTCCCTCGACGATGCCGCCGGCGGTGAGAATCCGGCCATTCACCAGTGCGGTGCGCACTACACGGTCTCCGTGATCTTGCGCAGGTGCGGCGGATTGTCCGGATCGAGGCCGCGGTTCACCGCCAGCGATGCGATCATTCGGTACGCGCTTTGCACCAACAATATGGGAGTCAGCGCGGCGGTAGCATCGATAGTCGGCAGCTGCGTCGCGCCGCTGGCGCGCGCACCCGCCAGCAATACCGGGACGCCCCTGCGCACGAGTTCGGCGGCCAGGATTTCGACACCGGGCAGCGAGGCATCGCTTTGCGCCAGCAACAGCGCCGGAAATGCCTGTCCCAGAAGAGTGTAAGGGCCGTGGCGCAATTCGGCGCTGCTGAAGGCCTCGGCGTGCAGGCCGCAGGTTTCTTTGCACTTCAATGCAACCTCCTGCGCGGCGCCGAGGCCAAGTCCGCGTCCTATCACGTACAAGTTTCCCGCGGGCTTGAGCACCGGCAAAGCGCTCGACCAGTCGAGCGCCCAGCTCGCATCCATCAGTGCCGGCAAGGATTGGATCGCAGACTCGAGGGCGGCATCGCGCGTCCACGCCGCGACCAGGCTGGCGAGCGCCGCCAAGCTGGCAAGAAAGGATTTCGTGGCGGCGATGCTGATTTCGGGGCCGGCGTGCAACTCGATGACCAGATCGGCGGCGGCGATGAGCGGTGCGTCGGGGCTGTTGCACAGGGCGAGAATTGTCGCGCCCGAGGATTTCGCCGCCGCGACCGACGCGAGCAAATCGGGGCTGCGGCCCGACTGGGAGATGGCGATGAACAGACATCCGCGTAGATCTTGAGTCACGCCGTACACGGAGCTCACGGACGGCGCGGCTGAGGCGGTCAGAACGCGCGCATGCGTTTCGATCAGATACTTCGCGTAGGTGGCGGCATGATCGGAGCTGCCGCGAGCGCAGGTTATGACCGCGCGCGGCGCGAGCCTGCGCAACTCGCCGCCGATGGCCGCGATGGCGGCGCCATCATTCGTCAGTTGCGCTCGCACCGCGCCCGACGCCCCGGCGGCCTCCTGGAACATCATGCTCATGTCGAGAGTTCGGCGACGAAGTCGTAAGTGTCGCCGCGATAGAAGGACTGCGAAAACTCGATCGCGCGGCCGTCGGGTAGTGATCCCAATCGCTCGACGAGCAGTCCCGCGTCGCCGGCCTTGGCCTTCAGCAATTCGGCTTGATCGCTGGTGAGGAGCACCGCGCGCAGACGCTGCAGCGCGCGCACCGGCCGTTGACCGGTGCGTTCCAGCGCCTCGTAAAGAGACGCGTCGACCGATTCCAGAGAGGGCAACGCAGTCGCCACGATGGTGGCGTACTCCACCGCCATCGGTGCATCGTCGGCGTAGCGAATTCGATGGAACCGGAACACCGGTGTGCCGGGGCTCAAGCGAAGCGCCAGCGCTTCTTCCGGAGTGACGGTTCCCGCCGCCCTCTTCAACCAGACACTGCGCGGAGTCCGGCCGCGCGCGCGCATGTCCTCCGAGAACGAAGTGAGCATGGCGAAATTCTTGTCGACGCGCGCGGAAACAAAATTGCCGGATCCCTGACGCCGCACCAGCAGTCCGTCCGCCACCAGTCCATCGAGCGCTTTTCGCACGGTGATCCGCGAGACGCCAAAATCGGCGGCGAGATCGCGTTCCGATGGGAGCGCATCGTCTGGCCCCAAAATGCGGCTATCGATGGCCCTGCGCAGCGCCCGCTGCAATTCCTGATACAGCGGCAGGTTGCCCTGCCCCTCCAACGGACCTACTGCTTTGGCAAGAGATGTCATCACTTGAACAATACCAAATAAAGACCACTTTTAGAACAACAGATGCTTTCTCTGGTTGTAAGTTACTATTTTTTAAAGATAAATATTGATATTAGATGTATCTATTACACGGCACTAGCAGATCCCGCAAATTGGTACTATATTGGGTCTTAACTGGTGTTGGCATGAGACACCACGTAGCGGTACTCGGAAACCGGATTGATGACAGGACAGGGGGCATTGATATGAACGGGATAGGGGATATGTATATGAATCGGATCGCGGCAGCGGTCAAGTCGGCGCTCGGGCTCGCGATCCTGTTGCCGCCGGCACTGGCTCTCGCGGACAACGCGGGTGATACCACTAGTCTGGACGAAGTCGTCGTCACCGGTATCCGTCAGTCAGTCGAGCAGTCGCTCGAAGCCAAGCGCAAATCAACCGACATTATCGAGGTCATTACGGCCGAGGACATCGGCAAGATGCCCGACAAGAATGTCGCCGACTCGCTGGCGCGCGTGCCGGGCCTCACCACCAGTTCCGCCGGAGCGGACGAGGGCGGGTTCGATGAAAGCGACCGCGTCAGCATGCGCGGCACCAATCCCAGCCTGACGCAAACTCTGATCAACGGCCACAACCTGGCGGCCGGCGACTGGTTCGTGCTGGACCAAACATCCGAAGTGGGCCGCAGTGTGAGCTATACGCTATTGCCCTCTGAAATTGTCAGTTCGGTGGTGGTCCAGAAGAGTTCCAGCGCCTCGCTGGTCGAGGGCGGCGTCGCGGGCTCGGTCGACATCATCACCCGCAAGCCGCTCGATTTCTCCCAGCCGTTCACCCTTCAGGCATCGGCCGGCGCCGTCTATGCGACGCTGCCCTCCAAAACCGATGGGCAATACAGTGCTCTCGGCGCCTGGAAGAACGACGCGAATAATTTTGGCGTGATGCTGCAGCTGTTCTCGGAGACTCGAGATCTGCGCCGCGACGGTACCGAAGTCTTGGGCTACGACACCATCGCGCCGGGCAGCGCGATCGCCACCGCGCATCCCGACCTCTCAGGGGTGCAATATCCCACCGACATCGGCGCCGCGTTTTTCACGCAGCACCGTGAGCGCAACGGCGGCTTGGCGGACCTTGAGTTCAAGCCGAGCGATGCGGTGACTTTGGACCTGACGGGATTCTCGTCGAAATTGCTCGCGAGCAACTACAACCGCAACTACCTGCTGTGGTCCACGCACTTCGTGGACTCGGGCGCCGGCCAGGCGCCGAACCCCGGCTACGTGGTGCAGGACAATACGCTGACGTCGGCCACTTTCGCGCCGGTGGCGGGCACCGCTTACGGCGTCTACGACCAGATTTCGCGGCCGGATGAATCGGCCACGGCGAACTTCGTCAACTTGGATGCCACCGTGGACGTCAGCGAGGCGCTGTCGTTCTTCGGCCAGGTCGGCTACTCCTGGGGCGACGGCAAGACGCCGTATCAGAATGTGTCGGAAACCAATCCTGGCATCGGATCGGGCGCCGCCTACAGCTTGGACGGCCTCAACAACGGACCCAGTTTCAGTCTGGGCAACACCGTCAACAATACCCCCACCCCGGGCGGCGTGCCGGTGGCCTTCAGCTGGATCTTCGGCGATCAAAACATCGACGTGAAGGACCGCGAGGAATGGGCCAAGATCGACGGCGATTTCAAGATCAACGACAATTCCTGGCAGGACCTCAAATTCGGCGTGCGCTTCGAGCGGCACGGCCGCACCTCGGCGGATGTGATCGGTCAAGGCCCCACCGCGGCAGGCATGAGCACCTCTGCCTATCCGACGACGTATTCGAACTATCCCTCCAATTTCGACAGTTTCGGCGGCGCGACGCCGACCGATATCTGGTACTGGACGCCGGCGCAATTGGCCGCCTACAACAGCCCGGCCAACGTCAATCGCAACCCCGCCACGCGAATCGACTGGAATTCCATGTTCGAAGTCCACGAGTTCGACACGGCAGCCTT
>Ga0302324_100006765_pt1 | contig 24572 bp, 17 predicted proteins | sample Palsa_T0_1_FD_201949 | JGI IMG/M metagenome (GOLD analysis project Ga0302324, IMG submission 201949) | Peat permafrost microbial communities from Stordalen Mire near Abisko, Sweden - Palsa_T0_1 | ecosystem: Environmental > Terrestrial > Soil > Palsa > Peat permafrost | place: Sweden: Abisko... | reverse complement strand
TTCCCGGCACGGTGGCATTGGCCGAAAGGATTCGCAGGAATATCGATTCTCAGCCTGTTTCCGCGCGCGCAGGTCCGCTACCGGTGACCGTGAGCCTCGGCATCGCAGTGAGCAGCTACCCACCTTGTGCGGATGCCAAGACACTCTTGCAGCTGGCTGACGATGCACTCTATCGGGCGAAGGCGAAGGGCCGCAACCGCTGCGAATTGGCGGCGGTGCCGGTGGCCACCATCTCTGTGCCAGGGCTAGGCGCAAGTTCCGTGTTGAAGTCTTGACGCCTGTCGATCTAGTGGCCGGTTCGCGATCCATGAAGTTCCCTCAGCCTTTACGTCGTTCGGACGTTTTGCTTCGCAGCCGTGTTTCTTTCGCTTCGAGAAGTTTTTGGACAGGTTGACAGGGTATCCTGTCGACGGAAAGACATGAGGCCTATGACCTCCGGGTTATGTGATGCTCTTCAATTGTGACCATGCGAAGCTAACAACGACCTTGCGGCCATTCCATATTTGAAAGCCTCTTGATTTCTTCTAGGCGTGTTCCGTCAACATAGTGGATACACATTTCCGACCGGCAGAAGCCGCAAGAAGTCGTCAGGTCTTAACGGAGACGTTCGAAACTGCAAATCGGGGGTACTCGGCACTATGTGTTGATAAATCTATCGTGCCCTTGTTATACGAGTTGGACAGTCCGGGTGATGATCCATTCTGTCGGCCGCGCGCGCGACTCGCTTCATGAATCCGAATGCCAGCGTGAAATCCTTGAATTCGAAGATGCGGTGGAGATTTCCTTTCACCACGCTCCAGCCATCGATCTTGCGCAATCCCGCTGCAATCCTCAGATTTCTCGATCAACTCGAGCTGCGGCTGGAAGAACTACAGGCCCGCCAAATGGAGAACCCAGCGATTGCACCTGCCTCTCCGGTGGTCCGGCCGGTAGCACGACCGGTACGTCGGCCGTGGCCCGATCATCTGCCACGCGAAACGCGGAAGTATATGCCGAAGCAAGAATCTTGCCCGGACTGTGGCGGAAAACTGAAACCTCTCGGCGAAGATGTCTCGGAGATGCTGGAATATGTGCCGGGGCATTTCAAAGTCATCCGGCAGGTTCGCCCGAAACTGGCTTGCGCGAATCGCCTTCAGCCAAAACGGATTTCTACTCTTCGCTGTGCTTATCGTCGGAATGACAATTGCACCGAGAGAACCCGTCTCTGCCTTCCACTACGAATGCTTTCTTCTAATGTTTCTTCGCAGGCGCGTCCGCAGTTGTAGCCGGGCGAATGCGAATCGCCTGTCCGCCTCCGGTGACTAGCTTGGCTTTGAGAACGGTTGATTGGGAGACTGTCATACGCGCGAGCGTGCAGCGCGTGGGAGTCTCTGCCGCGTCGGAAGCGTCGGAGTAAATTTCAGCGATGTACTGACCGGGGCCGAGGAAATTCAGCGGAATATCCAGGTCGGCGCCGTGCCAGCCGGCGATGCTTCCGATGTACCACTCCGCTCCGCGGCGGCGAGCGATGGTCACGTAGTCCCCAACTTTCGCGTTGAGCACACGCGTTTCATCCCAGCTGGTGGGCACGGCACTGATGAAGTCCAATTCTTTCTGGCCAGCATAAGCTTCCGGATAGTCCGCGGCCATCTCGAAGGGACTTTCGAACACGACAAACAGGGCCGTCTGGTGAGCGCGGGTTCCCATGACCTCAGGACGCAGCTCGCGCGCCTCAAACTGTTCGCGCGTGGTATTACGAAAACCTCCGGGAGTGTAGTCCATTGGGCCGGCCAGCATGCGAGTGAAGGCCAGCATCACGTTGTGATCCGGAGTGACCCGTTCACTCCACTTGTTGTATTCGAGGCCCATCAGTCCTTCCTGCGTCATCAGATTGGGGTAAGTACGGCGCAGCCCGTCGGGCTTGAATGCGCCGTGGAAGTCAACCATCAGATGATGCTCGGCGGCTTTCTTTACGGTCCTCCGATAGAAGTCCACCATCCACTGGTCGTCGCGGTCCATCTGGTCAATCTTGACGCCGACGACGCCCCACTTTTCGAACAGCGGAAACGCTTCATCCATTTGGGTGTCGAGATCGGCCCAGTGGGCCCAGAGCCAAACGCGAACATTTTTCGAGCGGGCGAAGTCGAGGATCTCGGGCATGTTGATGTCCGGCTGAGTCTGAGTGAGATCGGCGCCGGAGGCATCGGGACCGTTGGTGTGAGCGGCCCAGAACGCATCGATCATCATGTACTCGAAGTGCGACTTAGAAGCAAAGTCAATGTAGTGCCTCATGGTGGCCGTATTCATGCCGGGCTTGTCCACTCCTTCTGCGTAGGAGCCTGACCACCAATCCCAGGCGGCTTTGCCGGGCTTGATCCACGAAGTGTCAGCAATGGCGCAGGGAGGGTTGAGATTGATGACCAGGTTGGACTCGATCAAGCGGCCGGGATTGTCGGCCACCATAATGGCGCGCCAGGGCGAGTGTAGCGGTGTTGGGCCGATCACGGAGACGCCGGGCACATCCAAACGGGGAGAGAGGCGGGCCTTGAGAATGCGCTCATTGCCGTCGCCTTCCACGGACTGCAAATACATTCCGGAATAGTTCTCGATGTCAGCTTCGGTGATTGCGAGCCAGGCTACGCCCGGAACTTCGGCGAGGAGCGGGGCAGCGACAAGCCAGTCAGGATGGATACTGCCTACGGGCAACGTGTGATAACTGTCTTCCCAGGAGCTCCGGTAGTTGACCAGGATGAGGGGGTAGGTCATGGCGTCCTTGCTGAACTGAAACTGGGTTAGTTCATTGACGATATAGACCGAATTCGATCCGTCCAGGTCGGGGATGATGTAGCGGAAAGCGACCCCATCGTCGTAAGCACGAGCCTCAATGGAAAAATGACGTCCGAAGTTTCCCGGCTCGAGCAGGGCAACAGAAATCGTGTTGTAAAAATTACGAACGGGATTCGATTTGCCGGCTGGAATGGTATAGGTTTCGTCCACCTGGGAAGACGGAGTGGAAGAAACCATTTGGACATTGGTGCCCAGCGGTTGCTCGCCCCGAATGTCCATCCCCAGGGGTGAACGAACTAGAACCGGCTTGCCGCGAAAGGCAAGGTCGTAGATGAGTTGCCCTTTCTGCGGGCCATCATTCACAACCGAAAAGCTGATTTGCAACTGACCGTTTGGAGAGGAGAGGGAATTGGATTGAGCTGAGAGAATAGATGACCATGACAATAAAACGGCTAGGGCGAAGAGGTTTGAAGATTTCACGGCTACATTCCTCCGAAGCGCGGGCGAACGGGGAATTATACGACTCAAATGGAGCGTATCGAGCTCTAAACCAACGCTACACGATCCGAGTCGTTACGCGTGGCCCTGAGATAGGGCGGCGGGCTGGTCCGAAAGGCTCTGATAGCCTTCGGACCGCTGAATCGGTCAAGAGCCCAAAGACTCATCCGAAAGCTGCCCGTGGCGGCTCTGGTCGCCAGTGAATTTGCCTACTTCAGCAGCCCGTAGACTTCTACTTCGCCCGGGGCACCAAAGTAAACATGTCCGCCAACGACCACCGGGATTACAAACCGCGTCCCCATCGCCGCGCGGCCCGGCTTGCTGTCTTGTTCCGCGCTGTATATTGTTCATTCGCGTCCGATCCGATCTGCTTCATTTTGATGGAGAGGACGTCCAAGTTGGAAACGGGCAAGCATACGGGAGACATACCCCACTGTGAAACCGAAAGCGCCAACGCGCAAATGCTCGTTTTGCGGCGCGGTCATTACAAACAGGTATCTGACTGGCCAGCCCTTGACGTGCCAGAACTGCCAGCGTCAAACGCCATACCGGATACCCCCGTTCGCGGTCGAAATAGAGCCGTATGCGCTAGGGGCACGCGATGCCCAGGCACGCGCGGGTATTAGACTTTCAGGTCTTCGCCGGCCAAGCGGTGGGCCTCAAAGAAGTTCACGACGGCATCTGGCTGGTCAGCTTCATGGACTACGATTGCGGGTATTTCGATCTCGACACTGGAGTTCTGGAGTTCTGGGACCGCTCGAGAGTCCGTTCGGCTACCAGTCGCGCGCGAAACCGGCCGTCCACCCGCCATCTACGGTGAGGACGGTGCCCGTGACGTAGGACGAGTCATCCGACGCCAGAAAAAGCGCGGCGTTTGCGATTTCCGCGGGCTCCCCGGGACGGCCTAACGGCACGTGGCTGAGCAGACTTTCGGAGACAGTGCGTTTTTCGGGGCTGTAAAAGAGCTCGCGAGTGCGCCGGGTCAAAATGGATCCGGGTGCGAGGGCATTTACACGGATGCCGTGAGGTCCTAATTCCAATGCCATCGAGCGGCTGAGATTGATAACTCCGGCCTTTGCCGCACTGAAAGGAGACTGCAGGCGAATGGGCACAAGGCCCATCACCGACGCAATGTTAATTACCACGCCGGATTTGCGAGCCACCATGCCTGGAGTAACCGCGCGCGAAAAATAATAGAGGCCGTCGAGGTCGATCGAGAGAATACGGTGCCATTCGGCGGTATCGTACTCGTAGATGTTACGGCGGAGTGGCCCGGGTGTGTTGGTCCCGGCGTTGTTGACGAGTATATCGATTCGGCCGAATTCCTTTTCCGCTGCGGCGACGACCTGATTTACTTCGTCCACCTTGCTGACGTCGGCGGGGAAAAATGCACAGGGCTGGCCCAATTTGAGGATCTCTTGAATGGTATCGTCGCTGGAGCCTTGCAGGTCGACGACCACAATTGTGGCGCCGTTAGCGGCCATGGCCAGGGAGATCGCTTGTCCGATTCCGGCGGCGCCTCCGGTGATCAATGCAACTCTTCCGCTTAGGTCAACCTTCATAATGGGAACCTCGCCTTTCCGCAATCGTGGCGCCGTGATTTACCACGGACTATGCCTCGACCAGCCTGATTGGATCGAGGCTGCGCACGACGAACACATAAATCAGAATGCCGAGTAACATCACGCCTGCGGCGATGCCAAATGCCCAGTTGAAACTTCCCGTGACGGTGACGATCCAGCCCGTCAAAGCGGAGGACGCCACACCGCCGAGGTTACCGACCAGATTCTGCATTCCCGCCCAGCGTCCGATGTTGGGAGGTCCGGCGATCGATTGCGTGACCGCCCATATATTGCAGGAGAACAAACCATACGCAGCAAAGGCCACGAACAAGCACGCAATCGCGCCGCGTTCGGTGGCCGCGAATCCAGCTGGGACCAAGAACATGCTGAACGCGAGGCCGGTGACCATGAATCCCAGACGTACCTTCCCGGGGGGCCAACCTTTGCGCAGCATACGATCGGTGACCAGCCCACTGGCGATGGAGGTAATTCCGGTGACTGCGAAGAGGGACGATCCCAGCGCCCCCATCCTAGCCAGATTCATGTGACGCGCGGTGACCAGGTAGGTGGGCATCCACGACAACATTAGATACCAAACATACCCACCGCAGAAATTTCCGATGAAAGTGCCCCAAGCGCGGAAGGAGCTGAGTATCTGGAGCGCCGACAAAGGAGCGTGACGGCTTTCCGCCGGCGCCATGGCGACCGAGTTAAGTTGCGGAACTGGCACATTCCGTTGATTACCAACCGAATCCGCGATCCAGAACCAGGGTACGAGCCAGATCAAGCCGCCGAGGCCGGTCACAACGAACAACATCCGCCATCCGTGATGCGCAAGAAAAAAACCTCCGAACAACACACCTATGGCCGGACCGAACTTGTATCCGCTGTCCAGGATTCCGTTGGCGATTCCGCGCTCCTGTTCCGGAAACGCGGTGGCCAGCAGCTTGGAACTCGCCGGCAGCGAAATTGCTTCGCCCGCGCTGAGCAGCACCCGCAGCACCAGCAATGACATAAACCCGCCCGCCAAGGCGATGCCTGCATTGGCAACGGACCACCAAACGAACGCAACGGCATAGAGCCATTTCAGTTTGAAGCGATCCACCAGAAATCCGGCGGGAATCTGCATCAGCGCATAACTCAAGAAGAAAGCCGAAAAGAGAAAGCCCAGGCGAGTGGGGTTGAAATTGAATTCGGATTGTATGAGCGGAGCCGCTACGGAAATATTTCCGCGATCGATGTAGTTAACCAGGAAACCGAACGCGAGGATCAACGACACTACCCAAACCGATTTACGCCGATCCATGTTTGGCTACCCCAGTTGCGCGGAGATATCCTGCCGATCGAAACCGTAGGTCTGGTATCGCGGTGAATTTCTGGTGATCCGTGAAGAGAGCGGGGTGGAAGGAGAAGGCAAAGGTCCCTGCGGGGCGTAACAGGCAGGCTACTCGCCGCTTTTGGCCGCGTCTGCCGGTAGCGACGAGTTTGGGTCCATAACTCCGGCGAGGGTGTCGATCAAACTCATTGCATCCTTGATCGTTCGCCCGATGCCCGGATCGGAAACCTCGGTGCCGGTGAATTTGTTCAACCAAATCTTCCACAAGGAAAGAACGTGGGTTTGCATGGCATGCCTGGCCTCGGTGGGCTGGCCGTTGCAGATCGCTTCGATGATCTTGGCGTGCGATCCTTCCTGGCACTCGCGCTCCTTTTGCACCAGATCGTCCAGCAGCGGGGAATATACTCGAGAAGCCAAGCCGATCATCGGCCCGGCAAGCCGTTCGAGCATCATCACCAGCTGTTTGTTACCGGCTAATTCCCAGATCGCTTTGTGGATCTGGAAATCGAGTTCCACGTATGCGTTGTAGCTCTTGAACTTATTCTGAAACTTACCCATCAAGCGCTTCAGCGAATCGCGCGACGCAGGCGTGATGCGATGTGCGGCCCAGGCAGCGGCGAGTGATTCCATTAAGAGCCGGAGCGGAATCAGCTCGGCGATATCGTCCACGCTAAGAGCGGCGACGGTTTTGCCGCGATTATGCTCGCTGGTTACCAGCCCTTGGCTCTCGAGATGATAGAAAGCCTCGCGGACGACGTTGCGGCTGACTCCTAACGGCCCCGCTATTTCCTCTTCGACCAATCTTTGCCCGGGAAGATAATTGCCGGCGAAAATTGCGTCACGCAACGCCTGCACCGTCTGGTCGGTGAGCGATTCCTGCCGGATCTTCGTCATTTTCGCCACGATGGCACCATCAGTGAGGATGTCGGCGTGAAATTAAATTCCTCCGCACTGGCCATCGGAGATCGATGGAACTGACAAGCCTGAAGATGACGATTGGCACTAGTACGCCATCTTATTTCGAGGCCGGAGGATTGAACGAGCTATCCTGATTTCATTCGCCGGCTAATTTTTCCCATGTTCGTGCCTGCTAAGCAAGCGTATTCCTCAAATTCCGGGGCCGATCGCCGCTCAACTGGAGAGTTGCAACAGGTCTTCCACTTCCTTCACGACGCGCTCCGCCGAGGGTAGTACTCGCCTTACTAGTGAAGGACTGAAACCGTGTGGTGCGGGTAACCCGCAGATGCGCCGCACCGGCGCGTCGAGATCGTCCAGGATTTCCTCACACACCAGAGCGGCCACTTCCGCGGCAAATCCACAATTCGCGTAAGCTTCGTCGACGATGGCCAGGCGCCCGGTCTTGCTAACGGAATTCAAGATGGTCTCTTTGTCGAGAGGCGCCACGGTCCGAGGGTCAATCACTTCCGCCGATATGCCTTTCGCCGCCAGCATCTCCGCGGCCTCGGTCGCGCGATGAGCCATGGCACTCACGGCTACAATCGTGATGTCTGTTCCGGCGCGGCGAATCGCGGCCTGGCCCAGCGGAATCGTGTATTCCTCCGCAGGTACGGCGCCTTTCGTGCCGTAAAGCGACTTGTGCTCGATGAATAGCACCGGGTCGTCATCGCGGATGGCTGTCTTCAGCAGGCCTTTCACGTCGTAGGGAGTGGAGGGAAGAATCACCTTCAGGCCGGGAACGTGCATGTACCAGGAATAATTCGTGTGGGAATGGTGAGGGCCGGAACTGCGCACGTTGCCCATCGCCGCGCGGACCACCAGCGGGACTTTGAACTTGCCGTTGGAGATGTAATGAATTGTGGAGGCCTGTTGCACCAACTGCCCGGATGCTTCCATGAGGAAATCAAAGAATACGATATCCACGATGGGCCGGCTGCCGGCGAGTGCGGCGCCCACCCCGATGGCGGTCTGCGCCAACTCCGCGATTGGCGTATCGCGGACGCGATCCTCGCCAAATTCCGCCCAAAGACCTTTACTCTGCTGAAAATTTCCGCCGCGCGGCCCGATACCCTGACCGATATAAAATATGGTCGAATCCCGGCGCATTTCTTCCCGGACTGCTTCGGTACCCGCTTCCGCGTAACTGATCACTCGCTCGGTTAGGGGCTCCGCTGCAGATCCCGCGTCCGCCGTCGATCGCGCTTCGGCCATTATCCCTTCCTCCCTTTCTCTCAGTTGTAGACGTGATCCATGGCTGTTTCCGAGTCCGGCTGGGGAGAATTCAACGCGTACTCCGCGCAGTCGGCGATCATGCGATTCACATCGCTGTCGATGGCGTCGAAATCCGCGGCCACCGCCCAGCCCGACTTTACGGCCTGCTCGCGCAACTTCTCAATTGGATCCCTCAATTTCCACTCCTGGATCTCATCCTTGGTGCGATAGGAAGTGCCTGGATCTCCCTCATGATGGCCGAACCAACGGTAGGTCTTGCATTCAATCAATGTGGGTCCTTCTCCGCGGCGGGCCCGCTCGGTGGCGGCGAGAGTTGTTTCATATACCGCGAGCACATCATTGCCGTCGACCTCAATCCCCGGGATGTTATAGGCTGCGCCGCGGCTGGCGACGCTGGTATTCCTGGTGGCCTGGTCAAAGGGCATTTCCGTTGCGTACATATTGTTTTCGCAGACGTATACTACCGGCAGATTCCAGGTAGCGGCCATATTTATGCCTTCGTGAAACGCGCCGTTATTCACCGCGCCGTCGCCGAAAAAGCAAACAGTCACTTGATCCGTTCCGCGGAGCTTACTGCTGAGGGCCGAGCCCGCTGCGATCGGAATTCCTGGGGCGACAATGCCGTTGGTGCCCAGAAATCCAAAATCGGGCTCATAGATGTGCATGCTGCCGCCGCGGCCCCCGTTTGAGCCGCCCGCCTTACCCATGAGTTCCGCCATCAACTCACGGCTCTCGATGCCTTTTGCCAGCGCGTGGCCGTGACCGCGGTGAGTGCTGGTAACGTAATCGTTGCGCCGCAAGTGGCTGATGGCGCCGGCGGCCACCGCCTCCTGGCCGATGTAGAGGTGGATGAATCCGGGCATCTTACCGGAGCGGAAAAGTTCACGAGCCTTCATCTCAAACTCGCGGATCAGAGTCATGGAGCGGTACAGGGCTAGAATGAGGTCTTTATGAAATTTCAAAGTGACCGCCTCCCGATGTCGCATGGGGTAAAGGAGCCTGGAACTTGGTTTGCGATTGGATTACATACAATAAATTTTAATATCACGTCAAGAAAAATGTTAACGCATTGAAAACAATACCAATAGAGTTTAATTGTAAACAAGCAATGTACAATCGTAATCGAAGAAAGTGCTTGACATAATCCAAAAAAACTCTTAGCCTGCCCCGACTTCTACCTTGTTTGTCGCTAAATTTTTCGGCCCTGAAGGGGGTTTTATGTCGCGGAAGCTGTTCCTTGCGGTTGCCTCGTTGTTTCTCGCTATAACCGTTCTCTATTCCGTCGCCCACGCTCAGGGGGCTATCAGTGAAATTTTGGGGACCGTGCAGGACAACAGCGGCGCGGTTGTCAGCGGCGCGCAAGTCACGATTACCAGCGAACGCCAGGGTTGGACTCGCGACACGGTCACTAATGAGTCCGGCCTTTACAGTTTTTCGGCGGTGCCAGTGGGACCCTATACCGTGAAGGTAGCGAAGACCGGCTTCCGAGATTACTCTCAGGCTGGGGTGACGCTACAGGCGGACAGTGAAGCTAAGGTGGATGTGACCCTGCAACTGGGAGCCAGCACGCAGACGGTGAGCGTCACCGCCGCGGCCGAGCAGCTGGATACCACATCCTCCACGCAGGAGGACGTAATTGACCGCGACCGCGTGCAGAACTTGCCGTTGAATGGCCGCGACGCCCGCCAGTTGATTGCTCTGGTCCCGGGCGGCGTAACCACCGCGCCGGTCGACCAGTTCATTGCATCGCCCAGCTTTTCGGTGAACGGCGCCCGGCAAGACCAAGTGAACTTCCGCCTGGACGGCGGCGAACACATGGACACGTGGTTTGGCTCGGGCCTTCCTTATCCGAATCCGGACGCTCTGCAAGAATTCACCGTTCAGACGAACAACTTCAGTGCCAAGTACGGCCGTAACGCCGGCGGAATCATCGACGCGGTGACGCGGTCTGGCGGCAACCAATTCCACGGAACAGTGTTCGAATATCTGCGCAACAACGCGTTGGATGCGAGGCCATTCTTCTCCAATGAAGTGCCCACGTTCCGCCGCAACCAATTTGGCGCGACCATTGGTGGTCCGGTTCTGTTACCGCACTACGACGGGCGCAACAAGACCTTCTGGTTCTTTTCCTGGCAGACCACTCGCGCCTTTGGTTCACCGGGCGTAAACACGTATACGACTTTGGACGCTCAGGAACGCCAGGGAATTGTCCCGAGCGCCACCCCGATCATCGACCCGAGCACCGGCCTGGCTTACCCGACTAACGCACAGGGCGCATACGTTATTCCGCAGTCCGAGTTGTCGGTTCCAATTCAGAACTTCATCAACAAATTCCTCCCGTCACCGACGCTGCCTAACAATCTAGCTACGTTTCCGGGCGGCGGAGCCAGCGACGAAGACCAATTTATCGCGCGCTTTGACCACCACTTCGGCCTCAAAGACAATTTCTCGTTCCGCTACTTCTATGATGATCCCTCGGGATTGGTGAGCTATGGCGCGGGCATCGGACCTGGTACTTCGTGGTTTGACACTTCGCACGTCCACATCGACAGCTACACCATCAACGAAACGCACATCATTACGCCGAATCTGGTCAACAACCTGAACGCCACGCTGGTGACGGAGCGACACTTGCTGACACCCAGCACCATTTTCACCTGGCAGCAGTTGGGCGCGAACCTGCCTCCCGCGGACAATTCGGCCCAGCCGGATAATGCCGTGAGCGTTGCGGGTCTGTTCAGCACGTATTCCGGTTTCTACTGGCGGAACGGCCGCAACAATCCGGACATTTCGGATGAGCTAACCCTGATTAAGGGTCGCCACACTCTTTCCCTGGGAGGCGACTATCAGTGGTCAGCCATCTGGAATCGCACACCGTACTTCATCGACGGCGGGGCGAGCTTTAACGGACAATTTACCGGCAGCGCCATCGCGGATTTTCTCCTCGGCGATATGAATAATTTCCAGCAGCAAAGCGCCAACGAGATCGATCTTCGTCAGACCCGCATTTCTCTATACGCTCAGGACGATTACCGTGTGAGCCCACGGCTGACCGTGAATTTGGGTGTGCGCTGGGAACCATACTTCCCGTTCTTTGAAACCCGGGGAAGGCAGGGATTCTGGGATCCAGGCCAGCAGTCGACGCGATTTCCGAATGCTCCGGAAGGATTGCTATTCGCCGGGGACAACAACCCGGGGATTCCCAACAAGCAGACGATCATCAACAAAGACTGGAATAACTTCGCTCCGCGCATAGGGTTTGCCTGGGATCCGACGGGTACCGGCAAATGGTCGGTCCGCGGTGGGTTCGGCATGTTTTACAACGGATTGGATATAGGGATCCGCACCATCCGCGGAATTTACAACCAGCCGTTTACCCGCGTGATTGCGGTTTTCGATACCAATATTCAGAACCCCTGGGCCGCGGCTCCCTTCAATGGCGTAGCGCCTTTCCCGTATTCTCCGCCGGTGACGGCGGCGCAGGACCAGACCGCAACGTTTGCGCCCGATGCCAACGTAGTTGGATGGGACCGTAATTTCAAGACGTCCTATGCGGAGCAGTACAACTTCAGCATCGAGAGACAGCTGGCATCGAACTGGCTACTGGAAGCGGCGTACGTTGGTTCTACTTCGGTGCATCAGTTCGATTCGCACAACATCAATCCGGCGATTTACATTCCTGGTACCGATTCCATGGGCAACCCCATTTCCACGACGGCCAATACGCAGGCGCGCCGTATATTGCCGACGATTGGCAACCTTGAGATCGAGTCCACTGATGCGAATTCCAACTACAATTCATTGCAATTGCGGTTGAATAAGCGTTTCAGCCGCGGCCTGACGATGGACGCTTCCTACGTTTACTCTCGTGATCTGGGAATCAACGTGCCCCTTGGCGAGGGTGGCGGCGGTACGCGTGACGCGCTCGATCGAAACCTGGATTACGGCGTGATGCCCACCGATATCACCAACCGCTTTGTGGCTTCCGTGCTCTACCAGTTGCCCACTTTCAAATTCGAGAACCGGGCTATGTCGATGGTTGCTAACGGATGGGGAACCCAGGCAATTGTCACCGCCCAGTCGGGATTCCCATTCACGGTGCGGTCCGGCGTCGATAATTCGCTAAGCGGCACGGGATCAGATACCGCGGACATCGTCGGCAATCCGTACCTGCCGAGCGGGCGTTCCACCGCGGCGCAACTCGCCGAATGGTTCAACGTAAATGCCTATGTCCCGAATGCGATTGGGACTTTTGGCACCACCGGAATCGACACTCTGCGTGGACCGGGATTCGCGGACATCGATCTGGCGCTAACCAAGAGCACATCAATCGGCGAGCATCAAAATATTCTATTCCGCGCCGAGTTCTTCAATTTAACCAACCACCCCAACTTCGGAGTGCCCACGTCGACCCTCGCCGCCGGAAGCAATTTCGGGGTGATCAATTCGACCGTGGGCACGCCGAGGGTTATCGAGTTCTCGCTCAGGTACGCCTTCTAAGGGAGGAGGCCGGCCGATGGAAAACAAAATGAACGGCATTTGTTTTAGCCGGGCTCGATCCGTGTGGCTTCTAGCGGCCGGCACCGTTGTGACGGGAGTGCTGGCAAGCCTGGCGGGATTAGCGCAGCAGCCGGCTCCGGCCGTCGCATCGTTGCAATCGCTTCAGCCGGAGTTCGATAAATTGGTGAGCCCGAACACGCCGTTCGAGAAATTGCCGATCGGATTCAAGCCCGGCCACGAAATGCAGGTGTCCTTTGGTAAGTTCGATCACTTCACCGAAGGTCCGGTATGGAATCCGCGGGGCTTTCTGATGTTCAGCGACATCTACGGCGATGTGATCTATCAATATTCCAAGGAAAAGGGCTCCGATCTTTTCCGGACCGGCACTGGTTACTCCAACGGACTCACATTCGACGAAAAAGGGCGGCTGATCATTTGTAATCAGAAGGCGCGCACGATTGAGCGGCTGGAACCGGACGGCCAGATTACCGTGCTCGCGTCGGAATGGAAGGGCAAGAAGCTGAACTGTCCGAATGACGTGATCGTCAGTAAAGATGGGACCATTTATTTCACCGACCCTTATTGGGATTTCCCTCCAGGCACCAAACAGGATTTGGACTTTCAGGCCGTCTTCAGCATCAGCCCTGCGGGCAAGCTGGCGATCGCCGCGAACGACTTTGGCCTTCCAAATGGCATCGCCTTCTCGCCGGACCAAAAACTTCTGTATATCGGCGATACCAAGCGAAAGAAACTGTATTCGTTCGATGTGGCCGCGGATGGCTCGTTGATGGGACGCAAAGAATTCGCCGATCTCGCGTCGGACGAAAAAGGCGCCGTTGATGGCATGAAAGTGGACGAGCACGGCGACATCTTCACGACCGGCCCCGGGGGCGTGTGGGTGTTCGATAAACAGGGAAAGCATCTGGGCACGATTCGCGCGCCGTTCATTCCCGCGAATTGCGCATGGGGCGGCGATGACTACCACACCCTTTTCCTGATGACTCCGAAGGATGTGTACAGCATACATACCAACGTCCATGGATACGTGACCTACAACACCAGCGCCAAGTACGCGGCGCACTATCCGGCGTTGCATAAGGGTCAATAGGCGGCAGGCCCACGCGAAGATAAGTGCGGCCAGCTGGAAAATATCTTGCATGCGTAGGGCGGTTAGTGAGAAGGCGAGAAATGCGTAAGGAAAACTAGGCTACCTCGTGATTACTCGAAGGGCATTACTCCAAACCGTCGCAGCGATCGGCGCTCTTTTGAGAGAGAGAGCGCCGTTTGCTGAAGCAGCTGCGGACGAAGGCCCCGCAGTTCCACCGGCGGCTGACACCGTCACCATCCCCGAATGGCAAGGGCTGCTCAAAAAACAACGCGTCGAGCCGGTGGTAGCGATTAGCGACGGAACTCCGGTGTATGGATTTGGCGCGACCGACATCCTCGCGAATTGTCCGGACTTGCTGCCGGGCGAAGCCATGCAGGCGCGCAATACTTCGCCGCTGACTAAAATCCGGCTGAAGAAGTCCTGGGAAATTACCAAGAGCAAGATTGGCACCACCCCGCCCCGCACTCCGCGCACCTGGATGATGGATTTCAAACCGTTGCGCGCGGTGCATCTGATCGACGGAAATCCGCACACGTACTGGTGCAGCCGCGGCGTCACCCGCCCGGACGCGCAGCCCCAGTGGGTTCGCATCGACCTGGCGGTGGAGTCTCCCGTGAGTGCTGTAGTGATCGTTCCGCGCCAGGATAACCAAGGATGGCCGGGCAGTCTCACCATCAAGGTGAGCCGCGACGCGTGGCACTGGGAAACCGTATACGAAAATCACCAATACCTGGCTCCCTCCCAACCGGAACCACAAACCTTCCGGTTCGATACCCACCCGGTAAAGCAGATTTGGGTGATCGCTAACAGCCTGGGCTGGGCGATGGCGGACAGTTTCCTGGTGCTTTCGATCGCGGGTATCGAGGTGTTGGATCCGGAGGGTCACAATCTGGCGCTGATAACCCGTGGCGCGGGAGTGACCGTATCGTCGACGAATCATGGCTCGGCCGGCGAGAAGCCTATGCACGACATGCTCTGGCCGGTGCACTACGATCTCGGGCTCAAGTGGGTGCGCGTCGCTTACTGGGACAGCGTTTTCAACTGGCACTACGCCGAGCAGGAAAAAGGAAAGATCGTTATCGATCCACTCGCCGACGAGACGATGACGGAAACGGCGAACAACGGAATCAACGTTGTGCTTGTCCTCGCGTATGGAAATTGGTTGTATTCCAAGGAAGCCGCCGAAGGCAAAAAGATCGAAGCGATTCCGCCATACGAAACCGCCACGAAGCAAACCTGGGTGGTTCCATTCGAGTGGCCGCCCCCTCCGACTGAGACCGGCGAGCACTTTCAGGCTTGGTTGCGTTTTGTAGGCACCATGGTCCGCCATTTCAAGGGCCGAATTAAGTACTACGAGCTCTGGAACGAGCAGAACCTGAACTTTCACTCCTACGACAAGGGTGACCCTAGAACCGCGGCGTCCATCGATCAGTACTGCCGTCTGGTGAAAGAAACAACGCGGGTGATTCGCGAGGCCGATGCCGGAGCCAAAGTTATGCTCGGCTCGGTCGGGCATTTCGATCGCGAGTACATGTCCGCGTGCCTCGAGCGCGGCGTGGGTCCATTACTCGACGTAATTCCGTGGCACCCATTTTATGGCACGGTGCAGAGTTCGCCTGAATTCCGTACTTATCGCGCCGATGTGAATGCGTGGAAAAAGGTGTGCGAATCGCACGGATTTAAGGGCGAATACATGGCTACGGAGTCAGGGTGGTACGCGCCATACCCTGCGCCGGAAAAACCATTTGGTGGCGGCGCCGTTTCGGAAATCGTGAAGGCAAAGTGCCTGGCTCGCTACATCACCATGAGTGTGGGCCTCGATCTGACCACGTTTTGGAATACCACGTGGCATCACTACACGTGGTGGGACTTGGGGCTTTTCCGCAACTCATTCTCCGCGGATCCAATCAGCCCCACGCAGCCCCAGGCTGCGTACTACGTGTTGCGAAATCTGTGCACTCTTTTGGAAGCAGCCGAGCCCGCTTCCGTTCCCGTGGAATTCAGCAACAAGCAGCAGGAATTCGATGTAGACGGCTTCCACATGCCCAATGGGGATATGCTGGTAGCGGTGGGACTGGCCGGAGAACCCGTAGATCACTCGCCCCAGGTGGCAACTGACGTGCATTTTCCGCAGGAGAAATTCACCCGCGCCACCGGCGTTGACGTATTGAATGGAACCGAACAGGAACTACAGGTCGTCGATGGCCGCATTCCCGGAATTGTGGCCAAAGACTATCCGTTATTCATTCGTTTAAAGCGGTCTTAGGCTTTGCGCACGGGGGGAAGTACGATGGCTCGGTTCGCGATTCGAATATTGCTAGGAATTACGGTGCTGTGCTGTTTCGGCGCGCAGGCGCGCGCTACCGAACCGACTCCCCAGGAAAATAAGACTGCCGAAAAATGGGCGGCCGCGAATTTTAGTTCGGATGTTGCGAAGCTGCCATTCTCGTTCGTTTACGACGGCGTGCCGTCATCGAAGCTCCTGCCCAAATGGAAAGTACAGCGCGGCTCTTCGGAGCTGGATAAATTCCGCGCGCAAAAGACACTAACCTTTACCGATCCCAAAACGCACCTCGAAGTGCGCTGCGTGATGGTGTATTTCAAGGATTATCCGTCGGTTGAATGGACCGTCTATTTCAAAAATAACGGTTCCGTTGCTACGCCAATTCTCGAAAACATACAGGCCGTCGAAATCGACCTGGATCGCGGTCAGGGTCCGGAGTTCCTCCTGCACTACAGCAAGGGCAGCCCGTCCGTGGTTACGGACTATGAGCCCGAGGAAATGAGCCTCGAGCCAAAGAAAGATCAACGCTTTGCTCCGGTCGGCGGACGTCCTACCGACGGAGCATTCCCTTATTTCAACCTGTCGCATGGCGATCAAGACATCATTCTCGCGATTGGCTGGCCCGGGCAGTGGGCCGCGCAGTTTACCCGTGATGAAGGTTCGAAGCTGCACATTCGGGGCGGACAGGAAACCACCCACTTCGCGCTGCAGCCGGCCGAAGAAGTCCGCAGCCCGTTAGTCGAGATTCAGTTCTACGAAGGCGATTGGATTCGTTCGCAGAATCTCTGGCGGCGATGGCTGGTCGCGCATGTAGTGCCCCGGCCCGCTGGACTGCTCCCGACCCCGCTCCTCGCCGGAGGCAGTTGCCCCTACTTCGGTCCGTTCATCGGAAACAACGAACAGAACCAGGAAGAATTCATCCGGCGCTACGGTGAAGAAGGAATCAAAATCGACTATTGGTGGATTGATGCAGGCTGGTATCCGAACAACGGAAAATGGACCGATACGGGCACCTGGCAAGTGGACACCAAGCGCTTCCCGAACGGTCTGAAAGCTGTATCCGACTACGCCCACGCACGAGATGAAAAACTTATTGTCTGGTTCGAGCCGGAGCGCGTCACGCCGCATACGGAGTTATACGACCAGCATCCGGAATGGCTGCTCAAAGTGGACCCCACTCCTGATTTCAAACCATCGCAGGAGGGTTGGAGGCTGCTGAACCTTGGCGATCCTGCGGCGCGGATGTGGATCACCGATCGCGTCGACAAGCTCATCACCGATCAGGGCATCGATTGGTACCGCCAGGATTTCAACATGCAGGCTCTTCCATTCTGGAAGGTCGCGGACACTCCAGACCGCCAGGGCATGACCGAAAACCACTACGTCACCGGCTATCTCGCATACTGGGATGCTCTGAAGCAACGCCATCCCAGCATGCCCATCGATAGTTGCGCATCGGGCGGCCGCCGCAACGATCTCGAAACCATGCGCCGTGCCGTTCCGCTATGGAGGAGCGACTACCTCGTCGGGGCGGTCGCAATGCAGGATCAGACCTACGGAATTTCCTTGTGGTTTCCATTCGAGGGCCTCGCTTCCCAGACCGTCGAGACGCCCAACGAGAGCGGCACCGGAAAAACGATCGATGCCTACTCATTTCGCAGCGACATGTATCCTTCGATTCACGCCCACTGGGACGTGCGGCGAACCGATCTCGACTACAAGCGGCTGCGCGAACTCGTAAAACAATGGCGGGACATTTCGCCCGACTACATGGGTGACTACTACCCGCTCACACCATTCAGCGGCGCTGACGACGCGTGGGTTGCCTGGCAATTCGACCGCCCGGAAGCGGGCGAAGGCATGGTTCAGGCATTTCGGCGCCCCGGGAATACCCAAGAGTCCGCTCATCTGAAGTTGCGCGGCTTGGAACCCGGCGCGCGGTACAAAGTGATCAACCTGGATCACCCCGCCGACTTGTCTATGACTGGCCACGAGCTAATGGACTCCGGTCTTCCGATCGAGCTGAAGGCCAAGCCTGACTCGGCGATCGTCACCTACAAACGCGAGGAGAAGTAGCGAGAATTCTGACCGCCCTCGCGGGGCATCACGGGATCATCGTCTGAAGCGAAAAGCGCGCAGAGTTGTTTCCTAACCTGTGCGCTTTATTTTTCTGTCCCTTGAGTTCGTAATTGAGGAGAGTAAAACCCAATGCAGGTTCCGGTAGTTATGCCACAGCTCGGATTGACCATGACCGAAGGTTCGGTGAGCGAATGGATCAAAAAGCCGGGCGAGAAAGTGAAGAAGAACGAAATTCTATTTATCGTAGCGACCGATAAAGCGGAAATGGAAGTGGAGTCAAACGACGCCGGTACTTTGGTGCAAGTGGTTGTGGAAGCAGGTAAGACCGTCGCGGTGGGCACGGTAATCGCATATATCGAAACTGCAACGCAGGATGGTCAAGCGGCGTCGATGCATGCGCCGACTGCCACTGCGGCTCCAGTCGGCCCGCCCTCCGATGGATCGGCACCGAAGAACGCCAGCCAGACAAGCGACCCCGGCACTGGCGAAGGAGGAGCCAGGCTGAACCATCCAACCACTGTTTCAACCTCCGTTCCGAGCTCCGCTGCGAATCGTCGAGAGGGACCCCCGGCCTCCCCCCGTGCGCGGCGTTTGGCCCGTGAGCTTGGCATCGATATCGCGAGCCTTACATCCAAGGGACCTGGCGCGCGGATCGTCGAAAGGGATGTTCGCGACGCTGCCGACGCCCGGCCTGGATCACGCGCGCGTGTTTCCGTCGCTGTTTCCAGCGCCGGGCCTAGTTTTGACACCGGGTCGTCGAGCGTCCCGGCGCCGCAATCCGCCAACTTCGATTCGAACCGCAGGCGGGTGATTGCTCAGAAGCTAACGGAAAGCATCCAAACGATTCCGCATTTTTCCGTAGCCGTGGAAGTGGACGCCCAGCAACTTCTTGCGATGTACGAAGGAATGAAGGACCAAGACAAGGCATCGCCGACGCAGAAGCAGAAATTAACCCTCACCGACCTGCTTCTAAAAGCTCTAGCGCTCGCGCTTCGCGAGGTTGGCGAAGCCAACGCCACCTGGGTCGACGGTAACGCGCAGGCTCGCAGCACGGTTGACCTGGGATTGGCCGTCGCTACCGACCGTGGAGTTGTCGCGCCGGTGATTCGGAATGTGGACCGCACGAACCTAAGTAATTTGATCGTCGCGCGCGGCGCGGTGGTCGACAAGGCGCGCCGCGGCCGACTTTCCGTCACTGACCTGGAAGGCGGTGTGGGAACTCTCACCAATCTGGGTATGTACGGCGTGGACAATTTCAGCGCGATCATTAGTCCGGGGCAGAGCTTTATTTTGGCGGTGGGCAAAATTAAAAATCGCCCATGGGTCAGCGGAACGGAAATGGTGATTCGTCCTACCGTGATGCTAAATCTTTCGATGGACCATCGACTTGCGGATGGAGTCGTCGCGGCTCGCTTGTTGGCTTCGGTAGCCGGTACCATTGAGAAGCCTTATCGCATTATTGGAACGCTCAACGAACACAGCCTGAAGTAAGGTGGAAAAAGCATGACCGCACTCGCCGCAAAAATAGCCGCAGCCAAGGTCGAGCCCGGTACACTCGCCATCTACTGGTTGGCGCAGGCGGGCTTCGTCTTCAAAAGCAGCGGCGGAAAGGTCGTTTATATCGACCCCTATTTTTCCGACGTAGTCGAACGGCGCTTCGGATTCAAGCGCATGATGAGCTGTCCCATCGCCGCGGAGGACGTCGAAGCGGATATTTTCTTGTGCACCCATGAACATCTCGACCACATGGATACCGATGCGTTGCCGCCGATCGCAAAAAAAAAGCACACCCACTTTGCCGGGCCGATCGAGTGTGTGAAGGAATTCCGCAAGATCGGCATTCCCGAAGATCGCTGCCACTTGCTGGAAGAAGGTCAGCGCGTTTCGATCGAGGGCGTCGATATTCATGCGGTGTTCGCTGACCACGGAAAGCTCGCGCCCGACGCGCTGGGGATCGTAATGGATTTTGGGGATGTCAAGGTCTACCACACCGGCGACACCGCCTACCGCCCCGAAGAGTTTGCGCCGGCAATCGCCATGCGGCCGGACGTTCTGCTTCCGTGCATCAACGGACGCTACGGCAACATGGACGCTGCGGAGGCGGCATTACTGACTCAATCGGTGAACCCGAAGGTTGCGATTCCGAGTCATTTCTGGATGTTCGTCGAACACAACGGCGAACCGGGACGGTACATCGAGCAATGCACCCAGCTGGTCCCTGCGGTGAAGGTCATGCTGACCAAGCCCGGCGAAGAATTTCTATTTCGAAAAGGCTGAAACATGGATACAACAACTAGAATGTTCCTGCCGCGACGCCCGGTCTTGAGGCTTGTTTAGATTCGGCCGGATTGCCGCCGAGGAGCAGCATAAGAATGAGCGCAGAAGGGAAGCTCCAAGGCAAGAAGTCCCTGGTTACGGGGGCGGCCACCGGTATCGGACGGGAAATCGCACTGGAGTTTGCACGGCAGGGGTCTGATGTGGTTCTGCATTACAACCATCACTCCGAGGGCGCGAGTTCCGCGGTGGCAGAGATACACGCCATGGGACGCCGCGCGGCGGCATTCAAAGCCGATTTTGACAGCGCGGAAGCAGCCGTCAGCCTGGGAGAACAGGCCATCGGTTTCCTGGGCTCGGTTAATTGCCTGGTGAATAATGCGGGAATCACTTTCAACAAACCCTTCAGTAAAATCACGCCGGCGCAATTCGATCGTCTTTTCCACGTCAATCTTCGGGCTCAGTTTTTTCTCACCCAACATATTGTGGGTGACATTATCGCCAAAGGCGGCACGGGAGTGGTGTGTAATCTCACTTCGATTCACGGACTGCAGGGTGCTCCGGAACATTCCCTCTATGCCGCCACCAAGGGCGCAATCATTGGGTACACCCGTTCGCTTGCTGTGGAGCTCGCGCACAAAGGTATTCGTGTGAATGCCATCGCTCCGGGCTGGGTGATGGTTGAAAATCACTTCGCCGCGATTCCTGGATTGAACGAAAAGGACTCCGCGGAGAGGGCGCGAACCAAAGTGCCGGCTGGCCGTTACGGTGTGCCATTGGACATCGCCCGGCTCGCCGCGTTTCTTTGTTCTACCGACGCTGATTTCATAGTTGGGCAAACGATCGTCTCGGATGGCGGTTCCACCGCGCTGATGTCGCTCCTCACCGATTTCCGCACGGAGTCCGCCGCACAGTTTGGCAAAGACTACATGGCAGGCCTCTAGATCCATGTACGTGCGCAGTAGCAATCGCTTGAGATTTCACGAATGGATCGCAGCGCGTAACCCAATTCGCCCCAGATGATGCCAGAGCTAAGCGAGATTCTGAGCGCGGTGGGCAAGCCGACGGAAGCCATCGAGTCTGACGACGGCAGCCGCATTTTGGTGCTGCCGCATGGTGGGCGCGTCATTGGCCTATTTCCGGCGGATAGTGGCCGTAATTTCTTATGGACCCATCCGGCTCTCGAGAATCCGGAGACCGCGCGAGCGTTCTACGATGCACCTTCCTGGCATAACTCAGGAGGTGATCGCACCTGGATCGCTCCCGAAATCGATTTCTTTTTTCCCGAATATCCGGACCTCAGCGCATATTGGCAGCCCCGGCAGCTCGATCCCGGAAACTACACGGTGCGGCGCTTCGCCGAAAGCGTTTCGCTGGCGAATCAGTTGCACCTTGCGCTCGCCCGATCGAAACGAAGTGTGACATTGCAGATCACCAAATCCGTGTCGGCAGCGCCGAATCCGCTGCGCTACGAGCCGTGCATGAAACTGATCGAGGGCATCGAATATGCCGGCTACACGCTAAATTCATCCCTGGAATACATCACCGGCGAGACGGAGAGCTTTTCTCCCGTGGGACTGTGGAATTTGCTGCAAATGCCTTTGCGCGGAGAAATGCTCGTCGGCACCTATTTTGCTGTCCAGCCCACGGCTTACATGGGCGCCCCGAGCCACGACAGGCTCACCGTCGGCGAGCGTCTCACTCGTTACAAGATGAGCGTTCCAGGCGTTGAGAAGGTGGGATTTCGCGCGGCTGCCGGCACCGGACGGGTTGGCTATCTGTATCCTAGCGGAGATGATTATGCGTTGGTGGTGCGCAATTTCACGGTAAATGCGTCCGGCGAATATATCGACGTGCCCAGGCTCGATTCAACCAGGACGGGCGACGCCGTCCAGGCTTGCAGCGTGGACAACGCGATGGGCAGTTTCAGCGAACTGGAATATCACGTTCCCGCGATCGGAGACGGCACCGGACGGACGCGCTGCGATGACGCTTCCCAAGTGTGGGCATATCGCGGCGTGCTCGCGAAAATCAAAATCGTAGCCAGAAATCTTTTGTCAGCCGAAATTTAGTCGTCGAGATTTGGTGCACCAACAGGACGGAACAAACATGGGAACCGTAGCGATCACCGATCACGTCTTTCCTTCGATCGAAAATCAGCGCCAGGTAATTGAATCAGCGGGATTTCAATTTCGCGAGATACAGCCCATTTGCAAGACCGACGATGAGGTAATACAGCGCTGCACAGGTGTTGACGTGCTGCTCGTGCAGTGGGCGCCCATCACTCGGCGCGTGTTCGAGGCGCTTCCGCAAGTGCAGTGCGTCGTGCGCTACGGAATCGGAGTCGACAACATTGATGTCGCCGGCGCCCGCGAACTGGGCCGTACTGTCGCCAACGTTCCTAATTATTGCTTTGAGGAGGTTTCCAACCATGCTGTCGCGATGATCATTTCTCTCGGCCGGCGCATTCCCCACGACCATTATCAGATTTCCCACGGCGGATGGGGCGTCAAGGCGTTACTCCCGATTCCCGCATTCAGTGACCTCACGCTGGGCCTGATCGGCTTTGGCTCTATCGCTCGCCGCGTGGCCGCGAAAGCGAGAGCCTTCGATTTCCGCCTGATTGCCTCGGACCCCTTTGCGCCGGAATCCGCCTTTCGGGAGAATGGCGTCCAGCGCGTTGACCTCGATACCCTGCTAAGCACGGCAGACATCATTAGCTTACATTGCCCCTTACTTCCCGAAACTCGCCACCTGATTCGGAGCGATTCCATTAAAAGAATGAGGCCACGAACGATTCTGATCAACACATCGCGTGGGCCATTGATCAAGGAAGAGGACTTGGCCGAAGCGCTTCAGAGCGGAAAATTAGCAGGAGCCGGGCTAGACGTTTTTGAGACCGAACCGCTGCCTCCACAGAGCCCGCTTCGCGCGTTACCGAACGTGCTGCTCACGAGTCACGCGGCTTCGGTATCGGAACGTGCGCGACAGAAACTCCAAAATCTTGCCGCCGAATCCGCCCGTGATTTCCTGCAAGGCAAACGGCCATTTGGCACTGTAACCTAAAGTACCCCCGGGATCCGCGCGACACAAGGCATGGGATCGGTTCGCGGGCGGCCATCAACTCCGCTGGCCGCTTCGCCAGTTCTTCCTTCGCTATAAAAGCACGGTCACAATACGATTGGGTACTTCGATAGTTTCGGCGGCGAGAATGCTGCCATTAGAACGGACCCACATTGCATTGCCGCAATCCCAGTGCGCATCGAAAGCGTTCGTTCGGCTACTCGAGTTCTTAGGAAGACGGGGTAGTGGACTGGTTTCTGATTTTATCGGCAGTTGATCTCGCCAGGTCGTGGTCCTTCTTCGCCATCAATCCGAAATATATGGCCATCAGGATAGCTAGGACAAAGACGGCCCAAAACACGCACTCTCGCGATGCAGAGAGGGAAGAGGTTAGGCATGCGAAGAGAATTGTTACGGCGCAACCAATGGTTATTCCAAATAGAGTGAGGTGAAATGAGGTATAGCCTGTTACGAGATGGTCCAATTCGTTCTGTTCTACTTGATAGAGAACGAACTCGCGCTTCATGTGCGTCATCACTGTCAACTTTGCCGCAGTGAATTTCGCTTTGCCGGTCATTAAGGCTAAGAAGCGTCCTTAGTCAGAACATCTATCTTCAGCAGGTGGGTATTGCCGCAAAAGTTGCAGGTCAACATGACGCAGGTTACGGCCTGCTGGTTGAAACTTGAGGAGTTGCGAAGATTTACTTCCAGCGGAAGAAAGGTTTGGCCTAGCTGGACTGCCCAATCTTCGGTCCCACAGAGTGGGCATGCAGCATTTGGAACCTTCCTCTCAAGGATTTCAAGAGCTTTTTTCTGTAGCTCTTCACTCAGCAACTTGGAGTGGCCGCAGCGCCAACCCTTGCGGACCACTGCGATTTTCGCGGCCCGCAGCTCCCTGAGCGGCTTAAAGTG
>Ga0302324_100006764_pt1 | contig 24574 bp, 15 predicted proteins | sample Palsa_T0_1_FD_201949 | JGI IMG/M metagenome (GOLD analysis project Ga0302324, IMG submission 201949) | Peat permafrost microbial communities from Stordalen Mire near Abisko, Sweden - Palsa_T0_1 | ecosystem: Environmental > Terrestrial > Soil > Palsa > Peat permafrost | place: Sweden: Abisko... | reverse complement strand
GAAGCGGTGGAAGCTTCCATGGACGCGCGCATCTCGGCTGGCAATCAGCAGGCTGCCGGCCGGATGGCCGGCCTGGAGCAGGCGCTGACCGCGCTGCGCGCCGAACTGCCCGCCGCCGGAAGTTATCAACAGGTCATCGACGACAGTCTGCGGCATCACGCGGAGCAGGTGGGCGCGCTCGACCAGAAGCTCACCGTTTTGCAGGAAGAACTACCGCCTAAAATCAAGGCGATCGTAGACGCCGTGCGCGACTCTCTGGATGCCCGCATGGCCGTTGAACTGCAAGCCATCGAGCAGAAACACAGCGCCCAGGTGCAGCAGGCCGAGGCGCGCTTCACCGAGTCGCAGCAGCAGTTGCGGCAGCAACTGGCGGCCGAAGCCAAAACACCGTGGCTGGAGCAGGATCTGGCGAAATTGCACGCGGATCTGACCGCCGTGGAGACCCGCCTGGAAACGGGCGACCGGCACGTGGCGGAACACTTCGGCGGAGAATTGGAATCGCTACAGGCGCGCCACCGCACCGAAATAGAGCAACTCGAAGCTCGCCTGCGCGCGGAGCGCGCGGCGGAGAATCTTCCGGCGCAGATCCAATCCGCCGTCGACCAGATGGGGCAGTCCATGGAGAGCCGGCTCGCGGCTGAAATCCGCGATCTGGAGGCCCGCCGGCCGGATCGCTCCCCGGAACTGGAAAAGGCCTTGCAGTATGCATCCCTGCTGGAAGCCCGCGTACAAGCGCTGGAACAAAAGCTGCAGCGTAGCGCCGAAGAAACGGTGGACCGCGCCGTGGAGCGCGTCTGGGAGGCCCTGGAGAGCCGCCTGCAACAGCGCGCCGCGCAAGCTCCGCCAGCCGTGCAGCCGATGGAAACCATCACCGGCTTGCGCCAAAAGTCGACCAGTGCCGAGCAAAGTGTGCTGGATCTGATCGCAGGCATCGGGCAACTTTTCGAAAAGCCCGCGCCGCGCGTGGTGCGCGAGACGCCGCCTCCCGAAGCCTCCGCACCCGCCGCTCCCGCACCTGTGGCGGCCACACCCGTAGCTGCAGTGCCCGCGGCGCCAGAGCCCGTGGCGCCGGCGCCGATCGCACCGGAGCCTGTGGCGGCCGCGCCTGTCGAAACCAAGCCCGCCGCAGCCGTGCACGTAGAGCCCGAGCCAGTAGCGGCGGCGCCCGCTCGATACCAGCCTAAGCCCGAAGCGAAACCCGAGCCGGCCCCCGTCATCGTCATGCCGGAGACCGCCGCCAAGGAACTGCCGATAACCGTGGAGGTACCGGCATTTCCGGCCGCGCACGAGGAGCCCGCCGCCGCGCCCATGGCTGCCGCCAGCGCCACCGACGCGAACACGGAGACCAAGCTCGAAGACAAGCCGCCGGTGATTCTCTTCAAGCCCAAAGAGGCTGGACGCAAGTGGCGCATCCCGTTTGTTTCGTCGTTCCTGCTGATGGCGATCGCCATCGCCTGGCTGGAGTTCATGTAGATCTGCGGGATCCCGCAGTCCGCCCAGCACGCAAAGCGGTATCCTGCGAGTATGGCGCCTCCTGCGAAACGGGCGTATCTGCAATTGGGCTTGGTGGTGCTGCTGGCCACCGTGCTAGTGCTGTTGGCCGTGCTGCAATACCGCTGGAGCCTCGAGATCAGCCGCGCAGAACGTACCCGTATCGAAGCCAGTCTGAATACTTCCGTGAACCAGTTCCGGCAGGAGTTCTATCGCGAGCTGGTGCAGGTTTCCACTGCATTCCACAGCGATCCCACGGCCGATGCCGACGACTTCTGGTCCGCCTATGCCGAGCGCTATCAGGCTTGGGCGCGTACCGCCCCGCGTCCCGACTTGGTGGCCAACGTTTTTGTGTGGCAGGCGGGCACGCCGGCGGATTCCAAGCTGCTGCTGCTGCGTCCCGCGGACAACCGCTTCGATCCTGTGGAATTCCCTGCATCGCTGGTGAGCCTGCGTGCCCGGTTTGAAGACGAATCCCGCCAGCCGCTGGGCCCCGGAGGTCCGCCACCCGCGCCCGAACTCCGCGGGTTCACCTGGACGCTCGAGGAGCGCATCCCGGCTCTGGTGCGTCCGGTGTTCAACGTATCGCGTCCAATCCGCGGCCCCTGGAACCGGCGCGCGGCTGGCCCCAGGGACGCTTCCAGCCCGCCGCCGCGCGTGCTGCTGGGATTCGTCATCGTGGAGCTCAACCGCGCCGTGCTCGACCGCCTGCTGGGAGAGTTAGCGCAGCGTTATTTCGCCGGACCGGACGGGTTCATCTACAACGTCGCAGTGGTTAGCGGCGGGCCGGAGGGCGCTATCGTCTATCGTTCCGATCCGGAGATTTCCGCAGCATCTCTGGCTCCGGCGGATGCGCATGCTGCGCTCCTGCCTACCATGGAGCCTCCCCCCAGGGACCCTGGGGCGCGCCCGCGCATGAGCCGGGGCGGCGGCGTCAACCGGGGAGCCTTCGCGCCGCGTCCGCGCGGCGCCATCATCGTGCCTTCCGCCAGCGAAGAACCCTGGCAGTTGCTGGCCCGGCACCGCGGAGGCTCGCTCGAATCCGTGGTGGCCGCCGACCGCCGCCGCAACCTAGTACTCAGCTTCGGCGTGCTGCTGGTGCTGGCCGTGAGCATGGCCTTGGTCATCGTTTCCACGCAACGGGCCCGGCGTCTGGCGCGCCTGCAGATGGCATTCGTAGCGGGCGTCTCGCACGAACTGCGCACGCCCGTGGCAGTGATCTGCTCGGCGGCGGACAACCTGGCCGAAGGCTTCGTGGGCGCCAAAGACCAGGTAAAGGAGTATGGCTCCGTGATCCGCAATGAAGGCCGCCGCCTGGCGGGCATGATCGAACAGATCCTGCACTTCGCGGCCGGTCAATCGCGGCGCGCCAGCTACGATCTGAGGCCGGTCGCAGTAGCCGACGCCGTCGCCAGTGTGCTGGCCAACATCTCGCCGCTGCCGGAAGCCGCGGGCGTCGCCATGGAGCGCGAGATCGACCCGCACCTGCCGCCGGTGCAGGCCGACACAGCGGCCCTTGCGCGCTGTCTTGAGAATCTGGTTTTGAACGCGCTCAAATATGGCGGCGACAGCCGCTGGGTACGGGTGCGCGCGGAAACCTTCCCCCAGCAGGCCGGCGGCGCCGCGCGGGTGCGCATCTGCGTCGAAGATCGCGGGCCGGGAATCGATCCGGCGGACCTGCCCCACATCTTTGAACCGTTCTATCGCGGCAAGGCCGCGCAGGCCGCCCAGATTCATGGCACTGGATTGGGACTGAGCTTGGCGCGCGATATGGCGGAAGCGATGGGCGGGCGTCTGGAAGCCTCCAGCCAGCCCGGGCGCGGCAGCACGTTCACGTTGGAATTGCCCGCCGCGGAGCCCGCGGGGCAACCTGCCGCCGAGCCGTTGCCGCGCACGGCTTAAATCATGGAACGCCGCATCCTGCTGATCGAAGACGAGCCCGGTCTGGTGATGACCCTGGGCGACCGCCTGCGCAGCGAAGGTCACCACGTGGAAGCCGCCGCGGACGGCCAGACCGGATTGGACATGGCCTGTGCGGGGGCCTTCGATCTGATCATCCTGGACATCATGCTGCCGCGCAAGAACGGCATGGACGTCTGCCGCGATCTGCGGCAGCGGGGCATCTCCACGCCCATCCTGATGCTGACCGCGCGCGGCCAAACGGTGGACAAGGTGGTGGGCCTGAAGATCGGCGCGGACGACTACCTGACCAAGCCCTTCGAGATGCTGGAAGTGCTGGCGCGCGTGGAGGCGCTGCTGCGGCGTGCGCCGGGGTTTGGCACAGCGGGAGATGTCTACCAGTTCGGACCGATTCGCGTGGACCTGCGCCGCACCGAAGTGGTGCGCCATGGCAAACCCGTGACGCTTTCAGCCAAAGAGTTCCAGCTTCTGCGCTACCTGGTGGAGCACCGCGGAACCACCGTGTCGCGCGAGACGCTGTTGAGTGAGGTTTGGGGCTACGGCGGCGTGACCAGCAGCCGAACGGTGGACGTGCACGTAGCCTGGCTGCGCCAGAAACTGGAGGAGGACGCCCACCAGCCCCAATGGATTCTGACGGTGCACGGCTTGGGCTATAAGCTGGCGGGGTAGGTTCCGGCGGCGAAGCTTGCCTGAGCCAGCAAGCGATGGAATCGGGTACCATAGAAGACGGAGGAATGGCCGAGTGGTTGAAGGCGGCGGTCTTGAAAACCGTTAGTGGGGTGACTCACTCGGGGGTTCGAATCCCTCTTCCTCCGCCAAGTATCCGGTTTATTTTCAATAGTTTAAGTGACCGGAAGCCGCCTGTGCCCAGTTTGTGCCCGATAAATCCGAAGGTGCCGCGACGGGCAATGGGAGTCGCGAGGTTTAGTACGGCTTTCGTGGTTCTGGCAACTGCTTTCCCGAGAGCAGAAACTTTCAGCAGTTCCGTTTTGCGGGATCGCGGCGGCGCCGGATCGATTCGGACTTCGGTCCCGCGGGCCGCCGATTTCGAGGAGCTGGGCGTCCACCGTCAAGTTGAACATTCTGCCTTGCCAAGGTTGGTGCGTCCCTCGCTCGAGACTGGGACGAATTACGCAACTGTATTCAATGGCGATTTCTGTTACAACTGAAGCCAGATTCCGATGGTATTTATGGACGGAATCTGCTCGGCTGAAAGGTGCCAGTCGTTACCATTCGGACTCTGCCAACTTTGCAGGTCGCACCACGGTCGCTTTGACATGACGATTCCGAAAGTGTTTGTCTCCTATTCCTGGGACGAAGAACAACACAAGGCTTGGGTCAGAAGCTTTGCAAGCAAGCTCAGGTCTGAAGGCATCGACGTAATTCTAGACCAGTGGCAAGTCCAACCCGGCGATCAACTGCCGGCTTTCATGGAACAATCCGTCCGCGAAAGCGATTTTGTCCTCATCGTTTGCACACCAAGGTACAAAGAGAAATCCGAAGGGCGCCTTGGTGGCGTGGCTTATGAGGGCGACATCATTCAAGGCGAAGTCTTCGCTAAAGCAAACCATAGAAAATTCATTCCCATTTTGCGAACGGGAATCTGGACGGAAGCCGCGCCGTCTTCTCTCTTGGGCAAGGCGTATATTGATCTTCGAGATGGTGTCAACCATGCAGAGAGTCACGCGAATCTGCTGCGAACGCTGCACGGAGTGTCGCTAAAGGCGCCCCCAGTTGGCCAAAAGCCAGAGCTTGCCTTGGATCTGGGCAAACCAATCGGAACGCTCACTATCGTTGATGACTCGATGACATACGGTGTATCCCATCTCGATGTCACTCCGGACGGACGATATGCGGTATCGAGCTCCAGCATTGCTCCCAAGATCAGCTATTGGACTTTCCCCGAAGGAAGGCGGCTCCTAAGTATCGATCCAGCCTATGCCGACAACAGGTACCACATCGATGCCATTTCCATAAAAGCCGACGGACAGCAGGCCCTCATCGTATCAGAGGGCGCCGGAATCAACATATACGATCTTTCCACGGGAAAACGTATACAGGAAGGGGTTCGATACGGCGGTGGCATCCGTAGGATGCGAACGACATCGGATTGGAAACGTGCGGTTTGCGCAGGCTGGCAGTACATTGAGGTTTTCGAAATAGGCGGCTTTGGTTCACTCAAGAAAATGACAACTCAGCCCGAGGGCTTCTGGAAGAGCAGGTTCAACCCGTATTCCATCTTGTGCTTGGCAATCGATGATGAAGCTAGCATAGGCATCACGGGAAGCAACCATGATGACCTGAAAATATGGGACCTCAAAGTGGGAAAAGAGATGCGAACCCTGTACGGACATACCGGCTCAGTGCGGTCTGTCGCGATGAGCCGGGACGGCCAAATCGCCGTCTCCGGTTCTGCCGACGCAACTCTTCGAGTCTGGGAACTCCGAACCGGGCGAGAACTGCGTACGATGTCGGGACACACCAAGGCCGTAAATGGTGTAGTGCTCAGCAGGGATGGAACGGTCGCTGTGTCCGGTTCGAGCGATAAAACCGTTAGGATCTGGAACGTAAATACTGGCTTGAGCATGTCTGTATTGGACGGCAACGCTCAAGAGGTCAATGTCGTTGCCCGTGCGTCAGAGGGAAAGTATATATTCTCGGGTGCAGATGGGAACGTCGTTAAAATGTGGGAAATGGGACCATGAATTGCGGACCGGCCCCAATTTAGACCTCTCGCGCAGTCTCGCCCAATTCCGAGTCCAACGCCTAAATCGTCTGAATGATGAGGAACGTGAGACACGACTACATCCGGATCGCCGCATCGCCCGCAATCCGGACACAATGATGCCGTGCTCACGACTCTTGGACCTGCGGATCAGCTGCGCTGGTTCCTGTCCTGCCGGAGGTTTGTTCGAATCCCTCTTCCTCCGCCAGCATATATACTTGATTTTAAATAACATAACTAGAAAGCACGTTTGGTGGTTGCGTAGTGTGTTATCCTCTTTTTCGTGATCTGCATCTGTCGTCGGCACGCTGGAGAAGGTACTAGTTCACAAGCCCGCGCCGGCGTTCGGCGGTGATCGAGTACGCGATCGGGCTAGCGAATGTGGCAGAAAGTCAAGGTTCCCGTCGGGTCGCCGCCGCGCTGCCTCGTCACTGTCGCAGTAAACGTGACCGGCTGTTTCACGAAAGCGCCCGCAGAACCGCGGCCTTGAGAAGCGGCAGATCATCCTTGATGGTCTTGAATATGACCGGCAATTCAATCCGCTCATACTGATGCCGTAGCCAGTTTCCGATACCCCGAATCTCGCGCCATTCAATGCCCGGAATCTTGTTTTCAGCAACGGCGCCCAGGCGAATCGCGGCCTCGCTAATGATTTGCAACTTCCGTTCTACGGCGGCGATAGTTTTAGGATCTTCGCGAAAGGCGTCGAAGTCCATCTCCGCCGTGAACCGCTCGATCATCCCGATCGCGTCGGCAATATCACGGAGCAATGTTTCGGTGGCTCTAAAAGGCAAGCACTGCCTCGCGTGCTGCGCGCTCGCGAACGCCTTCCTTAAGCATCCGGGCCGGGGAAAGGTCCACCTTCACCCCCAGGAGGTCCGCAAGATGGTTTTCGAGCCTCACCCGGTCCAAGAGGGAATACTCGCGGCCGCCGTCGAATTCCGCTATGAGATCCACGTCCGACGCCTCGCGCACAGCCGTTCCTCGCGCGTATGAGCCGTGGAGCGTCAAATGCTCCACTCCGGCGGCCCTCAGTTCCGCTTCGTGCTCCCGCAATTTGGCGATGATTGTGGACTTGTCCATCCTCGATCCTGCACGATATTATTTTCGCGCATCTCAAGGTCTCACGACAACCACGGAGGATAAAATGTCAAGGCAAAGTAGAAATGTCCTATTCTCTGCAAAGTAGAAATGTCCTGTTTTGCCGGGGTGGGGAAACCTTGCATGTTAATCTGGGCGTGCCGGTGAAGCGGAGACGGGCAATGCTGGCGAGCAACCTGATCGAGGAATAGCCGGCCGGAACTCATCGTGGACGATGGGTAGGGCGCGCTCCTTCCGTCGCGTCCTTGGACTGGGGCTCGGGGGCCGACCAACGGGAGGCGGTACCCCGCCCTCAGGTTTGTTTGGTTTTGGTTTTGAGAGGACATCGGACCGATAGATTCCGTCATGCCTGAAAAACGCATTCCGGGAATGCCCTCGATTCTCGGAGGTCGCGGTGACGGAGTGGCGGGGAAGGCATCGGCGCAAACTCTCTTGGGACGATCACAATCCGGCCCGCGTGGAATCCGGTCGTTTGGAGAGTTTCCCCGTACGGGGCGCCTTTGGACTTCGCGCCACTTCGGTGGCGGCGTTGGGGCCGTCATTGAGATTCCTCCGGCCTGGCACCGGAAGCACGGCTGGCCTCCCAGATCTTGGGGGCCTTCTTCAGGTCGAAGTTTTTATTCCACTCACTGCGCTTGACCGGCTTGGCCGGGGCCTTCGTTTGGGCTGGCTTAGCGGGCGCCACTTTGGGCCTCTGGGCACACTCGGTAATGCGCAGATACCGGTCCCGGAACCGCACCGCCACGGAACCGTCCCGCCGCTGCTCGACCCGGACGAAGGCACCCCGCAGGCCCGTGCAGACGTCCTTGCGCGCGATCTGATAGACCTTGGTATCCAACGGGAAGGTGTAATCGTTGTTCACCCGGCGCTGTTCCACGTGGCTCAGAATCGCTGCCAGATCGTGATGCTTCTCCAGCCGCCGGTGGGCATCGTCCGCGCTGGCCGGCGCCACCGCCAGCGTGCGGTTCGCCCAAGGCACAAACTCGGTTTCCAGGTAGTGGTTGGCCTGCTCTAAGGTGGTCACTCCAGCTACCCGCATACCCTTCACCAGCCGATCCTGAGCGGTCAAAAATCCGCGTTCCACCCGCCCCTTAGCCTGCGGACTGTGCGCCGCTATCCAGGTGATTCCCAACTCCTGTAAGGCTCTGCCAATCTGCGTCGGCGGCAACTCCTCCCGCTCCCTTCCTCTCCGACTCCCGTCCCGCTTTGTTTTCACCGCAGTTTGAAACAGGGACGCTTTGTCGGTGTAGTAACCCAACGGCCGCCCGTGTTTTTTGATATATCGCTCCAGCAGGTTCATGTTTTCCACGGTAGAGTCACTCGCCACAAATCGCGCGAACCAACGGCTGCTCGCATCGTCAATCATGTTGATCAGCATGATCCTCTCTCCGCGTCCTTCCAACCAGTCGTGGTTGCTGGTGTCCCACTGCACCAGTTCGCCCACCCGGCTGCGCCGCGGACGCCATTCATGGATCTCCGCCACCTGCCGTTTCCGCCCCCGCCAAAGCTTAGCCCCCATCATCCAGCGCCGCACTGTCTCCCGACTCACCTCGATGTCGTGTTTCTGGGCCAGGTACTCGGTGGCCAGCGTCGGCCCAAACCCTCGGTAATCCGTCCCTGATAGGATGGCCACCGCCTTCTGTTCGGTATCCGCATCGATCTTGCGATTGGACGGCAACCCCCGCAGGCCGTGCGCCACCACCTGATCGCCGCGCCGCTTCAGTTCCCGCAACAGACGCCTCACGTGTCTTTCCGTGATCCCCAACTCTTCGGCTGCTTCCTTCTGCGTAATCAGCTTCTTCTTCGCCTTCTTCAGGGCCACCAGGCGGTCCCGTTCGGCTTGTGTCATCAGTAGTAGTCCTTCTGGCATCCCCCCCAGCTTGGGGCCGTCAACCGGACATTTCTACTTTGCGAAAATAGGACATTATCAAAACAGAAGCGGCACCCCCCCTGTGAGCAGCTCGCCGTTTGATGGATCGCGTACCGACGTTCCGCTTACACTGCGTCGATATGGCACGCGGGCCAACCAAGCACAAGGATGGTACCGAGCCTTGGGCAGGAAGTCGAAGCGCGAACGAATCCCTCTTCCTCCGCCAGCCCAGCCCGCGCACCCGGTACCGGTACGTCATCTGAGTCGCTCGATTGACCGGCAATACTTGGCGTGGTAGCGTGGCACACATGCCAGCCAACCGTATCCCTGAAGTCGCCCGCTACGTGCTCTGTGCCGCCGTGCTGCTTCTGGCTGCCGCCGCCCACGCCGCCACGCCGGTCTCGTTCCGAACTCCGCGAGTCTATCCGGCCGCAGGCGCAACCCAGGTAGCCGCAGCCGATTTCAACGGCGACGGTTATGCCGACCTGGCTGTGGTGGACTATTCGAACGCCGTCGCGATCCTGCTGAACAACGGCCACGGCACATTTCGGCCCGCCGTCACCTACGCTGCCGGAACCGGCGTCACCGGTTTGGCAGTCGGCGATTTCAACGCCGATGGAATACCGGATTTGGCGGTCACCGACAACAACAACTGCGGGACCTATCAATGCGCCGGTTCGGTCTCCATCCTGCTCGGCAATGGCGATGGGACTTTCCGGCCGCCTCTGACCTTCACCGCCGGAATTGGACCGTCCGCGGTGGCCGCCGGCGACTTTAACGGCGACGGAAAACTCGACATTGTCATCGTGAACTACGGTTACGCCGGAGGAGGCGACACCATCTCGGTGCTGCTGGGGAACGGCGACGGGACGTTCCAACCCGAAGTGGATTTTACCGTCGGATATGGGCCCGACTCGGTGGCTGTAGCGGACTTCAACGGCGACGGCAAGCTCGATCTGGCGGTGGCGCTATCCGTGGGCGGCGCTGCCCTTCTGCTGGGAAACGGCGATGGCACATTTCGGACATCGACGGGCATCGGGGTGCCGTATGACCCTAACTCGATCATTGCAGGGGACCTCAACGGGGATGGAAAGCAGGACTTGGTGGTGGCTGGGACTTACAGCGCCAACAAGGATACGGTTTCGGTTCTGCTGGGCAACGGGGACGGCACTTTCCAACCCGCAGTGGGTTATCCCGCGCAGAAGAACGCCTTCGCTCTGGTCTTGGGCGACTTTAATGGAGATGGGCAACCGGACGTCGCCGTGGCTAACGCCACCGGTCCGCGGGGTTACTCCGCTACCCCCGGTGTCACCATCCTGCTCGGCAAAGGCGATGGCACGCTCGAACCAGCGGGCTTCTATGGGTCTGGCGGCACCGATGAAGGTATCGCCGTGGCGGACTTCGATAAGGACGGGAGACTGGATTTGGCGGTCGGCATTGGCGATGCGGTCGCGGTCATGCGCGGCGATGGACACGGTCATTTTCAGAGAGCCGATTCCTACGCGGCTGGGGTCTCCCCCGACTCCGTAGCGGTGGCCGATTTCGATGGCGACGGCAAGCTCGACATGGCGGTGGCTAACTCCAGTTCCCAGAACGTCTCATTCTTGCGAGGCAATGGCGATGGCACCTTTCAGCCACCGGTCAACTATGCGGCCGCAGACAATCCCGGTTCCATTGTCGCGGGCGACTTCAACGGGGACGGGAAGCCAGACCTGGTCATGACTAACTATTATCTGGATGCCGTGTCGATCATGCTGGGCAATGGCGACGGTACCTTTCAGCCGCCCGTGACTTACCCGGTGGCCAGCGATGCCGACTTTCTGATTGTGGGCGACTTCAACGGCGACCAGAATCCGGACATCGCCGCCTTCGAAAAAAACTTGGATAACTCCGGTACCATTTCCATCTTGCTGGGCAAGGGCGATGGTACGTTTCTGCCGGTTTCGAGCTTTGCCCTCGGTAGCACGATCGCCTCCCTCGCCGCCGGAGATTTCAATGGCGATGGAAAACTCGATCTGGCCGCCTGCTATTCTTCCACTGTCTCGATCCTGCTGGGTAATGGGGATGGCACCTTTCAATTACCAATCGACACCCCTGTCAACGGTTATTGTTATAACCTGGCTGTGGCGGACTTCAACGGCGATGGAAAGCCCGATCTGGTGGTGACCAACACTAATTTCGAATCCGGTATCCCATCCGTATCCGTGATGCTAGGCAAGGGTAATGGCACGTTCTGGCCTGCGCACGATTATGTGTTGGCGCTTGGCGACCAGATTCTCGCCTTGGCGGTCGCCGATTTTAACGGCGATGGAGAGTTGGATGTGGTTGTCAACGATGCTGTCGGAGCCTCGGTGGCTTTCCTTTTGGGCAAGGGAAACGGCGGTTTCGAGCAGCCCTCGTACTTCGCCGCGGGAACATCCTATTTTGACTTCATGGCCGTGGGCGACTTCAATGGCGACGGAAAGCCGGATCTGGCAATGGGCGACAATTCCGTGTCTGGCGGCATCACTGTATTGACGAATACTTCGCCTTAAGCCCTGCCGGTAACTACCGGAACCAATTGCCGGAACCGCGCGCTGAAGTGCCGCAAAAACGCCGGCTCCTCCGCAATCTCCAGTCCGCGGATTTCTTCCTTGCGCGCGTTCACTTCCAGGATCGCCTCCACTACATAATCGATGTGGCTCTGCGTATAAACGCGCCGCGGAATCGCCAGGCGCAACAGTTCGTGGCGCGCCTGGTTGCCGAACATCACCGAGCCGATCTCCACCGAGCGGATGCCGGCGTGGCGGTACAGTTCCACCGCCAGCGCCTGTCCCGGAAACTGCTCGCGCGGGATGTGCGGCAGCATGCGCGCCGCATCGATATAAATGGCGTGGCCGCCGGGCGGCTCCACGATCGGCACGCCGTGGTCCGCGATGTGCCGCCCCAGGTAGCCGGTGGAAACGATGCGGTAGTTCAGGTAGGCCGGGTCCAACACTTCCTGCAGGCCTACGGCGATGGCCTCCAGATCGCGGCCGGCTAAGCCGCCGTAGGTCGGGAAGCCTTCCGTCAAAATGAGCAGGTTGGTCTCCTGGATCGCCAGCCGATCGTCGTTGGTAGAGAGGAACCCGCCGATGTTGGCGAAAGCGTCCTTCTTCGCCGAGAAGGTGCAGCCGTCCGCCAGTGAAAACATTTTCTGCGCGATGCGTTTAGGCGTCCAATCCGCATAGCCTGGCTCGCGCTGCTGAATGAACCAGGCGTTTTCGGCGAAGCGGCAGGCATCCAGGTAGAGCGGAATGCGGTAGCGCGCGGTGACTGCGCGCACCGCCTCGATATTGGCCATCGATACGGGCTGGCCGCCGCCTGAGTTGTTGGTGACCGTCAGCATCACCAGCGGAATATGTTCCGCGCCTGTCTCCTGGATTAGCCGCTCCAGCGCGTCTACGTCCATGTTGCCCTTGAAATCCAGGCGCGCCTGCGTGTCGGCCGCTTCCGGAATCGGCAGATCCACGGCCCGCGCGCCGGTGAATTCGATGTTGGCGCGGGTGGTATCGAAGTGCGTGTTGTTGGGCACCACGTGACCCGGCCGGCACATCACCGTGAACAGGATGCGCTCGGCCGCGCGTCCCTGGTGCGTGGGGATCATATGCCGGAAGCCGGTGAGTTCGTCCACCACCAGCTTCATGCGAAAGAAGCTTTCGCTGCCGGCGTAGGATTCGTCGCCCCGCATGAGCGCCGCCCACTGCCCCGTGGACATGGCGCTGGTGCCCGAATCGGTCAACAGATCGATCAGGATGTCCTTCGCCGCGATCAGAAACAGGTTGTAACCCGCGGCTTCGAGCAGGCGCTCGCGCTCCGCGCGCGTGGTCTGCCGCAACGGCTCCACGCTCTTGATTCGGAATGGCTCTATGATGGTTTTCATCTTGGTCCGCAACCTCCGCTGGTGGATCGGCGGCTTGCTGTTCGCCTCCACGGTCATCAACTACATCGACCGGCAGACGCTCAGCGTACTGGCGCCAACCCTTAAAGAACAGTATCACTGGACGAACACCGATTTCGCTACCGTGCTGATCGCTTTCCGGGTGGTGTACACCATCATGCAGTCGGTTTCGGGTCGGGTGCTGGACCGCGTAGGCACGCGGCGCGGCCTTTCGATCAGCGTGGCTTTCTACTCTATAGTAGCCGCCTGCACCGCGCTGGCGCAGGGTTTGACGGGCTTCCGCATCTGCCGCGCATTGCTGGGAGCGGGCGAATCCGCAGGTTGGCCCGGCGCCGCCAAGGCAGTGTGGGAATGGTTTCCGGACCGCGAGCGGGCCTGGGCCGTGGTCCTCTTCGATAGCGGATCGTCCATCGGCGGAGCTGTCGCGCCATTTTTGGTCGTCTCCCTGTTCCACGCGTTCGGCTCGTGGCGCCCGGCCTTTCTGATCACCGCCAGCTTGGGCTTCCTCTGGCTGATCGTTTGGAAAAAAGTCTATCACCCGCCGGACCAGCACCCCCGCATCACGCCCGAAGAACTCGAGCTGATCCAAAGCAGCAGGACGGCCGCAGTTCCGGTCGCCCCCTCGCCCGCTCGCCCCCTCGCCGTTTCGCAACTTCTCCACTTCCCCCAAACCTGGGGCATGTAGTCGGCCGCTCGCTGCTCGATCCTTATTGGTTCATGATGGCGGAGTGGTTCGCCATTTACCTCGCAAGCAAGGGATTCCGTAGCCGGAGTCTCCGCGGAAGTAGAACTCTTGCACCGTATCCGGCAGCGCTTGAAACGCACGTTTGGTCACCGGCAACGGTTGCATTTGCGCGGGCACATTGCCGTCCCGAAACCGATCGGCCACCACTAGGTCCATCTCGGCCCACAACGCCATCATCGGCTGATAACCACGGATTCCCTGATAGGTGGGCTGCGCCTCTTTCTTCCAACTTTCAATGATGGTGGCGTCCAAATCGATGGTGGCGATTTTCTGACCGGCACAACGCCGTCCCACCTCCTGCACCAGTTCCCGATTCACTGCTTGATCTGTAAGTGCCGTCCCACACTGCCTGGCACACCCAAGGAACGCATGCGTGCACCAAAAGTGGAATCCCCGCATAGGCGGTCACGCACTCTTCTAATGGGCTCGGATCGAGCTGGAACAGAAGTTCACCGGCAGCGGGCGACGGCTTCTGTGGCTGTGGCAGCGCCATCGTGCGTGGCGTAGCAATTCATCACCCAGAAGGTGAATACGAGGATTGCCGTTCACCCAGCCAGCCACAGGGTTTCGGCTGCACTCCGATTTCCCCTATGGACGGAATACGGGCCGACGCGATCTATGACGAGTTCCCGACGTGGTGCAATGTAGAAGTGAATCCTGTCGATTGGCGCACGTATCTGACTCACCGCACGACGGCAGTCTTCAAGCTAAGGAGGCCCCTGGGGCCGACGGTGCCCCCGAACCCCCGCTCCGGCACGTGGTCGCCCCTGTAGCGCTCCGGGTGTCGTGTCCAGTCCATCGCCCGGACCGACTCTGCGCTGACCACCGGTCGAATCGTCGGCGATCCGTGTAGAGGCCGGAGAGAACATGACGCGCACACCCATCTCCGGTTGGCGCGTGATTCGGGCGGCTATCCCGAGGCAGCTATCATAAGTCTTATGGAATCGTTCTCCCGGCTGTTTCGGGATTTCCGATATGCGTTCCGTTCCTTGCGAAGCAGCCCTGCGATGGCAACCGCCGCGATAGCGACTCTGGCGCTGGGCATCGGTGCCAATACAGCGATCTTCAGTGTGCTCGAGCCCATGCTGAAGTAGCAGATCTACCGGTAAATAGCGCGAGCTTCGAGAATTGGTGAATGGCTCCCCATGAAACCATGGTTTCCACCGATCTCACCGCCCGTAACGTGTCGATTGTAGTAGGGCTTCTAGCGCGAAGAATTGCCCTGAGCACCTGAACATCCACTGGTCAACCGATCGCCAGCTTGACCGGCTTGCCGACACGGCTGAGCATTTCCACGAGCGTATCGATGATAAACTTGGCTGTTTTCTTGTTCACCACGTCGGACACACGCGGGCGCGAGACCATCAGAATCTCGGCGGCCTCGGTCTGCTTTAAATGATGTTTCGCAATCCAGACAGACAGCTCTTCCACCAGTTGCTGCTTCTCGGACAATCACGAATCGACCTGGCTGGCTGCGCACGGAGATCAACCGAACCGTAACCCGAGTCCTGCCGTAGCTATCTTTTAGATCATTGTGCTTTCCCCGGACTTGGTCTAAGATCAGCCTCAACCGCCAATGTCCAGCCTGCCAGCCCTCAACTCCGTAAGCATCACCTTTAATACTCATGCCGAAGACGGCCGGGACAGCGATACCATCCTTCACGTCTTTCTCAAAAACCGAACCAGCGACACGTACCGTTCGGAGAACGCTTCCGATTACATCTCGAATCACCTCGCTTATCAGGCGTACGCCGCGGCAGACCTTTTCACATTCAATCCGTACCTGGCTTCCCGTGAAAATGCGTCGGCGGGCGTGGCGTTCGCCAATCCTTCATCCAACACATTCTGGCTCACGCTGCGCAGTACGCCAATCCCCTGTGAAGAGATCCTCCTTCCGGTCGTGAACATCCATATTCTTCCTCAGGGGAATGACACCTGGGTGTTCGATTATGAGGTCACGCTGTACTTCGGTGACCCGAACAACTCCGCCGATCCCAACCATGCTTATGACTTTTCGTTCTCCTCCAATATCAATGGAGTGACCGGCATCATCCTCAGTCAGGACAATCGCAACTATGTTGGTATAGGGCAGGAAAATCAAAACGGCATTGCAAGGTCTGCGACAAAGCCCGTGGTCGATTCCGTTCTGACTAAGGTGGTCCTGTCCATCCAACCGCAGGATGGCACTATGCTTGCCGCCACCGCCCTCAACGTGGGCATCGTAAACCGCCTGAACGCCGGGACGAGCCAGCCCATGGTCACGGCGACAAACGTGTTTGCCGGTCAGGCGCTTGCGCCTGCATCCCCGCCTCAGGCCTTTAGCGTCGTGTTTCCCTCGGCCGCCACGCCGCTGGCTTCTCCCTCGATCAATCTGCCGGATATTATGCTGCCCGTAGTCAATATCTCGATCGTCCCCGGCGCCGGCCAGGGCTCGTGGAGGTTCGACTACCGTGTCAGTTACTATTTCAGTTACGCAACCTTTCCTTTCGGGCTGCGATTCGATTCGACGACGACAGGTATTGTTCTCAACGCGACCGAGACCACCTGTACCGACATCTATCAGGGAGATTCTTTTCCCTCTCTTGCTCCCGTGGAGGCAATCCTCACACCAGGCGCTCCGATAGATCATTCCACCAGCCCGAAGCAACTATCCATAGATCTGCTCAACCGAAAATTCGCTCAACTCATCAACAGCAGGCAGGGGGTCGATCCGCAATCCGCCAGTCCGGCGATACTGAAAATACAATTGCAAAACGAGGGCCTCTTCGAAGTCACCACACCTGCGAACTACTACGACATCCAGACGATCGATGCGGCCGCGCCCGCGCCGGGAACCGTCTTGCCGGCTGGCTATGTCGAAGGAGTGCAATGGGACAGCAATCCATCCGACCAGGGCGTTTCATCCGTCGTCGGAAACGCAATTTATTTCAATAACATTAATAGCAATTCAGTAAAACTGCAGCTTTCCCCGGGGGCAGCGCCACCACTCGTACTCACGATTGTTTTCGATACCAGCGGCCAGAATGAATTGGTTGGCACCGGGCAGCTAGCCGGAATTCTGACGAACGATCTTACGGTGCTTTCGTTGACAATCGGGCTGACACTGACACTTGATGTTACACGTCCCAGAATCGACGCCATGAGCTGGGTCAAGGAGCTTACTCCGAAGGCTGACGGGACGTTCCCGACTTTAGTATTCACTATCCCAAACGACCCGATAAACCCTGCACCCGCTGTACAGGTGACAGGAACCTTTTTGGGGCAACCCGTGAATTTCACCGCGCCTTCGCAGGATGATGCGCTTAACACCCTGATAGATAAAGTGCTTTTACTGACTTTGACAACTGCTAACTCGGACGATCCGGGCGGAATCATTCGGAAGATTCTCCTTGGAAAAATCTTCAGCGCGCTTACCGATGTCGATCCGATAACCGGGACATCTCAGGCCGATGGCATCAATGAGCTGGTGAACTCATGGCTTCTGGGCGGTATCACCGACCTTCCGGACTATGGTGTGATACCCGGAGGTTCGAACGGCCAGCAGGGAGACAATACCTGCAAGGTCGCCGCCGATGTGACAGTAGATGGCCAGGGCGAAAACCTCCTGGTGAAGTATCTAGGCCCTCAGTACACCTTTCAGTTTTCCGATCCCGGATGGCCTCCACCCACCGAAATCGCGCCTGCCGCACCCGGCGCGGCGCTATCCAATATAGACCACATCGTGGTGTTAATGATGGAGAATCGCTCCTTCGACCATATGCTTGGCTATCTGAGCTTGCCGGTCAGCCAGGGCGGTATGGGGCGAGCGGACATAGACGGCCTTCGTGGAAATGAATCGAACTCGTTGATCGATGGAACGCTGTGCCCATCCGCGCCTTTTCAGACCGGGGAGACGATATTCGCTCCCGACCCGCCGCATAGCACAGAGCCCGTGATCAGAGCCATCAACGGGGGCAAGATGGATGGTTTTGCCCGCGAATATGCCTATGCAAACGGGCCTGTCGTGGCGCCGAATATTATGAAATACCACACGGCCGCGAACCTGCCGGCCTACGACGCAATGGCTCGCGATTTCGCCATTTGTCAACGGTGGTTTGCCAGCCATCCCGGACTCACTTTTTGCAATCGGTTCCATACGCTCACCGGACGGCTGAATATCGATCCCTACGGGTTTTGGGAGTTCGGCCAATCCAGTCCGCTCCGGGCTGTCTTTACGGACACGATTTTCGATCATCTAAGCGCTGCGGGAGTCACGTGGAAATACTTCGAGCACTACTATTGCTACCTGCGGTTATTTGAGCGTCACACTTTCGACAATGACAATATTTTCGACTTCGACGACCCCGGCCTTGGCTTCCTCAACGTAGCTGCCTCCGGTCTGCTGCCGAGCGTAACCTTCATCGACCCCCACTTCATCGAACTTCCACCCGGTGGCAACTGCGACGGGCCGCCAGCCGACGTCGCCCAGGGGCAGAAACTGGTCCAGCAGGTCGTCGAGGCAGTGGTAACCAGCCCTAACTGGAGCAGCACCATGCTGATCGTCGTTTATGACGAGCATGGCGGTTTTTATGACCACGTTCCGCCGCCCGCCGCGGCCCTGGTGGCGCCCGGCCTGCCGGCTACATACGGTGTGCGTGTGCCCGCCTTTGTCGTTTCACCTTGGGTAGCGGGCGGAACGGTGTTTGGGAAGGACAGCAATACATCCGGCCCCGCGGGGCCGGCCACTTATTTCGATCATACGTCAATCCTCAAAACCATAGCCAGACGCTTTCTGAACGGAAGCACTCCCACCAACCCGCCGCCTTATATGGGGGCCAGGTACGCGGCGGCCAACGATCTCTCGTCGATTATCAGCAGTCAACCGCGGACCAGCCCCTTTCTGCCATTTATTGCTTACAATCTGGTGTTTGTCGCTTCTCAAAAACAGCTGGAAGTTCAGGATGCCAATGCCGCGCCGGGTACCATCCTGCTGCAGGACGACCCCCAGGACACGGTGGCGCAGCAATTCAGCTTTGAGGATGCAGGCAACGGTTACTTTTACATTCGTACTCACACGGGAAGCCTTTATCTGACGGTTGATGTGCCGCCTCCCGGATCAGGCACCCCACAGAGCTACTCGGTTAAGCAGGATGTCAAATATACGGCCGGGGGCGCGGACGGCAACAACCCGAATTACCAGATCTGGAGTTTGCTTATCTTCGAGCCCAGCGTGTATCCGTTCACGGTTCAAAATGTCGACATCGGATGCCCGGCATTCAAAGACTGGGTTTTGCAGCCGCTCGGAGGGAGCATCCAGTCCGGCACGCCGATCGTGCTGGCTCCCGAAACAAGCGTCAGCGGTCTCGGAGTCATCGCAACGCAGCAAAAATATTCCTGGGCGATCAGCCGTTACGTTCAGGGCAAGCTTGTATCCGTGGTAACTGCTTTGAGCTTCCTCCCCCAGCAGGTGGGCGACGTGAATGCCCGAACGGCACAATCCGTTACGTTGACGGTGTCGGATGGTTCGCCGCTGATCGTTTACTCGGTGGCGATCACCAGCGACACCGGAGCGGCTGGCGACTTCGCCAGCGTTCCACCTCCCGGTGCGCCGCCTCCTGGCGGAAGCGTCAATATTCAGAACGGCCAGCTTGTTGTCGAGGTTTGGTTCCTTCCGACCGCCGCCGGGCCGCGAGTTGCCCAGTTAGAGATCGGCCATAACTTAGGCGACAGCCCGCTGGTAATCCAGCTTTCGGGTACCGGCGTCGCGGCGCCTGTCCCCCTGCTGTCCTTCACGCCTTCGAGCCTGTTCTTTACCCCGAAGAAAGTGACGACTCACACAGTAACGCTGACGAATACCGGCACCGGCCCTCTCACAATCGGCAGCATTACCGTCGCCGATCCGAACTTCACGTTTACTACTTCCTGCAATGTCGAGGCAGGGGCCACAACTCTTCAGCCGAACCAGAGTTGCACCGTGAATGTGGGATGTAGGTTTATCGGTCCCGGCGGATCGAGTGAACTGGTTATAACCCACAACGCCGATGGTAGCCCGGCATCGATCGACCTGGACGCCACCTCAAAGACTGGGGTAGAGCCCTAACTGAGCTTTCCTTCCCAATGGTACGGCCTCAATTCCTGAGGGTGTTCGCGTACGTAGTTGACCACCCTGTGGCGCTTTTGCATGCCCCGGCCCTCGGATTCGACGGCCTCCTGCACCAACCCGGGCATCGTCTCTGAAATCCGCGCGAAAACCGAACGCCACCGGGCCTTTACGGCGGCGAGCGTTATGCCAAGCACCCAGCTGACGTCATCGTCAATCGCGCCCCCGAGGGCCGCAGCCAGCAGTTGCTGATCCGATTCACGAAGGCGGAGGACAGGCTCGTCGTAGGTGAAAAGGATATTACCAACCGACGCAGGCATCGTCTTTGCCGATTCAGGCGTCATCAGCCAAACGGTCCGTCCGAGTTCCCGAAACTCTCCGATCGGCTGATATTCCACGGAGCGCCGCGCAAATTCCCTTGCGGGTTCATCGGCCGATTCATTCAGAATTCTCTGTATCCGGTAACCGGCGATCCGCTGCGCGAAGCTCGCCACGAACAGAGTCTGCACACGCTGCCGATCATCCGGATTGAGAATGTCGTCCCGCCAGTGACCACACATGACCAACACGCTGACACCCTCGCCGGCGTTTGCCCGCGCAACGTCGTGTCTGGTCGCCAGAAGCGGCAGGCCTGCATGAATTCCCGCAATCAGTCTGGAGTTGATATTCGGGCGCGGCTCGGCGATTTCGGCATCCGCAAATGCGGCCGTTACAAGGACACCTGCGCCAAAACCAACGTGACGATAGCCGTTGATCGTGGGGCTCGATTCCAGCACGGCCGATAGAAAGAAGGGATCGCGAAACAATTGCCGCCAAACGTCGATCGCGACCCGTTTACCGACCAGCGCGTCTCCCAGATTGGCTGGCTGTATCGCCAGGCATGGCTCGATATCGCTCCAGGTGGCCGGTCGCCAGGTAATCGCCATTCCGACCAGTATCCCACGGCACGCAATCGCAATCCTGGACAAAGATGGGCTCAAGAATGGAACTGCTGGCCGCGCCATAGGGATGACTTTGCACTGGCAGGGCCGCCATAAAAGCGCAGACGAAGCGGTCCGGCGAGGGTATCGCCCGACGTTCGACACTATCGCCAACATGGGACATGCTGGCGAGTGGGGCCGAAAGGGATACTGAATCCCTTCAAGGCAAGTGGGGGCAGTATGGGCTAACTACGGTCGTTCCACTCTCGAAGCGATTTTGTCGCGAGATGTCCTCATGCCTCGCGCTGTCCGATTTCCGGCCATCTTCGTTCTTGAACGCCAGCCGGATTGGCTAACATTCCGGATTCACAAATTCTGCGGAATCAGCGCAGGGGCTGCGCGAAATGCAGTCCATTTCGAAGAAAGGCGTTCCCGCGAGCCGCAATAACGGCCTCAGTTCGAATCCATGACGGGGAAAATCATGATTAACCACATTAAACTCAATGGATTAAAAGCTGGATGGCTCGGCTCCCCGGCCTGGATTCGTTTCGAACTTTCGCCACCCGGTCAGCCCTCTGATCGAACCCATGAGTCGCCCATTGGCTTGAGAGCGATCCGCACGGACTGCCGGCGCTTGTCTGACGGGCACTCAGCGTGGACGCGTCTCGAACTCGCCAGGGAAACCCAGGGTAGTGTCCGGATGCCGCGTGATTCGGGCGGCTATCCGGAGGCGGCTATCATAGTTTTATGGAATCGTTCTCCCGGCTGTTTCGGGATTTCCGATATGCGTTCCGTTCCTTGCGAAGCAGCCCTGCGATGGCAACCGCCGCGATAGCGACTCTGGCGCTGGGCATCGGCGCCAATACAGCGATCTTCAGTGTGCTCGATGGCGTTGTTCTTGAGCCGCTGCCATTTCAGCAGCCCGATCGCCTGGTGATCCTGGCGCTCTTCAATCGCGCGCTTGGATATGCGACGTACCTTTCGTACCCCGATTTCCTCGACTGGCGGCGGAATGCGCGTTCCTTCGAGCAAATCGCCGCCTTCATGAATGACGGCTTCGATCTTACGGCCCCCGGCCTTCCCGAACACCTGGGCGGCAAGGAGGTCTCCGCTAATTTCTTCAGTACGCTGGGCGTGCAACTGGCTTTCGGGCGCAGCTTTTCACCGGACGAAGATAAGATCGGAGGCGCACCCGCTGCCGTCATCGGCAATCGCATAGCCCAGGAACGTTTTGGCGGCGGCCCGCTGGCTTTGGGCAAAACTCTCGACTTGAACGGGGTGGATTATACCGTGGTCGGCGTGCTCAAGCCCGGCTTCCGGTTCGACGAAAACCAGGCGGATGTGTACACGCCCATTGCGCGCTGGAGGCCGACGTACATCAACGATCGAACCGTACACGATATTCTATGCGTCGCCCGTCTCCGGCCCGGAGTCGGCGAGGGCCAGGCTCTGGCGGAGATGAATACGGTTCAGGAAAACATCGATCGGCTCCATCCCGATACCGAACGCGGCCTGGGCGCCTCCGTCGTCCCGCTCAAGCGAGAACTCATTGGAGATATCGGTGGAACGCTTCTATTGTTGCTGGGAGCGGCGGGTATCGTCCTGCTCATCGCCTGTGTGAACGTAGCCAATCTGATGCTGGCGCGTTCCGCTACCAGAATCCGCGAGTATGCAATTCGGCTGGCCTTGGGGGCCAGCCGGAGAAGAATCGCATGGCAGGCGATGACGGAAAGTCTGCTGCTCTCCGCCGCCGGAGCGCTTTTGGGGTTGCTCATCGCCAAGTGGAGCGTGAGACTCACGTTGGCGGCGGCCCCGGGAACAGTGCCCCGCGGCGCGAATATAGGCATGCATACGCCAGTTATTCTGTTTGCCCTTGCCGTTTCCGTCGCCGTCGCGTGCCTGTTTGGGTTATTTCCGGCGCTCAAGAGCTCGAAAGCGGATGTGCAAGGCGCACTCAAAGAAGGGGGCCGCGGATTGGCGGGTAGACATCAACGGACCCAACACGTCCTGGTAGTTGTCCAGGTCGCGCTGGCTCTGGTGCTGCTTACTGGCGGCGGCCTTCTATTCCGTACCATCCAAAACCTGTGGGCAGTCCATCCTGGTTTCAATCCGGAGAACGTGATCGCGTTTCAGGTTGGGCTGCCGCGTGAAGCGACCCTGGCGCCTGAAGGGATCGGGATGGCCTATCGGAGATTGACGGAGCGCATACGCCAGATTCCCGGCGTGTCGGCGGCCGATATTTCGGCGCTGGTGCCCCTCGGGGGCGGGTCGAATGAAGGTCCATTCTGGGTTGGTCCCCATCAGCCGGCATCCATGGCGGAAATTCCGCGGGCAGTCTACTACCCGGTTGGTCCCGATTACTTGAAGGCCATGCGGATACCGCTGCAGAGAGGCCGCTTCCTGAGATGGACCGACAACCAGAGTTCCAATCTGGTGGTTCTGGTTGACAGTCTTCTGGCTGGCCGGTTCTTTCCAGGACAGAACGCCGTAGGCCAATCCCTCACCATTCCGCATTGGGGCGCGGATCGGAATGTGAGTGCGCAGATCGTCGGTATCGTCGGGCATGTCGATCATTACAGACTCGACGGCTCGGTGGGTGAGAAACCCCAAATCTATTTCTCCTTCTACCAGCTTCCGGGCGAAGCGACGACGGTCTTTCGCAGTGAGATCGCGGTGGTCGTACGCGCGCAGGGCAGCCCTGCGAGCGTGATGCCGGCAGTCAGGAATGCGGTGCATGAGGCAGGCGGCGATCAGCCAATCTATAATGTCCGCACCATGCCGGAACTGGTTTCGAGATCCATGGGGCGGCAACGCTTTCCGATGCTGCTTTTAGTGGCCTTCGCGGCTTTGGCGTTGGTGCTTGCGTTCGTCGGGATCTTTGGTGTGATTTCGTATTCAACGGCCCGCCGGGTAAAGGAGATCGGCATCCGAATGGCGCTTGGCGCCACCAGACCCGACATTTTGCGGATGGTGGCCGGCGAAGGCCTTAGGCTGGCGGTAGCCGGTGTGGTCGCCGGATTGGCCGCGGCGTTGGCCCTGGCCAGAGTGGTTTCGCGGTTTTCACGCCTGCTGTACGGAGTCCGGCCAGGTGATCCGGTGATCCTGCTTACCGTGTCGGTCCTGCTGATTGGCGCTACTCTCTTGGCCTGCTATATTCCCGCGCGCCGTGCGGCCAGTTTGGAACCGGCCGATTCCCTTCGCCAGGAGTAGGACGGCAATACAAAGAAGAGATCCCGTGTTCCTATGAGATTCCGAGTTCACAGTGGGGCGGGCAATACTGCCCGCAGCCGCCTTTTAGGCGGCCCTGGAGTTTGGCCATTTTCGGCCGACGTGGCGCAGGCACTCCTGCCTGCCCCACGGTGCAAAAAGTGGTCGAGCGCGACAGAATGCGACAGATTGTTCACACTTTTCGAATTTTCAATAGTGTCGCACCGCGCCCCGTGCCCGCGCCCGCACCGGTATTCATCCGATAGTAATAGGGAAACTCAAGACCGAACGGTATAATCTCTGTAGGGGCCCCGTCCGCCTGAATCCATGCAGCGTTTGCTGGAAGCCGTAGAATTTCGCAACCCGTCCCGCGCCCGCGAAGATATTGCGCGCCTCGGCGGCGGCATTCCCGAGCGCATCACCGCGCGCATTCAATCGCTTTTGGCGTCGGTGCCCGATCCCGACGAGGCCCTGCACTTCCTGGAGCGGCTGCGCGAAGACTGTCCGGCGGCCTTCAACCGCATCAGCAGTTCCCCCGCTACCCTGCGGGCCTCCATCACCACCTTCTCCTACAGCCGCTTTCTTTCCGAAGCCGTC
>Ga0302324_100006762_pt1 | contig 24576 bp, 22 predicted proteins | sample Palsa_T0_1_FD_201949 | JGI IMG/M metagenome (GOLD analysis project Ga0302324, IMG submission 201949) | Peat permafrost microbial communities from Stordalen Mire near Abisko, Sweden - Palsa_T0_1 | ecosystem: Environmental > Terrestrial > Soil > Palsa > Peat permafrost | place: Sweden: Abisko... | reverse complement strand
GTGCGGTGCGATGAGGATGGAGGTTTCTTTTTCGCCGAGCTTTTCATGGACGGCGACGAGTTTGTAATTGCCGGGCGGCAGGCCCTGAATTTTGTATTGGCCGTCGGCGTCGCTGATGGCGAAGAAAGGACTGGGGGCGACGTTGACGAAGGCCTCCATCCACGGGTGGTTGTTGCAGCGGACGGAGATCATAGTTTCGGGTTGCGGGAATTTCATCGTGACGGGATCGCCCTTCGGTCCCTGGGTGATGTCGGACTCGTGATTGCCGGAGAGCATGGGCTCGGGATGGACGTTGTGCATGGTCATGTCGCTGTTGTGGACTTCGATGGGCTGGCCGGCCATGACGGCGAGAACGTGAGGCACGTAGCGGCAGCCCTTCTGGTCAAGCACGACGGGCGTGGTGGGCGTGGCGTAGATGCGATCGCCGAGACCGGACTGGATGTAAACGTAAACGTTGGCGAGGGCGCCGTGGTGGACGACATATTGCTCACTCTGGTTGGGCGTGGAGCTGGACAGGCCGCAGGCCGGGTCCTGGCTCATGTCGATCGGGACCTGCGCGGGCGCCGCACCCTGGAACGAGATGATGCCGGAGACGCTGCCGGCGGTGGTGGGATCGATTGTCGAGAGGACCGGTTTTGCAGCAGCGGCGGGCGCTGGAGCTGCGGATTTGTGGCAGCCGGTAAGTAGCGAGGCAAGCAGGCATGCAGTGACGAGGCCAATTTTATTTGCGGGATGCGACACGATTTCTCCTGGTTGCGGTGCTTGGTTTCTAGGCGAGTGCGGCGATAACGGCATCGGCGAATTCGCTGGTGCCGGCGGTGCCGCCGACGTCGCGGGTGAGAGATTTTTTCTGCTTGTAGACATCGAACATGGCGTTCTCGACGAGGCTGGCGGTGGGCGCGTCATCAAGATGACGGAGCATGAGGATGGAGGACTGCAGCAGCGCCGTCGGGTTGGCGATGTCCTTGCCGGCGATGTCGGGCGCGGAGCCGTGGACGGCTTCAAAGATGGCGCACTTCTCGCCCAGATTGGCGCCGGGGACGAGGCCGAGTCCGCCGACGAAGGCCGCGCAAAGATCGCTGACGATGTCACCGTAGAGATTGGGCAGCAGCAGGACGTCGTACTGATACGGATTCATGACGAGCTGCATGCAGGTGTTGTCGATGATGTGCTCGCCGTAGGTGATCTCGGGATAGTCCTTGGAGACGGTGCGGGCGCAGCGCAGGAAAAGGCCGTCGGACATTTTCATGATGTTGGCCTTGTGGATGGCGTGAATCTTTTTGCGCTTCTCGCGGCGGGCGTAGCTGAAGGCGAATTTTGCGATGCGCGTGGAAGCTTTCTCGGTGATGATCTTGAGCGACTCGACGACGCCAGGGATGATTTCGTGCTCCAGGCCGACATATTCGCCCTCAGTGTTTTCGCGGACGATGATGAGGTCGATGCCCGGGTAACGGGTGTCAAGGCCGGGGAGATTTTTGATGGGGCGGAAGTTGGCGTAGAGCTCGAACTTCTGCCGCAGCGAGACGTTGATGGAGGAAAAGCCGCCGCCAACCGGCGTGGTGACCGGCCCCTTGAGTGCGACGGCGGTGCGTTCGATGGCCTCGTAGAGTTCGTCGGGGACGTAGGTGCCGCGGGTGGCGAAGGCGTCCGCGCCGACGGCGTAGCTTTCCCACGCGAACTTGCGGCCGGTCTTTTTGCCGGCGGCTTCAAGGATGCGGACGACGGCCTCGGTAACTTCCGGGCCGATGCCGTCGCCGGGGATGAGGGTGACGGTGTGAGTCTTGATCGGGCTTTGCGCGGCGGTTGAGATGGCTAGCTCCTGGTTCTATACAGTTCTTAATTCGTGCAAATACGGTTACTTATTCCGGTGTGGCTTTGCTGCGGCCTTTGCCTCAGCTTGATGCAGATGTTCGAGGGCGACCTTGAATTCGCTGGCGTCCTTGAAGTCGCGGTAGACGGAAGCGAAGCGAATGTAGGCGATGGGGTCCATGCCGATGAGGCGCTGCATGATGAGCTCGCCGACTTCGACGGTCGAGCGTTCGCGTTCGGCGGAGTCGATGACGAAGCTTTCCACCTCGTCGACCATTTTTTCGAGGGTCGAAGCGGAGATGGGGCGCTTCTGGCAGGCGCGGAGCAGGCCGTTCAAAACTTTCTGGCGGGCGAAGGGTTCGCGGCGACCGTCCTTTTTGACGACCATGTAGGGAATCTCGTCGATGCGCTCGTAGGTGGTGAAGCGGCGGTTGCAGTTTTCACATTCGCGGCGGCGGCGGATGGCGTCCGCATCCTTGCTTTCGCGGGAGTCAACCACACGGTCTTGTGCGTAGGCGCAATAGGGACACTTCATGTTGCTGTTGTGATTTTAGCAGCCGCGACGCTCGCGCGACGCCTGTTAGGGATGGGAGACGCCGAGCTCTTCCGCTTCCAGATGCTCGCTCTCCTCGGTGATTTTGCGCAGCGACACGTGCTCGATGCGCGCAAAGATGATGCCGAGTGGAACGACGCTCATGAAGGTGACGATGAGCAGCAGGGCAGCGGCGCCGAGCGATGGTTCGAGTGGCGCGCCGAGGCCTTTCATGGCGGCGGAGACGAGTCCAATCTGCGTAAACCAGCCGATGATGGGCAGCTGCAGGACGGAGCCGGCCATGCTGGCGGCCATGACGAGCATGATCCGCGAGGAGTGGAGCATGGACAGCGATGCGAAGGCGTGGACGACTTCAAAGTAGGCGAGGATGATGAGCGCCCACATGATGAGGGACAGGGCGAGCGCCCAGGCGAAATCGGCGAAGGTGCGGAGGACGTTCATGCCGTCGCGGAAAGACAGAATGCGGGCTTCGACGGTGGCGGCGAGTTTCGGCGACATGCCGCGGAGGGCGTTGCCGACAGCGGCCGCGATCTGCACGCCGTGCGTGCGCGTGAGGATGGCGAAGACGCCGCCGCCGATGGCAGCGATGAGGCCAAGCCAGCTGGTGCGGATGAGCGCGTCGTGGTGGGGCAGGGTACTGAGGTCGGGCGAGACGAGTAGCGCGGAGCAGAAGATGATCGCCATGGCGAGGGCGTCAAACATGCGCTCGACCGCGTAGACGGCGACCTGCGAGCTGACGCTGAGTTCAACGCGCTTGGCGACGAGGTAGGGGCGGACGAGATCAGCGAGGCGTCCAAAGAGGGCGACGGCGGTAAAGCCAACGACTTGCGAGCCGATGAGCGTAGTGGGGGCGACGTGCTTCTGTGGGCGCAGAAAAACCGACCAGCGGACGGCGCGGAGAAAGTAACCGATATAGATACAAATGACGCCGAGCAGTAAGTGGAGCGGGTCGGCCGAGCGCAGCTGGGTCCAGAAAATGGCCCAGTCAAAGTGAATGCGGAACATCGCAACGATGACACCGACAAGCAGCAGGCAGACAGCGACCCAGAATATCCAGCGATTCTTCATCTATGGTTAGCGACCAGCTTTGGCGACGAGGGTGGCGGATTTTTCCGCCTGAGCTGCATGGAGGGCGAGCATCTTGCGACGATTGAAGTCGCGGATGACGCGGACGACATAGGCGCGGGTCTCCCGGTACGGCGGGATGCCGTGATACTTGGCGACGGCTGCGGGTCCGGCGTTGTAAGCGGCGAGTGCCAGCGGGAGATTGTCGTGATAGAGGAGCAGCAGCTGGTTGATGTAGGCGGTGCCGCCGTCAACATTTTGCGACGGGTTGAAGGAATCGCTGACGCCGAGCTGGCCGGCGGTTCCGGGCATGAGCTGCATGAGGCCCTTCGCGCCGGTGCGGGAGACGGCGTGAGGATTTTCGTGGCTCTCGGCGTGAATGATGCTGGCGATTAGGTCGGGGTCGAGGTTATTTTTCGAGCCGGCGCCGGAGGTCAATGTCGCGATGTTCAGCGGCTGAGTTGCGGCGGGCTGCGCCGGATTCGCAGACGCTGGCGTGACGTCATCGGCGGCTGGTTCAGGAAGCGGCACTTGCTCGGTGGTCGCGATATCGGCGGTGGCGATGTCGAGGTAATCTTCAGAACCCGGGTGGAGGTAGAGGCGGGTGGTGTCGCCGTGGGCGACGATGCGGGCGCAGGTCAGGTCGAAGCCGCTGCGCAGGCCGACGTGCCAGCCCATCTGCGGGGGCGTTGATGGGGTCGTCGGCGGAGTCGCGGGCGTCCGGGCCAATGCTGGAAGCGTGGCCAGGACGAACGTGGCGAGACCGATATTCAGGCGCCGAAGCATAGCTACATTCTATCGTGACGGGGTGGGGGCGAGGGTAGAGTAAGCTGCCGCTTTCGTTTGAGCTGCTGCAACGATATTTTCGAGCACTTTGGCCGCGCCCTCGTCGTCGTTGGAGGCGGCGACCTGCCAGCCGCGGGCTGCCGCGGTTGAGACGAGCTCGGGGGCGCCGTTGGCCATGATCGAGGGGTGGCCGGCGAATTCGAGCATGTCGAGATCGTTGAAATTGTCGCCGATGGCGGCGACCTGGGCGGGCGGAATGCCGAAGGATTCGGCCACATGGGCGAGGGCGACACCTTTGCCGCAGCCGACGGGCAGGATGTCGCAGAGAGCAAGGCCGCGGGCGGCATATTCGGTGCGGTGGACGGCAAGGTGCTGTGCGAGGGGGCTGGCGAGGATCTGCGCTTCGACATCGCGCATCTGCTGGACGCTGCCGCAGATCATGGCCTGAATGGGCGGGTCGCCGTGGAGGCCTTGCTCGATCGGACTGAGCTCGAGGATGTCGGTGCGGTTGTCGCTGACCCACTTTTCGAAGAGCGCGTAGAAGGTGCCGGATTTTTCCATGAGCAGGGAGCCGGGGTGGCCGAGGGCGCGTGGGGCTTCGTCCACTTTGTCGAAGGTGAAGACGAGACGGTCGCGATGGGCGTCAAGCAGCGCGCATAGATCGAGCGCAACGGAGTTGGGCAGGTGATTGCGCGCGATGAGATCGCCGGCGCGGGTGCGGACGACGGTTCCGGAGGCGGAGATGATGATGGTCGGGTCGGGCAACTCGAGGGCGGCGAGGACGCGGAGGGCGAAGGTGTGGCGGCGACCGGTGGCGATGACGACTTCAATGTCGGCGGCCTGCGCGGCATGGATGGCCGCGATGGTGCGTTGCGTGAGTTGGTATTTCGAGGTCAGGAGAGTGCCGTCGATGTCGAGGGCGACGAGGCGGACTGGTTCGGAGGAGAGCACACTTCAGGATAGCTTGCGGACTATACTTCGGAACTGATGGCGGATTTGAAGCGAGTTTCTGTGTTGGAAAGCCGGAATGCGCCGGGAGTTTTTTTGGCGATGGCGTGGGCTGCGTCTTCTGCTGATTTGGCGGGAGTATTGCGCGAGTGGGCGGCGGGCCAATCCGCAGGGAAGGTCGTTTGTAGCGCAGGTTCGGAGGCCCAGGTTGCGGCTTTCCGTCGCGAGCTTAGCGACTGGATGTGGAGTGTCGCCGAAAACGTAACTGAAGCTGATCGAATTGCAGTGCTGCGCGAAGTATTTGTAGCGGAGGGCTGGCTCTTGTCGCTGGATGGTGCGGCTGCCTGGGTTGCGGCGCAGAAAGGCAGTGGCGTTCGGCTGGTGATTGATTTCTCGCCGCCGACTTTGCCGCTGCGACTGCCGGCCGGGACTCGCGTCGGCGGGATCATCATTCCGCAGTAGTCGCGATCAGTAACCGTTCGCGAGCAAATTTTCCAATGTGATCGGTGATGCGGATTGCGTGCGCGTCGCGGCGTATTTTGCGAGGACGTCGGTCTCTATATTGATGCGGCTGCCGACCTTGAGCGTGTGCAGATGAGTTGCGGCCCAGGTATGCGGGATGATGGCCACCCGCACTTCGACACCGTCTGCGATCGGAGCGACCTCGGCTACGGTGAGGCTGATGCCATCGAGCGCGATGGAACCTTTCTTGATGATCGCGGCCGCCAGCTCCTGCGGAACGGCGACGCGGAAATCCCAGTCGGATGATTCCGGCGTATCGGGATGGAGTGGGGCTAGAGCGGTGATGCGGCCGACTCCGTCGACGTGACCTTGCACGATGTGGCCGCCTAACGGCTGTCCCGCGGCGAGTGGGAGTTCGAGATTTACGGTTGCTCCCGCGGCGAGATGGCTGAGAGTTGTGCGGGCGATGGTTTCTTCGGCTAGGTCGGCTGAGAATTGTTTCGTCCCAATGTTCAGTGCGGTGAGACAGACGCCGTTGACGGCTACGCTATCGCCTTCGTGCAGATGCGATGCGATGGCCGGGGGCGCTTCGATAGTGATGCGCAGGACCGCGTCGGATTTTTTCAGGGAGGCGAGCTTGCCGGTGGCGGCGATGAGTCCGGTGAACATGCTGGTTTGATGGTAGCGGCGCGCGGCGGATTCAGCCAGCGAAGGGGATGACCGCGGCCAGCGAGGCTGCGGCTGCGTTGCCCTTCGGCTCCCACGGGTTGCGGACGTAGCCGGTGAGCAGCGTATCCGGCGGAATGGTTTCGGCGTGGAGTTGCTGCAGCTGGACGGGGCGCGGCAGCTTGGCGACGAACAGCGGGATGGCGTTGGCGCCCATGAAAATTGGCGCGACGAAGAGGGCGACGGCGTCGATGGTGCCGGCGGAGATGACGTGGGTCGCGAGCTGGGCGCCGGCTTCAATCAGTACGCTGGTCATCTGTAACTCCCCGAGGTGGCGGAAGACGGCGGCGGGGGAGACGAGGCCGCCGCGGGAGGGAATTTGTAACAGCCGGACACCTGAATCCTGGAGCTTCTGGATTTTCTCGGCTGTTTCCGGGGCGTCGCCTGTGGGCGCGTGGTGGTAGCAGACGAGTAGATCGTCTTTGGCGGAACGGACGAGCGCGCTGTCGAGGGGGATGCGGAGTTGCGAGTCGAGGACGACGCGCAGTAGCGGGCGGCGGCGAGGCAGGCCGGAGCGGTCGGTGAGCAGCGCATCGTCTGCGAGGACGGTGCCGATGCCGGTGACGATGGCGTCGGCTGCGTGCCGCATCGATTGGACGCGGGCGTGGGCGGCGGCTCCAGTGAGACGCATGCGCTGGCCGGGTGGCAAAGTCCCGCGCGGCGGGGCGATACGGCCATCGAGCGAGATGGCAGATTTCAGCAGGACGAAGGGGCGGCCGGTGGTGATGAACTTGGCGAAGGCATCGTTGAGACAGCGCGCTTCTCGCTCGAGCAGGCCGGTTGTGACTTCGATGCCGGCGGCTTGCAGCAGCTCGGCGCCGCGGCCAGCTACTTTCGGATTGGGATCGAGCGTCGCGATGACGACGCGTGCGACAGCGGCAGTGATGAGTGCGTTGGCGCAGGGAGGGGTGCGGCCGTGGTGCGAGCAGGGCTCAAGAGTGACATATACAGTTGCGCCGGCGGCTTTTTCTCCAGCCTGACGGAGCGCGATGATCTCGGCGTGGTCGAGGCGGTCGTAGTCATGGAAGCCTTCGCCGACGACTTTTCCCTGCTTGACGATGACACAGCCGACTGTCGGGTTCGGCGACGCGAGGCCGACGCCTTGATCGGCGAGGGCGAGGGCGCGCTGCATGAATTTGATGTCGTCGGGCATGCGGGTTAGGTCGAGAGTAACGACGCGGTGAAGGCTTTCGGATCGAAGGGGATGAGGTCGTCGATTTTTTCGCCGACGCCGACGAACTTCACGGGGAGATTTAAATCCTGCGCGATGGCGACGACAATGCCACCTTTGGCGGTGCCGTCCAATTTGGTCAGGACAATGCCGGTGATGCCGGCGGATTCAGTGAAGAGGCGCGCTTGCTGCAGGCCGTTCTGCCCGGTCACTGCATCGAGGACGAGCAATGTCTCGTGCGGAGCGTTGGGGGAGAAGCGCTGCGCGGTCCGGTGCATTTTTTCGAGCTCCGCCATCAGGCCGGTCTTGGTGTGGAGGCGGCCGGCGGTGTCGACGATGACGTAGTCGATGTTGCGGGCGCGCGCGGCTTGCAGCGCGTCGAACAAAATTGCCGAGGGGTCGGCGCCGGAGCGGCCTTTGATGATGTCGACGCCGGAGCGCTGGCTCCAGGTTTCGAGCTGCTCGATTGCGGCGGCGCGAAATGTGTCTGCTGCGCACAGCAGGACGGATTTGTTTTGCGCGCGAAGGTAAGCGGCGAGCTTGCCGGCGGTGGTCGTCTTGCCTGTTCCGTTGACGCCGACGAGGAAGAAGACAAAGGGAGGCTCTTTCGGGAAGCGCGAAGGAGAGGCGACGCGGGTGAGGATGTCTTCGATGTCCTGCTGCAGCGCAGCTTTGAGTGCGGCGCCGTCCTGCAGTTCGCTGCGGCGGAGTTTCTGGCGAAGGTCGTCGAGGATGCGGGTGACGGTGGGGACGCCGAGGTCGGCCGAGATCAGACTTTCTTCCAGCGTGAGGAGGGATTGCTCGTCGACGGGCTGGGTGAGGGCAAGGAGGTCTTCGACGCGGTCGCCGAGGCCGGCGCGGGTGCGGGCCATGGCGTCCCGCATGCGTTGGAGGACGGATTTTTCTTCTGGTTGGTCGAGGCTGCCGAACAGGGTTTGGATCATGGGTGGGCCAATGGACAGTTTATCGCTTGGGAATTTGATGCACTCGAGATCGGAGCAACGTCAAAAGAAGAAGCAGATCCTTCGCGCTGCTCAGGATGACAATTTTTATTTGAGATTATTCGTTGCGGCCAGGGCGGGCGAGCAGGTCGCGGATCGCTACTTTCGGCGACTTGTGGTCGTAGAGGATTTGCGCGACCTGGTCGGTGATCGGCATTTCAACCTGATGCTTTCTGGCGAGTCCTTGCGCGGCGCGGGTGGTGCGAATGCCCTCGGCAACTTTGCCGTGGAGCGCGGCGACGATCTCTGGCAGCGTCTGTCCGTGGCCCAGCGCGATGCCGACGCTGCGATTTCGTGACAGACCGCCGGTGCAGGTGAGAACTAAGTCGCCGATGCCGGCCAGTCCGGAGAGAGTCTCACCGCGGCCGCCGCAGGCGATGGCGAGGCGGGAGATCTCTGCGAGGCCGCGGGTGATGAGGGCGGCGGCGCTGTTGGTGCCGAGGTCGAGTCCGGTGACGATGCCGCTGGCGATGGCGATGACGTTCTTGAGTGAGCCACCGATTTCGACGCCGGTGACGTCGTCGCTCGAGTAGATGCGCAGTGCGGGTCCCGTGAAAGCGGCCTGCAGCTGCTGCGCGATTTCGAGATCGGCGCAGGCAAGGGTGACGGCTGTCGGTCTGCCGGCGGCGACTTCCTCCGCGAACGACGGGCCGGAGAGAACGGCGATGGGTAGCGCGAGGCTGCGGGTCAAGAGAAGTTCGGCGATGACCTCGCTCATGCGGAGATAAGTTTCGTCCTCGATGCCCTTGGTCGCGCTGACGAGAACTTGATTGGGCTGCAGCAGTGGCCCGAGTTGTGAGAAGACCCGGCGCGCATGGTGCGAAGGGACGGCGGTGACAATAATTTCCGCACCGACGACGGCTTCTTCTAACTGACTAGTCGCGTGGATTGTCTCCGGCAGCGGGAAGCCGGGGAGGAAGTGAGAATTTTCGCGCGTGGCGGAGATGGTCTCGGCAACGTTGGCGGAGTGCGCCCAGAGAGTGAGGCGGTGAATGGGATTTTTAGCGAAGCTGAGAGCTAATGCAGTGCCCCAGGCGCCGGAGCCAATGACGGCGATGTTGCTCATGCGGGGGCGGCCTGGCCGTCCTTTGGTTTGCCGAAGTGCGGCTCGGTGCCGTTGAGCAAGCGGCGGATATTTTCGTGATGCTTGGCGATGACGATGGCCGGGACGACGATAAATTCGATGAGAGCAGCGGTGGGAACGGGATGGACGTTCGCCAGCCAGATGGCGAGCGCTGGCATGCAGGCGGCGGCGACCAAGGAGGCGAGCGACACGATTCTCGTGATCAGGAAAATTAAGATGAAGATGAGCAGCGCGAGCAGGGCGGCCTTCCAGACGGCGACGAGAAAAATTCCCAGCGCGGTGGCGACTCCCTTGCCGCCGCGGAAGTGCAGCCAGACGGGGAAGACGTGGCCGAGAATGGCGGCGATGCCGGCGACGACGGGCGCGATGCTGGTCATGTCGCCGGAGAGGCCGTTGAACTGGGCGTTGATATAAAGGCCGACGAGGACGGCGAGCGAGCCTTTGAAGAGATCGAGAAAAAGAGTGACGATGCCAAGGCCGCGACCACCTTCGCGGGCGACGTTGGTGGCGCCGATGTTTCCGCTGCCGACTTTGCGGATGTCCTGCTTGTGAAACATGCGGACGAGGAGGTAGCCGAAGGGAATCGATCCCAGCAAATATCCGGCGACGGCGGCGAGTAAGTAGATGAGCATCTTCGTCCTGCAGTTTAGCAGCGAATTGTTTCAGTGACTGAGCGATTTGAAGCGCGGACTACATGATGTGACGGCGGACCATGTCCAGCGCCAGCATACTGGCCAGCCAGCGGACGCGATCGCGGTCGCCGGAGAAGCGGCGTTCCTTGATGACGGTCTCGCGACCATCGGCGAGGGCGATGTAGACGAGGCCGACGGGCGTTTCAGGGGAGCCGCCGCCGGGGCCGGCGACGCCGGTGATGCCGAGGCCGAGCGTCGATCCGGTGCGTTCGCGGATGCCTTCAGCGAGGGCAGCGGCGACAGGGCGGCTGACTGCGCCGTGTTCATGCAGCAGTTTTGTCGGAACGTCGGCGAACTCGGTCTTCATCTCATTGGCGTAGACGACGGCGCCGCCGAGGTAGGAGCGCGAACTGCCGGGGACGCTGGTGATGCGTTGTGCGACCAGGCCGCCGGTACAGCTTTCGGCGGTGGACAGCGTTTCGCCGCGCATTTCGAGAAAGAACAAGACCACTTGCTCGAGCGTTTCGCCGTGCGAGGAGAAGACTGCTTCGCCTAACTCGTCTTCGACGCGGCCACAGAGTTCGTCGACGCGCTTCTGAGCGCGATCCTTCGTGACAGCTGTCGAACGGAAGTGGAGTTGAATTTCCGAGTTTGCCGCGAGGATTGTTGTCTCGACATCGGTGTAGGTGGTGTAGATCGGCGCGGTGCGGGAATCGACTTCTGACTCCGGAAGCGCGGCGATGCGCAGCATGCGGGCGGCGATGAAGCTGGGCGGAATAATTTCGCGCAGGCGCGGCTCGCATTCGGCGGTGAAGATGGCTTTCATCTCCGACGGCACGCCGGGCAGCATGATGATGAGCTTGCGATGCTTGTCGACGACGGTGTCAATCCACTGGCCGGGCGCCGTGCCGGTGGGATTCGGCAAAGGCTGCGCGCCGCGAACTACATCGGCTTGGCGCGCATTATTTTCCGGCATCGGGATGCGGCGTTCGGCGAAGCGTTTGTAGAGCGCGGTCAGGATGTCGGGGTCGCGAACGACGTCGACGCCGAGTGCGAGCGCGACGGCCTCGCGGGTGACGTCGTCCATGGTGGGGCCGAGGCCGCCGGTGAGCAGAAGAATGTCGGCGCGGGCGAGTGATTGCCGAATCGCGGCCGCGGCGACGGTGCGATTGTCCCCGATGATGCCCTTGGCCAGCAGGACGACGCCGAGCGCGTTCATGCGTTCGGTGAGGTAGAGCGAATTGGTGTCCTGTCTGAAGGGCGTCAGCATTTCAGAGCCGACGGCGAGGATTTCGCAGTTCATGTGGGGGCGGTCAACTTTCGGCTGCTGTATTACAGATGCAGATTTCGAAGATCAGATGGCCGGAGCATCATCCGCGGAGATGGTACAACGCGTCATTAGTCGCTAGCACGATATTTTCTTCGGGCAGGCAGGCCAGGCCGACGAGTCCGGGGCCTGCGATGGCAAGGGAGGCGTCGCCCTTGGGTGTAATGCGGACGATGCCGCGGTTGCCATGCAGCGAGGCGGCGACGAGCAGGTCGCGATTCGCGGCGATGGCCATGCCCTGCGGGCGGCCGAGGCCGGTGTAGTAGGTGCGGATATTGCCCTCGGGATCGATGGCGTAGACGCTGTCATAGCTGGTCGTAGTCGGCGCGGCGACGAACAGCGTGCCGTTGGGCGCGATGCAGAGATGGAAGGCGGCGACGCTGGGGTCCATGGTGGCGAAGACAAAGATCTGGCGGTCGGGCGCGATTTTGAAGACGGTGCCGGAGCGGTCGCCGCAATACAGGTTGCCGACTTTGTCGAAGGCGAGGCCGGTCGCGATGCCGAGCCCGTCCGCGTAGAGAGATTTGGCACCATCTGGCGTGATGCGGTAGACCGTGCCTTCCTGTCTGGAAGAGACGTAGAGATTTTCTTCGGCGTCGAGCGCGACGCCGGTGGCGTTGAGGATGCCGGTGACGTGCGCGTGGACGTGAAATTCCGGATCGATGCGGAAGACGGAGGTCGGCACCGGCTGGCCGCGCTCTCCTGAGAAAGCGACGAAGACGTTTCCTTTAGAGTCGGCGACGGGATTGCTGACCGGGTGCATGTCCTCCGCCATCGGGATGGCGACGCGCAGGGGGAGCGAGTTCGACATGTGCTCGCCGTAGGAAACGCGAACATCGCCGCTGACGGAACCGTTGGCAACGCGGACGACGAGGCGGTCAGGGCGGCACAGAGCGACGCGCGCTGGCGTGTCACCAACTGCGACAGCGGGCTGCTGCCATTGCCGCGGGCCGAGATGATCGCCGAGGAGTTGGACTTCGCCGCCGGGGAGAGCGGCGCGCGGATGCAGCGTCTGCAGGTGTGGGCCGTCTTTGCCGAACAGCGACATGAAGCATCAGCATACAGCCAAGCTGCGGGGTGGGGAATGGCGCGGAAGGCAGTCGGTGACGCGTTTATGACAGGAGTGAAAAGTGGCGAAGAAGCAGGACGCAGGCGGCGGCGTAGATGCCGGCGGCGATGTCGTCGAGCATGATGCCGGCGCCGCCATGCATGCGGTCGAGGGCGGAGACGGGCCATGGCTTCCAGATATCGAAGACGCGGAAGAGGATGAGTGCGGCGATGCCGGCTTTCCACGAGACTGGCATGGCGGATGGGAGACCAAGGGCGAACGGCCAGCAAGCGGCGACCAGAGCTGTCCATGTGCCGGCGGCTTCGTCGATGACAACGAAGCCTGGATCGGAAATGTTGGCTTCGCGAGCCACTCGCGATGACACGGGGATGCCGACGAGCGTGATGAGAATGGCGAGCAGCAGCGTGATGGCAAAGGCGACGATGCTTGAGATGGGGAATGCGGCGCCGCGGAACGCCAGCGGCAGCCACAGCAGAAACGCGGCGACCGAGGCCCAGGTGCCCGGCCCGGGCTTCATCCAGCCGAGGCCGAAGCAGGTGGCGAGCCACCAGGCGGCGGGCGTGCGGGGATGGTGCGGACTATTCGTCGTCATCCGGTGAGGAACGCGGCTGCTGATGTGAGGGCAGTGAATCGAGCACGTCAGGGTCGAGAATCGGCGAGCTGATTTTGTAGGCGCCCGAGGCCCACTTGCCTAAATCGATACGCTGGCAATGCGCCGAGCAGAAGGGGAAATCTTCGGCGGAGGCGAGCAGCAGGGTGCCGCAGGTAGGGCAACGGAAGGTGCGGGTCGTGGGGTTCGGCATGACAGTTATTAGATGAATCAGTCGAGGATTTTGACTACCAAATCATAGTCGTGCGCTTCGGTCACTTCGCAGGTGTGGAAGCGGCCGGCGGTCAGCGACTCGTGCGGACCGAAGTCATTGATGTAGACCTTGCCGTCGATTTCTGGAGCATGCATGGCGGTGCGGCCCTCCCACAGCAGCGGCGTATCGTCGGATTCGCCTTCGACGAGAAGGTCCATGCGGCGGCCGACGAGCTGCTGCTTTTTTCGGCGGCTGATGGACTGCTGCAACTCCATGAGACGGCGTTCGCGGTTGCGGCGAGTGCGGGTCGGAACCTTGGCGTCGAGCTGATGCGCACCGGCGCCTTCTTCGTCTGAATATTGGAAAACGCCGAGCCAGTCGATCTCCGCGCGCTCGACGAAATCGCTGAGGATATGGAAGTCGCGCTCGGTCTCGCCAGGGAAGCCGACGATAAATGATGTGCGCAGAGTGATGTCCGGGACCTTGTTGCGGACGCGATCGAGGGTCTTTAGGAAGACGTCTGCCCCAGCCCCGCGCTTCATTGATTTCAAAATGTTAGGTGATGCATGTTGAAGTGGTACATCAAGGTAGCTGCAAATGTTTTCGTGCGCTCCGATGACTTCCAACAAGCGGTCACTGATGCGATTCGGATAAGCGTAAAGGAATCGCAGCCACTTTAAATCAGGAATCTGCGCGAGCCGTTCCAGCAGCAGCGGGAGGCCGTCTTTTAGGTTTAGATCCTCGCCGTAGCAGGTCGTGTCTTGGCCGACGAGAGTCAGTTCACGGACGCCGTTCGCCACGAGCTGCTGGGCTTCCGCGACGACGGACTCGAAGCGTCGGGAGCGGAATTTTCCGCGGAGCTGCGGGATGATGCAGAAGCTGCAGGGATGATCGCAGCCCTCGGCGATCTTGATGTATGCGGAGGCGCGCGGCGTCGTGAGCAGGCGCGGCGTCGTCTCGTCGTAGAGATAAGTCGGGAGCGCGGAGGTCGCGCCCTGCCATTCGCCGCGCGAGAAGCGGCCTTGCTTTTCGCGGAGGTCGCCCTCGGGGCGGCTCGCGACGGCTTCGGCCTGAGCCTCGGGGCGTTTGCCGGTCAGAATGTTGAAGGGAGACGGGGCGCCCTGGGGAGCAGTGATATTCGGCGTCAAACCTGCTGCGGCCAGGATTTCCGAGAGCTCGCCGGTGCCGACGACGGCGTCGACCTCGGGAATCTGTTGGCGAATGTCATCGCGATAGCGCTCGACCAGGCAGCCGGCGACTACGAGTCGGGTAGCGCGGCCGGCCGTCTTGTGCTTGGCCATCTCGAGGATGGTGTTGACCGATTCCTGCTGGGCAGAATCGATGAAGGAGCAAGTGTTGACGACCAGGACGTCGGCGTCGGCGGCGTTCGTCGTCAGGCTCGCGCCAGCCTGCTGCAGGAGGCCCATCATTACCTCGCTGTCGACCAGATTTTTGGGGCAGCCGAGGCTGACGAAGCCGATTTTTACCGGCGCGACCGCGTTGGCGGCCGATGGGGCAACGGCTTCTTCGGCAATGGAGAGGGTTGGGGCCACTGTTACTAGTGTAATGGTTGGCGGTTTTTTTCGGGCGCGTGGTTCGGGATTGAGATGGATTGCCAATGCGGGACTCGCGAGGCGGATAATGAGCGCACTGCGCGCGGATTTTTTAGAGCGCAGCCGATAACGACCCCACGGGGGAAAGTTTGCCCGCGCTGCCATGAAATTTGCCTACCTATTATTAGTCGCGTGCCTGCTGATGCCGGTGATTCTGCTGGCTGCGCCGGCGGCTCCCGTGCAGAGGGACTTCTTTCATACCCGTGCCGGCCAGATTGTGGATAGCCATGGGCGGGTCGTACGGCTGGCCGGGGTGAGCTGGTGGGGGATGGAAACGGACCGCTTCACGCCGCTCGGTTTGGACAAGCGGCCGATGGACGACGTTCTGGCCGAAGTTCGCAGCATGGGTTTCAACGTCGTGCGGCTGCCGTATTCGAACGAGATGCTGCTAGCGACTTCGAAACCCAACGGGATCGATTATTCGCTCAATCCCGACTTGAAGGGACTGACCCCGATCGAAATTATGGACAGTGTAATTGCGAGTGCGCGGGCGCATGGCTTGCGGGTGATACTTGATCGGCATCGCCCGGATGCGGCAAAGCAGAGCACGCTCTGGTACACGCCGCAACACAGCGAGGAAGAGTGGATTGCGGATTGGAAGATGCTCGCCGGCCGCTATCGCGACAATGACACTGTGATTGGACTTGATCTGCACAATGAGCCGGCGGAAAACGCGACCTGGGGATCGGGCGATCCGGCCACGGACTGGCGGTTGGCGGCGGAGCGCGCCGGAAATGCGGTGTTGGCGGTGAACCCACACTTGCTCATCCTGGTCGAGGGAGTATCCAAGGTTGGCGGAGATGTCTACTGGTGGGGCGGAAATCTGAGTGCTGCTGGAAAATTTCCCGTTCGACTGAGTCGGCCGTCGCAGCTCGTGTACTCGGCGCATGATTATCCCTCTAGCGTGGCGCCGCAGTCCTGGTTCAAGGCGGTGGACTATCCCGCGAATTTGCCCGGCGTGTGGACGACCCATTGGGGATACCTGGCTGTGCAGAATAAAGTCCCGGTTGTGCTGGGCGAGTTCGGCACGCGGGATGCTACGGATTCCGATCGTGCGTGGCTCGCGAAATTGGTCAGCTATCTTGCGGCGCGACGCATTGGGGCGATTTATTGGTCGCTGAATCCTGAGTCTGCGGATACTGCCGGATTGTTGGCTGCGGATTGGAAGACACCTGAACAGGCGAAGCTCGCAGCGCTCGCTCCGCTACTGGCGACTGCAACAGAGGTGGCCGATCCGACGAAGTCGACAGTCGCGAAATAATCGGCGCAAGATGATTTACGAAATGCTTTGCGAACCCGCGTCGACGGAGAAGCCGGCTTTTCGCGTCTCTGGATGCGGACGGAAGCGGATGATATTCTTGGACATGTGCCGGGTCCTACGCGACGCAATCCCGCCAACCCCGCCAGGTCCGGAAGGAAGCAACGGTAACGGGCTAGTGCGTGTGCAGTAGGTTCCCCGGTACTTTTTTTGCGCCGGCATCGAGAAGCTTGCAAAGGTAGACACGCAAGGCGCTGGTAGTTGACACTCGTACGGTTTGCAGCGCACCTTGTGGAGGAATGCTTGAATCTGTCCGTCCAGCGCCGGGAATTGCGGCGCGCGAAAATCAGCTCCATCGGAACCTACGTTCCTCCCCGCCTGCTGACCAACGCTGATCTGGAAAAAATGGTGGACACGACCGACGAATGGATCGTTGAGCGAACTGGTATTCACACGCGACATATTGCGGACAAAGGCGTGGGCGTAAGCGACATGGCTGCTGCCGCGGCTACGCAGTGCCTGGAGCGGCGCGGGATTGCGCCGACGGAAGTGGAAGCGATCATCGTTGCGACGGTGACGCCGGACATGATGTTTCCTGCGACGGCTTGCCTGGTGCAAAACAAGATCGGTGCGACGGGCGCATGGGGATTTGACTTGTCCGCAGCGTGCTCGGGCTTTTTGTATGCCCTGCAAGTCGGCGCGAAGTTAGTTGAAAGCGGCGCGCACTCGAAAGTTCTGGTCATCGGCGGTGACGTGATGTCGTCGATCATGGATTACACCGATCGTTCGACCTGCATCTTGTTCGGCGATGGCGCGGGTGCAGTGTTGTTGGAGCCGGCAGGCGAGGGCGAGGTCGGCATCATTGATTTCGTGCACGAGATTGACGGCTCTGGAGGTCCCGCGCTGAATATGCCGGGTGGCGGCAGCTTGAATCCGCCAACGCATGAGACGGTCGATAAAAAAATGCATTATGTCCATCAGGACGGCCAGGCTGTCTACAAATATGCGGTGCGGAAGATGGCCGAGGCCTCAGAAAATGTGATCACACGCAATGGGCTGAAGGGCAGCGATTTAAAACTGCTGATTCCGCATCAGGCCAACAAGCGGATCATTATGTCGACGGCCGAGCGATTGGGATTGGGGCCGGAGAATGTGGTCATCAACATTGATCGCTTTGGTAACACAACGGCTGGGACAATTCCGCTGGCGATGCAGACGGCAATTGAAGAAGGGCGCTTGAAGAAGGGCGACTTGATTCTGCTCGCCAGTGTGGGCGCTGGGTTTACCGTAGGCGCTTGCTTGTTGCGCTGGGAATTTTAGAAACTTCCGGGCAGCTTCATAACATCTTGATGGCGGGTGCCGGCGGCAGGGCGCTACACTCCGCGGCATAGCGGTAGAAAAGCTCAAGGCCGTCGACACATTCCGCATCCAGCGTGTAATGGATATTTTCTGTCCAATAGGCGCGGATTGTTTCTGCGGGAAGAGCGATGCGCCGCGTCCACTCAGCGACTAACTCGTGGAGATGAGCGAGTCCCTGATCGCGAGATTGCTGGAAATCGTGAATGATTTCGGCAGCCGCGACGCCGGTTTCTGAAGGTGCGGACGAGGGCATTGCCCAAAACGCAAAGACGAAGGGAAGGCCGGTGCGCGCCCGCCAGAAGGCAGCGAGATCGTGGCAGTCGTAATCACCGCAGGCGTCGGCTTGTCGAGCTAGCAATGCAGGGTCGCCAATGAGCAACGCGGCATCGGATGTGGCGAGCATGGTGGCAACATCGGGTGCGTGCGTGGTGTAAGTGGGATTTGTCCCGATAAATTTGCTGAAGATGACGCGAACCAGCGCGGCGGAAGTGCGCGAGGTGCTGTCGAGTGAGATGGAGTTGATGTCTTCGAGCGCGAGGCCGGGGCGGGTGAGTAGCAAGATGGAGCGGACGTGATTGAGTGAAGCGATGGCGGGGCCGGGCAGGATGACGAGACCCGGGGTGGTGGCGTAAGCGGCGACCGGGATGAGGCCGATGTCGGCGGTCCTGCCGGCGAGTTCGGCAGCGCAGAGATTCGGCAGGGTGAAATGCGTCTCGTAACGCGTGGCAAGTTCGGCTGCGAGCGGCGGGTGGGTGAAGTCCCACATCAGGGGAGCCGTATTCAGAAAACTGATGGCCGAGACGCGAAGGCGACGCAGGAGGGGCACTGGCCAGTCTATCAATCCGTCACCTGCAGCCTGGCCGAAAGCAATGAGCGCGCGGTAATGATGAGAAAGGTACTGGATTGACTTGCGGAGGCGGGGTGGATAGTGTCGCCGCAATCTTGCTTTCTCGCGATATTCGGGGGAGTGCAACTATATATGAGCGATATGAGCGCTGCGCGATTGACGACAAGTCGGGGATTATGACGCCGCGGCGCGCGGTCGCAAATGAGCTGCCGCAGCAGGACGCGCGGCTGCCATCCGACGAGCTATTGGGATGGCTGGCACTCAAGTTGACAGAGGGCCTCGGTCCCAAGCGAATTTGGGCGGTGGTGCAGGCGCTAGGTTCAGCTGAAGCAGCCTTACATGCTGCGTTGACTGCGCTGGAGGGAACGGGGCTTCCGGCAAGCGCGGCGCAGGCCGTACATAGCGGCGCCTCGCGGCGCAAAGCGGAAGACGAATGGAAATTGGCGGTCGACGCCGGCGCGCGGATCATTGTGCCAACCGATGACGTCTATCCACAGCGGCTTTTGGAAATTTACGATCCGCCGGTTGTGCTCTGGTGCATGGGCGACGCGGGGTTGCTGGGGTTGCCGGGGATTGCGGTGGTGGGGACGCGGCAGCCGACACCGTATGGGAGCGGCATGGCACGGATGATGTCGCGGGATCTTGCGGCGCGCGGGCTGGTGATTTTGAGTGGCATGGCGCGCGGTGTCGACACATCGGCACACGAAGGAGCATTGGAGGCGCATGGAAAAACGGTGGCGGTGTGGGGAACCGGGGTCGATGTGATTTATCCCAAGGAGAATAAGCAACTGGCGCAGCGCATATTGGCTGAGGGCGGCGCGATCCTGAGCGAGTTCCCTATGGCGACATTTCCCGCGCCGCAGAATTTTCCCATCCGCAATCGCATTTTGAGTGGGATGAGTGTGGGCGTGCTGGTAGTGGAGGCGGGGGAGAATAGCGGCACGCGGATTACGGCACGATGCGCGCTGGAGCAAAATCGCGAAGTGTTCGCGATTCCGGGAAATGTGACGAACAAACAATCGTGGGGGCCGAATACGCTGATCAAACAGGGCGCGAAGCTGACGGCGACGTGGGAGGACGTGTGGGAGGATCTGCCGACGCCGGTGCGGCTGCAGGTGGAAAATGGCCTCGCCGGGACGCAGGGCAGCAGCGAGGGGGATGCATCCGAAAATGAATCCAACGGAAGTGCCGCTGCATCTCTCTACCAGCCAGCGCTAGAGTTGCCTCCGCACGAAGCGGCCGTTTATGCGAAACTTCGCAAGGACGAGACGACGCAACTGGACGAGTTGATTGAGGCGCTGGGGGCGGAGCTGAGTTCGGCAGAGATTTTTGCCGCGCTGTTTGAGCTGGAGCTGGCCGGCCGGGTCCGCATGATGCCCGGAAAAAATTATGTAAAGAGCTTTTGATCGAGCAGGTTAGTGACCCGTTGGCGGGTGGTCGCGTTGGATTCAATGCGGCAAACCGTGATAGGTTCGCAATGTTGAGCGCGGATGAGCCGCGCTTCAGCGGATTTGAAAGAAGGATGGAAATGGGTAAAACACTTGTGATCGTGGAATCGCCAGCGAAGGCGACGACGATCAATAAATATCTCGGCAGTGACTACCAGGTGGTGGCGTCTTACGGCCACATTATGGACCTGCCGAAAAAAGAGATTGGTGTGGATCTGGAAGACGGGACATTCGAGCCGGAGCTCGAGTTGAATTCCAAGAGCGAAAAGATTGTGGCGCAGCTAAAGAAGTTGGCAGCTAAGGCGGACATGGTGTACCTGGCGCCTGACCCAGACCGTGAAGGTGAAGCCATTGCAGCGCATCTGGCGATGCAGCTCGGCCCGATCGTAAAAGACAAGAAAAAGATGTTACGGGTGACGTTCAACGAGATTACGAAGAAGGCTGTAAACGAGGCTTTCAAGCATGCCCGCGGACTGGATGAAAATCTGGTGGACGCGCAGCAGACCCGCCGGATCCTGGACCGCATTGTCGGCTACAAAATTTCGCCGCTGCTCTGGGACAAAGTAAAACGCGGGCTTTCTGCAGGACGCGTGCAGACCGTTGCGGTGAGGCTGATTGTAGAGCGCGAAGAAGAGATAAATAAGTTCAAGCCGGTGGAGTATTGGCCGATCGAAGCGATCGTGGAGACGGGCAAGAAAGAGTCATTCCTGGCGCGCTTTCTTGGTACTGATGGCGAACGCGCCACGGTGGAGACCGTCGGCGGAAATGCTTTGCCAAATCAGCAGGCGGCTGAAGCTGTGATGGCACAACTGGAAAAAGCAAAATGGAAAGTGCGCGACGTTGAATATAAGGAGCGTAAACGCAACGCGGACGCACCTTATACAACCAGCAAACTGCAGATGGATGGATCGCGCAAACTTGGCTACAACGTGCGGCAGACCATGGGTATTGCGCAACGCCTTTACGAAGGCATTGAACTTGGTGCGGACGGCACGGTCGGCTTGATTACCTATATGCGTACTGATTCGACGCGAGTCGCTCCCGATGCAATCGAGCAGGTGCGTGGTTTTATCGGCTCGAAATTTGGCGAGAAATATTTGCCAGATGCGCCGAACGCTTTCAAGAGCAAGAAAGATGCGCAGGACGCGCACGAAGCTATTCGTCCGACGAATGTTGAGTTAACTCCCGATAGCATCCGGCACTTCTTGAGCAATGAGCAGTACAAGGTCTACCGGATGATCTGGGCGCGCTTCGTGGCGTCGCAGATGTTGCCTGCGATTTTCGACCTGACCGTGGTCGACATTCTGGCACAGGCGGATCGTGGCTACGATTTTCGCGCCACGGGCTCGGTCTTAAGGTTCGATGGTTATCTGAAGGCCTACGAAAAAAGCAAAGAAGAGCAGGACAGCAAAGAAGAGGCGTCCGATGACGACGACGAGCTGGCAAATCAATTGCCTCCGGTCGAAGCCAATCAGGCTTTGGGATTGCAGAAGATAAATACGGAGCAGAAGTTTACCCAGCCGCCGCCGAGGTACAACGAGGCTTCCCTGGTGAAAGTTTTAGAGGAGCAGGGAATTGGCCGGCCTTCGACCTATGCTTCGATCATCAATACGATTCAAGATCGCGAGTATGTGGTCAAGCAGGGCGGTAAGAAAGGTAAATTTATTCCGACGGAAGTCGGCACGGTAGTAACAAATTTGCTGGTCAAGAATTTTCCTTACATCTTCGATATGACGTATACCGCCAAGCTGGAAGAAGAGCTGGACGACATTGAAGAGGGCAAGGAAAAGTGGACTGACCTGTTGGGCGGCTTCTATGACAAGTTCAAGAAGGAGCTGACCAACGCTGAAGATCACATGGAAAACATCAAGCGGATGGAAGAGCCGACGGACGAGAAATGTCCGGAGTGCGGATCGCCGCTGGTGAAGAAGTGGGGCAAGTTCGGCTCATTTTTTGCGTGCAGCTCATACGACAAGAAGAAAAAGGGCAGCTGCAGCTTTACCAAGGAAAATTTCGAGGGCAAGCCGGATCTGCAAACTCCAGAAGGCGAGGCGCAGGAAGAGTATTGCGAAAATTGCGGACGCGTAATGGTGCTGCGCAGTGGCCCGTGGGGTCCGTTCATGGCGTGCCCCGGATATTCCGAAAATCCGCCGTGCAAGACGATTCGGCGGCTGAATCAGAAGCAACAGCAGAAGCCGCCGCAACCTCTCGATGAAAATTGCCCGAAGTGCGGCAAGCAACTGGTGCTTCGGAATGGGCAGTACGGCGAGTTCGTAAGTTGCAGCGGGTACCCGGATTGCAAGTACATCAAGCAGAACATGATTGGCATGATCTGTCCGAAGTGCGGCGAAGGCGACATCGTGGAAAAAAAGGCGCGGCGCGGCAATATTTTCTACGGCTGCTCCAACTATCCGAAGTGCGACTTTACTGCGAATCACAAGCCAGTGGACCAGAAGTGTCCGGAGTGCGGCTCGCCATATGTCATGGAGAAGGTGCTGAAGTCTGGCGTTTACCTTGTCTGCCCGAACCGCAAGGCTGGCGCGGATGAGGATGCGCCGAAGCGTCGCAGCAAGAAAACGCCGGCTGACGCGGACGCGGTGGTCTGCAGCTACCAGGTTCGGATCGGTGATGCGCCGGTGGCGGAAGAGAAGGCTGAGCCGGAACCCGCCGTTGTCTAAAGAAGTGGTGACATGAAACGGAAGGCGGCCCGAGTGGCCGCCTTTCTGCATCTATGGGTGCGGTTGGCGCGTCTGACTTGGTGGAAAGCGGAATCCCGCGGGTAGAGGTTTTTATGGCGAAAGCAAGTTGGAATGGCAGCGTGATAGCAGAGAGCAATGACACGGTTGAGGTCGAGGGGAATATTTATTTTCCTGAGGCAGCGGTCGACCAGAAATTTCTACGGCCGAGTGTGACTACATCGGTTTGTCCGTGGAAAGGAACCGCGAGATATTACTCGCTCACGGTTGGCGGAAAAGAGAATCCTGATGCGGCCTGGTCCTACCCGGAGCCGAAGGTTGCCGCCAAGCAGATCAAGGGACGGGTGGCGTTTTGGCGCGGCGTTTCTATCGAGAAGTGAGCGCGAGTTAGTAGGCGCGATACTGCTCGAGCGGAAGTTGGACTTTGAACACAGTTCGGCCGGGACGGGATTCTACGGCAACGTGTCCCCGGTGTTTGCGCAAGATTCGCATGGCCGTGTCGAGTCCAAGCCCGAGACCTTTGCCGGGCGGCTTGGTGGTAAAGAATGGCTCAAAGATGCGACTGGTGATATCTGGGGCGATGCCGCTGCCGTTGTCCGTGACCTGGACAGTCATCCACTCCGGGTCAGTGAAGACGGAGATTTCCAGGCGGCCTTTGTCTTCCATTGCATCGAGCGCATTTTCAAATAACGCCATCCAGACCTGGTTCAACTCACTGGCGAAGGCTGTGATGAGTGGAAGGTCTGGAGCGAAATTCTCAACGACCTGAACGTCTGCGAGGCGGGACTGCAGCATGACGAGCGTGTTTCGCAGCGCCTGTGGGATATCAACTTCCTGCAGAGGGGCCTGGTCAAGGTAGGAATAATCCTTGATGGCGTTGATGATTTCGAAGATGCGCGCAGTGGAGTTGAGGATGGCTTCGGTCATGCGCTGGGTGCGGAGGCCGGAGGCAAACTGCGCGAGAAAGATATTTAAATCGGCCGGATTGAGAGTGCTCGAGAGCCCGTCGAGATCAGCGACATTGGCGCCAAACTCAGCGAGCATGACGGCAACTTCCGGCGCATCGGCTGCACCACGTGCTTCAAGCCACGTCGTCACCTGATTCGCGGTATCGGCTTCGCCGATGGAGTCGTGCAGCTGGCTGGTGGTGCGGGCAAGAATATTCTGCTGCCACGTCTTCAGCGCATCAAGCTTTGCTTCGGGCAGGCAGAGTATGCCAAGTTCGAACTTGCGGCGGCCATAAGTATTAAGTTCCTGCAGCAAGCTGGCAGCGGAGCGCTGCGCCGCGGACGCGGGATTGTTGAGTTCGTGCGCCAGATTTCCAGCGAGCTTGCTGAGGGCGGTGAGCTTCTCGGCCTGTTGTTCCATGCGCGTGACTTCGCGGACACGGTCAAGAAGAACGCCGACGAGTCGGCCCTTGATGCCGGGGATATTTTCCAGCATTCGAGGGAAGTCGTCTTTATGAATTGCTAGAATCCAGGTGGCGATCGAAGCGACGCCGTCGCCGCCGTGGGTTTTCATGCGGGAGAAGGGAAGGATGCCGGTGATTTCTCCGGCGCGGCCGACGAATACGTTCGTCTCATTGCCCATGCGACGGCGGACGTGGATTTCACCGTGCAGAACAATCGCCATATATTCCACCGGCTGGTTCTGGTGAAACATGAATTGGCCAGCGGGAATGATGAGCTCCTTGCCGTTCTCGGCGAGCCAGCGATAGTCGCGCTCGTCCAATCCCTCAAGTGGTGTCACATTGCGAAGTGCGGCGACAACATCTTCGACCGGGGACTTTTCGGCCTTCACGAACTCTTCCATCGAGTAGACGGTGGGGGGCATGGGAAATATCCTAGTCCAGATTTGAGTCGGCCATATGAAACCGCGGTGCAGAAGTTTTTGCGCCCGAGCGTTTAGCCTGCGGGCGC
>Ga0302324_100006760_pt1 | contig 24586 bp, 23 predicted proteins | sample Palsa_T0_1_FD_201949 | JGI IMG/M metagenome (GOLD analysis project Ga0302324, IMG submission 201949) | Peat permafrost microbial communities from Stordalen Mire near Abisko, Sweden - Palsa_T0_1 | ecosystem: Environmental > Terrestrial > Soil > Palsa > Peat permafrost | place: Sweden: Abisko... | reverse complement strand
GCTCGATTGCCGGATTCGGCTGACACAATGGCTTGCGATGCCAAACCATGTCGCAGCAATGAATCGTCGCCTGCCGCCTGTGCAACGATTGTGATTCGCTCGGCATAATAGAGTGCGAGCCGCGGATCAGCGTATACATCATGAGCAAGAACGAATGGCACGCTATAGGCCATAGCGGCATAGCGCATAAACCCAGCTTCCTCCGCGACCCGGACGCTTGCGAGTCCAAGATCCATGGCCTCGAGGTGGTTGTTGCAGTAAAAGGCAGCCAGCGAAAGCCGCTGGAGGACCGTAACCCTCCGGAATGCGTCGTCGGTAAAGACAAGAATTTCTCGGGCGCGATCGGCGGCTGCAGCACTGACATCGCATTCTGCGCGGTGCGCTGCTACCACCGCAGCAAGCGCTGCCACAGCGGCCCGCTGTGATGCATCCTGCGGCTCTGATTCGAGCATTATCCGTTCGGCTCGATCGATCTGTCCCATCGAGATGAGCAAGGGGACATGTAAATCGATGAGCGGTCCCCGTTCGGCCTCCGAAAGGCCGTGGCTCAATCTTGCAAGGAGACGCTCGGCTTCGCTTGCATCACCATCGCGCTGCGCTAGCGCTGCACGGAACACTGCGGCCGCGGGCGAGCCGGATTTGGAGGTCGTTGACGCCGCGAACACCTCGTCCCGCGTACCGAGTACCGCGGTGCGAACAGCTTGCTCGAGGGTCAGAGCAGCCTGTCCCGAGGCATGCTATCGCATTCGCCGACGACCTGCCGAAACCGCGCGGCGACCGGCTCGGCTCGTCGATGGCGCCCATCTTTCACGACCTCGGCGCCACGCGCATACACGTCACGGATTGATCCGCGACCACCTGTGACGATGAAGCGATCGACGAGCGTTTCGACATCCGGCCCGGCGAGCGACGGGGCATCTGCGTCCAGCACGACCAAATCGGCGGCATTACCCACAGCGATTGCGCCGATCGGGCGGCCCAGCGCCCGACCTCCGTCGCGCGCACACTGCGCGTAGAGTTCGGTTAGTGAAGGCACGACCGTGCGACGTTGCAGGCGCAGACGTTGGCCGTATTCCAGCCAGCGCAATTCTTCGGCCGGGTCGACCCGGACGTGACTATCCGAACCAATCGCTGTTGCGCCGCTGGCCTCGTGCCACTTCTCCAGAGCGAAAAAACCGTCGCCTAAGTTTGCCTCGGTCGTCGGGCAGACGGCCACCGCCGCACCCGTGGCGGCGAGGGCCCCGATTTCACCGCCGTTCATGTGGGTTGCGTGGACCAGGCACCAGCGGTCCGTAACTTCCGCGTGCTCGAGCAGCCACTCGACCGGACGCTGCCCGGTGTGGTTTACACATGCATCGACCTCAGCTGTTTGCTCGGCGATATGTATATGTATCGGCACGGCGGGATCGCGTGCGCGCGCGGCGTCGACGAGTTCGCGTAGATCCTCCGGCGCTACCGCGCGCAGCGAATGCGGGGCCACGCCTAAGCGGCGGCCGGGAATCGCGCATAGCGGTGCAAGCTCATCAAATATTTTCATGAATGCGTCGCAGTCGGTGATGAAACGCGCCTGCTCCCGGAGCGGCGGCTGACGGCCGAAATCGCTGAAGCGATACAGCACCGGCAGCAACGTCATACCGATTCCACTGATGTCGGCCGCAGCGAGAATGCGCTGCGCCATCTCCGAACGCGTCGCGAACGGCGTGCCGTTGCGATCGTGATGAAGATAGTGAAACTCGCCGACGGATGTGTAACCGCTTTCGAGCATTTCAACGTAAAGCTGCGCGGCGATTGCCTCAAGTTGATCGGGCGTGATGCGGCCGGCAAGCCCGTACATGGCTTTGCGCCATGTCCAGAAGCTATCCACACCCGTTTGCCGGCGCTCGGCGCGCCCGGCGAAGGCGCGTTGAAACGCGTGCGAATGCACGTTGGGCATTCCCGGGATCACCGGGCCGCGAAGAAGCGATGCATTGCGCGTGGGCGAATCCGGCGTTATGCCCGTCATCGTTCCCTGCGCGTCGATGTCGATTCGCACGTTCGCCGCCCAGCCGTCCGGCAGCAGGGCATAAGGTGCGATGACGCTCTTACTTTCCAATGCGCGCCTCGCAACGATGACGGTGGCCGGTCCGTACGGTTTCGTGCAAGACGGTGCAATCGTAATCGATGGCGAGCGAATAACGTACGCCGGGCCGCGCGCGAACGCTCCGAGCGCCGATGAAACAGTCGATTTGGGCGGGCGCTGCGTGACGCCGGGTCTGATCGACCCGCATACGCATCTCGTTTATAGTGGCAATCGCGCGCAAGAGTGGGAAATGCGGTTGAACGGCGCTTCGTATGCCGAAATTGCGCGTCGCGGCGGCGGCGTGACGTCGACTGTGCGCGCGACTCGCGCGGCGCGCGACGCCGATTTGATCGGCGGCGCGGAGCGGCGGTTGCGTCGCATCTGCGCCGAGGGCGTCACCACGATCGAAATAAAATCCGGCTACGGACTCGACGTCGAAACTGAACTGCGCATGCTGCGCGTCGCGCGCGGTCTGGGCCGGCGCTTTCCGGTGACGGTGCGCACCACGTACCTCGGCGCACATACGATACCGCCGGAATATACAACCGATCCCGACGCCTACGTGACGCTCATCTGCGACGAGGTGCTCCCGCGCGTTGCCGCCGAGGGTTTGGCCGACGCGGTCGACGCCTTTTGCGAGACCGTCGCACTCACGGCAGAACAAACGGCGCGCGTGTTTTCGGCGGCCGTTGCCCTTGGGCTCCCGGTCAAACTGCACGCGGATCAACTCAGCGACGGCGGCGGCGGCGAACTTGCCGCGCGCTTCGGGGCGATCTCGGCCGATCATCTCGAATACACGTCTGCCGCGGGCGTCGCAGCGCTCGCCGCGGCCGGGACGGTTGCAATCGTCCTGCCGGGTGCATACTATTTCTTGCGCGAGCGGCAAAAGCCGCCGATCGACGCGCTGCGCGCAGCGGGTGTTCCCATCGCAATTGCAACCGACAGTAACCCCGGTACGTCGCCGGTCGTATCGCTGCTGCTCATGATGAACTTTGCCTGCACGCTGTTCGGCTTCACGCCCGAACAAGCGTTGCACGCAGCGACGATCGATGCCGCACGCGCGTTGGGCATGCACGCAACGCATGGTTCGATCGAGTCCGGTAAAGTTGCCGACCTTGCCGTGTGGGATGTCGAGCATCCGTCGGAGCTGGCCTACGAACTCGGCGCGAATCCGTGTTACGCCGTTTACAAGAACGGTCAACGCATTAGATCATCGGCAAGTTAAGCTCGTGCTCGCGCGCGCACGCCTGCGCCGTTTCGTAGCCGGCGTCGGCGTGGCGCATCACGCCGCTGGCCGGATCGTTGGTGAGGACGCGCGCCAAACGGCGCGCGGCTGCGGGCGTTCCGTCGGCAACGATCACCATGCCGGCGTGTTGCGAGTACCCCATGCCGACACCACCGCCGTGATGCAAACTCACCCACGTCGCGCCGCTCGCTGTATTTAAGAGAGCGTTGAGGAGCGGCCAGTCGGAGACCGCGTCGCTGCCGTCGAGCATGCCTTCGGTTTCGCGGTTGGGGCTCGCGACGGAGCCCGAGTCGAGGTGATCGCGGCCGATCACGATCGGCGCGCGTAACTCGCCGCGCGCGACCATGTCGTTGAACGCAAGCCCCGCTTTTGCGCGGTCGCCTAAACCAATCCAGCAGATGCGGGCCGGCAAACCTTGGAAAGCGATGCGCTCTTTTGCCATGTCCAGCCAGTTGATCAAATGTGTATCGGCGGGGAACAGTTCTTTCATTTTCGCGTCGGTCTTTGCGATGTCGTCGGGATCGCCCGACAGCGCGACCCATCTGAACGGACCGACGCCGCGGCAGAACAGCGGCCGGATATAGGCCGGCACAAAACCCGGAAACGCAAACGCATCAGCGAGGCCGGCGTCGTGCGCCATCTGACGGATGTTGTTGCCGTAGTCAACCGTCGGAATGCCTAGTGCATAAAAAGCCACCATCGCCGCGACGTGCTGCGCCATCGACTTCTTCGCCGCATTTTCTACGGCAACGGGATCGTCGCGACGCATGCGCTGCGCTTGTTCGAGCGTCCAGCCGGCGGGCAAATAGCCGTAGCGCGGATCGTGCGCACTGGTTTGGTCCGTGACGAGATCCGGTCGCACGCCGCGCAGCACGAGTTCGGGATAGATGTCGGCCGCATTGCCGACGAGTCCGACGGACACGGCCTCGCGCCTCTCGACCGCCGTGCGAATGATGGCTAGCGCGTCGTCGAGTGAGCTCGCGCGCCGGTCGAGGTAGCGCGTCTGCAAGCGGCGCTCGATTTTCGCGGGATCACATTCGATTGCAAGCAGTGATGCGCCGGCCATCGTCGCGGCCAGCGGTTGCGCGCCGCCCATACCGCCCAGGCCCGCGGTGAGAATCCAGCGGCCGCGCAAGTCGCCGCCGTAATGTTGGCGCCCGGCCTCGACGAATGTCTCGTACGTCCCCTGCACGATGCCTTGCGACCCGATGTAGATCCACGATCCGGCCGTCATCTGGCCGTACATCATCAACCCGCGCCGGTCGAGTTCGTTGAAATGCTCCCACGTTGCCCAATGCGGAACGAGGTTCGAGTTCGCGATCAAGACGCGTGGTGCATCGGCATGAGTCGCAAATACGCCAACCGGCTTGCCCGATTGCACGAGCAGCGTTTGATCGCTCTCGAGTTTGCGCAACTCGGCGACGATCGCATCGAAGCATTCCCAGTTCCGCGCAGCTTTGCCGATGCCGCCGTACACGACGAGGTCATCGGGATTTTCAGCGACCTCGGGATCGAGGTTGTTCATGAGCATGCGCAGCGGCGCTTCGGTCAACCAGCTTTTCGCGCTGAGTTTCGTACCGCGCGCGGCGCGGACAACGCGGCGCGCGCCGATCACAGCGGACGGCCCACCGCCGCATTCGCAGCGTCGATTAACGTTCCGTCTCGAATGAGTGCGCGGGCCAGCGCGAGGTCGGGCGCCGGCGACCGGTCGGTGTCGAGTTCGGCGATCGTCTTGCGCGCCACGGCGAACGCTGCACCCGTGCCGGTGCCGGCCCGCAACGGCCGCCGAAAATCGAGCGCGGCAAGTGCGCCGAGCAACTCGCACGCCAGCGCACCTTCGACGTTATCGAGGACGGTCGAAAGATTACGCGCCGCGGTCGTTCCCATGCTGACGTGATCTTCTTGCCCGGCCGACGTCGGAATCGAGTCGACGCTGTTGGGAAACGCGAGCCCCTTGCTCTCGCTGACGAGCGCGGCTGCCGTGTATTGTGCGAGCATGAGCCCGGACTCAAGGCCCGGCCGCCGCGCGAGAAAGAGCGGCAAGCCGCGATCCTCAGCATTGAGCAGAAGATACAGGCGCCGTTCGCTGATCGAAGCGAGCTCGACCATCGCAATTTTGAGAAAATCGCTGACGAGGGCAACCGGCTGACCGTGAAAATTTCCGCCCGTCAGGAACTCGTCGTCTTCGGGGAACACGAGCGGATTGTCGGTAACGGAGATCGATTCGATCTCAACAACGTGACGCGCATGACGAGCCGCATCGCGCACCGCACCGTGGACGACGGGAATGCAACGGAACGAGTACGGATCTTGGACGCGACCGCAATCGCGGTGCGATAGCATGATTTCCGATCCGTCGAGCAGGGCGCGTAACGCATCGGCGACGCGCGCTTGGCCCGGATGCGGGCGCAGCCGGTTGATCCGTGCATCGAAGACGCGGTCCGTGCCGAGAAATGCTTCGAGCGACATTGCGCCGATCACGTCGGCGGCCGCAATGAGCCGTTCGGCACGCACGACGCACAGCGCCGCGATACCCGTCATCACTTCGGTACCGTTGACGAGCGACAAACCTTCCTTAGCCGAAAGTACGATCGGCGCAAGGCCCGCGCGCCGCAACGCCTCGGCGCTCGGCAGGCGCTCACCGTTGTACGTTGCTTCGCCTTCGCCGATCAGCGTCAACGTCATATGCGCCAGCGGTGCGAGATCGCCGCTCGCGCCAACCGAACCTTGGCATGGCACAACGGGCGTAACGCCGCGGTTGAGCAGTTCGCATAACAAATCGAGCGTGTCGGTTTTGATTCCGGAATGCCCCGCGGCAAGCGAACTTGCGCGCAGCACGCCGGCGGCGCGTACTTGGACTTCCGGCAGCGAAGCGCCGGTGCCGGCCGCATGCGAGCGCACGAGATTGAGTTGCAAGAGCGCGGTGTCGTCGCGATCGATCACGACGTTTGCCATGCGTCCGAAGCCTGTCGTCACGCCGTAAATGATCGAGCCGAGCGCGAATTGCCGTTCGACTGACGCGCGCGCCGCCGCAACACGCTCGCGAGCTGCCGCCGAAATTGACACGCGTGTTCCCCGAACGGCAACGTCTTCGATCGTCTCGAGCGAGAGCGTACGCCCGTCGAGTTCGTGGTGCGCGGTGGCAGCCTGGGTCATGAACGCGACTTCGGGCCGTAGCGGCGGCCCCATTCCGAAGCTTACGCCTTTGCGAGCGCCGCCTGGACCTCACTTGCATCGAGCGGTTGGTTGTAGACGGGCGTCCCCGGCTGTTGGCGGCGGCCGCCGTCCGCCAGCGACCCCGAGTCGATCGGATCGAATCCGATTTCGTCGATCAGGTTCATCACGACGGCCTTTGCGCCCGCATCGTCACCCGCGACCGGGATCGCCAGACGCCCTTTGGTCCCCTTCGGGCGGCCTTCGCTTGCGAGCCGCCGGTAGAAGATCGTATTGAAGGCCTTGACCAAGCGCGCGCCCGGGACCAGCGTCTTCGTGATTTCGCTCGAGGTCCGGTCGCCGAGGTCCTCGATCTCGAAATCGGCTGTGTACGGGTTCATGGCGTCGATGACGATCTTGTCTTCGTAGGGCCCGGCCTCAGGAATCGCTTCCTCGGCGGCACTCCAGGGGACCGCCAAGAGCACGACATCGCCGAACGCCACGGCGTCCTCCGCCGTGCTGGCTCCGAGCTTGGGACCTACCTCGGCCACGAGGCCGGCGAGGGACTGCGGTCCGCGCGAATTCGCGATGCGGACATCGTGGCCGGCTTTCGCGAAAAGACGAGCTGCGTTGGCGCCGATATTGCCGGCGCCGAGGATGCCAATATTCATGGTCACCAATCGGGCTACGCGGCCGGGGTGTGAGCCGCCCGGCGAGACGCGGTCAGCGTCCCATTGCGCTGTTCTTTCCCAATGGGCCCTCCTCATTCGCCCGGCGGAAAGCAACCGTGCGCCTGTGGATTTGCGAGCCCACCGGCGACAGCGGCGTTTAATTGGGTACATACGGAACGCTATGAACATACGCACGCTGACCGCTCTTGCACTCTCGATCGGACTTACGGCCGGTGCCGTCGCTCCGGCGCTCGCAGATGGAGCCGCCAGTACACGGAATATCCTCATCGGCGGTGCGGCCGTGGCCGGTACCCTGCTGATCATCAACCACAATAAAAAAGTGCATGAAAAGTACGCTGAGGACGCGCGCAATCAGGCTGCGGCCGAAAATAGTGCTGCAAATGCGCAGGCGGCGTACGCTTCGGAGCGCACCGCGTACGAGCACGAAGCGGCGTTGGTCGGCGAGTACAAACACGAAGTGGCTTTGCAGCATACACAGATCGTGTCGCTGCGCCATCAAGTCGCGACGACGGACGCTGGCCACACGGCGTTTACGCAACCGGCTCGCCCGATCGCCCCTGCGCGCACCGCCGTTGCGTCATCGACGAACGAACATCCGCTGCGCGTCGCGTCGGTTTCATACGGTTGGGGCCAACTCTAAATCATGCGTTATCAAGCAAAACTCGGCGCCTTAGCGCTTGTGATCGCGCTAAGCGCCTGCGGTCACAGCGGTGCGCCGCAAAATCTCGCCGACCAAACGACGAAGGCTGTCTATAATGTCGATCTCAACGGCACGCAGGCGCATTTCGACGACGATCTCAAGAAGCAGGTCACGCGTGCGGAAATCGGCGCTCTGTCGGACAAGATGCACGCGCTCGGCGGCTATAACGGCCTCAAGCCGACGGCATCCGACCCCGACAAAGGCCGCTACGACTTCGAAGCCGACTTCGATCACGGCGTCATGATGGTCGAAATGCGCCTCGACCCAACCGGCAAGATCGGCGCCTACCGGATCGCTGCCGCCCAAACCTAGATTCGACCGCAAGGTTCGGGGCGTGCATCCCGCGCGGCTGAGGTAGAGTCGATGCATGAGAATGCGTCAATTTTTGACCGACGAGGACCGCTGGGACGCCGTTTGCGCGCGGGAGGCCGCTGCCGACGGGGCGTTTCGTTTTGCCGTACGGACGACCGGCGTCTATTGCCGTCCCCAATGTGCGGCTCGCCGGCCACTTCGCAAGAACGTTGAATTTTTCGAGCGAGGAACGGATGCCGAAGCCGCCGGCTATCGCGCGTGCAAGCGGTGCTTACCGGACGGTGTTCCCGAAGCCGCACACATCGCGTTGATCGACGCCGCCTGTCGCGAAATCGAAACTGCCGAACGCCTGCCGACGCTAGCGGATCTTGCGTTGCGCGCGAATCGCAGCCCGTTCTATTTCCAACGATTGTTTAAACGTATCGTCGGCGTGTCGCCGCGGGAATACGGCGCGGCCAAGCGCGCCGAGCAACTACGCGACGGCCTCGGCGCGCAACGTAGCGTTACGACCGCGATTCACGATGCGGGTTTCGGATCGAGTAGCCGCGCCTATGAGATTGCACCGCAAACGCTCGGCATGTCGCCGGGTGCGTACCGCGATCGTGGCCGTGGCATGCAAGTCGCATACGCCATCGCGCAAACCCCGCTCGGTTGGATCGGCATCGCTGCGACGCAGCATGGCGTCGCAGCGATTGAGCTCGGCGATAAGCGCGACGACGTGCGCGATCGCGTGCGTGCACGTTTTGCGAATGCCGAACTGCGCGAAGACGATGCTGCGCTGCGCGGTAATCTTGAGATCGTGCTTGCGTATATTAAACGCCCAAGCCTTGGCTTACGGTTACCGCTCGACGTGCAAGGCACCGCGTTTCAGCGCCGGGTGTGGCGTGCGCTTACCGAAATCGCACCCGGGCAACGGGCGAGCTATGCCGAGGTCGCACGCGCGATCGGCGATCCGAATGCGTCGCGCGCCGTCGCAACGGCGTGCGCATCCAACCCCGTAGCGCTCGCGATCCCGTGCCACCGCGTCGTGCGCGGTGACGGTGCGATCGGCGGTTATCGCTGGGGCGAGGATCGCAAACGCACCTTGCTCGAAGCCGAAAGACCATGATCGAAAGCGCGTCGCGCCTCGCGGCGCTTGGCTCGGAGTCCGTCACCGGCGCGCTTTTTGCAGACGGATATGCCGTTCTTCCGGGCGTGCTGAGCGATGGCGAATGCGCGCAATTGCGGACGGCGTACGCGAACGACGGACTTTTCCGCTCGCGCGTGATTATGGAACGCCACAACTTCGGTCGCGGCGAATACCGATACTTTTCGTATCCGCTTCCGTCGCTTATCGACGCTCTGCGGACAGAAAGCTACACGCGCCTTGCGCCCTTGGCGAATTGTTGGATGGAGCGGCTCGGCAGCAAGGAGCGCTTTCCGCTCGGTCTGCAAGAAATGCTGGCGCTGTGCGTCGAGAGACAGCAGGCGCGACCGACGGCATTACTCCTTAAGTACGGCGAAGGCGACTTCAACTGCATGCACCAAGATGTCTACGGCGAGGTCGCGTTTCCGTTGCAGATGACGTTCTTTCTGAACGAACCCGGCGCCGACTACACGGGCGGCGAGTTCGTTCTGGCCGAGCAGCGCCCGCGCAGTCAAACGCGCGTCGAAGTGATTTCACCGCGCCGCGGCGATGCGGTTGTTTTTCCGAATCGCTACCGGCCCGTCGAAGGCGCGCGCGGCAGCTATCGCGCGGGGGTGCGACACGGCGTCAGCCGCATCCGCTCGGGCGAACGTTACACGCTCGGCATCATCTTTCACGACGCGCAATAATCGCGCCGTCTTGAGGAGCAAAATTGGCGAGGACGACGGACGGCCATAGCCGGATAACAATCCGGCCATGTTCGCCGGCTAGTATCGTGCCATGGATGGGATGCAGTGGATGGCCAGCGCGATGCACGCCGCGCGCTCGCAGCTCGAGACGGCGACGCATAACCTTGCTAACGTATCGAGTGACGGATACCGGCGTGCCGCTTCATCGGTCGCCCTTACGGATCGCGGACTCGTGGCCTCAGAACACGGCACGTTTGAACAAGGCGCGATCCGGCACACCGGGCGCGAACTTGATTTCGCGATTTTAGGCGAGGGTCAGTTTCGCGTTGGCAAGGACATGACGCGAAATGGCGCGTTCGTGACCGATCGCAACGGCTTTGTTACCGACGATCGCGGACGCAAGCTCATCGGTGCGACCGGGCCGATTCAATTGACTGCGGGCACAACGGTTGCGGCTGACGGCGCCGTCCTTCGCGAAGGCTGTATCGTGAACCGCATTGCGTTGCCGAGCGGCACGAAATTGCAATCGGGCGCGCTGGAGGCGAGCAACGTCAACGCAGTCGGCGAAACGCTCGAAATCCTGACTGCACAGCGCGCGTTCGAGACCGCCCAAAAGGTGCTCGTCGCGATCGACGACACGCGGCAAAAGGCCGTCAATGATGTCGTGAGGTTGAAATGAACCGCGCGATGTTCGCTGCGGCGTCCGGCATGGCCGCGCAGCAAACGAATCTCGAAGTCATCGCCGACAACCTCGCCAACGCCGACGTCGCCGGCTTCAAGGGCGCAGTCGCTTCGTTCGCGGACGTCAACGCCGGCGGGTCGCTGGGCCTGGGCACGACACCGACCGGCCGCCATGCGATCTTTGCTCAAGGAAAGTTGATGAAGAGCGGTGGCCCTTTCGACATCGCTATTGACGGAGCAGGGTTCTTCAGCGTCGAGAAAGGCGGCAAGACTGCCTACACGCGAGCCGGCGCGTTCAGCCGTGCCGCCGACGGGTCGTTGCAGAATGCCGATGGCTGGAAGCTTTCCGGCATTGCCATCCCGGTCGATGCGCTGGGCGCAACGGTCGAAAAAGACGGCCGCGTCTTCATCGACACGGCAACGAAAACGCATCTCGCCGCCGGACGAATCGAACTTGCATCGTTTCCGGCACCCGAGCATCTGCGATCGCTGGGCGGAACGCTGTTTGCCGCCACGCGCGATTCCGGTTCGTCGCAGCGCTTTGCGCCGGGTGGCGACGGACATCCGACGATCGAGTTCGGCATGCTCGAGAAATCCAACGTGTCGATCGTCGAGTCGATGATGCAAATTCTCACTGCTCAGCGCGCGTATGAAGCCAACGCGAAAGGAGTGCAAGCCGCCGATGAAATGTTGCGGATCGCAAATAATCTCCACCGCAGCTAACGGGCCGGTTCAGAGCGACGAGCAGAGGCGCATCGAAGCATCGATGCAAGCCGTCGTCTTTGCCGAAATCCTCAAGCCGCTCGCCGCCTCGCTCGGCCCCTTCGGGGAGCTTGCGACCGGTGCGATCGCTCAGAGCGTTTTCGTCAGGCCAAACGAATGATGGATCGCGAAGCCACGATCCGCGAACTCCTGCCGATCGTGCGGAAGATCGCACGGCGTATCGCGCGTGTTGTCGGCGGGACGGACCTCGACGATCTCGTTGGCGACGGGAGCGTCGGACTCATTCGGGCGGTCGATTCGTTCGATCCACGCTACGGCATCACGGTCGAGCAGTACGCGCGGCGTGTGATTGCGGGCGCAATGCTCAACGGCATTCGGCGGCTCGATCCCGTCAGTGAACGCGTGCGGCGTACGCTACGCAATTCCGAACGCGAACGGTATGCATTGGCAAGTGAACGCGGCGCGCTTCCGCCGATCGGTGAAATGGAAGAGCGCGTGCCGGGACTGGAGCGCGCCCGAGCCGAGGCTCATCGCGGCACACCGCTTTCGCTCGATGCGCCGCTGCCCGGCGGCGAGCGGCTCGAAATCGACCGTACCGGCGATCCGCAAGTCGTCGTCACAGCGGACGCCGAACGCAAACGCGTTCGCGCGGCGATTGCGACCCTGCCGCACCGGCAGCGGAAATTGATCGTCGACCACTATTACGGCGAAAATTCGCTGCGTGGGTTGAGTAACGAACTCGGCGTCTCGCCGCAGCGCGCCTCGCAACTCCATCTCCTGGCCATCGGCCGCCTGCGCCGCGAATTGACGCCGGCATGAACGACGCGCTCTCCGCGCAACGCGCGGGGCTCGATCCGCTCGCGTTCAGCGCCGTTGCTGCCATCCGCAACGATAACGACGCGGCCGATATTGCACCCTCGCTACCGAACGATCACCCCGCCTGGCAGCGCGACGTGCTTTCCATCTCATCGCGCGCTCGAGCACTGATGGCGGCGATTCGCCCGGTGGCGGTTCGCGTCCTGACATTCTGGGATCATCACATGCGCGACATCATGATCGGCACGCGACATTTCGGCATCGATCCGAGTGGCTGCTATCGCTTACGGTAGAAATGTTAAAGCGTTCCGCCTGAGGCTTCGTGAACCGATACGGATAGTAGTAAGAAGATAATATATTATGTGCGGCAGATAAGGATCGCGCAAGTTTTTTTCACGCGCACATTTTTATTCATCTCGGTAAAGCGCGTGTGAAAAGGGCGTCCATGGAGCGTCCTTAATGCGTCCACTGCATTTGCCTAGTTGACGACGTGAAATTTACACGCTAGCGTTGCTTCGACGCCTACTATCGGTCGGCGCGAATTATCTTTTGTGCACGCTGGAGTTGACGGTGAAATTTCGATACGCAGCGCTTCTTGTTGCCGCATCAACCGCGATCGCAGCCTGTTCCGGCGGCGGTTCCTCCCGGCTGTCGCCGACGGCGGCGGATGGCTCCCTGCGCAGCACGAAGTGCGTTCCGTCGATTGTCAACAACACATGCACCAGCCCCTCAACGCCCAAGCCGATTCCGTGGCCGGGATTTACGAACCCGATCGCGGACGGAAATTTTGTCAACGCCGAAGCCAATTTCTGGGACGTCGCAACAGGCAGTGGATTTGGGCCGGATCTGCCTGGCTTCTGGTACAGCTGCGCCGAAGACGAAACGACGCACCTGTCGATAAACACACCGACATCGACGACGACCACGACGCAAGCGCCCGGCGGTCCCAGTATCGCCGGGGTGCCCGGCCCGATGACGGTTATCAACTTCAATAACTATCCGACGACCGTCAGCGGCCTGGAGCCATGGTCCGCTCAGATCGGCAGCAGCACTGCCGAGGCACCGGCGATCGTCGCCGGGGGTGCCACACATCAGGTGCTCTACGGAATCTGCTACGACTTCACGGTCCCGACGACGCCGAGCAACCTCAGTTTCTATTCGAGGGAAATGACCAACGAGCCGCTTCAAGTAGCCGGCCCTGGCGTGACGTTCAAAGGCTATCAAACCGCGGCTATTCTCGCCGGTCCGGTGCCGGGAGTTGGGCAGCCGTTTCCGGCAATTACGCAGATTTTCTACCAGCAACAATCGAACGCGAACGTCTGGACGCCGAACTCCTATACGCTCGAAGAGTTTCGTGGACAATCGGTGACCGTGTTCTTTGGCATCGAATCGCCGGGCTTGGGAACGGACCTCGAGCAGCTCATTGCCGGCGTCTCCGTACCCGCAGCGACTCCTCCGCCTGTCACGCAGACGCTCTACGCGGTCGCGCCGGTCCTTACAACCAGCCCCCCATCCCCCTCCGTCATCTCCGGCCCGGTATTTTGGAACCAGAACAATCAGCAACTGTTGTCGTATTCCGCTCAAGGAAACGGCGCGGGGATGTTGCTTCAAACGATGTCGTTTCCGGGACCGACGGCTCCCACGGCTCAAATATTTACCGGCAGCTTTGCCTCAATCTCCCTGAATACGACAGAGATCTTTCGCGCCTCCAACGGGTCCTTTTGGTTCACTGACGTGACGAACTTCAATACGACTAGTCCCTTATACGACACCGATGGTGTCGTCACGTGCACACCGGTGGGGAATGTCTGCCAAACCGGATCGGCGCCGACGATCGGAGTCAACAACCCGGCGCAAATAGCGCTTGATTCAACCGGACGACTCGCGGTGCTCAACGGAGATGGGAGCATTGCCGTTTTTGCGGCCGGAGCAACGGCGAGTTCGACGCCGACAGGGGTAATTTCGGCGAGCGACGCCGCGCTCTCGGGATTCATTCCTTCCTATCTCGGGTTTGACAGCGCCGGTAATCTGTGGGTTGACACGCAGAGCGGTGGCGGCCTCAATGGCGCAGGGTATGCTATTGGAAGCTTGGTCGAATTTGCGCCGAACGCGAACGGCCAAGCGATACCGCTTCAAAATATTCCGATGCCGGGCGTTTTGGTTGGACCTTGTCCGTTTGCGATTAACGTCTACGGCCAGATTTGGATTAATTGCATGGACTATACGGGCCAAAGTCATGTTTACAACATCTATGAAAAAACCGGCATGTTGATAAGTCGCTGGGATGGCCCGGTTACGGGTATGGGATTAGCATCGCAAGTCAGCGTCGATGCCGTTGATGTGTATTTCTCCGATACGGACAACAGCCGGGTCGTCGTTTATTCCAATGCCGCGCCGTCCCAGACCGGCCCATACCGTGAGCTTTCCGGACTATCGTACCCGGGAGGAATCGCACTCCACTAGACGCCGGGAGCAGTCCGGATGCGCGGCGTGGAATGTCGTCATCCGTGACCGATCTCGATTTGCTCGAAGCCCGTACGGTCTTCGTCTTACGCGAAGCGTTTCGGCGGGTCAAACCGCTCGGGATGCTGTGGTCGATCGGCAAAGATAGTACGGCTTTGCTCTGGATGGCGCGCAAGGCGTTTCTGGGGCGCATCCCGTTTCCCGTGTCCCTGCTCGATACGGGGATGGAGTTTCCGGAAGTCTACGCGTTTCGCGACGAGCTTATTGCCGCTTGGGACTTGGACTACCGCAATGAACGTTGTCCGCCGGAGTCGAGCGTCGATCAAACGCTAGCACCCGGCGGCCGGGCGGCTGCACGCAAGACCGAGGGCCTCAAAGCGTTGATCGGCCGGGAAAAATGGCGCGGCGTTATCCTCGGCATCCGGCGTGACGAACAGGCAACGCGCGCCAAAGACCGGATCTTTAGTCCGCGCGCGGTAGATGGATCGTGGAATTTTCGCGATCAGCCGCCGGAATTCTGGAACTACTATCAGACCGACGTTCCCGACGGCGCGCATTTGCGCATCCATCCGCTGCTGCACTGGACCGAACTCGACATCTGGCGCTACACGCAGCGCGAAGCGATCCCGTTTTGCTCGCTGTACCTCGCGCGCAACGGGAAACGCTTTCGCTCGCTCGGCGAAAGCAATATCACCGTTCCGATCGACAGCAACGCCGCGACGATCGAAGAAGTTGTGGCGGAATTGGCAGCGACGTCGGCCCCCGAGCGCGCCGGCCGCCTGATGGATCATGAGTCCGAAGATGCCTTCGAGCGCTTGCGCGCAGGCGGTTACATGTGAAAACGATGCCGGTCGTTTTCGCCGGACATGTCGATCACGGGAAATCGACGCTCGTCGCCCGCACGCTGCTCGACACGGGATACTTTCCCGACGGCAAGCTGGCCGAACTCGAAGCGGCTGCGCAGCGGCGCGGCGTACCGCTGGAAATCTCGTTTTTGCTCGACGCGTTTCAAATCGAACGCGATCAAGCGATCACGATTGACGCGACCCGGATCTGGTTCCAAAGTGCAACGCGCCGGTACGAGATCATCGATGCGCCCGGCCATCGCGAATTTGTGCGCCATATGGTCAGCGGCGCGTCCGACGCCGTGGCGGCGGTGCTCGTGGTCGATGCCGGCGAAGGTATCGGCGAGCAGACGCGCCGGCACGCATTGCTGCTGCCGCTGGTCGGCGTCACGCGTGCGATCGTCGCCGTCAACAAGATGGATGCGGTGAATTTCGACGCGACGCGCTTTCGTGCGATCGAGGATGAGCTGCGGGCCCTCTTCGCGCAGGCGGGCCTGACGCTCGTCATCGCGGTTCCCACCGTTGCGCGCGACGGCGACAACGTCGTTCACCGCAGTTCGCGTATGCCGTGGTATGACGGTCCGGCGATCCTTGAGGCGCTCGATGCGCTCGACGACCGGCCCGAGGCGACGATGCCGTTACGCTTTCCGGTGCAAGACGTGTACCGGCGCAATGAGGAACGCATTCTTCTTGGCACGGTGAGCGGCGGCCGCATCGAGCAAGGCATGACCTTGCTGTTTTCGCCCTCACGCGAAACGGCGCGCGTGACCCAGATCGTGCGTTTTCCGGCATCCGGTACAGCGGCGGTCGCGGGGGAGGCCGTCGGGCTAACGCTCGATCGTGCAATTTTCGTTGACCCGGGCGATGTTGCAAGCGAAATCGTCGACGTCCCGCTCGTGAGTACGGCATTTGAGGCGACCATCTTCTGGCTCGACGCTGCACCGCTGCGCGCGGGCGAGCACTTACGCATGCGCTGCGGCACGCGCGACACCACCGTCGTGCCTGAGGCGATCCACAGTCGTATCGATGTGGCGACGTTCCACCGCAATGCGTCGGAGGTGATCGAACGTAACGACATCGGCGACATTGCGCTGCGAAGCGTGCAACCGGCCGTGCTCGACGTTGCGTTTCCGGCGCTGGGACGATTCGCGCTCTATCGCGCGGATGCAATTTGCGGCGGCGGGATCGTGCGCAGCGCGGAAAAACAGGAGGAGCGCGCGCGTCGCCGTTCGCCGAACGTCTCGAGCAACGAGCATGCCACGCACGCGAGCGATCGGATGCGCCGCAGCGGCCATCGCGGGCTCGTCGTCTGGCTGACCGGACTTCCGAGTTCGGGGAAGACGACGCTTGCAACGCAGCTGGAGCGCGCACTCTTCGCCGACGGCTGGCATGCATACGTGCTCGACGGCGACACGTTGCGTACCGGACTCAACGGCGATCTTGGATTTTCGCTGGCCGACCGCAGCGAGAACGTGCGGCGTACGGGTGAAGTCGCCGCACTATTCGCCGATGCCGGCACAATTGCAATCGTTTCGCTGGTGTCGCCGCAACGCGCGGACCGCGAGCGCGCCCGGGCTGCAGCGCCCGACCGGTTTCACGAAGTCTTTATCAAAGCCGACATCGCGACATGCGAAACGCGCGACGTCAAGGGCCTCTACCGTCGCGCTCGAGCCGGCGAAATTCCCGACTTCACCGGCATCGGCTCACCCTACGAAGAGCCCGCCGCCGCCGAACTCGTCATCGACACCGCCGCGGAAACGGTGTCGGTCTCATTTGCCGGCCTGCTGGCATATGTGCGGGAAGCCGGCCGTCTCTAGCCGTTTCATCGGACGCGACTTAAAAGGCGAGGATGCTCAAGTTGATCGGCGTGTTGAAGACGTCGGCTAACATATCTCGGGCTGCTTGCGACTCCGGGCGCGTCCATCCGCCGTAAGCGGCGTTGGCAAAGAATTTCGCTTCGATTGCGGCGTGCGACAAGGGTTCGTGAGCTCCGCCGCGCAGGTGCGGCTGGCGCTCTTCGATGATGTCGCCATTTTTTAGTCGAACGCGCAGGTGACCGGTGAAATTATCCGGGTATGGGTTTGCGGGATCGACGACGTAGTTGGTTTTTGCTGCAAGCGCACGGATACGCGGATCGCGGACGGTGTCTTGCGTGAAAGCCGCTAACCCGGCGTCGCCCAAGACAAAGCCCGCTGCAATGCAGAACGGCATGCTGAACTTGGCAGCGTATGCGTTCGGCGGCGCTTGTTTGGGGGCGAGCGGCTCCCACAAGCGATGGACGACACCTTCGGCTACTTCGCAGACGATCGTGTCGATTGACTCAGCCGTCACGCCGCGTGCGGCGAGCCGGAGGGCGCAGTCAATGTATGGATGGATCATCGTGCCGCACGCATACGGCTTGAAAGCGAGGGTTTCGGTGACCCACTGCGCGCCGAACGTCTCGGTCAACGCACCGTAGTTTACGTCAGTGCTGCGCGCGAAGCCGAAAAAGAGGCCGTGCGTACCCTCGAAGACCGTGCGCGGCCCGATGAAACCGGCACGCGCCAAGAGGGCCGCGCGCAGTCCGGATTGAGCAGCCCAACCGGCGTGCAAACGTTTTGTCCACGTACCCTCAGCGAGATATTCGATGATGCCGCTGGCCATGCTGCCGGCGATGCCGAGCGCCGACGCGAGTTGCGTTTCGTCCAATCCGAGCGCGACGCCGACGGCCGCCGCCGATGCGATCGCGCCGAAAACCGCCGTCGGGTGAAACCCGGCCTTGTGGACTTTCATCGGCGCGACGAGGCTCAGGCGACACAGCACTTCGACTCCGACCGCAAGCCCGAGCAGCGCATCGCGGCCGTCCCGGCCGAAGCGTTCCGTTGCCGCAAACACGGCCGGCACGATGACGGCACCCGCGTGAACGGGACCGCCCTCGAACGTGTCGTCGAAGTCTTCGCCGTGCGCGGCGACGCCGTTGATCAGCGCAGCGCCTGCGCTGTCAAACGTGTGCTCGTGGCCGATGGCCGTACACGCACCCGTGCTGTCCAAGCCGTCGATCGTTGCGGCTACGTAGTCAGCATTTCGCGCGGCGACGCAGAGTCCGGTCACATCGAGAACGAGATCGTCTGCTACCGATCGTACGCGAGCAGGTAGTGTGGCCGCAGACAAACGCGCGATCTTGGCGGCAAGCGTTTCGGCAATCGTGCTCATGATCGGCCCGCCGCCGGTATGCCGAATCGCAGCCGGTTCGCCACACTAACCACGACAAAGGTTAGCGTCATCATCGTGAGTCCGAGTACGGCGATCGCGCCGAGTGCATTGGTTTCATTCAAATCGTAAATGACGACGGACAGGACGATCGTGTTCGCGGTGACTAAGATAATCGCCGCGGACAACTCGCGCATCGTGTCGATAAAGATGAAGCACCAAGCGGCAATGACGGCTGACCGTAGCAACGGTGCGGTAATCGAAAAAAGCGCGTACAGTCGTGTCGCCCCCAAAATACGGGCCGCCTCCTCGAGTTCGGGATGCACGCCCTTGAACGCGGCGGAAAACTGCTGGAATGCGCTGGGAAGTTCAATCGTGATGTACGCGAGCAGAAGGATCCAGAGCGTTCCGTAGAGCGTGAACGGCGGTCGCGCGTACGCAAGGAACAGACCGACGCCCAGGACGAGTCCCGGAATCGCGATCGGCGCAGTCGCAAGAAAGCACAGCACCCGATGCCCGAAGACGGCTTCACGTGCGGTTACGTACCCGACGAGTAGTGCGAGCAGTGTTCCAAGCGTCGCGGCCATCAGGCAAAGGATGAATGTATTGCGCAGCGCCGCCTGTGTTTGGGAGAAGTCGAGAAAAACGAATCCGACGTTGTGCAGGGTAAATGTCGAAAACGTGAGCGACTCGCCGACGGTATGTGTGAATGCGGTTTTAAACAATACGCCGTAGGGCAGAAAAATTGGATTGCACAGCACCGCGAGACAGAGTACGAGAGCGGGCCACTTCCACGGACCGAGTTGCACGAGTCGCGGCGCACCGAGGCGGCTCCCGACGATTGCGTAGGTGCGACGTCCGAGCATCCAGCGCTGGAGGCGCATGAGGGCAATCGTTATGATGAGCAACGGCAAGGACGCTGCCGCCGCAAGGCCGAGCTGTGGCGGATACTCGAGCAGACTCCAAATTTTTGTCGTCATCGTATGGAAGCCGGCCGGCATCGCGAGAATCGCCGGCGATCCGAAGAGCGTCATCGCTTGCAAAAACGCGACCAAGACACCGGCAATAATAGCCGGCATGACCAACGGCAGCGTTATCCGGCGGACCGTAGCGAACGTACCGGCGCCGAACATCGCGGATGCATCTTCCAAGTCGCCCGGAATGCGATCGAGGGCATTTGCGACCAAGACGAAGACGTATGGAAACGTGTAGCAGGCGATGACGAAGATGACGCCGGGAAGCGAGTAGATATTAAAGAGTACAGCACTCGGCCCAAGCCGGAACAGCGCGCGGAACCACTCGTTGAGTAAGCCGCTATTGGGTGCAGCCAACATCTCCCAGGCGACGGCGCCGAGAAACGGCGGCGTGACGAACGACGCCATCACGAGAGTGCGAACGATGCGCCGTCCGGGCATGTTTGTACGCGCGACGAGCCAGCCGAGCGGAGCCGCAACAATACAGCATGCCGCTGCAACGCACACAGCGATCAGGAACGTCACCAAGAACGGCTTGACCATCGCCGGTTCCGTAACGAGGCGTATGATGTTCACCAAAGACGCCGCGCCCGCGTCGCTGGTGAAGGCGCGCTGCACGAGATATCCGATCGGTAGCACCACGAGCACGCTCAAGATCACCGCGATGGCAGCGAAAAGGGGCGTGGAAAGATCGAGCTTTCGCGTCATACGCCGAAGATGTCGGCGTATCGTTTCTTGACCTCATCGGCGTGCGCCGCAGTCGCTGCCGGATCGTCCTTGAGGGTCTTGATGTCTTTAAGCGGGCGCCGTCCGGCGGGTTCCTTGATGCGTGCGTCGAGCGAGCGCATATTGCCCATGTCGACGATTAGTTGCTGCGCGTCAGGTGAGAAGAGGTAGTCCTCGTACAGCCGCGCGGCGTTGGGATGCGGCGCATCTTTCATGATTCCAAGGCCCCCGAGAATGATCGGAGTTCCTTCGCTGGGATAGATGGGCTCGACGGGTTGACCGTCCTTTTTCTCGTGCAACAAAAGATACTCCACACCGTCGGCCATGATCGGCCGCTCGCCGCGTCCAAGGTCGCCGGGCGGATCGTTCGCGGACTGCTTCTGAAGCACGTTTTGTTTTGCCAGCTTCTCAAAATACGGCCAGCCGATATCACGCGAGATTGCATACGTCGCCGTCAAGATCGTGCCGCTGTAGCCGGGGTGCGCTTTCACGATCTTCCCCGACCATTTCGGCTGCAGCAGATCGGCGAAGCTCTTCGGTGCGTCGCTCGGCTTGACGAGTTTGGTGTTGTAGCCCATCACGCTCAGCGTTGCGCGCCAGATTGCGAAGGTGCCGTCCGGATCGCGGTACTGCGCCGGATAGTTCTTGACGACATCGGCGGGAAGGTACGGCGCGAGCAGCGAGGCACGTTTCCACAGAATAAAATGCGTCGCATCGGAGCTATCGATGACGTCTGCGGTGTGGATGCCGATTCCGTATTCCTGACCGATGCGTTGAAAATTCCGCTCCGCGCCGGATCGCTCGACTTGAACCGAGATACATTTGTACTTCGCCTCGAACGACTTGGCGATCGTCGTAACGAGTTCAAGCTCGGCGGACGTATACCACGTCACCTTGCCTTCCTTGCACGCCGCGTCGATCAGTGCAGGCGTCACTGCCGACGGCTTCGGGGCCGACGCCCACGCGGCGGCGGCGCAAAGCGCGCAGAACGCAACGACCATCGGCCAGACGAGCTTTCTAAAAAACATTCGTTCCTCTTTGAGATGGCGATGTGCCCGCGTGCCGGAGGGCCGGAGCAGGCGCACGAGCAAGCCCATTGGGTAATGGCTTGCTGTCTTCCCGTCGCCCGCCGGTGAGCGAACTCACCGGACGCGTTGCGCTCGTCACCGGGGCCGCCCGCAATATCGGGCGCAGCATCGCAATCGAACTTGCAGCCGCGGGCGCAGTGATTATCGTCAATACACGCACGTCGGCTGCGCAAGCGGACGCCGTCGTTGCTGAAATCGTTGCGGCGGGTGGTCGTGCTCTGGCGATCATCGCCGATGTTACCGATGCCGGCGCAGTGAAGGCGATGGTAGCGAACGCCGTCTCAGAATTCGGACGGCTCGACATTTTGGTGAACAATGCGGCAATTCGCGGCGAGGCACATTTCGACGACCTGTCGCTCGCCGATTGGCATACGACCCTGGGCGTCGTGCTCGACGGCGCGTTTCTCTGCGCACAGGCTGCGTTGCCGCATTTGCGCGCGGCTCGCAGCGGAACGATCGTCAATATCGGCGGTCTTACGGCATATACCGGCGCCTCGCATCGCGTCCACGTCGTGACCGCTAAAGCCGGTCTCGACGGGCTGACGCGCGCACTGGCACACGATCTTGCCGCCGACGGCATCACCGTGAACTGTGTTGCGCCCGGTATGATCGACACGATTCGCACCGGCGACGTGCCGCGCCATCGCAGCGAGCGCGTGACACCGCTCGCGCGCCGCGGCCGGCCCGACGACGTCGCGGGTGCCGTGCGCTGGCTGGTCGGCCCGGCCGCTCGTTTCGTGACCGGCCAGACGATACATGTTAACGGCGGAACGTATATGGGCTAAAAGCCCTAGGTTGCGGCGCGCGTTGTTGTGGTTTCGACGTTGGCGACGATGCCTTCGATCAGGCGGGCGACGTTTTCGGCGCCACGGGCGGAAGCGGCTAGCACCTCCTCGTGTGAGGTCTTCGTGCCGTTGTGAACGTTCGTGATCAGGCTGAACGCCACGACGTCGCAGCCGAGCGCGCGGGCCGCGATCGTCTCGAGCACGGTCGACATACCGACGGCGTCGGCACCGATCGTGCGCAGATATTTCGCTTCGGCCGGCGTTTCGTAGGCCGGTCCCGCAAGGCCGGCATAGACACCGTTTTGCATGATGATCGAAAATTCGCCGGCCATGTGCCGCGCGAGATCGCATAAATGCGGCGCGTACGCATCGACCATGTCGGTGAAACGATCGGTGATGCCGAACGGTAAACCGGAGCCGAGCAGCGGACTCGTGCCGGTAAGATTGAGATGATCGGACAACAGCATGAGATCGCCCGCGGAGTACGCGGTATTCACGGCACCCGCGGCATTCGTCAAGATAACCGTGCGCGCGCCGGCGGCGACGGCCACCGCAACCGGGTACACCACTTCGAGCGGCGACCGGCCTTCGTAGAGGTGAAAGCGTCCGGAAAACGCGATCACCCGCCGCCCGTGCAGGTCGCCGATCAATGCCTGGCCGGCGTGTCCCGGCACCGTCGGCTCCGGCATACCCGCAATTTTTTTATAGGCGATAGCGCGCGCATCGATCCGATCGCGCAGGACGCCCCCGAATCCTGAACCGAGCACGACCGCACAATCGATCGGGCCGCCGGCACGCTCTTGAACGAACTCGGCCGCTTCGTCGAGATGTTTCCTTTTCATGATGCAGACTCCGGCAACGGTGCGAGTAAGTTCATACCGGTCATTGCGGCGGGAACGGGCAGGCCGAGGAGCGGCAGCAGCGTCGGCGCGACATCGCCGAGTTTGCCGTCTGCGATGAACGATCCGACCGGCTCTTCGCTCACGATCACAAACGGCACCGGATTGGTTGTATGTGCGGTGAGCGGGTTGCCGTCGGCGTCGATCTTATCCTCGGCATTGCCGTGGTCGGACGTAATTGCAAGAATGCCGCCGGCATACCGCACCGCGTGTTCGAGCCGGCCCAGACACACATCGAGCGTCTCGACTGCGGAGATCGTCGGTTCCCACATGCCCGTGTGTCCAACCATGTCGGCGTTGGCATAATTCATGACGATGACCTCGTGGCGATGATGCTGCAGGTCTTCGATTGCGGCGTTGGTGATGTCCGCCGCTGACATTTCGGGTGCAAGGTCGTAGGTCGCGACGCTGCGATTAGACGGGACGAGCACGCGGTCTTCGTTTTCGAAGACATCCTCGCGCCCGCCATTGAAGAAATACGTAACGTGCGCATACTTCTCGGTTTCGGCGAGACGCAGTTGCCGTAGCCCGGCGGCCGCGACGGTTTCGCCGAAGGTGCCGTGTTGGGGTCGCGGCCCAAACAGGATCGGGTTGGGGAAGTCTTCCTCGTAGCGAGTCATCGTCGCGAAAATAAAATTCGTGAAGTGGTGAACCGGAAATTCCTTGAATGCCGGACTGCTGAACGCAAGCGTAAGCTGGCGCGCACGGTCGGGGCGAAAGTTGAAGAAGATGACCGCATCGCCGTCTTTGATCGCGTGCGTTTCGCCGACGATCGTCGGGAAGACGAACTCGTCGTTCTCGCCGCGCGCATACGCAGACGCAAGCGCTTCGGCGGCGGTCGCCGCGTGATGCGCGGCTTCGCCGCGCACCAGCGTCGCGTAAGCCTTTTCGGTGCGGTCCCAACGCTTGTCGCGATCCATCGCGTAGTAGCGGCCGCAAAGCGACGTGATCGAACCGGTGCGTCCGTACCGGCTCAGGAACGCTTCGGTCCGGTCGATGTAGGTTTGGGCTGAACGCGGGGGCACGTCGCGGCCGTCGAGAAACGCATCGATCGCGAGCGGCACGCCCGCGGTGACGGCGGCGAGGATCAACGCTTCGAGATGGTCGAGCGAACTATGGACCTTCCCGTCGGAAAGTAACCCCAGCAAATGCAGTGTCCCGGTATTGCGCTTGACGTGATCCAGAACGTCGGCAAGCACGGGCTTTGCGACGAACGACCCATCGGCGATGTCCGCGTCGATTACGACGATACCTTGCGGTACGGTGCGGCCGCTGCCGATGTTGATGTGGCCGACTTCGCTATTGCCCATAACCCCTTTGGGCAAGCCGACCGCCTCGCCGCTCGCTTCTAAGCGGGTCGATGGATAGGTCGCGAGGATCCGCGACCAATTCGGCAGGTCGGCTGCGGCAATTGCATTGC
>Ga0302324_100006759_pt1 | contig 24588 bp, 18 predicted proteins | sample Palsa_T0_1_FD_201949 | JGI IMG/M metagenome (GOLD analysis project Ga0302324, IMG submission 201949) | Peat permafrost microbial communities from Stordalen Mire near Abisko, Sweden - Palsa_T0_1 | ecosystem: Environmental > Terrestrial > Soil > Palsa > Peat permafrost | place: Sweden: Abisko... | reverse complement strand
CGGTGATCGACGATGCGGACCCCGCCAGCATCAATCTGTTGTACGATAAAGGCTACTGCCCACCCGAGGAAGTTTTGGGCAAAGAGAAGCCGATGAAAAACCATTACTACATTCTGAAAAGCGGCAAAAAGTCGGTGCTGGCATTTTATAATTCTGCCAACGGCATGGTGGAGCAGGTAGAAAAGAGAAATGCCTACGGTGTTAAGCCGCGTAATGCGGAGCAAGCCTTCGCCATTCATGCTGTCTTAAAGCCCGAAATCAAACTGGTTTCTATGCAAGGCGTGGCGGGCACCGGAAAAACACTGATTGCATTGGCCGCCGCACTGGAGCAAAAACGGGAATACAAGCAGATTTATCTCGCGCGCCCTATCGTGCCCCTGAGTAACAAAGACATCGGGTATTTACCCGGAGACATTAAGTCAAAACTCAATCCCTACATGGAGCCGCTGTGGGACAATTTGAAGTTTATTCAAAACCAGTATAGTGAATCAGACAAAGAATATTCCAAGATCACCGAAATGATTCAAAATGAAAAATTGGTGATCACCCCTCTCGCCTACATCCGGGGCCGCAGCTTATCCAATATTTGCTTCATTGTTGACGAAGCTCAGAATCTTACGCCCCACGAAGTAAAAACAATCATTACGCGGGCAGGCGAAAATACAAAAATCATTTTCACCGGCGACATCAATCAAATTGACACGCCCTACCTGGATTCGCAATCCAACGGTTTGTCGTATGTTATTGACCGGTTGAAAAACCATGAATTGTATTCCCACATCACCCTCGAAAAAGGAGAACGCTCGGCGCTAGCCAACCTGGCCAACGACTTGCTTTAACAACATTTTAGTTTTGTTTCCGGATAGAGCCGGATACCTTTTTCCGCCTTTCCGTATCCATAGAAAACAACGGTCAACACGCTATGTTCCTGAGGTGGATTTTTAACTCATTGTCGGAAGGTAAAAAGGCAGGCTTTCTTAAGAGGCGAGGCATTATTCTTGGCTCCCGAATTCGCAATGGTCGCAACGTATATTTATATATGATCGGGAATTTCTTTGTGGAGGTGATCTATAAAAATGACCGGGTAAATGAACCACCCGAAAATCTAATTGTCTTTTCCAATCTGAATAACCTTAACCTCCACCTGGAAAATGATTTTAAAAGAGAGTTTTAGATTTATTTTCGCCCCAATGCTTTCAGCATCGTCTCTCCGATCAAGGCGGGTGACTCCACAACGTGAATGCCGCATTCCCTCAACACTTTCATTTTAGCCGCTGCCGTATCCTCTGCACCGCCGATAATCGCGCCGGCGTGACCCATCCGTCGCCCGGCAGGAGCTGTCTGACCCGCAATAAAGCCAACGACGGGTTTTTTATTTCCTGTTTCTTTGATCCATCGGGCAGCAACCGGTTCATAGTTTCCGCCGATCTCGCCAATCATCACAATTGCTTCTGTTTCCGGATCATTCATTAACAACTCAACGGCTTCTTTTGTGGGTGTTCCGATGATTGGATCACCCCCAATACCGATCGCCGTAGTAATCCCCAATCCTGCCTTTACAATTTGGTCAGCTGCTTCATAGGTCAGTGTACCCGACTTTGAAACGATACCGATGGATCCCTTTTTAAATACAAATCCCGGCATGATTCCAACTTTTGCTTCACCCGGAGTAATAACACCAGGACAGTTAGGGCCAATCAGAATTACTCCTTTGTCTTTGATGTATTGTTTAGTCAGCATCATGTCCTTGACCGGAATACCTTCGGTAATGGCCACGATCACTTTAATGCCCGCCTCTGCCGCTTCCATAATTGAATCTGCGGCAAATGCCGGAGGGACGAAGATAATGGATACGTCCGCTCCCGTCTTTTCAACGGTTTCTTTTACGGTATTGAAAACCGGTCGGCCTAAATGAATCTGGCCTCCCTTACCCGGCGTCACGCCGCCCACCACATTAGTCCCATATTCAATCATCTGACCGGCATGAAATGACCCTTCCGAGCCTGTAAAACCCTGCACGATAACGCGCGAGTTTTTGTTGACCAATACACTCATAGCAACTGCAATTAGGTTAGCGTACAAAATTAGGACAATAATGTTCTCGGCCAAATGAACAGGATGGCACGGCCAACAATAAAAAACCCCTCTGTGGGAGGGGTCTTCTTTGGTATTAGGCAGCTCTACTTTGCAGATTTTATTTTGTTGCGCAGCAGAAACTCTTCATAATATTCCTTAAACGTGGAGACATCCGGCGCCAGCTTGATCGCTTTTTGGTAGGCGGTTATCGCGTCGATGAGCAGATTGTTTTTTTCGTAAAATCCGGCGAGCGTTAAATAATCCATCGCACTCTGGTCTTTTAAGTCACCTTCAATTCCACTCAATTCGTTCTTAATTCGTTTTTGTTCTTCCGGGGGTAACTTCTTAATCAAATGTTGATCCGGCGTGCTCTTCGGTTCGGCTTTATATTTGACTTCAATTAAAATGGCAGATTCACTGGCAAATTTCGGGTCCGTCAAACTGACTTCAATATTGTTTTCAGGAGTTTCCACTTTCATTAATTCGTCCTCAAACATATTTTTCAGTGTGACTACGTACGGACCGCTGCTCTTCGATTCCCAGCTGAAAATGATATTGTTGTTGTAAATACTGGAGTATTGATTGTCCGGCAAAAAAACTTTAATATCTTCTACACCGCGGTGAACGGCTCCCGTTGCGCTTAACCTGTTTTTCTTTGATTCCGCTGAATTACTGCTGAGAATAAAATCCGTGTATTTGTTCAATACAGTAGCTCCCCCTCCGATTTTGGCTGCCAAATCAGATACTTTATAAGGCCCTGCCTGCTTGAGTTCCATCGGCTTACCCGAAACATGCACTAACCCCAAGTATGAGTTTTCCGATACTTTCAATTCATCACCTAATTTTAGGCTGGCCCCGGTCTTAATGGGTTGCCATGAGTCTCCACTCTTTACTTCATTAGAGCCTTTGTTTGCCAATACTTTAAATGCATAATCCTGGCCAAAGACCAGGGAACTGATTACTGAAAAGCCAATAACAAACAAGAATTTACCTTTTTTCATGATTTTAGAGGAAATTTTAACGCCAAGTTACTAAAAACCTGCCAAACTTCAATTGTAGCCCTTTATACCTAAGTCTTCCATTTGGTAAGTCTTCTTTCGATCTCGTTCTGCACGCTTTTAAAGATATCATACCCAGGGCCTACCAGGGCAGAGGCGGCCAGGGTAAGGGATAAATCCAGCTTGAGACTCTTTTGAACAAATGCACTAATAATAAGTGACGAAAATACCAATAAGAGGATAACCTGAACAAAAAACGACAGCGCATCAAACCACATCGGCAACTTATTATCAATTATGATAAGCAAAGCTACTGTAAGGACGCAAGTAACGAATGCAATAACGTACAAAAGCCAGTCTGGAAATTGATTGATGTAATCTTCATTCAAAATCATGGCAACAACGTTGGCATGCAGTACGACACCAAACATGTCGGGGTTGGCCCGACCCGATACCTTTTTATTTAAGGGGGTAAAATCCTTGTCATTCCAGGAAGGATCACCAAGATAGGCTCCCATGAAACCCATAATAATAATGTTGTCTTTAAAAATCTCTCCTAAAACTTCTCCCCTTTCCAACTGCCCCACGTCTACAGCGTAAAACATGGTTTTAAAATTGCTTGAACCCGTTTCACTATTCTTCAGACTCTTCACTCGTAGCTGTTGGACCTCAATATTTCCTCGAAAATTAATAATCTCCTCATCTTTATTCCGCTGAAGATATTTTATCACCTTCATTGAATCATATCGTTTAGCAATCTGAGTAGAGAAAGACAATTCCCGTTTGCCTTTCACCATGTAGGTAGGCCAGATAGTCCTGCAAATTTTCACATCCTCCTGATACGTAGCATCAGTTGGGAGATTTACAAATCCCTCTTTTGTGTTGATGAGGTACATAGGATCGGAATGCTCTATCGAATCGGATACGTCAGAATCAAATTTTGACAAGGAGTCCGTTTGCAAAAGTTTTTCGGCAAGCACAACATTTTTCGCATCCTGAATGGCTTGACTTAGCATCAGGTTACCCAGGGTGTCCAGCAATGCGGGGCAATTTATACTGTCTCTTAAATTTCCCTCGCAATCAAAAAGGATGTCGAGACCAATTACCTTCGGTTTATACTGACTGATAATTCGAATTTGCTGCGCAATTTCTCTGCGGCTCAGGTTGCCAATATTCACCAGGACAATTCTTTGATCAACGTCCGGATCCCTACGAAGTTTTGAAAATGCGTAGTCAGTAAGCTCAAAATCCTTTAAGGCTGTCCCAATCACATCGAAGGCGGAAAACAATTTTATATCTGAAATTTTGCTTGCACCCCACATCAAAAAAAACACAAACCCTGTGATGATGAGACTTTGGACCCAAATATTTTTCATAGAAGCCTTTGTTGCTTTCCCTAAATTTAGAAATATTGATGGAATTCATCGTATACTTCCAAAATCTGACCATTATGAACGTTGATCTAACCTACTATAAGGAAGGACTGATCCGCAGTGACCGCATTATTTTGGGCCAGGCCATAACCCTTATTGAAAGCGATCTAGTCGAAGATCGTAGGTTAGCGGACGAACTTATTGAAAACATTCTTCCTAAAACGGGTTCCTCCATTCGCGTAGGCGTTACCGGAGCGCCCGGAGCCGGGAAAAGTACGTTCATTGAAGTCTTTGGAAAATATATTACTTCGTTGGGCAAGAAGGTCGCTGTTCTCACCATTGATCCAAGTAGTCAGAAAACCAGGGGAAGTATTTTAGGCGACAAGACGCGAATGGAAGAGTTATCAAGGGACTCCCTGGCGTTTATCCGACCCACGGCAGCCGGTTCCGCTGCCGGAGGTGTTTCCGGTTCAACCCGAGAAGCGATCTTACTCTGCGAAGTTGCGGGCTATGAGGTTATTATTGTGGAGACGGTGGGTGTAGGTCAGTCACAGGTTGGAGTGCGGGGAATGGTGGATTTTTTTTTACTGTTAATGCTGGCCGGAGCGGGCGACGAACTCCAGGGAATCAAAAAGGGGATCATGGAAATGGTGGATGGAATGGCCATTACCAAAGCAGATGGAGATAATGTTGCTAAGGCAAACCATGCCCGGGCCGACTATCAAAATGCGCTGCATTTATTTCAAACATCGGAGTCCGGTTGGGTTCCCCGGGTGATCACTACTTCCGCTGTTGCTAAAACAGGAATTAAAGAAACCTGGGACATGATAGAATCCTTTCTCCGGCACAGCGCAAATAACGGCTTTTTTGAGCGTCAGCGAAACCAGCAACAGCTGTCCTGGTTTTATTCGGCACTGGATTCGACAATCAGGGACAAAATTATCCGTCAATCCAAAGACGCATTGGCCTCGATCGAAAAACGTATTCTATCTCATCAAATTTCTCCTGCCAGGGCGGCGCAACACATCCTCGAGAATTTAACGTTTTAAATTTTAGTCAGTCGGTTTTCTTATCGTTCCTATCCTCGCTTTTGTCTTTTTTCTCAAACCCATACGGGCAATGTCGACATCCGCTTTGACAACAATACCCGCGCTTCAGGTGATAGGTTGCCGTGAAAACCATCAAGCCATCCTCCCAATAGAAGTCCTGATCATCCTGGTTACCCTGATCACCGTTTTCCACTACCATCTGAAGTTTAGTTTGATGTATCCGCTTCGTCCCCGGGTATTGTACCCAATGATCTCCTGATACTTTTGATTGAAGATATTTTCCACCTTTGCCGCCACGGAAAACCACCTGTTCGTTTGCCAGTAGACACCCGCGTCGATCAATTGATACATTTGTACTTTCACCTGGGTAAGGGCTCCATAGGGTCCGAGCGAAGGATCATAAGCCGCATCATACCTTGAGCCGGCGAGCCGATAATCCGCCGAGCAGGTAACCTGGGGCAGTAGTTTGTATCTGGCCTCCCCAAATGCCGTCGTTTTGGGTCTCCTGACGAGGTTTTTTTCCTCAACCGTCTGATCGATGAATGCCCCGTTGCTGTAAACCTGAACGTGGTTCCCGCCCGTCTTCGCCTGATCGATATTCTGAGGGGAGTATTTTAATTCACCCTCCAGCCAGGTGAAGTTCCCACCCAGCGAAAACCTTGAATTAACTACCAGGTTCCCAGCTAATTCAAACCCTGAAACATTTTGCTGTGTGATGTTGATGTATGTATCGCCTAAATAATCTGAAAATGACAATTGATTAACCGGTGTGTTTTTATTCCACAGGTATACATATTCTATGGAGTTCTGTACCTGAGTGCGAAACACGGACGTCGTGAAATAACTTCCGGATGAAAATTCCTTCTTATAGCCTGCTTCGAAGGAAATCGATCTCTCCGGCTTTAAATCTTTGTTTCCGCGGGTCGTGTAGGAACCGAAGTCTTTCGTCGGATCATAGAGTTCGTATAAGGATGGTGCATTGAATCCAGAAGAAACCGAAGCAAATAGCAAAGACGATGTCGTCAGCGCAAGGGATGGGTTGATTTCAAATGTGCCATAATCTCCGAAGATGGAGTGATGACTGAGTCTACCTCCAACGCTGAGGCCCAGTTTATTCTCCGGTCCACCATGAAAACCGGCTTGTCCGAAAATATACCTCGTCAGGGCATGCGTGTTGATGGTATCATAATTGGTGACTGACTGGTACCCGCCATACGCACTGGAGTAGAAAAACGTATTGAAGGACATTTTTTCGTAAAACAGACCGCCGCCCAGAATGGCTTTAAAAGCCTTATTCTCATAGTTGACCTGAACTTCATCGGTGCTCAGAGTTCCGTAGTAGGTGGATTTGGAATAATTCCCATCATATTGAGTCGCGCTGATCAGCGACGAGTCGCTGACATTCAGTCGGCGAGAATTGCTCCAGGATCCGATCGCAGAAAATTTCCACTGGGGAGAAAATTGATAGGCGGTCCCGTAGTTCCACAGGTTACGGGTAAAATCTATATAATTATTGTCCGCATCCTCGAAGGCGCCGTTGGGAATCTGGGCGTGCTGGTTCGTATTCTTATAGGATACAAAACCATCCCAACCATTTTTCCGGTAGCCGGCTTTGACGTAACTATCCGATTTGCGGAATCCGTCTCTATGAAAAGGCCTGCCCCCCTTTACGGTATCGATAGCTGCCATGAGCCCTTTGACATCCTGGTTGAACAGGGACCCGGTAAAATACAGTCCATTATTCAAACTGTAGTTCATATCCGCTTGTTGCGATAATGTGGCTGAGCCATTTCCATAGGTACCCGCCTGCACTCCAGCAAAGCCATGAAAACCGGGTTTTTGATTTTTGCGTGTGATAATGTTCACCACGCCGCCGATGGCTGCGCCACCATAGAGGGTACTGTGTGAGCCTTCAATGATTTCAATGCGTTCTACATTGGTGAGGGAAAGTTCGGAAAGATCAACGGCGTTGTTGGGCGTGGACGGATCGGTAATCCTGACGCCATCGACCAGTATGACCACCTGGTTGCTGTTGGCCCCTCGCATGAATAGGCTTTGATTGGTACCTGGAGTTTGATTCGCCCCCACGACATAAATGCCTTGCTGTTTGGCCAGCAAATCCCCTACCGAGTTATAGACCGAGTTTTCGATCTTTTCACGATTGATGACCGTCACGCTTCGGGGAGCATCCAGGATTCGCTCTTCCTGTCGAGACGCGGAGATGACTACTTCGTCAAGCGTGCGCCGTTGAAGTGTGTCGCGTTGCGCGAAAAGCACCGCTGTGGTCAGAAGTGTCACCGGCAGCGGCAAAACCGCTTTTACTGAAAAATGAATTCTCATAGTCGTTTTATTTACGCTGAACTACTATGAGCTTTTGGTACGAAGAGAATAAGACGGACTCTCATCCGTATTACTCGTCGCCTTTCACCCGAAAGCTCTGATGTTAAGTTGTATTGATGGCAGGTCTCCTGGCTTTCCACACTACTGAAACCTTCCCGTCATGGCCTGTTGAAAATCAGGCTTCGACAGTGGTCAAGAACATCAGTAGCGTTATTTGCCGTGTTTCGCCTTTTGCTACTGGCGATAAACTAGGCAAACGTGGATCACAGTTGCGGGGACAGCTCCGGATTACCCCCAATCTTCATTGAGCGGGACACCGGTATTCCCTTTTAATCCCACAGTGTTGTAACCGTGTGGGAACCAACAGTACATTGCAAAAATAATTTATTTTTTAGTAATTACTAACGATTAATAGCGACCGGCCAATCTTGATATGGACACTGGCGATTTATCCGAAAAAACTTACCAAGCCATTATATGATTGAGGCAGAGCGCTTTCATCATGACTTAACCTTGCAGTTCGGGTTGCTGAGCTATGAACGTGATGACGAAAAGGCTTTTGTTGAAAAGTCAAAAATGCTGATTCACGAGATGCCGAGGTAGAATGAAATCGATAGGGACGATATGTTTTTTGGCAATCCCCCGGCAAAAAAGAAATTTCACATCGCTTTGAAGAAAATCCTGGACAATATTTCAAAATTATAACAGTAGGGTAGCGGAGCCCTGTTCAAACATATGACGAAGGTCCTCTTTTTCTCGCTGGTTTCGGTTTCACTGCTGGTGGGTTGTTCCCCATCCAAACAAAAGCAAGCGTTCAAAGACCTTGATTCCACTTCATGCCAAATAAAGTATGCCCAAGGTTTTAAGGTCTCTTATCATGGAACTTATAAACTAGTCGAAGTCACCTATCCCTTTCAAGGGGCCAGTTCCGGATACAGATACCTGCTCATCCAAAAAGGAGAACGAATTCCGCAACACGATGCTCAAACCAAGGTGATCTCCATTCCCCTTGAAAGCATTGTTTGTACGTCCACATCGCACATTCCATTGCTCGATTATTTAAACGAAACGGACAAACTTACCGGTTTCCCCACGACGGATTACATAAGCTCTCCCGCCATGAGGAAACGCATTGATGAAGGAAAAGTAAAAGACCTCGGCATGGATAAGAGCATGAACCTGGAATTGTTGGCAACCCTTAAGCCTTCCCTGGTGATGGGATATCAAATGAATAATGATTTAGGTCAACTCAAAAAGATTCTGGCATTGGGGATACCCGTGGTAGTCAACGCCGAATACCTGGAAAAACATCCATTAGGTCGCGCAGAGTGGATTAAGTTCATGGCTCTTTTCTTTAACAAGGAACGGGAAGCGGATTCGATCTTCAGGTTCATTGAATCCGAATACCTGAAGACCAACGCATTGGTGAAGAATACCGGCCATGAACCCACCGTTATGAGTGGCATCGTCTATGGCGACACCTGGTTTCTCCCCGGCGGGCAAAACTACGCGGCTAAACTATTTGACGACGCCGGCTATCGGTATTTATGGAGGACCGATCCTTCCGGCGGATTCCTCGAATTAAGTTTTGAATCTGTTTACGAAAAGGCCAAAAATGCTGATTTCTGGATTGGCGTTGGTTCTTTTAAATCATTGGCCGAAATCAGGGCCTCTGAAGAACGGTACACGAGGTTCAGGCCCTTTCAGGAAGGGAAAATTTATACCTACAACGCCCGCCAGGGAGCAAAAGGAGGAAGCGAGTTCCTGGAATTGGGGTACTTACGGCCTGATTATGTTTTGAAGGACCTGGTGAAAATTGCCCATCCGGAGTTGCTTCCCGGTCATGAACTTTACTTTCATCGTCAACTTAGATAGTTGCGTATATCATTGTTCGTTGATCGCTTTTTCGCAGCGTGTTCAACATTAAAAACTAAAAAATCAGACATAAAAAAACCCTTCCTCACTCCGAAGAAGGGTCAATATTCAATAAGGATAGGGACTATACTTTAATTTCCACATCCACTCCGCTGGGAAGTTCAAGTTTCATCAATGCATCGACTGTCTTAGCGCTGTTGGAGTAAATATCCACCAGGCGTTTGTAGGTGCAAAGCTGGAATTGTTCCCGGGCTTTTTTGTTCACATGGGGCGAACGCAAAACAGTGAATTTTTCTTTTTCAGTAGGCAATGGGATAGGGCCGCTGACGACTGCCCCCGTAGCCTTCACAGCTCGTACAATCTTCTCGGAAGATTTATCAACCAGGTTGTGGTCGTATGATTTTAATTTTATTCTGATTTTTTGATTCATAATCTTTATTTGGCTACCGCAGTGCCTTTCGTTTCATCAATTACTTTTTCGGCGAGGTTCCGGGGTACGGGCGCATAATGAGAGAAAGTCAAAGAAGCTGCGGCGCGGCCGGACGTGATCGTGCGAAGGTCGGTTACGTACCCGAAAAGTTCTGAGAGGGGAACGTCGGCCTTGATGACCTGCGCCCCATTGCGGGTATCCATGCCCTTCATAATACCGCGCCTTCTGTTTAAGTCGCCGGTCACGGATCCTGTGTATTCATCGGGAGAAACCACCTCAACACCCATGATGGGTTCGAGCAATTGCGGCCCGCACTTCTTGGCGGCTTCTTTAAACCCGATCCTTGCGGCTAATTCAAACGACAAGGAGTCGGAATCCACGTCGTGGTAGGAACCATGAAATAACCTCACTTTCATGGCATCAATCGGATATCCTGCAAGCGGGCCATTTGACATGGCCTGTGCAAAACCCTTTTCAACGGACGGAATAAATTCCCGTGGGATTACTCCGCCGACTATGTCATTCTCAAACTCCAATCCAACTCCGCCATCTACGCGCGGTCCCATTTCAAATAGAATATCGGCAAACTTACCGCGACCTCCGGTTTGTTTTTTATAAACTTCCTTATGCTCGACCGACTTGGTGAGTGCCTCTTTGTAGGCGACCTGCGGTGCACCCTGATTAATTTCAACTTTAAATTCGCGTCTCAAACGATCAATAATAATTTCGAGGTGCAATTCACCCATTCCACGAAGAATAACCTGACCCGTCTCATGATCGGTATTTACCCGCAATGTCGGATCCTCCTCCACGAGTTTGGAAATGGCCATGCCCAACTTGTCCGCATCGACTTGCTTTTTCGGTTCAATGGCATATCCGATAACGGGCTCGGGGAAATCCATCGATTCCAGTACGACGAGTCGTTTTTCATCACAGAGTGTATCTCCCGTTTTGATGTCTTTAAAACCAACGACAGCACCGATATCGCCTACGGGAAGCCTGTCAATTTGGTTTTGCTTGTTGGCATGCATTTGAAATACGCGGGATATACGTTCCTTCTGATTTGAACGCGTATTGAAAACATAAGAGCCTGATTCCAGAACACCCGAATAAGCGCGGATAAAACACAAACGACCTACAAACGGATCGGTAGCAATTTTGAAGGCTAAGGCAACGAACGGCTCTTTTTCATCAGGCTTAATAATAACTTCCTCGTTGGTATCGGGATTGGTACCAATAATAACATCCTTATCCATCGGCGACGGGAGCAATTCCATGACGTAGTCCAGCATGGTTTGAACTCCTTTATTTTTAAACGAAGAACCACATACCATGGGAACGATTCTCATGCTGATCGTGGCTTCCCGAAGGGCCTTCAAAATTTCGGCTTCTGAAATGGAGCTAGGATCCTCAAAATATTTTTCAATCAATGTCTCGTCCACTTCCGCTACGGCTTCAAGAAGCTTCTCGCGATATTCTTTTGCTTCTTCCGCCATCTCGGCCGGTATCGGAACTACCTGGTAGGTCATTCCTTTATCGGCTTCATTCCAGATGATACCGCGATTGCCAACCAGATCAATGACGCCCTTAAAATTCTCTTCGGCACCGAGGGGCAATTGCAGAGCAACCGCCTTGCTGCCTAATTTATCTTTCACTTGTTTGCAGACATCCAGAAAGTCGGCACCGGCGCGGTCCATTTTGTTGACAAAGCCGATGCGGGCTACTTTGTAGTTATCGGCCAGACGCCAGTTAGTTTCCGATTGAGGTTCAACACCGTCGACCGCGCTAAACAAAAAAACAAGGCCGTCCAATACCCGAAGCGAACGGTTCACTTCAACTGTGAAGTCGACGTGCCCGGGGGTATCTATGATATTGACGTGATAATCGTTGTTCTTGTACTTCCAATAAACGGTTGTTGCCGCCGAAGTAATCGTAATACCTCTCTCCTGCTCCTGCTCCATCCAATCCATGGTAGCGGCGCCATCGTGTACTTCACCAATCTTGTGATTCACTCCGGAGTAATACAAGATTCGTTCCGTCGTCGTTGTTTTACCCGCATCGATATGAGCGGCAATTCCTATATTTCTAGTGAATCTTAAATCCCTTGACATGTAAAATACGGTTAGAATCTGAAGTGGGAAAAGGCTTTGTTGGCCTCTGCCATTCTGTGGGTATCGTCTTTTTTCTTAATGGCAGCTCCTTCTCCCTTGGAAGCAGCTACAATTTCTGCGGCAAGTTTATCCATCATGGTTTTCTCTCCCCGAAGACGGGCGAAGTCAATTAACCATTTAATGCTGAGGTTTATTTTTCTTTCCGGGCGGATTTCTACCGGCACCTGGAAAGTCGCCCCGCCAACCCGCCGGCTCTTCACCTCTACGGAAGGCATCACGTTATTCATGGCGCGCTTCCAAACGTCCAGCCCGGGTTCACCGGCCACTTTCTTTTCCACAATCTCAATGGCATCATAAAAAATAGTGTAGGCGATGCTCTTTTTACCCTGCACCATCATGTAGTTAACAAACTTCGTGACCAAGGCGTCATTGAACTTGGGATCGGGCAACAGGTATCTTTTCTTTGGTTTAGACTTTCTCATGCTTCACTCAAAATTATTTTTTATCCTTTGCTGCCGGGGCTGCTTTTCCCGCCGCTCCTGCCTTTGGTTTCTTTGCTCCGTACTTAGATCTGCTTTGCAGTCGGCCGCTGACACCCGCTGTATCTAACGCACCCCGGATGATGTGGTACCTAACACCCGGAAGATCTTTTACCCTGCCCCCGCGAATCAGTACGATGGAGTGTTCCTGAAGGTTGTGTCCCTCCCCGGGGATATACGCATTGACTTCCTTTCCATTGGTTAGCCTTACCCGGGCTACCTTACGCATGGCAGAATTAGGCTTCTTAGGAGTCGTGGTATACACACGGGTGCATACCCCCCTTCGCTGTGGAGACGAATCCAAAGCCGGAGATTTTGACTTAAAGGTCAGTTTCTTCCTTCCTTTTCTGACAAGCTGCTGAATGGTAGGCATTATGATTTCTTTTAAAACCCTCTAAAAATTAGGACTGCAAAGGTATCTAAAGAAAAATAGGATGCAAAACCTTGTTTCAGGAATTTTGCATCCTATTTCCCTTAAATCAGCTTGCTTCTCAGGCTTCTCCGATCGTGCCCCCAAAATTCATCGGAAATTTTGGGGATTCATCTGTACGCTTGATAGGCCCGAAAGAGGCTTCGTATTTCTCAATGTTATCTTTCAGTGCAAACAGTAGCCTTTTGGCATGTTCCGGCGTAATGACAATCCTTGATTTGACCTTAGCCTTTGGCACACCCGGCATTAACCGGATGAAGTCGATCACAAACTCACTGTTGGAATGAGCAATCATGGCAAGGTTTGAGTAAATACCCTCAGCGATCTCTTCCGACAACTCAATGTTGATCTGATTTTGCTGAGGGGTTTCTTTTTCGCTTGCCATAAACTACGCGTTGATATCCCTTCCCAACGGGAGAGGGGGTTTAAGTGAGATTAATCCTGAAGTTCCTTTTCCTTAGGCTTGGAAACAGCTGTGGCTTCAACCATTTTGTCATACTCCTCTTCCGAACCCACAATCATGTTATTAAATTTGCGTTGGCCGGTTCCAGCGGGAATCAAGTGACCTACGATCACATTCTCCTTCAACCCCACAAGTTGATCGGCTTTGCCACGGATGGCAGCCTCGCTCAACACTTTTGTTGTCTCCTGAAACGATGCAGCAGACAGCCAGCTTTCGGTCTTCAACGAAGCTTGAGTAATTCCCTGCAGTGTCGGTCGCGATACGGCAGATAGCGCGTCCCTCACCTCAACCTTCTTCTGGTCCCTGCGCTTAAGCGAAGAATTTTCATCACGAAGTTCGCGTGGAGTAACAATCTGGCCCACTTTGAACTTCTGCGAATCTCCGCTATCCAGCACTACTTTTTTATCCAGCACCGAGTCATTCTCTTCCCGGAATTCAAACTTATCAACATATTCGCCTGGCAAAAAAGTGGTGTCTCCGGAATCAATAATCTCAACTTTCTGCATCATCTGACTGACTATGCATTCGATATGTTTGTCGTTGATCTTCACACCCTGCAGCCGGTAAACCTCCTGGATTTCATTAACCAGGTATTCCTGCACCGCCGTCGGGCCCTTGATCGATAAAATGTCCGACGGAGTAATGGCACCATCGGATAAGGGTTGACCTGCCTTTACAAAATCATTGTCCTGCACAAGAATATGTTTTGACAGCGGTACCAAATATCTCTTTTGCACACCGTCGCGTGATTCAATAAAAATTTCCCGGTTACCCCGTTTGATTCCTCCGTAGGTAACCACTCCATCGATCTCACTGACCACTGCAGGATTCGATGGATTACGTGCTTCAAATAATTCCGTTACACGCGGAAGACCTCCGGTGATATCCCTTGACTTGCCCATGGTACGGGGGATCTTAGCGAGGACTTGTCCGGCTTTGATCTTCTCACCTATTTCCACCGCCAAGTGAGCCCCGACAGGAATATTATATCCTTTGGAGTCAGTTTTGCCCTTGACAATAATCGCAGGGTTCTTTGTTTTGTCACGGGTATCGGTGATTACCTTTTCACGGTGTCCGGTTTGTTCATCGGACTCCTCTTTGTATGTGATACCCTCCAGAATTGAATCAAATTCTATCTCGCCGTCAAATTCGGACAAGATCACAGCATTATAGGGATCCCAGTAACAAAGTTGGTCACCCCGCTCTACTTTCTGACCGTCTTTCACTTGAAGGAATGTACCGTAAGGAACATTATTGCTGATGAGGATGCGGCCTTTTTCCTGGTCCAAAATCCGGATTTCACCTGTGCGACCCATCACCACTTTCACTTTGTTTTCATCCTTATCGGTCGTGTCCACTGTCCGGATACTTTCGAACTCGACGACGCCGGAAAACTTCGCCTTAATGTTTGCTTCCACAGCAATGTTGGAGGCTGTACCTCCTACGTGGAATGTACGAAGCGTCAATTGAGTACCCGGTTCTCCAATCGACTGGGCTGCAATAACGCCTACCGCCTCGCCGACATGAACCATTTTACCGGTGGCAAGATTTCTTCCGTAACATTTTGCGCAACCTCCTACTTTCGTTTCACAGGTAAGGATGGAACGGATCTCGATTTCTTCAATGCTGGTCTCTTCAATCCGTTTTGCAATCTCATCCGTAATTTCCTGATTAGCCCCGCAAATTAATTCATCGCTGAGCGGATCATACACGTCGTGAACAGTCACCCGACCCAGGATGCGTTCTGACAGAGGTTCAACAATATCTTCATTGTCTTTCAGGGCCGTTACTTTTAATCCACGGAGTGTTCCACAGTCATCTTCCGTAACCACAAGGTCCTGGGCCACATCGACTAACCTCCGAGTCAGGTATCCTGCATCCGCCGTCTTTAGCGCTGTATCGGCAAGGCCTTTACGGGCACCGTGCGTGGAGATAAAGTATTCCAACACATCAAGTCCTTCTTTAAAGTTTGATAGGATCGGATTCTCAATAATTGATCCTACCGAGCCCGCCAGATTCTTCTGAGGTTTCGCCATCAATCCGCGCATACCACCCAACTGACGTACCTGTTCCCTCGAACCACGTGCCCCCGAGTGCATCATCATGTAAATTGAATTGAACCCTTGCTGGTCTTCTTCCAACTGCTTCATTAATGTATTCGTAAGCATGGTGTTGGTCCGGGTCCAGATATCGATCACCTGATTGTAGCGTTCATTATCCGTTATCAAACCGATCATGTAATTGTTCCAAACCGCATCCACTTCCTTCTGAGCATCCTCAACCAGCTTCTGCTTTTGTTCAGGAACCTTTACATCTCCGAGCCCCATCGAAAGACCTCCGCGATACGCCATTTGAAACCCAAGTTCTTTAATGTCGTCAAGAAATTTCGCCGTCTTAGCCTGACCCGCATACTTGTAAACGTCGGCAATGATGGTTTGTAATTTTTTCTTCGTTAATAATTCATCCACAAAACCCACTTCTTCCGGCATTACCTGATTAAAAATCACCCGGCCTGCTACGGTTTCTGTTTTTTTGACAGAGAGGGTATTCGTCTTCCTGTCTTTGATCAGCACGCGAACTTTTATAATGGCGTGCTTGGAGAGTTTACCTTCATTGTAGGCAATAATCACTTCATCCGGTGAATAGAAAGTCTTGCCTTCTCCCTTTTCGCCTTTGCGGCCTTTTGTCAAATAATATAATCCCAATACCATGTCCTGGGATGGAACGGTAATAGGTGCGCCGTTGGCGGGATTCAAAATATTATGAGATGAGAGCATCAACAAGGATGCTTCCAGAATTGCCTCCTGGCCTAAAGGAACGTGTACGGCCATTTGGTCGCCGTCAAAGTCAGCGTTAAAAGCAGTACATACAAGGGGATGCAGTTGAATCGCTTTCCCTTCGATCAGCTTGGGTTGGAATGCCTGGATCCCGAGGCGGTGAAGCGTTGGGGCTCGGTTGAGGAGTACGGGATGTCCCTTGAGAACATTTTCCAAAATATCCCACACGACAGGATCTTTGCGGTCAACAATTTTCTTGGCTGACTTTACTGTCTTCACGATTCCCCGCTCAATCAATTTGCGGATGATAAACGGCTTGAATAATTCAGCCGCCATGTCTTTCGGCAGACCGCATTCATGTAATTTCAATTCCGGACCTACAACAATTACGGAACGTCCGGAATAGTCTACGCGTTTTCCCAGAAGATTTTGACGGAAGCGGCCTTGTTTACCCTTAAGCATATCGCTCAACGATTTCAGAGCCCGGTTTCCATCGGATCGCACGGCGTTTACTTTTCGTGAGTTATCAAAAAGTGAATCAACGGCTTCCTGCAACATCCGTTTCTCATTACGAAGGATTACTTCCGGAGCTTTGATATCAATCAATCTCTTCAGTCGGTTGTTGCGGATAATCACGCGACGGTAAAGGTCGTTCAAATCGGAGGTGGCAAAACGCCCACCGTCCAACGGCACCAGCGGGCGCAATTCCGGAGGAATTACGGGAACCATCTTAATGGTCATCCATTCAGGCCGGTTTTCGACACGCGTATTCGCTTCGCGGAAAGCTTCTACAACTTTCAACCGCTTCAACGCTTCCGCTTTTCGCTGTTGCGACGTATCGGTAGCGGCCTGATGACGAAGTTCGTACGAAAGCTCATCCAATTTCAGTCTGGATAAAAGCATTTCAAGAGCGTCGGCACCCATTTTCGCAATAAATTTCTTAGGATCATTGTCATCCAGCAATTGGTTTTCGCGCGGGAGTTTGTCCACGATGTCCAGATATTCTTCTTCGGTCAGGAAGTCCAAACGGTTTACCCCATCTTCTTCTTTGATGCCTGGTTGAATCACCACATAGCGTTCATAATAAATAATTTGATCCAGTTTTTTGGTCGGTAATCCCAGCAAGTAACCGATCTTATTCGGCAACGAACGGAAATACCAAATGTGCGCCACAGGCACGACCAATTCGATGTGCCCCATACGCTCACGCCGCACTTTTTTCTCGGTAACCTCCACCCCGCAGCGGTCGCAGATAATCCCCTTGTACCGGATTCGTTTGTACTTCCCGCAATGACATTCCCAGTCTTTGACCGGGCCAAAAATCCGCTCGCAAAATAATCCTCCCATTTCCGGCTTGTATGTCCGGTAGTTAATGGTTTCGGGTTGCGTTACTTCACCATGGGAGCTTTCCAGAATTGACTCCGGAGAGGCCAGACTGATGGTGATCTTTGAGAAATCGTTGTTGATCTTTTTATTTTTTCTGAAAGACATAGCAAGAAGTTGTCAGTTATTGGTTGGTAGTTGTTTGTATTGAGTTTGTTGTTTGCTGTCCTAACCAATAACCGACAGCCAACAACAAACACATATCTAATCCATTGTAATTTCCAGGGCCAAACCTCTCAGTTCGTGGACAAGCACATTGAACGATTCCGGAATATTCGGTCTGCGCATTGTTTCACCTTTTACGATCGATTCGTACGCCTTGGCACGACCGATCACGTCGTCGGACTTGATCGTCAGGATTTCCTGCAGGATGTGCGATGCGCCAAAAGCCTCAATCGCCCAAACCTCCATCTCACCAAAACGCTGCCCTCCGAATTGCGCTTTACCGCCCAGTGGCTGCTGCGTGATCAACGAGTAGGGACCAATTGAGCGCGCATGCATCTTATCGTCAACTAAATGACCCAGTTTGAGCATGTAGGCAATCCCCACCGTAACGGGTTGATCAAATTTCTCACCGGTCAATCCATCAAATAAATAGGTGCGGCCGTAGAGTGGCAATCCCGCATCCCTTAACTCAGCATCCACCTCATCCATGGAAGCTCCATCAAAAATCGGCGTAGCATATTTCTTGCCGAGTTTCTTTCCGGCCCACGCTAAAACAGTCTCGTAGATCTGACCTAAGTTCATCCGTGAAGGCACACCCAGCGGGTTCAAACAAATGTCCACGGGTGTTCCGTCTTCCAGGAAGGGCATATCTTCGTCCCTGACAATCCTTGCGACAACGCCTTTATTGCCATGTCTACCCGCCATTTTATCGCCCACTTTCAATTTGCGTTTTTTGGCCACGTAAACTTTAGCCAACTGAACAATTCCGGCCGGGAGTTCATCCCCCACTTCAAGCGTGAAGCGTTCCCGTTTGAATTCACCCGCAATAATATTTCGCTTGGTCAGATAGTTTTTCACTATTTCAGAAATGAGGTCATTGGTATGATCATCGGTTGTCCAGCTTTCCAGGCTTATGTCCGCGATCAGATTCACTTCTTCCGGAACATTGTAATTACTCTCATCACGATAAATATTCTTATCCGGGAAAAGGTTGCTTTCAATCACTTTGCCTGAGAACTTAACTCCTTTGGTAATGAGTTCATCCCCAAACTTATGCTTCACGCCCTGACTTGTTTTACTATTGAGCAGCGATGTAAGTTTCTTAATCATCTCATTGCGGAGCTCGGTAAGTTGCTTGCTATAGCGATTCTTCAATGCATCCAATTCTTTTTTTGACTTCGAACGCAAATCTTTATCCCGCTTGGGGCGTGAGAAGAGCTTGGTATCAATTACCACACCCTTCAGGGATGGAGGCGCCTTCATAGACGCGTCTTTTACATCGCCTGCCTTATCACCGAAAATTGCCCTCAGCAGTTTTTCTTCCGGGGTCGGATCGGTTTCTCCTTTGGGAGTGATTTTCCCGATCAGGATATCTCCCTCTTTTACCTCCGCGCCGATGCGAATGATCCCGTTCTCATCCAGGTGTTTTACCGCCTCTTCGCTTACGTTCGGAATTTCAGAAGTAAGTTCTTCTTCGCCCCGTTTCGTATCCCTTACCTCCAACTCGAATTCCTCTACGTGAATCGATGTGTAAACATCATCGCGCACGACGCGTTCGGAAATGACAATCGCGTCCTCAAAATTATATCCCTGCCATGGCATGTATGCCACCAACAGGTTACGACCGAGAGCCAACTCGCCATTCGCCGTGCCATATCCCTGACATAGCGGTTGTCCCTTCAATACTTTTTCGCCCTTCCTGACCAAGGGAGTCAGGTTAATGCAGGTATCCTGATTCGTTCGTCTGAATTTGATGAGGCTGTACGATTTAAATTCGTCATCAAACCTGACCAACTGCTGCTCCTCCGATACTTCATACCGGATAACAATTTTCTTAGCGTCGACAAACTCCACAACACCGTTGGCTTCTGCCAGGACGAGTGCCCTTGAATCCAGCGCAATTCTGCCTTCCAAACCAGTGCCCACGATGGGCGCTTCAGGCCGCATCAGCGGAACCGCCTGGCGTTGCATGTTCGAGCCCATCAAAGCGCGGTTGGCATCATCGTGTTCAAGAAAAGGTATCAGGGACGCAGCGATGGAGACAATTTGATTAGGAGCAATATCCATGTAGCGAATATCCTTCGGCTCCACGACAGGAAAATCACCTTCAAAACGTGCTTTTATCTTCTCGTCCGTAATTTCACCGCTCGACTTCAGGTGAACGTTAGCTTGCGCGATATTAAATGTATCCTCTTCTTCTGCCGTCAGAAAAACCACCGGTTCCTTAACTTTCACTTTGCCGTTCTCCACTTTGCGGTAAGGGGTCTCAATGAAGCCCATTTTATTCACCTTAGCATGAACACAAAGAGATGAGATCAACCCAATGTTCGGACCTTCGGGCGTTTCAATAGTACAAAGACGTCCATAATGAGTGTAGTGTACATCTCTGACTTCGAATCCTGCACGTTCGCGGGATAAACCACCGGGACCAAGTGCCGACATCCTGCGCTTGTGCGTGATCTCGGCAAGGGGGTTGGTTTGATCCATGAACTGCGAAAGCTGATTGGTTCCGAAGAATGAGTTGATCACCGAGGATAGTGTGCGCGCGTTGATCAAATCAACGGGCTTGAAATCCTCATTATCGCGAACGTTCATTCTCTCCTTGATGGTTCGCGCCATACGGGCCAGGCCAACACCGAATTGAGTGTAGAGCTGCTCACCGACCGTGCGCACCCTTCGGTTGCTCAAATGGTCAATATCGTCTACAACTGCTTTGGAATTGATCAGCCCGATTAAGTATTTTACGATGAGAATAATGTCTTGCGTAGTTAATACACGTTGATCCGAATGAATATCGAGACCAAGTTTTTTATTGATCCGGTAACGCCCTACTTCACCCAGGTCGTAACGCTTTTCGCTAAAAAATAAACTTTGAATGATATCCCGGGCCGTTTGTTCATCCGGTGCTTCCGTATTTCTCAACTGACGATAGATTTGTTCGACGGCTTCCTTTTCTGAATTGGAATTGTCTTTGGCCAGTGTATTGAAAATAATGTGATAATCGGTAACATTCACATCATCCCGGTGCAGGATAATGGATTTGGCGCCAGATTCGACAATCACGTCGACATCTTCGGCCTCAATAATATGGTCGCGTTCCAAAAGAATTTCGTTCCGGTCGATGGAAACCACTTCGCCGGTATCTTCGTCCACAAAATCTTCTGTCCACGTTTTTAAAACCCGGGCTGCCAACTTTCTTCCAACTATTTTCTTAAGTGTATTCTTGCTGGCTTCCACTTCCTCCGACAGCCCGAATAGATCCAGAATGTCTTTATCCGTTCCGTAGCCGATGGCACGGAGAAGCGTAGTGATCGGAAATTTTTTCTTCCGGTCAATGTAGGCATACATCACTGCGTTTACATCGGTCGCAAACTCGATCCAGGAGCCCTTGAAGGGAATGATCCGTGCGGAATAAAGTTTAGTCCCATTGGTATGTTTGCTCATGGCAAAGAATACACCGGGTGAACGATGTAACTGGGATACAATGACGCGCTCAGCTCCGTTTATAACAAACGATCCTTTCTCAGTCATGTAGGGTATGTTGCCCAGAAAGACTTCCTGTTCTATGGTTTCAAAATCCTCGTTGTCCTCATCGTTACACGTGAGTCGCAATTTGGCCTTGAGTGGAACAGAATAGGTCAGTCCGCGGTCAATACATTCGTCCACCGAATACTTCGGGGGATCAATGGTATAATCCACGAACTCCAGCACGAAATTTTCGCGCGAATCGGAAATGGGGAAATTCTCTGCAAATACTTTGAAGAGTCCCTCATTTTGCCTTTTTTCAGCGGGGGTCTCGATCTGCAAAAAGTCTTTGAACGACTGAAGTTGCAAATCCAAAAAGTCCGGGTATTCAAGAACTTTTTCAATGGAAGAAAAATCAATTCTTCCGTTTATCGTCTTCTTTGTCAAGGTGCTTTTTAGTTTAAAATGTCCTGGACGAGAAATAAAAAAAACAAGTGTGGGTACAAACAGGCAAGCCCCAACCCGAGATGACAGGAGTGGGGGCCCAACATGACGTTAGACGGTACCCTTCGCCTTCAATTATTTCAACTCTACTTCAGCGCCTGCTTCCGTGAGTTGTTTCTTGAGGTTTTCGGCTTCGTCTTTCGGTAAACCTTCTTTAATTGTTTTAGGAGCGCCATCCACCAGGTCTTTTGCTTCCTTCAAACCAAGGCCGGTAAGTTCTTTCACCAACTTCACGATCTGAAGTTTGTTAGCTCCGGGGGTCTTCAACACTACATCGAAGTTAGTTTTTTCAGCTGCCGGTGCACCGCCACCGCCTGCGGCTGGTCCAGCAACTGCGACTGCTGCGGCTGCCGGCTCAATGCCATATGTCTCTTTAAGATACGACGCCAATTCGCTTACCTCTTTTACGGTAAGTTCTACCAGTTGATCGCCAATTGCTTTGATGTCTGCCATGTTCGTAAAATTTAATAGTTCAATTTCAGGATTTATGATTGTTTTCGTTCTTCCAGTGCCTTCACCAATCCGGCTACGGTATGCTTTCCGTTCAGAAGTGCTGACAGCACATTCTTGGCCGGCGATTGCAGCATTGAAATAATGTCGCCAATGAGTTCGTTTTTCGACTTCAACTCACTGAGTGTATTCAGGTGTTCTTCGCCAATGAAAATAGTGCTTTCAATGGAGGCCGCTTTCAGACCGGGTTTCCCTTCCATCTTTTTACGATACTCCCGGATCGCCTTGGCCGGAGCGTTGCCGGCTTCTTTTGAGAAAATGACTCCGGAAAATCCGTGCAAAACGTTAAATAATTCTTCGTTGTGCACCCCTTGTTTTTCCAACGCTTTGCGAATGAGTGTATTTTTATAAACACGGTACTCGACACCCGTGTTGAAACAAATTCTTCGGAACGCATTGACTTGCGCTACCGTAAGGTTGGAAGCATCGGTAATATAATAATGATTGTGCTGAGAGAATTTCTCAGACAATTCGTCAATAATGATTGCTTTTTCTTCCTTGGTCATCGGTTTACGTGTTAGAGACCCCTCCTGCAGTTGCCCGATCAATCAAAAGGCCAGGACTCATCGTGGTTGATATAGTTATACTCTGAAAGTACGTGCCCTTCGAAGAAACCGGTTTCAATTTGGCCACCATATTGATCAGTTCAAGGGCATTATCCTTGATCTTGTCAACACTGAATGACGCCTTGCCAATGCTGGCGTGAATTATTCCTTGTTTGTCAATCTTAAAATCGACTTTGCCCGCTTTGACATCCTTCACCGCTTTGCCCACCTCCAACGTCACCGTACCGGATTTGGGGTTTGGCATCAGGCCACGGGGACCAAGCACTTTACCCAGTTTACCTACCTTGGCCATTACGGTGGGCATTGTTATAATCACATCAATGTCCGTCCAGCCCCCTTCGATCTTCTTGATGTATTCATCAAGACCCACATAGTCAGCGCCGGCATCTTTGGCTTCCTGAATTTTGTCCGGTGTGCAAAGTACCAACACCCGAACTACCTTTCCCAGACCGTGCGGAAGAGAAACCACTCCCCTGACCATTTGATCTGACTTCTTAGGATCAACACCCAAACGGATATCCAAATCCACCGACGCGTCAAACTTGGTGAAGGTGATCTCTTTAATCAGTTTTGCCGCGTCCTCGAGTGAATATTCTTTCCCGGGACTGAATTTGCCGGCAATCGCTTTTCTATTCTTCGTTAACTTAGACATTGTCTTCCTATTTTGAATTCCAGGGAGCGTTTCCACTCACGGTAACACCCATGCTCCGCGCCGTTCCAGCGATCATTTTCATGGCGGAGTCTATTTTAAATGCATTCAAATCCGGCATTTTTATCTCCGCAATTTTCTTGATCTGTTCCCACGAAATGGAACCAACCTTTTGCCGGTTAGGCTCTTTCGAACCCTTTTGGAGTTTGATCGACTCCATAATCAGTACGGAAGCAGGAGGTGTTTTGATCACAAAGTCAAATGACTTGTCATTATATATACTGATCAATACAGGAAGAACCTGCCCTTGTTTATCCTGGGTCCTGGCGTTAAACTGTTTGCAAAAGTCCATAATGTTCAAGCCTTTGCTACCCAACGCCGGACCAATCGGCGGTGCCGGGTTTGCTTGACCACCCTTCACTTGCAGTTTCAGATAACCTATTATTTCTTTTGCCATTACTCTAACTTTTCGACCTGCATGTAACTCAATTCCACCGGAGTATTCCGGCCAAATATTTTAACCGTAACATTCAATTTCTTTTTGTCTTCAAAAATCTCCTCCACGGAACCCGTAAATCCGCTGAAAGGGCCATCCATTACCTTTACGGATTCTCCTCTAATAAAAGGCTTGTCCAGTTTCTCTTCAAATTGATCTACCTCATCTACCTTGCCCAAAATCCGGTTCACTTCCGATTGGCGCAGCGCAACAGGATCTTTGGTTGATCCAGTTCCGTTATTTCCTAGGAATCCAATAACGCCGGGAATATTGTTCACCGTATGATATGCTTCTCCATGAGTCAAATCGGCCGAAATAATGACATACCCCGGAAAGAAATTTCTCTCCCGCACCCTATTTTTTCCGTTCATCATCTCGTACACTTTCTC
>Ga0302324_100006758_pt1 | contig 24589 bp, 24 predicted proteins | sample Palsa_T0_1_FD_201949 | JGI IMG/M metagenome (GOLD analysis project Ga0302324, IMG submission 201949) | Peat permafrost microbial communities from Stordalen Mire near Abisko, Sweden - Palsa_T0_1 | ecosystem: Environmental > Terrestrial > Soil > Palsa > Peat permafrost | place: Sweden: Abisko... | reverse complement strand
ATTCTTTCGAAGCGTTCCCTTCCACGGTGTGTGAACACGTCGCTCGGATATTTCCGGATCAGATCAAGGGGAGGGCCATGAAGATCTCATAAAGATCATTTGCGTCTTTTTGCGTATATTTGCGTTCATCTGCGTTAATATTCTTTCTGTCAGCACGCCTGATAATCGACCCGTAGCGTCGTCGTTCCTCGGTAAGCGATCATTTCCAGGCGAGCTTCTGACAGGCCCGAGAAATAATGCTCGACGCGCGAGGTGCCTTTGATCGCTCTGGTACTAAACGTTGAGTTTCCGTATCCGGTTTGGCTCAGAAAGAATCTTAACGCAGATGAACGCAAATATACGCAAAAAACGCAAATAGTAATAAATATCGTCGACCGCTCATGAACCGTATGTCAAATCCTAACCCATCCCAAACGTTTTCTGGGCCATCCCAATCAGCGCGCGAAGATAGTCGTCACCGGTCTCCGCCCACTCCCCGAACGCGATCATCTCTCGATAATCCTGAGCCCGCAGCACGAAGTCGGAAATGCCATCGGACTCGCTAAGCCAGTTGCAGACGCAACGATATTCCTCGAGGAGCTTCGCATTGGCCCCCCGTCGCAGATCATCCGCGAGCTTCTGAAGCTGTCGTGCGGCCTTCGCGCTTTGCTCATCGGACGGGTTGGCGTCAACCTTGCGCAGGCGCCAGTCCGCGGCTCGTTCGAGTTCTATGACTTCTGGTATGTCCTCTTCCATCCACGTCATCCTCCGCGGTCACGTCGTGGCGCGGGCAGAGTGCCGCGACTGATCCCCGGGTCAAGCCCGGGGATGACGACGCTTCGCACGGGGATGACGACGGTTCGCCCGGGGATGACGACGCTTCGCACGGGGATGATGACGGTTCACGCCTGGGCCAGATGCTTCACGCCTGGGCCAGATGCTTCACGCCTGGGCCATGTGGTGCACGTCGTGCTCGGACCAGACGAGGGTCGCGGCATCGCCGGGCTCGACTGGTTGACGGTGGAACTGGTCGTCGGGCACGAGAGCGGAAATCTCGTCGCCTGGCTCGGTGGTGAGCGCGACCCGCACCATGGTTCCCTGGTATTCGACGACGCTGACGCGGCCCGAAACGAATGGGCCGTTGCCGGGGATACCCAGGCGGCAGCGGTCAGCCCGGATGGCGATCGGGCCGCCAGGACCCGGCAACACGTTGTGGCCGCCAATGAAGCGCGCGATGAACGGATTGACCGGGCGTTCGAAGACCTCCCGCGGCGCGCCGGACTGACGGATCACGCCGTCCTCCATCACCACCATCAAATCCGCCATCGCCATCGCCTCATCCTGGCTATGCGTGACGTGGATGAACGTGATCTGCAGTTCGCGTTGCAGCCGTTTCAGTTCCTCGCGCACCTTGATGCGCAGAAACGGATCGAGCGCGGACAGCGGCTCGTCCAGCAGCAGCACTTTCGGATGGGTGATCAACGCCCGTGCCAGAGCCACGCGCTGCTGCTGACCGCCGGACAGCTGCGCGGGCAGCCGCAGCGCATAGTCCTGCATATGCACCAGCTTCAGGAAATCCCGTGCCCGCTCATGCCGCTCGGCCTTCGCTACGCCGCGCATCTTCAGGCTGAACGCGACGTTGTCGAGGCAATTCAAATGCGGGAACAAAGCATAGCTCTGGAACATCATCGCGGTGCCGCGCGCCACGGGCGGCAGGTCGGATACGTTCTGGCCATTGATCAGAATGTCGCCACCGGTGATGGCTTCATGGCCCGCGATCATGCGCAACGTCGTCGTCTTGCCGCAGCCGCTGGGTCCCAGCAGACAGCAATAGCTCGCATGCGGGATGCGCAACGAAACGTTGTCGACGGCCAACGTGCCGCCATAGCGCTTGGTGACCGCGACCAGCTCGACGTCAAAGCGGGGATCCATTTTAGCCAACCTTCAAACCCGCCAGCGTGCGGCGGCGTTGCATGCGGAATACCGCGATCAAAGTGATCGTGATGATCGTGAACGAGGCGACCGTGGTCAATGTGCCGATCGCGAACAAGGTCGGCGACGTAGCCGACGAGATCAAGGCATAGATTTCCAATGGCAACGTGTTCAGCGGCCCGACCGTCAGCGTCGTCCGTGCATACTCGTCGTAGGACAGTGTGAACGCGCCCATCGCCACGCCGAGAATGCCCGGAAGCAGGATGGGGAGAGTGACGTAACGCAGGCGCTGCCACGAACTCGCCCCGAGATCCGCGGCGGCTTCCTCCCACGAGCGGTTGAACCGGTTGACGACGGCGAACATCGCGAACAACCCGAACGGCAGGGTCCAGGTCAGCTGCGCGCCGAGGGCCGAGGTAAACAGGCTGGTGGGCAGGCCGAGGAACCGGAAACCAAGACCGATGCCGAAACCAACCAAAAGCCCAGGCATGACGAGACTGGCGACGGCCATGTAGAAGACGAAACCGGAGCCGGGGAAATTGCGGCGAAAGCCAAGACCGGCGGAAACGGCGAAGACGACGGTGATGCAACTGACCACGGCGGCGAGGCTGATGGACCGTCCAAACGATATCGGAATGTTCGCCATCTGGCCCGGCTTGATGATTTCCTGGAACCAAACCGTAGATGTGCCAACCATCGGGAACGTGACGCCGCCATTCTCGCCCTGAAACGACAGGATGTAGATGACCAGCATGGGCCCGTACAGAAACAGCAAATAGGCCGCGAACAACCCGCCCAACGCGTAAAACGTCCAGGGCCGGGAGCTGCTGATCGGACGAACGGAGGGACCGCCGATCATCATTTCACCAGTTCCTTTCGCACATCGACGATCCGCATCATTCCGGCGACCATGACGGCGACGAACACCACCAGAACCATCGCGTTGGCGGCGGCGGGAGGGTATTCCATCGCCTGGATCTGGGTCGACAGCATCGACACGATCGAGGCGCTTTGTCCGCCGCTCATTTGCCGGACGACGAAGTAGTCGCCCATCACCTGAGTGAACACCAGGATCGAACCAAGAGCGATGCCGGTCTTCGACAACGGGATGACGACGTCGGTCATGACTCGCCAGCGGCTCGCTCCGGCATCGACCGCGGCCTCGATCAGGGAGGGATCGATCTTCGCCATGGAGTTGGCGATCGGACCAACCATCAGCAAGGTGAACAAATGCACATAGGTGATGATCACCGCGAAGTCGGAGAACAGCAGGAACTCCAGAGGCTCATGCGTGATGCCAAGCGCCATGAGCATCTCGTTGAATGCACCGTTTCGGCCCAGGAATGGAATCCAGGCGATGGTGCGGATGATGCCCGATGTCCAGAACGGTACCGCGCAAAGCAGGAACAACACCGTCCGGACCATTGCGCTCCGCACGTGAAATATCAGGAACCAGGCGATGTTGAAACCCAGGAACAGAGTGATAGCCCAGACGATCAGCGATAACCGGAGCGAGCTGACATAAACGCGCCAGGTCGCGGGTGTGGTCAGCAGATCGTGGTAGTTGTCCAGCAGGAACGCCGTAAAAATCCCGGTGCGGTCATAATCGAAGAAGCTGACCACCAGAAACAAAAACGCCGGTACCGCGACGAGCGCGACCAGTACCAGCGCCAGCGGCCCCACCTGGAACCACGAGACCATCGAAGGGGGAAGACGGACTCGCGGCCAGGTGAGGCGCGGCCACCGGCTGAAAACAAAGGATGTGACAGGAAGCGAACGCTCCCCACTCATGCCGCTTGCTTCAGCGAGTCACGGCAGCGCATGAGCGGCATGATGCGGGTTCCGAACTGCTCCATGCCGATCACGAAATCGTCGAATGTCATCATGACGCCACGGACGCCGGGGACGGTCGATAACTCGTCCAGCATCTTCGCGACGCTCGCATAGGAGCCGACCAGAACGCCCTGATTGGTCGGCAGCTTATTCGTCCCCAAAATCCTCCGCCGGTTCGGCTGCGCATAAATATCCGTGCTCGGATCGTCCTCCGCCTGGGCGTCTCGATACGCCAGCGCTTCGAGATCGGTTCCGGCTTTGTAATGCTCCCACTTTGCGTTGGCGGCTTCATCGGTTTCGTCGGCGATGATCATCGTCAGCACCAGCGCGCCGCAATCGCGGCCGGCTTCCTCGTTCGCCTTCACGAGACGGGCGACGCTTGGCTCGACGGCCCTCGGCGCGTTGTAACCGAAGCTGGCGCAGAAATTGTAGTCGGCGTATTTCGCGGCGTATTTCGTTCCGTTGTCGCTTTGCGCCGCGCAGATGATCGGAATGTCCACCGACGGCATCGGCAGGCAACGGCAATCGTCCATCTGGAAGAAGTCGCCCTTGAAGTCGGAGCGGCCGGTGCGCCACAGCTCCTTCATGATGGTGACGTACTCCGCGCAGTAATCGTAACGGCGGCGATAATGGTCCGCGCCGGGCCAGATCCCCATCTGGGTATACTCGCGCCGCTGCCAGCCGGAGATAATGTTGACCCCGAACCGGCCGTGCGAAATCGAGTCGATCGTCGTCGCCATCCGTGCCGTGAACGCCGGCGGCATGGTCAGCACGGCGCAGGTGGCGAACAATTGAATGCGTTCCGTCACCGACGCCAGGCCGGCCATCAACGTGAAGGATTCCAGGTTGTAATCCCAGAAGCCCGAGGGTCCGCCGAACCCGTGCAGCTTGATCATCGACAGCGCGAAATCAAACCCGAAACCTTCGGCCTTTTGCACAACCGTTTTGTTGAGATCAAAACTCGGTTTGTATTGCGGCGAGGTCGTGGATATCAGCCAGCCGTTATTGCCAATCGGAATGAACACACCGAGTTGCATGGATAAAACTCCGATTCAGGACGTGATGAATTCGTTCCATCTGCGCGTAAGATACCGATCCTCGTCCATCACCGAGTTCCACACGGCGATATTGCCAAGCCGGTCCCACAATGAACCGCCATCGCGTTTCACGCCGGCTTTCTCCTGCAGCTTGCCGAACGGGTTCATGATGTCGGTTGCGGCGGGTTTGCCGCCATACCAGTAATCCCACTCCGCCACGGTCAGGAACTTGCGGGCGTTTTCCGGCTGGGCTGAGTAATAGCCTTCACGAGCGATGAACGCGCCCTGAAACCCGCTGGTGTACCAGTTCATGAACTCATAAAAAGCGTCCAGCTTCAGGCCGGTCAGGTGCTTCATGCCGCCCAGTGTGTAACCCCAACCGCGGTAGCCTTCCTTGAGGGGTTGGAAGGTGCAGGCGATACCGCGCGAGCGAACCGCCGCGACGGCCGGCGACCACATCGACTGGATCACCACCTCTCCCGAGGCCATCAGGTTCACCGACTGATCGAACGAGCTCCAGAACGAACGGAACTGACCCGCCTTCTTGATGTCGGTCATGATCTTGATCGTTTTGTCGATCTCGTCCTTCGTCATATTGCCTTTGTCGCCATATTTGATGTCGCCGCGCGCTTCGACGGCCATGGCGACGTCGATGACGCCGGTGTTGGGAGAATCCTGCAGCGCGGTTTTGCCTTTGAAGTCCGGGCTGAGCAGATCGGCCCAACTGGTAACCGGCCGCTCCACGAGGTCGGGACGAATGCCAAGCGTGTCGCCGTTAATGACGGTCGGCAGCCCAGTCACCCATTCCGTGGGCGTGCCGTCGGTGACTTTGTCGCCTTCGGCGGTCGTGGCGTACAGCACGTTCAGCGGCATCGTGCCCTGCCGCGAGGCTTTGCGTCCGTCGGGATATTCGCCTTTGGTGAAAATCGGCATCGTCTTGTCCCAGTCTTTGATCTTGTCGACCGGGATGGTCTGCAGAACGTTTCGTCCGATGAGGTATTTCAGGTACGTCACGCTGACGTCGGCGCTGTCGATCGTGCTCGATTGAGTCAGGAACCGGTTCAGCAGATCGGCGTTCTCGGCCGCCTGCATTCGCACGGTGAACCCCAGGTCCTTGCTCGCCTGTTCGCCGATGGCGGGGATCGCGGTGACCGGCGGGCCGGCGTGATTCCAAACGATGTCCTTGATGTTTTGCGCCCAGATGGTGGGGAATCCGGTGACCGCGCCCGATCCCACGGCGGCGCCGGCCGCCTGGAGCACGGTGCGGCGGGTGAGATGCGAATGTGGTTTGGCTGCGTTGCGTGTCATCCTGGCTCCTGACGTTTGGGGCGGAGAACGCCTGTTTCCTAAGCACCCTTGTTAGGGTATCCTGGATTTGCTGCATTGCACAATTTCGTTTTGCGGCTGCGCCAAGCAATAATTGATAAATTTGCCTAGTGACAAGGCAATTGCCTATGATCATTGATCAAACTCCGATCATCCGCTGATCCCGTCCAGCCCATTGCTCACAGCAGGCGGCCGCTTAAACTCCTGGAATAAATCGTCGAGGGAGGCAACGCCCATGAGCCGTTCCATCGCCGTCGCGGGCGTAACGCTCGAGGTCGAAGAAGCCGGCCAGGGTCGCGACCTGCTGTTCCTCCATCCCGGGGAAGGCTCGCAGCCGGCGAGAGGCTGGATCGAAGCGCTGGCGCGTGACCATCATGTGATCGCGCCGCATCATCCGGGCTTCGGCAATTCGAGCCTGCCCGATTGGTTCGGCACGGCCGACGACATCGCTTACCTGTATCTGGACCTCGCGCGACAGCTTGATCTGCAGCGTGCGGTGCTTGCCGGCGCCGACTTCGGCGGATGGATCGCGGCGGAAATGGCGGTGCGGAATACCAGCCGCTTCGCCGGCCTCGTGTTGTCGGCGCCGCTTGGGATCAAGGTAGGCGGCGTGCTCGACCGGGATATCGCCGATATGCACGGCATTCCCCGCGCCGATTTCCTCCGCCTCGCATGGGCTGATCCGGCCAAAGGCGAGGTGGATTACGCGTCGTTACCCGATACCGAACTCGCGGCGATCGCTCGCGGGCGTGAGTCGCTCGCGCTGTTCGGCTGGAAACCATACATGCACAATCCGCGATTGAAACGATGGCTGCACCGGATCGATATTCCGACGCAACTGATCTGGGGTGACTCCGATGGTATCGTTTCGTCCGGCTATAGTGAGGCATGGCGGGCGGAAATTCCCGGCGCCGCCCTGACCATCATCCCACAGGCGGGTCATTACCCGCACTGGGAGAATCCGGAAGAATTCGCCGACGCCGTCACCGACTTCACCAGCAAACTGAGGTGATCCATGCGCACCTGGTATTTCTCCGAGATGGCCTATCACCCGGCGTGGGAAAAGGGCCTCGCACGCGGTTCGCTGCGGGTGAATTTTCCGTCCGAAAACATCGATCCCGAGGTCGCGGGCAAATTGCTCAATCGCTACCTGGATGAATTCGCGCTGTGCGATGAGGCCGGCATCGACATCATGGTCAATGAACACCACAGCACCGCGACGTGCATGACCGTTTCGGTGCCGATGGCACTCGCCGTGATCGCGCGCGAGACCAAGAAGTCGCGACTGCTGAGCCTCGGCAATCCGATCGCGAACCGGCCCGACCCGGTGCGCGTGGCCGAGGAGATGGCGTGGCTCGATTGCCTGTCAGGCGGACGGCTGGAGATGGGACTGGTGAAGGGAGCGCCTTACGAAATCGCTCCCGCCAACTCCAATCCGGCGCGGCTGATGCGCCGCTACTGGGAGGCGCATGACCTGATCCTGAAGGCGCTGTCCACCACCACCGGGCCGTTCAACTGGGAGGGCGAATATTACCATTATCGCAACGTCAACATCTGGCCGCGGCCGATCCAGCAGCCGACGCCTCCGGTGTGGATGACCGGCATGAGCGTGGATACCGGCACGATGGCCGCCGAACGCGGTCACGTTGTCGGAACGCTGCTGTCGGGCGGCACCGCGAAACCGATGTACGACGCCTATCGCAAGCGTGCGCGTGAGCTTGGCTGGGAAGCCGGGCCTGATCGGTTCGCTTATGCCGCTATCATTGGGGTCGGGCATACGACGGATGAGGGCCTCCGGCGCGCCGACATCATCGCGGACTATGTGCGCACCGCGCCCGTCGTCGCCGAACCGTTCACCAATCCGCCCGGCTACAACTCGATCGCCGCCAACACGATGATCCTGAAGGGCGGCCCGCGTGCGAACCGCTTCGTCACCGACCGTAATGGCGAGCCGATCAATCACCGCACCGCCAGCGTGCAGCAGTTCATGGACACCGAGACGGTGTTCGCCGGCACGCCGGACGAGGTGTTCGAGCAGATCAAGACTTTCAATGCCCGCATGGGCGGCGTCGGCCACCTGCTGTTCTTCGGCCAGGGCGGCCTGCTGACGCATCAGGATGCCATGGAGAACATCAGGCTGTTCGGGAAGGACGTGGCCCCGAGACTGCTTGAGTTGAACGTTCCCGCGCGCGCCGCCGCCGAGTGAGCGAGCCGGCCTCGTTACGGCTTGAACGAGCTCAGATCATCGATCTGAGCTCGGTCGGTCGCATGACGTCGTTGCGAGAGTTATTTCTCACTCGCACAACCGTGGTCGATTTGGCTCCGTTGGCGGCGCTGACCAATCTGGAGACGCTTGGTCTGCGGTTGACGAAGGTCACCGACCTGACGCCACTCGCCGGCCTGACGCGGTTGCGCAATCTGATCGTTTCGTTCACCGAAGTCAGGGATCTTTCGCCGCTGGCGGGTCTTCGCGGCCTGGAGAGTTGTCACCTGACCGGAACATTCGCCGAAGACGTCACGCCGCTGGCGGGGTTGACGAGGCTGACGCGGCTGGACCTTGGCGGTACGCGGGTCGCTGATATTGGGCCGCTGCGAGCGCTGACCGAACTCCTGGGGTTGCAACTGGCGGGCACGCGCGTCAGCGACCTTTCGCCGTTGGCGGGAATGACGCGGCTGCGCTATCTTGATCTTGGCGACACGCCGGTATCCGATGTCGAACCGTTGCGCGGGCTGACGGCGCTGCGGGAAATCGATTTGCGTGGAACGAAAGTCACGGACATTTCGCCGCTCGCGCCGCTGGCCGGGTGCGCGATCATAACGGCGTCAAATCCGCGGCGGCGGCGACGTTGATGAATTGCTCCGGATCGTGTGATTCGGCCGTGCGAAACTGTAACTGTCCGTCTTCGCGTTTGCGTCGGATTTAGTATTACCACTGAGACACTAAGGCACTAAGTTTTTAAAAATAATAACAAACAGCAATAATACAATCTTAGTGCCTTATTGTCTTAGTGGTAATGATTTCAACCCATCACGCGGCACAACGTTCAATGTTGGACTGTGACGTCGCAGATCGGCCATACCGTCCAATCATCGTATTCCTCGCCAATCGCACGGCCGTCAGCGATCGATCCGTCGCACGCCGGCCTCGGTCGCGACCAGCACTGTCGTGGCAAGACCGATGAACAGCCCAACCTCCACGACGCCGACCACCATCGCGAGAGCCCGCTCGGTTTCCGCGGGTTCCGGCAGTTCGTCAAACTTGCAATTCAAGATGAAATTTCCTCCGTCGGTCCGGAACGCCTTGCCCTCGGCGTTGCACCGCAGTACCGGCTGACAGCCGAATGCCTCCAGACGGGCGCGCGTCGATTCCCAGCCGAACGTAACGATCTCGACCGGCACCGCCACGCGGCCAGTCAACCTCACGGCCAGCTTCGTTTCGTCGCCGATGATCACAAGGCGCCGGCTCATCACAGCGACGATCTTCTCGCGCAACAGAGCGCCGCCCATGCCCTTGATCAGGCTCAGGTCCGCTTCGGCGATTTCGTCGGCGCCATCGATGGTCAAATCGATCGGCGTCGCGGTCGGCGACTCGACCAGCGGAATGCCGAGCGAACCCGCGAGCCGCGCGCTCGCGATCGACGTCGGAACGCCGGTGAACCGAAGCCCGTCGCGTTGCCGCTCGCCCAACAGTCTGATGGCGTGCCGGGTCGTGGAGCCGGTGCCGAGACCGACAAGCATCCCGGGCTCGACCATGGCCACCGCCGTGGCGGCCGCGTTCCGCTTCAGCGTATCGAGATCCATCAGCCTCGCGCCGCCCGAAGCATCCTGAGCCAATCGCCGGTCTCCGCGCCGCGTGCGGCGCGCATGCCCGCATTGCCCAAACCGTCAAAGTAGCTGTTGGTCGCGCCCGGCCGGTTCGTTACGCCCGGTTGGTCCCGGCGTTTGGGATCGCGAGTTGCGGGCAGGCTCGACATGGCGGGCACGATCCGGTCCACGTCGCCGGTGCGGCCCGCGTGTGTGCGCGAATCTCTGATCATGAGCCGCCCCTTAACGGATCGCGGCTGCTCTGACCACAGGTCGCATCGGCTTCCCGAACGAACGATCTTGCGTCGCGCCGCCTGGATGCGCATGTTGGCTCTTTCCGACCGACGGGAGAGCCACGATCATGGACGGCGGGGGCGACGCCAGACGGATTACCATCCACCGGCCCGAGGACTTCGAGGGGATGCGGGCGGCCGGGCGGCTGGCCGCTGAGACCCTGGACATGATCATCCCTCACGTTCAGCCCGGCGTGACGACCGGCACGTTGGACAAGCTGTGCCACGACTTCATCGTCGCGCACGGCGCGGTTCCGGCGCCGCTGAATTACCGGGGATTTCCCAAGTCGATCTGCACCTCGATCAACCATGTCGTTTGCCACGGGATCCCGAGCGACCGCCGTCTGGTGTCGGGCGACGTGCTCAACATCGACGTGACCGTGATTCTCGACGGCTGGCACGGCGACTCGTCGCGCATGTACACGTCCGGACAGCCGTCGACGAGGGCGCGGAACCTGATGGACGTCACGCACGCGGCGCTGATGCGCGGGGTGGGCGCGGTCAAACCGGGGGCCACGCTTGGCGACGTCGGGCACGTGATCCAGGTGTTCGTCGAGGGCCACCGGTTCAGCGTGGTGCGCGACTTCTGCGGCCACGGCATCGGCCGCCGCTTCCACGAGCCGCCGAACGTCCTGCATTTCGGCCGCCCAGGGGAGGGACCGGTGCTGCGGCCGGGCATGTTCTTCACCATCGAGCCCATGGTGAACGCCGGTCGGCCGGAGGTGAAGGTGCTCGACGACGGGTGGACCGCCGTCACCCGCGATCGCTCGCTGTCGGCGCAGTTCGAGCACATGATCGGGGTGACCGAAACGGGATGCGAGATTTTCACGCTGTCGCCCGCGGGCCTGGACAAGCCGCCTTACGGCGTTAGCTGAACTCGGGCGGTCTCAAAGCCTAAGCGATTGTTCGTCGTTCGCTTCTTCGGCGATATTTATAGACATGACGGCCTAAGCAAGCTCGCGCGGGCGTCCAGACGAGCGGGGTTCAAACTACCCTTGATCGGGGGAGTTCGCCGATGACGACAGTTACACACGTCGAGCCAGCGAAGGTAAGCAAATCGCATCTGGTACCTGTCGCAATGATCGATATGTCGGTCCCCGAGTTTTCAGAAGCGTGCGGCATAACCTTTCGTCATGAGAAAGATGACCTCGATGAATATTTCGCGCTGTATCTTGATATAAGTGGAACGCCAGCCGCTCTCAAGCGCTACAATGGTGAGCCGCCAAAAGGGATAACAATATATCTTGAATCTACCCTGGCCGAAAAAGCGGCGGACAGGATTATTGGTAAAATACTCAAACATTATAATCTGACAAAAGACCGCATCTCATGGAGAGAGTCGTTGCCTGTCACCGTTGGCGATTCGTCGTCAGCCTAGGTTGAGCCTCCTTTGCTTCGGCGGCAACCTCTGGAGCGGGCGTTAGCTGATCGTTCATCATCGCCCGCTACCCTCCCGGTCGAACGGCCCGGAGAGGGGCCCGGGCGAGGGATAACGGCGGCATGGCAAGGCGGGTTGCACACAAAGGCGTCTCCGAGGCGGCCGATCTGTTCGGTCTCGCACCGGACGAAGCGGCAGCCCTGGGAGCAGAGGGGCATCGGAACCGGATGCGGGCGCGGCTGCTGGCCGCTGGCCCGGAGGCTCTGGCCGACCATGAGATGCTGGAAATGCTGCTGTTCCTCGCGCTGCCGCGGCGGGACACCAAACCGATCGCGCGCGAGCTGCTGACCCGGTTCGGCGGGTTTGGGCCGGTCGTGACCGCTTCACCCGCCGAGCTGCGGTCGGTCGAGGGTCTTGGCGATGCCGGGATCGCGGCGCTGAAGCTGGCGCATGCGGCGGCGTCTCGGCTGTTGCGTGGGGAACTGGCGGCGAAACCGTTGCTGCAATCGTGGGGCGCGTTGACCGATTACCTGCGCGCCATCCTCGGCCACGAGAAAACCGAGCAGCTGCACGTGTTGTTCCTGGATGGCCGCACGCGCCTGATCGCCGACGAGATCATGGGCCGCGGCACGGTCAACCATGCGCCGGTCTATCCGCGGGAAATCGCTCGCCGTGCTTTGGAACTGCACGCCTCGACGGTGATCCTGGCGCATAATCATCCAAGCGGCGTGACCGACGCCTCGCGCGACGACGTGGCGATGACTCGGGACGTCAAGCGTGCCCTGCAGCCACTGGGCGTCACGCTGCACGATCATTTGATCGTGACCGGCGAGGCGTGTGTGAGCATGTTGCGGCAAGGACTGTTGGCGTGAATGGGGGCGGTTGCTTCGGCAACGAAAATCAACCGCGGATAGACACGAATGTTACGACATAAACAAGTCATGTGTTCCCCGATCAGGCAAGCAAGATTCCAACACGGAGAAAACGGGAGGACACATGGAGGAGCACGGAGCAGCGTGCCGTTTGGATGATCCTCGGGAACCGGGTCGCAGTGCTGGGAAAGATGGCCGGGTCACGCCCCATAGGCGCCAGGTTAAGAGGCCCGCACCTCAATTTACGCGTCATGGCCGGGCTCGACCCGGCCATCAATCGCCGCACGTGCCTTGACAGATGGCCGGGTCAATCCCCCGATCAAGTCGGGGGACGGCCATGACGAGAAAAGCGGCGTGCATCGGCCTTAACTTAGCGCCCATGGGGGTCGAGCCCGGCCATGAACGGGTTACGAAGCTCAGCCGTGACGGATTACGAAACCAGTCCCTTATCGGATTGCGAAGCAAGCCCGGCCATGGCGGATTCGTGACCGGTGCCGGTCCCGGCCGTGACGTGTGCCACCGGAAAATGAACTGCTTCCGGCTTGCGTCTCGAAGCACAATCCGTTGACGCGCCGGAGTTGTTAGATATATTAACTAATCTCTGACGCACCCCTCTCAAGGCGCCTTGTTCATGGATCCCCAACCGGCCGTTGGCCTCAGAGACCTCCTCACCCATGTCGTGGGCGATATCGCCAAAGCGCTTTGCCGGCGCGAGGGCGAAACACAACAGCAGCGATACGACCGCACCCAGGCCGTGGCGCACACCGTCATGGCGTTCACGCCGCGCGACGCGATCGAAGCCATGCTTGCCGGTCACTGCGTGATGTTCCACGAAATGATCGTCGACAGCGTCCACTCCACGATGGGCGGCGAGGTGATGGCGAAGCGACGCACCACTCGCGGCAATATCGTCGCCATGGACAAGGCGTTCGGCAATAACCTCGACAGGCTGGAGCGCTACCAAAGCCGCCAGGCGCAGGGGGCGGCGGACGCGCGCCCGGCGCAGGACCGCGCCGAGGCCGAGCTCACCGACCGCGTGCAGCGGCACCAGTCGCGAACTCCGCCATCGGAACCCGGGAAGCAGGCCGTGCCGGCCCCGGCGGGAGACGCGCCGGTGGGACAAGCTCCGGTGGGACAAGCTCCGGTGGGACAAGCCCCGATGGGACAAGCCCCGGTGGGACAAGCCCCGGTGGGACAAGCGGTGACGGAAGAAGCCCCGGTGGGTCACGCGGCGACGGGAAAAGCGCCGGCGGGAGCCGCAAGTGCCGTCAGGTTCCCATCGCCGGAAGCGATCGCCGCGTGCCTCGCCAATCCCGAAGCGATGGCCGCTCTCGACGCGGGCGATCCCGCGCGATTCGCCGCGGCGTTGGGGGTAGAGCAGCCGAGCGACGCCTATCTTGCCGCCGCCTCCGATCAAATGGCGGACTTCAGTCGTCAGGCGACCGTGAGCCGCGTCCATCCCGCAAATGGCGAGCACGGAAGATCACGGCGTCAGGCCAACCCGTAAGACACCAACAGCCATAATTTCCGCCACATCGGCAGGCTGACCCGAACCGAGGGATCTCGCCACCCGCTCTGCTCCAGACAGGTCAGGATCGCGGCGTAGGTCTCGCCCATCAGCCGCGCCGGCTTCATCGCCGCCGGATCGCAGTTCGCCATATGCGCCCGCGCGTCGCGAAAGTGTCCTCGCGCATCAGCGGCCAGCATGCCGCACACCTCGGGCAAAGCAGGCGAGGCCAGCGCGGCGGCGGGATCGTGCGGCACGCCGGTCCGATCGAGATATTCGGCCGGCAGGTAAAGCCTCCCCCGATCGGCGTCTTCCTTGAGATCTCGAAGAATGTTTGTCAGCTGCAAGGCGCGGCCCAGATAATGCGCGACTTTGTCGGCTTCGTCTGAGCTGTCGCCGAACGCGCGCACGGACAGCCGTCCCACGGCGCCCGCGACGCGATCGCAATAGAGGTCCAATGTCGTCAGATCCGGTGCCACGATCACTGTTTCGGCATCCATCCGCATCCCGTCGATAACGGCGGCGAAATCGTCTTCCCGCAAATGGAAGCGCTCGACCGCGGCGAGGAGCACGCGTGTGACCGGACCATCCGATCTGCCCTGATACAATCCGGCGATGCGGGTGCGCCACTCCGCGAGCCCGCGCAGCTTGTCCGGCAACGTGCCCTCTTCGTCGGCGATATCGTCGACGATGCGGCAAAAAGCATAAATCGCGTACATCGCCTGGCGCCGGTCCGGCGGCAAAACGCGCATGCCGCGGTAGAATGAGGTCCCGGCCTCGCGCACCAATCGCTCGACTTCGTCCAGATCGGCCTGCGACGCATCCAACGATATCGTTACGGCCACACGAGCGCTCCCAGCGCGCGCAGCAGGCTGAATGTGCCGTCCACCTTCGTCAGCGCCACCCGCGCCGCCAGCGGATCGCCCTGGGCCAACCGATTCCTGAGGCGCACCGCCAACTGGCAAATGAACATCGTCTCCGCCCGCAAACGCCGGCTCCGCACCTGGTAAGGCAGTTTCCGGGATGTCAGGTTCAATTGGTCGACGCGGTCCAGGAGCGTGACGAACACACGCCGCAGCGCGGGCGTTTCGGCGGGGCGGAGCAGATCGTTTGTTTCGATGCCGAACTCGCGCATGAGCGCTTGCGGAATGTAGCAACGGTCCAACGTCCGCAGGTCGATGGCGCAGTCCTGCAAATGATTCAGAATTTGCAACGAAGTGCAGAGCGCGTCGGATGCGGGATAACCGATGTTGCTCTCGCCGTGCAAATCGATCACGTAACGGCCAACCGGCACGGCGGAGTAGCGGCAGTAATCGAGCAACTCGTCGAAGGTTTCATACCGAAGTTTCGTGGCGTCCTGACGGAAGGCGATCAGCAGTTCGGTGGCGTGCGCCGCCGGCACCCCCGTCTCACTCAAACTCTCCTTCAGCTTGACCGCACTGGGCGATCCCTCCGAGCGCCGGCCGAGAAGCACGTCTTCCATGATGTCCAGCCGGGCGATTTTGTCGTCAGGCGGCAGATCCGGCGAATCGGCGATGTCGTCGGCATTGCGGGCGAAGTTGTAATAGGCGTGCATGTGCGCCCGCACGTGGCGCGCGATGAGGTGAGAGCCAACGGGAAAGTTTTCGTCGGATCGGGTCTTGCCTGACCACGTCTCGACATTGTCGATCGATGTGGAGGCGGCCTGGTCGTTCATGGCGCCCCTCCGGCGTAGGCGCGTCCCTTCCACACCACACCTCGGCCGCGATGATAATTCACCGCGGAGCCAATTGTCGCCGCCATGTAGAACATGGCGATCGCCGGGAGCAGCGCGGCCCAGAGGAACGACCGGCGATACCGGGCCAAAGTCGGCAGATAGGACGCGGCGAACATCGCCCAGGTGAGCAGGCCGAGAAACCGTGTGAGGCCGTGACCGAACAAAGCGGCCACCGGCGGTACCAGCCAAACAAGCGCCATCGCCAACGTGGTGCCGGCGAGCACGGCCAGGGAAAAACGCAACTGCGCGTAGGCCGATCGGGCGATCATGTTCCAGATATCCGCGGCGGCGGGATACGGTCGAATTGAACGCGCCAACTCCGAGTGGCCGAGAAAGATGCGACCGCCGGTCTTGACGGCGGCGGCCAAGGCGACGTCATCGATCAGAGCTCCCCTCACAGCCTCGATCCCGCCGATGCGAAGCAACGCTCTTCGGCGCAACAGGATGGTGCCTCCCGCCGCGGCAGCCGTACCCCGCATGGGGTTGTTCACCCAGGCAAACGGGTAAAGCAACTGAAAGTAGAATACGAAAGCCGGGATCAAGCATTTTTCCGCCCAACTGTCGCAGGAGAGCATGACCATTTCGGAGACCATGTCGAGGTCGTGCCGCTCCGCCATGGCAACGAGGCTCGCCAGGTGCGGCGGGTCGTGCTCGATATCGGCGTCGGTCAGGAAGAAGTATTCTGGTGCGCCTGACGCCGCAACGCCTTGTCGCAGCGCCCAAAGTTTTCCAGCCCAACCCACTGGGCGGGGCGCTCCGGCGACGACTTTCAGGCGCCGATCGCCGATCGAGCGGACGATGCCGCCGGTCCCGTCGGCGCTCCGATCGTCGACCAGGGTAACGGTGAAATCCCCCGCGTAATTCTGCGCCAGCAACGACCGGGTGGTACGCTCGATGAACGGAGCCTCATCGCGGGCGGGAACCACGATCGCGACCGGCGGGGTGCGGGACGGGATCGCGACCGGGAGTGCCGGACCCGATCGCCAGAACTGGCCGTGCATCGTCAGCAGCCAGCACCAGATCAGGAAGGACAGGACTGTAAGTGATGTCATGACCGCGCCGTCAGGAGCGCAACATGCCGGCGGAGCGGAACCAGGCGACGGCGTCCCGCACCGCCTCGCGCGCCGGCCTGGCTTTGTAACCCAGGTCGGCCTCCGCTTTGGCCGACGAGTAGAACATTTTTTTGCGTGCCATCTTCAAATGATCGCGCGTCATCATCGGCGCGATACCCGTTATCGGCGCGGTCTTCTCCATGGCCCAGGCGATCGGCCAGATAAGGGCTTCGGGAAGGCGGATGCGGGGAGGGCGCTGGCCGGCGACCTCGGCGATCAGAGCCAGCACATCCTTCAGCAGCATGTTTTCGCCGCCAAGGACGTAGCGCTCGCCGATCCGGCCGCGCTCCAGGGCCAGGGCGTGCCCCTCGGCCACGTCGTCGACGTGCACGATGTTCAGACCGGTATCGATGTAGGCGGGCACCCGGCCCTTCGCGGTGTCCAGGACCATCTTGCCGGTGGGGGTCGGCTTGATGTCGCGCGGGCCAACCGGCGCGGCGGGATTGACCACGACCACGGGCAGCGACTCGCGCGCGGCGAGTTCCAGCACCGCCCGCTCGGCGCGGTATTTCGATCGTTTGTAGATGCCCACGAAATCGGCCTCGTTGGTCGGGGTGTTTTCATCCGCCGGCGTGCCGTCGCCGATCTGGCCCAACGCGGCGACGGAACTGCAATGGACGATGCGCTCGGCACCCGCGTCCGCGGCGGCCCGGATCATCGCCACAGCACCGTCGACGTTGGCGCGCATCATCTCCTCCGGCACGGGCACCCAGAGCCGGTAATCGGCGGCGACATGCACGACGAACCGGCACCCGGCGGCGGCTCGGGCGAGCGAGGCGGGATCGGTCAGGTCGCCGATCACGACCTCCGCATCCAGCCCTTCCAGGTTCCGCCGGTCGCTGGATGGGCGGGCGAGCAAGCGGAGCGCGTGGCCCCTTCGAGCCAGGGTGCGCGCCACGGCGGAGCCGACGAATCCGGTGGCGCCCGTGATCAGGGTTGTCATGATCCGTTCCATAGACGATGCAGGTTGGCGAGGAAACGCGCGACATCTTGCCCCTTCCTGCTTGCTCCTTTTGGCCTGGGCGCGCAGAAGCGGCGCCGATGAAACACCTTTCCTATATCCTCGCGCTTGTGGGCGTGCTGATCGGCGTCGTGCTGGTGGCTTACTTTGGCCTCGGCAACGTCATGACCTCCGTCAGCAAGATCGGCTGGCCCGAGTTCGCGCTGATCGTCGGGTGGCAGCTCGTGCTGTTCATCATCCTGGGTGTCGGATGGGACGTCATCATGCCGGTGCGCGAAGGGCGCCGCTTCTGGGTGCCGATCTGGGGCCGGATGGTGCGTGACGCCGCCGCCAACTGTTTGCCGTTCTCCCAGGTGGGCGGCTTTATCTTCGGTGCGCGCGCGGTCACGCTGCAGGGGATCGAGTGGCATACCGCGACCGCGTCGACCGTCGTCGACGTCACCGCCGAATTTCTGGCCCAGATCGTGTTCGCCTGCATTGGTCTTGCGATTCTGCTGCTGCGTGTGCCGGGCTCGAACATCACCGGAGCGGTCGAGGCGGGGATCGGCGCCGCGGTGGCCGCGTGCTTCGCATTCATCTGGCTGCAGAGAGGCGTCAGCTCGATCTTCGTCCGATTGGGCACTCGCATCGCCGGTAACCGGTTCCAGGACGCGAAGGAACGCATCGACGTGGTGCAGGCGGAACTCAGCCTGATCTATGGCCATACCGGCCGGCTGGCGATTGGTGTTTTCATCCACCTGGTCGGCTGGATTTGCACCGGTGTCGCCGGCTGGATCGCCTTTCACGCCCTCGGGGTTCCGCTCGACTTCGACGACGCGATGGCGATCGAGGCGCTGTTGAGCGCGGCCGCCGCGATCGCCTTCCTGGTGCCGGTGAATGCCGGGGTGCAGGAGGCGGGATACGCCGGCCTTGGCGCGGTGTTCGGCGTGCCGCCCGAGGTCTCGCTTGGCGTTTCGCTGGTGCGGCGCGGGCGCGACCTCGTCGTGGGTGTGCCGATCTTGCTGCTGTGGCAATTTATCGAAATGCGACGATTGCGCAGAGCCGCGGCCGAGGAGAATGACCGCTCTGGTGCGAGGGCCGCGATTGTGCAGGCGGTGCAACAGGTTCCACACGAACACCATTGATTGGAGTACACGGGGCTCTGTCTGGGGGCTCTGTCTGGACAACGCCGCACGCCACGCCCACATTTGGCGCAAGTGTTCATCCGGGTGGCGTCGAAGACGTCGAACCACAGGAGGATCCCCGTGCCGAAAGTCATTTTGTTGCCAGCGAGCGGTGCTACCGCCGATGCGGAAGTGTTCGCGGCGGCACTGACCGTCGCGCGGTCGTTCGACGCCCATATGATCGCGCTGCATGTGCGGCCCGATGTGCGCCGCGATATCGCCTCGCTGGCCGCGAGCGACGGCGGAATGACCGCCGGCATCGATACGATGTTGGAGAAGATGGAAGCCGATGCCGACGCGCGTGAAAAAACCGCGTCGGACGCCTGGCACACGTTTTGTTCACAAAACAATATAGAGCCGGCCGATGCACCCAGAGAAAAAGGCGTGACCTCGGAGTGGGCGACCGAAGTTGGTACGGAAGCGGATTGGATCGCCGAGTATGGCCGCACGGTCGACCTGATTGTCGTCGGACGCGGGCATGAGAGTTGGGGTCCGGATTATGTTCTGATGGAAGCGGCGTTGATGGACACCGGCAAGCCGGTACTGGTCGCGGCGAGCGGAGTATCGATCGAGGCGCCGCCTTTTGCCGGTGTTGTCGGGGTCGCGTGGAAGGACTCGCGCGAAGCCGGTGGCGCGGTGCTCGCGGCGATGCCGTTCCTGCGAGCGGCCAGTCAGGTCATCATCTTCGTGGCTCCGGAAAGTTCCGACGACAGCGACAAATCGCATCTTCGGCTCACGAGAATGTTGCGCTGGCACAACCCGAACGTTTCGATCCAGTCGCTGAGTGCCGGTGACAGTACCCCCGTCACTGTCCTGTTGGACGCGGCGGTGAAGGCCGGATGCGGATTGCTGGTCATGGGCGGTTATGGCCATACACGCCTTCGCGAGGCGGTGTTCGGCGGATTTACCCGGGCGGTGCTGGAGTCGGCGCCGCTGCCGGTGCTGATGGCACACTAAGTGCCGATACAAGAACGGAGGTCGCGACCCATATGATTCAGATCGAACGGCGCCATTTCGGCGTGCTGATCCCGTCCACCAACACGACGGTTGAAATTGAATACACGCATCACTTGCCGGCCACGCTCCAGTTCCACTCGGCCCGGCTTGGCAAGGGTGGCAACACCCCGTTTTCGCCCAGTCGGGACGAGGATGTTATTTATCAGTCGAAGCTGTTGGGCCATGCGAGGGTTGAGGTCGTGGCATTGGCGCAAACCTCGGCCAGCCTGTTCGACGATGGTTACGACGCCAAAGTGAAAATGCTGATGTCGCAAAACGCCGGCGTCCCGGCGGTGACCTCGGCCGAGGCGATCGGCCAGGCGGTGCTGGCGCTGGGGGCAAAACGGATTGGGATCGTTACGCCATACTCAACCCAGGTGATTGAGATGGCAAAACGGTATTACGAGGGGAAGTACGGACTGAAGGTTGTCGGCATGGAGGGCTTTGGGGCGACCGACGCTTACGCGATCGGAAAACTGGATGCCAACACGGCTTTCGAGGCCTTGCGCCGTGTCGACACGCCGGCGATCGAGTTGCTGATCGTTCCGGGCGGCAATTTCCCGACCCTGCCCTGGATCGCGGCATGGGAGCGTGCGTTCGGGAAGCCTGTCATCACGACCAACCAGGCCGCCCTGTGGGGCGCGCTTGGCATCATGAGGCTCAATGATCCATTACCTGGGCTTGGCCGGCTGCTGGAGCAGATGCCGCGTTGATGGCGGTATCCACGCTCTGACACCGGCCGGCCCAAAGATTGACGTACGGCCTTTCAACTCCGTCATGGCCCGGCTCGTCGGGGCCACCTGTACCAGCACCATGCCTCAACAGGTGGCCCGGACGAGCCGGGCCATGACGATAAAGGTAAGAGTCGATCCATTACTCGGTTGGTCTGACACCAGCTTATGACGCAACAGATCCATCATGTTTCGGGTCTGCGCAGGCTGCTGGCGACGCCCGCGTTCCTTCGCCTCTGGGCTATCGGCGGCTGCGTCAACACGATGCGATTCTTCGAGTTGTTGTCGGCGGCGCTGTTCACGCTCGACGCGACCGGCTCGGGCCTCGCGGTCGCGCTCGTTTCGGCGGCGCGCACCATGCCAATGTTGCTGTTCGGAGCGTTCTCCGGGGTGGTGACCGAGGCGGTGAGTCGCAAGCTCGTATTGCAAATCGGTCAGGTTCTGACTTGTGCCGCCGCCGTGATCATCGCCATCCTGGCGATGCTCGGCCTCGTGCGGCCATGGCATCTGGCCGTTTCATCGTTCGTTTCCGGCATGGTATGGTCGACCGAGATGGCCACGCGCCGCCGCATGGTCGGTGAGAGCGTTGAAGGTCCGCTCGTTTCGCGAGCGCTGGCGCTCGATACGATGTCGAACTCGGGATCGCGGCTGGTTGGGCCGATCGCGGCGGGCGTGATCTATCAGCTTTGGGGCATCGCCGGTTGCTACATCGTGTCGGCCGGGGTTTATGCCCTGGCCGCCTGCATCACGCGAGGTGTGGCCTATCATCAACAAAGCCGGAGATTCGTGTTCAGCAGGGTGCCGCGCGACCTCGCGGAAGGGATCGCGTTCGCGCGCGGCCACATCACGATCGCCGGCGTGCTGGCCGTTACGATCGCGATGAATCTTCTGGCGTTTCCGTATGGCGCGCTGGTCGCACCGATTGGCCGCCAGGTATTCGACGTGCCGCCGACGCTTGTCGGAGTCCTTGCCGCATCCGAGGCGTTTGGCGCGTTTACCGGCGGCATGTGGCTGACCAGCGGCGAGCCGCGGTGGACCGGCCGTGTGCTGATGGTCGGCGGATCGTTGGTGTTCGTTACGTGCGTGTTTCTGATGCCGTTGGCCCCGGCTTTCCCGCTGGCGTGCGGTTTGTTGGCCCTTGGCGGGTTCGGCTCGGCGGCGTTCGCCAATATGCAGACGTCGCTGGTCGTGCTGTACGCACCGGTGGAGATCCGCTCGCGGCTGATGGGATTGTTAACCGTCTGCATCGGTATGGGTCCGTTAGGGATTTTGCTGATCGGGTTCCTGGCCGACCGTGTTGGTCCGATGCGAGCGATCGATATCGTCGAAACGATGTGCTTCATTTGGGTCGCCTGGATCGGCCTGCGCTGGCGCCGCCGCGAGTTAGTTGGATAAACCCCGGTTTCGTGCGAAGATCGAAGACGGGAGAACCCAGTCCAGGGAGGATGGAACCATGCCGAACAACAGCGCTGACTATGACTTTCTCGCCGGGGTCCGAGTCGTCGATTTCACCCAGTTCGAGGCCGGACCATCCTGCACCGAAGCCCTCGCCTGGCTGGGTGCCGAAGTGGTGAAGATCGAGAACCCGGGCAGAGGCGATCCGGGACGCCGGCTGCGGCCAGGCCAACCCGATGACGATCCGTATTATTTCCAGCAGTTCAATGCGAACAAGAAATCGATCACGTTGAATTTGAAAGAGCCGGAAGGCCTGGCCATCGTCAAGGACCTGCTGCGCAAGGCCGACATCACGGTCGAGAACATGGCACCCGGAACGATCGAGCGCCTTGGCCTTGGCTATGACGAGGTGAAGAAGCTCAATCCCGGAATTATCTTTTGCCAGGTCAAGGGATTCGGCGAAGGCAGCCCTTATGAAACTAATCTCGCTTTCGACATGATCGCCCAGGCTACGGGGGGAACGATAAGTGTGACTGGTGAGAAGGGGAGGCAGCCGGTGAAGCCTGGTTTGTCGCTCGGCGATACCGGGACGGGGATGACGATGGCGATCACCATCCTCGGCGCGTTGCGCAAACGAGATAAAACCGGCGAGGGGTGCCGTCTGCAGGTGGCGATGCAGGACGCGATGCTGCACTACATGCGGACGAACTTCTCGACGCAGGCGCGCACGGGCCGCGCGGTGGAGCGGGACGGTACGCGCTCGGGTGGCGGCTCCAATGCGCCTTCCGGGTTGTATCCCTGCGCTCCGGGCGGCCTGAACGACTATGTGTGGATCATGACCAGCCGCGCGAACCCCGAGCATTGGACACGGCTGTGCAAGGTGATGGGACGCGAGGAGCTGATCAACGATCCTCGCTTCGCGACACCGGCGTTGCGGGTCAAGAACGATGCCGAACTGGATCCAATCATCCGGGAGTGGACGAAGACGCGCACCAAGCACGAGGCGATGGCGCTGGTGGGAGGTGCTGGGATTCCGGCCGGCGCGGTGCTGGATACGATGGAGTTACAGAACGATCCGACCTTCGAACAACGCGGCATCATGCAGGTGATGGAGCACAAGTCCCATCCCGGCTTTAAAATGCCGTCGTGGCCGGTGCGCATCAACGGCAAGCCGCCGCGGGTGAGGGCGTCGCCGGCGCTTGGCGAGCATACCGTTGATGTGCTGTCCAGGTGGCTCGGGCTGAGCGCGGATGCGGTGGGCAAGCTGAAGGCAAGCAAGATCGTCTGATCAGGTGGCCCGGCTGGTCCGGGCCACGACGCCTCACTGTTGACGCGACCCGCGTTTTCGGACGCTGTATGCGCCGATGTCGAATGCGCGGCTGCGCGGTGTGACGAGAAGGAATGCGCCCATGAAAGTCTACGAAGCGATTGCCGATGCCTTGCTGGCGGAGGGTTGCGACAATCTGTTCGGCCTCATGGGCGACGGGAACATGTGGCTTTGGGCTGCTCTGGCGAAGAAACAGGCCAAGATCATTTCGGCCCGGCATGAGGCTGCCGCTGTCTCGATGGCCGACGGGTATTCCCGCACCACCGGCAAGGTCGGCGTCGCGATGGTGACGTGCGGGCCGGGCCTGACGCAGCTCGGCACGGTGCTGATCATCGCGGCACGCAACCGCTCGCAACTCGTGGTGGTGACCGGCGAGATCAATCCGGGGTCCAAGAACAAGACCCAGTCGATGGACCAGAAACGATTTACCGAGGCGTGCTCGGCGCGATTCCACACCGTTACCAGCATCGACAACATGGCTGAAGAGATCGCCGAGGCATTCTATACCGCGCGGGTGCATCGCGTGCCGGTGGTGCTGAATTTGAATATGAATCTACAGGATCAGGACTTCGACTGGGATTTTGATTACCGCCCGTCCACTGTGTTCCTGCCGCCGAGGGTGGAAACCCCCAGTCCGGACTTGCTGGCGCCGGTGATTGAGAAGCTGGCGGCGGCGCAACGACCGGTGATCATCGCGGGCAAAGGCGCGATCGCGGCGAAGGCCAAAGACGAGATCGTCAAACTCGCGGACCGGGTCGGCGCGCTGCTGGCCACGTCGTTGCAGGGCAAGGGGTATTTCGCGGGCGAGCCCTGGGACATCGGCATCGCCGGCGCGTTCGCCTCGGAGCCGTCCGAGCGGTTGCTGGCTGACGCTGACTTCGTTCTCGGCGTTGGCGCGGAGCTTGGTTACTACACGACCGAGGGTGGGCTGCTGTTCCCCAGCGCCGAGGTCGCCCGTATCGATATCAAACCGATGCCGGAGGAGATCGGCGTCATCCCCGGTCTTTACGTTCAGGGCGATGCGCGTAAAACCGTGGCGAGCCTGAATGAGGCGTTGGAAAGCCGCCAGGTGCGCAACGAAGGATTTCGCAACGCCGCGACGCGGGCCGTGCTGGAGGAGCCGGCACATCGGTTCGAACCACCAACGGATGGATTGGATCCGCGCGCCGCGGCTGGTTATCTGGCGC
>Ga0302324_100006757_pt1 | contig 24589 bp, 26 predicted proteins | sample Palsa_T0_1_FD_201949 | JGI IMG/M metagenome (GOLD analysis project Ga0302324, IMG submission 201949) | Peat permafrost microbial communities from Stordalen Mire near Abisko, Sweden - Palsa_T0_1 | ecosystem: Environmental > Terrestrial > Soil > Palsa > Peat permafrost | place: Sweden: Abisko... | reverse complement strand
GCGGCGCCGCCGAGGTCATCCTCGCGGTGGAGCGCCTCGCACGCGAGTCTGCGAGCGGCACGACGGTCGGCACGGTCGGCACCGTGGCGGTGGAGCCCGGCGCGGTCAACGTGATTCCGGGCGCGGTAACGCTCGACATCGACGTGCGCGACGTGGTACTCGACGCCCGCGAGGAGGTCGTCCGCGCGATCCACGCGGCGACGGATGAGATCAGCGCGCGCCGCGGGCTTTCCGCTGCGCTCCGTGACGTTGTGTTCGACCGGCCGGCGCCGTGCGACCCGCAGATCGTCGCGACCGTGCGGGCGGTCTGCGACGAGCTCGGCACTCCTTACCTGGACATGGCCTCCGGCGCCTACCACGACGCGATGGTGCTTGGGGCGCAGGTGCCGATCGGGATGATCTTCGTGCCGAGCCGGGATGGTCTCAGCCACCATCCGGACGAATACACCGAGCCCGCGCAGCTTGACCTCGGCGTCAAAGTGCTCGCGGGGACACTGGCGAAGCTGGCGGCGTGAGCACCGCCCGCTGGCCGAGCCGGAGGCGGCGCGCGCAGGTGCGACTGCCGGCTGAGGCGCTGCGCGAGTGCTGCGGCTCGCGGCGCTGGGTTGAACTGATGTTGGCCGCAGATCCGTCGGCCGGCGGAGCTGAGGCGCTGCTGGCTGCGTCGGATCGGGCGTTCGACGTTCTCCGCCGGACGGACTGGCTGGAGGCCTTTGCTGCGCACTCCGCGATCGGGGCGCCGCGAGCCGGCGACCGGGTCGGGGCCGCAGAGCAGGCAGGGGTGCAGGACGACCAGGGCATGCGGCTGGCGCTGGCGGCGGCCAACGTCGAGTACCAGCGACGGTTCGGCTTCGGCTTCCTGATCCGAGCGGCCGGCCGGTCGGGCGCTGAGATCCTGGCGGCTCTGCACGATCGCCTGGACAATCCCCCGGAGATGGAGTTCATGAACGCCTGTGATCAGCAGCGGGAGATCACAGCACTCCGACTGGCTAGTCTGCTCCCCCCGTGACCCGGATCACCACCCACATCCTCGACACGGTCAGTGGCGGCCCAGCCACGGGGGTTGCCGTGACGCTCTTCGCGGACGCCGGCGGAGGCTGGCGTGAGGTCGCATCTGCCGTCACGGACGATGACGGGCGGGTATCGACGTTCCCTGACATCGGCGCTGGTCGGGGACGGCTGCGGTTCGACAGTGGCACACCGTTCTTCCCGGAGGTGCTCGTGACCTTCGTGGTGCAGGACGGTCGCGCACACCTCCACATGCCACTGATTCTGAGCGCCTACGGGTACTCGGTTTACCGCGGATCGTGAGCCGCGGCGGGGCAGGCCACGGTGGCGGCCCCCTGGTGATCCGCGGCGCGCGGACCGCTGGTGGGGAGCAGGTGGAGATCAGCGTGGCGAACGGCCGCATAGCGCAGGTCGGGGCGAGCGTCACCACTCCCCCGGGCGCGCAGGAGGTCGCGGCCGAAGGGATGCTGGTGCTGCCCGGCGGCGTCGATCCGCACGTCCACTTCAACGCGCCGGGGGGGAGGTCTCACTGGGAGGGGTGGCAGACCGGGTCGGCGGCGGCTGCCGCCGGCGGGGTCACGACGGTCGTGGAGATGCCGCTCAACGCCAGCCCGCCCACGGTCGACATCGCCGGCTTCCAGGCAAAGGCCGCGGTCGCCGATTCGCGCGTCGACTTCGGTCTCTGGGGTGGCGTTGTCCCGGGCAACCGGGCAGAGCTGGACGGCCTGGCCCGCGCCGGCGTGGTCGGCTTCAAGGCGTTCATGTCAACCAGCGGCTCAGCCGACTTCCCCGCCAGTGACGAGCTGACCCTGTATGAGGCGATGGGCACGATCGCGGAGCTCGGTCTGCCGCTGCTGCTGCACGCGGAGAGTGATCGCATCACCGCGGAGCTCGCCGCTCGCGCGGCGGCCGGCGGCCGAACCTCCGTCCGCGACTACCTCCAGTCGCGCCCGCCGGCGGCTGAGAGCGAGGCGATCGCCAGCGCGATCGAGCTTGCCGCCGTCACCGGCTGCCCCCTGCACATAGTCCACGTCTCCACGGCTCGCGGGGTCCAGCTGGTCGCGGCGGCCCGTGCCCGCGGCCAGGATGTGAGCTGCGAGGTCACTGCCCACCACCTGCTCCTGACCGAGGACGACGCGGCCGAGCTGGGAGCGGCTGCCAAGTGCGCGCCGCCACTGCGCTCCGCCGCGGAACTGGCGGCGCTGTGGCAGCTGGTGTCGGAGGATGAGACGCTGTTCGTGGTCTCGGACCACTCTCCGGCGCCGCCGGAGCTAAAGCTCGGGGATGACTTCTTCGCGATCTGGGGCGGGATCGCCGGGATCCAGTCGACCGTCGAGCTGATGGTGAGTGAGAGCCTTACCGGCGGCCGCCTTGCAGTCGCCCAGCTCCCGCGTGTGCTGGCGGCGGCCGCCGCACACCGCTTCCGGCTTGCCCAGAAGGGCGCTTTGGCGCCCGGGATGGATGCCGATCTGACGCTGATCGAGACCGGCGCGGAGCGGGTGCTGAGTCGTGATGAGCTGCTCGACCGTCATCGCTTCAGCCCCTACGTCGGGCGCACGCTCAGCGCGAGGGTCCGCGCCACGTACCTGCGCGGCGATCTGATCTACCGCGACGGGCGCCTGGTCGGCCCTCCGCGCGGTCGGCTGCTGAGGCCGCTGAGCTGAGGCGCGCGTGTCGGCGGTCCGGCGCGCTGCGCGCCGACGCCGCGCTTACACTGGACTCGCAGTGGGCTCCATTGTTCCCGGTGACCGCGGCCGCCGCGGACTCACCTACACACTGCTGACGCCGGCCAACCGCTACGTGAGCCGGTTGCCGAGCCTGCCCGGTGCTCAGTATTACAAGCTCGTGACTCCGCGCATGGCCCCGGCGCGCTTTGGCCAGTACCTGATCGTCGCCGGTGACGTGCCGATCGAGTGGCGCATCGCGCCTGGTTTTGAGCACTTCATCTTCGGGTTGGGCGGTGACGGTGCGGTCGCAGTCGCTGGTGAGCGTCTGGGGTCCGAGGAGGGCGATGGCGGGCGCTTTGCGCTGAGGGACGCCGGCTACCTGTATGTCGGCCCGGCCAAGCAGCTCGTGCTCGCACTCGGCGCGGGCGCCTCGGTGATCATGATCAAACGCCGCTATGAGACGTGGCCCGGCATCCCGGCGCCCGGGGTCGTCTGGGGGCGCCTGGGCGCCCTGGCAGCGACCCCGACCGCGGTGCCGGGCCTGATGCGGCGCGAACTCCTCGACCCCGCCAACCCGGCCTTTGACTTCAACATCTCCCATATGGAGTTCGGGCCGGGTGTCGCGCTCGCCCAGATCGAGATTCACGACGAGGAGCACGGGCTCTACATGACCTCGGGCGGCGGCCTCTACCACCTCGATGGTGATGAGTTGCAGGTGAGCCGCGATGACTTCATCTACATGGCGCCGTACTGCCCGCAAGGCTTCAGGGCCGGTCCAGAAGGCGGCTCCTACCTGCTCTACAAGGACGTCTACCGCGACGGCTTCTGACCGCGGCGGTCCCGCAGGACCGCCGCCTGCCGTGAACGGCATGACCGACGCTCTAGATATGTACGGGACTTCACCGTACACTGTGGTTATAGCCAGCTCCGCGAAAACCCGCCGCATCGAAATCCGCGTCACCGACGAGGAGCACTCCCTCGAAGAAGCCGCTGCCACGACGCTGGGCGTCACGCTGAGCGAGTTTTACCGCCGCGCTGCACGAGCGAGCGCGGAGGAGGTCCTAGCAGAGCGCTCGCGGATCGTGCTCAACGACGACGAGGCCGCGCGGTTCGTCGATGCGCTCGACCACCCCGAGCGCGTCGAAGCCCGGTTCGCCTGGCTGGCTGATCGGCCCTCTGTACTGCCATCGTGAGCGAGCTGCGGCCGGTCGAGCCGCTCGATCCCAAACGCCATAAGACCGACGGCTTCGGTTGCGGCAAGCCGAACCTCGATCGCTGGCTTCTTGCGTACGCCGGGCAGTCGCAGCGGCGTGACGTGGCCCGGACGTTCGTTGTCACCGACGAAGGGTCGCGGGTCGTCGGCTACTACACGATCGTGGCGGCCGAGGTAGAGCACGCAGCGGCGTCAGCGTCTGTCCGCGCCGGCGTATCCCGGCACTTCCCGATTCCGGTCTGCTTGATCGCCCGACTCGCCGTCGACACCAGCTGGCAGGGTCGTGGGCTCGGACGGGATCTGCTCCGCGATGCGATCCGGCGCGCACTTGCCGCGTCGGAGCAAATCGGCATCCGCGCCGTGGTGGTCGACGCGATCGACAGGGAAGCCGCAGGGTTCTATGCACGGCTCGGCTTTGGGCCAGCAACCGAAGACGGTCTCACCCCGATGGTGCCGCTAGCCGCGGTCAGGTAGCAGCTCGGACGATGAGCTTCAACCGCGGTGATCTGCGAGTCACCAACGAGCCAGACTCTGCTCACCAGCCGCAAAAGCCCGTGTTGCTCGCTAGCCGATATCGGCCCGCACGCCGTCTCGGTACTCCGGGACGACTCGGATCTCAGCGACGATCGCCTGGTTGAATAGCGTCAAGTCCTCCGCAGGGATCCAGTACTTGACATGCTCGCGGCCGCCGACCTCGCGCGTCTCGTAACGGTTGAGCACAGAGGTGAGGACGTCGACCGACCGGGCGCCAGAGGGTGCGGGTCTGCGAACGATCGACCACCACCTGCACGACGCCGACGGCGAAACCTGACCGCCTGGATCTACGACGGACGCAGAAGGTCGAGCACCGATTCGAACGTGTCGTACAACCAAGCGGCTGAAGGGACTCGAACCCTCGACCTTCTGCATGGCAATTGTTGGTCCGACCGTTGATCTCCGATGAAATCAGAAGAAAGCCTATAGGTACAGGCCATTCTGAAGGCCGGAATCGGGTCCGAGTGGTAGCGCCGCTGGTAGCGCCGTGGTAGCGCCGGTTTAGACTGTGCGTTGTGAACCGGCCGAAGCCAACCGGGACGATCCTCTTCAGGGAGGGCAAGGGCGGGGCGTCCGAGGTCGTCTACGCGGTTGCGAAGTGGCGCGACTCGACCGGCCGTCAGAACTACCGGCGGGTCGGCCGGGCGTGGATGCAGCCCGACGGACCCGGCGGCTGGCAGCCGCGCCGTGGCCGGGCGCCGGAGGGCTACCTGGATCGCCGGGCGGCGGAGCGGGCGATGGACGCGCTGATCGACGAGACCGAGCGGGCACTCGTCGACGTACAGCCCAACCGGGAGGTGACCTTCGCTGACGCCGTCGTCGAGTGGCGGGAATGGGCCGAGCACACCAGGCGCCTCAAGCCAGCCACGCTGCGGAACTACGACGCGATGCTCGCGCACCCGGGTCCGCGGCCTCACATGGGCGGGCATCGGGTGGCGCGGATCATGCAGGCGTTCGGCGATCGCCGCGTCGCCGAGATCACGACGGCGGATATCGAGCGGTTCCTGCGCGGCCTGGACCGCGAGGGCCTTTCCGCGCGCAACGTCAACTCACACCGTCAGGCGCTCGCCAACGTGTTCGAGTACGCCACCCGCGCGGAGAGCTTCGCGCTGCCGGCCAATCCGGTCCGTACCGCCGACAAGCGCCGCGAGGATTACACCAAGCCGCCGGACACGTTCACTGCGGAGCAGATCCTCGCGCTCGCCCGGGCCGCGCGCGAGGGACGTCACATGAGTGGCGGCCGGCGCTGGGCGAGCAAGGAGAAGGACGTCCAGCAAGAACTCGCCAACAAGCAGGACGCAGCGCTCTACACGGTCGCGGGGTTCACTGGCCTGCGCCAGGGCGAGCTGCGCGCGCTCCGCTGGAAGCACGTCCGCTTCGCCGACCGCACGATCGTGATCGTCGCCGGCATGTCGGCGGGCGAGGAGAGCAGCACCAGGTCCGGAAAGTGGCGGGCCGTGCCGCTCGCGCGCGAGGCGTTCGTCGTCCTCGACGAGCTCAGCCGTCGCGACTGGTTCACGAGTCCCGAGGACTTCGTGTTCTGCGGCCCGGCCGGTGACCCGCTCGACGACTCCGCGCTTCGGCGTCGCTACAACGCCGCGCGCGACGCCGCCGGGCTGCCCCCGCTGCCCTTCCACCATCTGCGTCACACATTCGCGACGCTGGCGATCCGCGGCCTCGATCCGGCGACCGTGCAGTTGCTGCTCGGCCACTCGAAAATCACGACGACCGAGCGCTACCTGCACGCCCGGCCGCTCAACGAGCTCGCCGAGCGCATGGACGCGATCTTTGGAGTGAGCCCGGAGGTCGGGCTCGAACTGCCCGACGCCCCCGTCGCGCCGGAGTGAGCCCGGCGTCCTACTTGGGCCAGAGCGAGCGCACACCGTCGGCGTAGACGCCGTAGATGTATGGCCCGGGCAGGCTGGTGGCGATCTGGCTGATCCGGGGAAGCTGCGTCACGAACCGCTCGGCCATCGTCCTTCCTCCGAGGTTGGCGTTCGTGAGGCAGAACGCGCGCACGCCGGCCGTGGTCAGGGCCCCGAGCTCGGCCGGGCGATAGCGGATCTTATCGTCCTTCATGAGCACGACCCAGCTGTTGCTGCCGGCGTCGCTCAACCACTCGGTGTCGGGCAAGCCCTGGCCGACCCGCTCGCCGTAGACGTCGGCCATCACATGAACGATCGCGCCGGCCGCACGAAGCGCGTCAGGGACGACGTGCCTGCCGAGGCTCCGGTCGATGAAGTACTCAGGCGGCGAGGCGGAGGGCAACGCGGATGACGTCCTCGACCTCGTCGCTCGGGACGTCGAAGTCGGCCGCGATCTCCGCAAAGCCGTCGCCCGCGCGGAACCGGTCCACAAGGTCCTCTACGCGGGCACCGCCATGCACCACGAGTGGTTGCCCGAACGCCTCGGCGGGATCGACCGTGACGTCGGCATGCCTGTATGCGGGCAGCTGCATGCGTTGTGCCCAGCCGTCGTCGCCGTAGGTGATCCGCTTCAGGTAGCCGCGGATCACGTCGGCGAGGTGCTCCTGGCCGGTGCGCACCACCGTGAGGAGCGCCTCGTCGTCACTGCCGGACGCGTAGTCGAAGATCAACTCGGCACCGTCGGTGTATACCCGCCGGGAGGCGAGCGCGTGGTCCAAACCGATCTCGTCGTTCAGCTTCTTCACGGCAGGGCGAATGCGCTGCATCGGCACGCCGGCCTGGCGCAGCGCGCCCAGCACGAATGCCTCAGCGAACCCAACAAACGGGACCGTTGCCTGCCGTCCAGCCGACGGGAGGACCGTGACCAGCGGCGCCCCGTCCTTCGGGCGAGCCCACGCGTGCAACGTCGACAGAGGCGTCTGCAGGTAGGTCGCACACTCGTGCAGCGTGAACAGCGGGACCGTCATGCGACGGTCGCCGGGGGACAGCGGGTCGGTTGTTGCGAGAGTCGTCAGGGAGATCATCGTAGCTCCGAGCGGTGTCGCTTTCGCGCCTACTCCGGTGCTCTCGGCAGATGCCTGATGGCCTCTTCAAGCTCAGGACGGAGAAACCTCCAGGTCCGTCCGAGCTTGCGCCCGGGAAGGATCCCGCGCCGCGCGTATTCCTTGACCGTGTAGGGCTTGAGGTCGAGCAGGGCGGCGACGTCTGCGACGGTGAGCACGTCCTCGCGGGTGATGCTCATTTTCGGACCAGCCTGCTCGCCGCGGCGTGCTTCGTGGGTTTGCGGGACGACCTCTGCACGGCTTCTCCCGGCCTTTTGGTGACGTCAGGAGACAGGGTAGCTTAATCATGTTAATCTCACTACTGTTGATCGAGCAAATGGTGAACGACGACCTTGAAACGCCCGACGATCCCTGGCTGACGCTGGCGGAGATCGCCGAGGAGCTGCGGATGAGCCCGGCGACGATCCGATCCTGGATCTCCAAAGGGACTTTGCGGGCGATGCGGCCGGGGAAGCGCAAGCTGCTGGTCCGCCGCTCTGAGCTGGACCGGATGCTTCGGGGCGGGGACATGGACGGGCCCGACGTGGAGCCGGGTGCCGAGACGTGGCGGGCGATGGACACGATCAACCCGCCCGGTCGCTCCCCTCACTGGCCCGCCGAAGCCGTCGAGCACGTGACGCGCGCCGGCTGGCTCGGCGTCACCGAGACTGAGTGGAGGAACGCGTTGCGGGCGAGCGCGAAGGCGCCACCGGACGCAGGTTTCGTCTCCCGGATCCTGGCGATCGCCGAAGCCGCCGCGGGCAAGGCGGCCGCCCTCGGGAACCTGGAGCACGCGGAACCCGGGGAGTGGTGGCAGCGCCAGTCCGCGCTCCCAGCCGGCATCCTTTCCTACGAGCTGCGGCCGGGCGGCGCTCGTCCCGGCCCGGACGAACTCTGGTCGACATTTGATGCGACGGTTCAGGAGCTGGGTATGGCGATGGTCGAGCACTCAGTCCCGGCCGAGCAGCACGCCCTGGAGCAGCTGTCGCTGGTCTTGCACGAGATCGTCGACGCGCTCGTCGAGGGGTACGGCGATCCGAGCGCGGAGGCGTCGGGCGATGACGATGAGGGCGACGGTGAGCCGGCTGATGCTGCAGCGTGAAGTGTTTCGTGAACTGTTGAATCCAAGTCCGCACTTGGGCCGCCTCCGCCCCGGGTTTGCTGGGGATCGGACGCTTCGGTGCACATGACTACCCGCCCTCCACATATTGCGAGGGGAGGAGTGCGGGTAGTCATGTGCATTCAGCTGGTCGGTGTTGTTCAGGGACGGAGGCGGGCTGGGGGCGGGCACGGGGGGCTGTTGGGGGATGTCTGCTGGGGAGGGAAGGGGTAGGCGGTGGGTCGGGCGTTGCGGCCTGGTCCGGGGTCGATGGCTGGCCTGAGGTGGCTGGCTCGGTGTGGGCCGTCACCGTTGGATCCGTGGCGGTACGCGATGGGGTGGAGTGAGGTCGCTGCTCGGAGTCATGCTCGGCGGTTGGAGCGAGAAGGTTGGCTGGAGCGGTGTCCGATGACGTGGGGCGACGGTTCGTTGTTTCTGGCGACGCGGAAGGGCGTGGTTGTGCTGGGCCTCCCGTTGATTCCGGCCTCGACGCCGGCGCAGACCGTGTGGGCACACGACTCCGGGTGCGCGTGGGCAGCGGCGTGGCTGACTCTGCGAGATCGCGAGTTCCTGGGTCAGCGCGAGATGTTGAGCCGCCCGGACTGGTCCGGGCAGCTGCACTGGCGGGATCGCAACAGTGACAAGCGGTCAAGCCATAGACCGGATCTGATCGGGTGGGCGAACTCGCGGGCCACCCTGATCGAGGTCGAGCTGACCGGGAAGTCCCGCGGTCGGTTGGACGCCATCCTCAAGATGTACAACCCGTGGGTCTGCAGTCCCGAGATCCGCGCGCTCATGTACATCTGCAGTGATCACGTCGAGATGCGGCGGATCGAACGAGCGGCCAGACGTGTCGGCATGTCCCGCGGGGACCTGCGGCTGGAGTTGCTCGACACGATCAAGGAGCAGACGATCGCGGCCTACCAGCAGCAACGCGGGCGGCAGCCGGCGCCTGCCATCGCCGGCACGTAGCCTCCGGTTTCGTGTCCGGGCCGCCGCCGATCGACGTAGCCGCGATACGTGCCTACTGCGACGGGCGCGTTCCTGCGCAGTTCCTCGACCAGCTTCGGGTCGACGCAGTCGTCGACGGCAACGCCGTGACGATCGTCGAACGCCGGCCGCCGTGGCGGGAGGACTTCGGACCGGAATGGACTGCCGGCCCGGTCGCCCGCCTGCGCTACACGCACAAGACTGCCACCTGGTCGCTGTTCTGGCGCGACCGCAACCAGCAATGGCACCGCTACACGCGCCTCGGATCATCCGCGCGGGTCAATGTGCTGCTCGACGAGATCGAAGCCGATCCGACCGCCATCTTCTGGGGTTGAGCGACTCGCCGTGGCGTCTGGCCGAAAGTAGGATCAGCGGCTGTGAGGGAGCGCGAACAGGACACGCGGCGCCGCCGCATCGACCCGAAGCTGGCGGCGTCGGGATGGGCGATCGAGGAAGCGACCAGGGTCACGCCGGCCGACCTCTCGATCCCGACTGCGCTGACCGAGCTCCCGACCCACGACGGCCCGGCTGATTACGCCTTGTGTGCCGAGGACCGCGTGCTCGGGGTGGTCGAGGCGAAGAAGCTGACGATCGGGCCTGAAGGGGTGCTGACCCAGGCCGAGCGATACTCGCGCGGCATCCGGCAGCAGCCCCGCTACCAGGGCGAGTATGGGGTGCCATTCCTGTACTCGACCAACGGCGAGGTGATCCGCTTCCACGACGTGCGCCGCGAGCTGAACCGCTCCCGGGACGTGTCGGCCTTCCACACGCCCGACGCGCTCCGCGAACTGCTGCAGCGCGACTTGGACTCGGAGCAGGCGAAGCTGAGCGCGATCCCACCGCACCCGGTGCTCAGGCCCTACCAGATCGAGGCGAACCAGGGGATCGAGGACGCGATCGCCGCCGGCCAGCGCCGGATGCTCGTCACGATGGCCACCGGGACGGGCAAGACGTTGATGACGGTCAACGAGATCTACCGGCTGATGAAGTCCGGCGTCGCGCGGCGCGTGCTGTTCCTCGTCGACCGCCGGGCCCTGGCCGCGCAAACAGTCCGGGCGTTCGGCTCCTATGAGGCCGAGCCGGGCCTGAAGTTCGACAAGGTCTACCCCGTCTACTCCCAGCGCTTCCAGCAGGCCGACCTCGGCGACGAGGCGTTCGACCCCAACGTCATGCCCAACACCCTGCTCACCAAGCCCAAGCTCGGCGACGCGTTCGTGTACATCTCGACGATCCAACGGATGACGATGAACCTGTTCGGCGGTGCGGCGGCGCTGACGATCGACGGTGAGGCCGTCGAATCCGACGTCGAGAAGCTCGACATCCCGATCCATGCGTTCGACCTGATCGTCGCGGACGAGTGCCACCGCGGCTACTCGGCCAAGGAGCGGGCGATCTGGCGCGACACGCTGGACCACTTCGACGCGATCAAGATCGGACTGACCGCGACCCCCGCCGCCCACACGATGGCCTACTTCGAGAACCTGGCATTCCGCTACGACTACGACCAGGCGGTCCGCGAGGGCTACCTCGTCGACTACGACGTCGTGAAGGTCTCCTCAGACGTGCGGATCAACGGCATCTTTCTCAATGAGGGCGAGCAAGTCGACCAGGTCGACATCGAGAGCGGGGCCAAGCAGCTTGACCTGCTCGACGACGAGCGGGCGTTCGACGCCGCGGCAGTCGAGCGGGAGATCACCGCCCCTGACTCCAACCGGCGGATCCTCCGGGAGCTGAAGAGCTACACGGACGCCTTCCAGGCCGAGCATGGCCACTTCCCCAAGACGCTTATCTTCGCGGCCAACGACCTGCCGCACACATCACATGCGGATCAGCTGGTCGACCAGGCCCGCGACGTCTTCGGCCGCGGCGAGGCGTTCGTGGCCAAGATCACCGGCCGCGTCGACCGGCCGCTGCAGCGTATCCGCGAGTTCCGCAACCGGCCCAACCCAGGCATCGTTGTGACCGTCGACCTGCTCACCACCGGCGTCGACGTCCCGGACCTGGAGTTCATCGTGTTCCTGCGGCCGGTGAAGTCGCGCATCCTGTTCGAGCAGATGCTCGGCCGGGGAACCCGGCTTGGGGACAAGGCAGCAGGCAAGGATCACTTCACCGTGTTCGACTGCTTCGATGGGACGCTGATCGAGTACTTCGCCGGGGCCACCGGGATCACGGCCGAGCCGCCCGAGGGCGACGGCAAGGGCATCGGCGAGATCATCGAGGAGATCTGGCGCAACGAGGACCGCGCCTACAACATCAAGCGCCTGGTCCGCCGGTTGCGCCGAATCGATAAGACGATGACCGGCGAGGCGCGCGACCTGTTCGCCAGGTTCATCGCCTGCGGCGACGTCGGGGCGTTCGCCGATCATCTGCCGACACTCCTGGCAAAGTCGTTCTCCCCGACGATGCAGACACTCCGCGACGACGACTTCCAACGCCTCCTCGAGGACTACCCACGCCGCCACCGGACGTTCATCGTCGCGCCCAGCGTCACCGACACGGTCGGCTCGGAATGGCTGATCCGTGGCGCGGACGGCATGCAATACAAGCCGGACGACTACATCACGGTGTTCTTCGACTTCGTCCGGGACAACTCGGCCGCGATCGATGCACTCGCGATCCTGCTGTCCCGGCCCAAGGACTGGAACCCGGACGCGCTGCTGGCGCTGCGTGATGCGCTCAAGGGCGCGCCGCAGCACTTCACCGAGCAGAACCTCGAGCGGGCGTTCCGCGCCCGGTATCACAAGGCACTCGTCGACATCATCTCGATGGTGAAGCACGCTGCTGCCGACGCCGCACCGCTGCTTACCGCGACTGAGCGCGTCGATGCTGCAATTTCCAAGGTCGTCGCCGGGCGCGAGCTGACCGAGGCGCAGTCCGCTTGGTTCGATCGGATCCGTCTGCACCTGATCGAGAACCTCTCGATCGATCGTGACGATTTCTCGCTGATCCCGGCCCTGTCCGACCATGGCGGCTGGGGCAGCGCAGACCGCAACTTCGACGGTCAGCTCGCCGACCTGCTGGCCGATGTCAACCGGGAGCTGGCAGCGGTATGACTGTCGAAACGGACGTGGTAGGCCGCCTGTGGGGGTTTGCCCACAACTTGCGCCACGACGGCGTCGACTACGGCGACTACATCGAGCAGATCACCTACTTGCTGTTCCTGAAGATGGCCGACGAGCAGGGGATCACCGAGATTCCGGCCGAGTGCGACTGGCCGCACCTACGGCGGCTGAGCGGCCTGGCGCTGACCGAGGGGTACGAGGACGCGTTGCGGACGCTCGGCAAGCAGCGGGGCATCCTCGGCGACATCTTTGCGGCCAGTCAGAACCGGCTGTCGAACCCGGCCACCCTCGCGCAGCTGATCAAGTCGATCGACGAGACCCAGTGGACGAGCCTCAATGTCGACGTCAAGGCCGCCGCGTTCGAGGGCCTATTGGAGAAGGCGGCAGCCGAGGGCAAGAAGGGCGCCGGCCAGTACTTCACCCCGCGTCCATTGATCGAGTGCATGGTCCGGCTGATGCAACCCGATCCTCGGACCAGCAAGAACTTCACGATCGGTGACCCAGCCTGCGGTACTGGCGGCTTCCTTGTCGCTGCCTACGATTGGCTCAAGCAGCAGACCGGAGGCGCCTTCGATCGTGACACCGCCCGTCGCATCCGGACAAAGACCTACTTCGGCCAGGACCTCGTCGCACGGCCGCGAAGGCTCGCGCTGATGAACCTGTACCTCCACCAGGTCGAGCCGCACATCGCGCTCGGCGACTCGATCTACGAAACCCCAACGAGTCAGCGTTTCGACGTGATCCTCACCAACCCGCCGTTTGGAACCAAGGGCGCGAACCAGGCACCGGTCCGCGACGACTTCGTTGTGGAGACGAGCAACAAGCAGCTGAACTTCCTTCAGCACGTGCTCACGCTGCTGAAGCCTGGCGGTCGCTGCGCGATCGTCGTCCCGGACAATGTCCTGTTCGCCGACCAGGCCGGCGAGGTGTTCAAGGTGCTGATGGAGGACTGCGACGTCCACACGGTGCTCCGCTGTCCGCGAGGCACATTCGCCCCGTACACGGCGGGCACCAAGACGAACGTCCTGTTCTTCACCAAGGGTGAGCCAACTAGGACGTTGTGGGTGTACGACGCGCGAGCCAACGTTCCGACGATTACAAAGAAATCGAGGCCGCTGACGTCCGCATACTTCGCCGAGTTCGAGCGGTGCTACGGCGATGACCCGAACGGCCACGCCAAGCGGTCCGGTTCCGACTCACCCGAAGGCCGGTGGCGCAGCTTCACGCTCGACGAGATCCTCGAGCGTGGCTACAAGATCGATAGCTTCAAGTGGCTGCGCGACGAGGAGCTGGACGATCCCGATGAGATCCTCGATCCGGCGGAACTCGTGACCGACGCGATCGCCGAGCTCCAGACGGCCGTCAGCGAGCTTCACGAGCTCCAGAAGTTGCTCGATGTCGTAGACGCCGCGGCGTGACCAGCGACTCCAACGGTCATGTACCTCCGGGCTGGTCGCTCGTTCGACTCGGCGACTGCGTAGATGTTCTTGACAGAGCTCGGCGGCCGGTGAACGCTACTGAGCGCGCGAAACGCCACGGCAGCGTCCCGTATTACGGTGCGACTGGCCAAGTCGGCTGGATCGACGAGCCGCTTTTCGACGAGGAACTTCTCCTCCTCGGGGAGGACGGTGCTCCGTTCTTGGACAAGTCAAAACCCATCGCTTACGTCATCGACGGCCCCAGTTGGGTTAACAACCATGCCCATGTGCTCCGAGCTCGGCCGACAGTCGCGTCGAATCGGTACCTCAAGTACTTCCTGGACTCGTTCGACTTCTCCGACCGAGTTGGGGGCAGCACTCGTGACAAGCTCACCCAGCGCGACATGAATTCGATACCCGTCTTGCTTGCGCCGGCGGAGCAGCAACGGCAAATCGTGCGCATGCTGGACGAGATCGGCGCGCGCCGAGCGTCGGTCGCGGATCGGCTGCAGGGCGTTCGCAATTTCGTAGAGCGCCTCCGAGTGGCCGTGCTCGGCTCGGCGTTCGCTCAGCTTGAGCGCACGGTTCCGGTCATCTCGCTCCAATCCGTCCTCCGGGAGCCGTTGAAGAACGGGTACTCGGCTCGTCCGGTCGGTCGGGTCACGTCGACACGCGTGCTCACCCTCACCGCCACCACCTCCGGCTACTTCGACCCCGAGCACTTCAAGTACACGGACGACGAGATCCCGACCGATTCCCCGCTCTGGCTGGAGCCGGGTGACATCTTGATCCAGCGCGGCAACACGGCCGAGCTGGTTGGCATGCCGGCTGTGTATGACGGTGCACCGCGCGAATTCATTTATCCCGACCTCATGATCCGCGCCCGGGTCTCGGACGGCGTCGACCCCAGCTTCGTCTGGTACATGCTGCTCGCACCCCAAACCCGCGCCTTCCTGAGGGACCGGGCGATCGGTACGGCCGGCAACATGCCGAAGATCAACCAGAAGACCGTGAACGCTGTGCCTCTCCCGCTGCCTTCAAGGGAAGAGCAGGGCAATGTGGTCCGGAGCGTCAAGGCGGCGCTCGACACCGCCGATCGCGTGGGCAAAGCGATTTCGGTGGCCGAGACCGCGCTGGGCGGGTCGGTTCGCGGCGCTCTCGCGAAGGCGTTCCGGGGTGAACTTGTCCCGAGTGAGACTGAGCCTTCGGTCGCCGCTTCGTGGATCCGCTGATCGCGCAGCCGACCGCAGGCGAGCTCGGATCAGCTTCGTGCGCAGAACGTCGCCGCGCTCCCGGCGATCCGAGAGGAAGTCGACTAACTCTCCGCGACCGAATGAGGCTCGTGTGGGGTCTCGCCGTTGCTGGTGGGCACTCAGCGCGACAGCCACTGACGCCGCCACGCCCGTGGCCGCGCTCGTCATGAGGACGAGCTCCACCCAGGCGTGCGAGCGGGCGAAACATGATCTGTCAGCCAGGAGGCTTACAGTAGGCGGTTCGGAGCTGTAATTCGATGGCCCTCCCGACGGCGTACCTCACAACTATCAAGAATGCGGAAGCGTTGTTCTCCGCCTTGCAGGCAGCGAAGGCCCCGCCGAAGTTTACGCAACGGTTCATCGAAGACCTCGGTTTCACGAGCACCAACGACCGGCTCTACATCAACGTGCTGAAAGCGTTGGGCTTCTTGTCACCCGACGGCGTTCCGACGTCTCGCTACTACGAGTTCCTCGACCAGAGCCAATCGGGTCGCGTGCTCGCCGAGGGGCTGGAGGAAGCTTACGCCGACCTGTTCCAGCTCCGACGAGACGCCTACAAGATGGAGCGCTCGGAACTCAAGGGAAAAATCAAGACGCTCACGCAAGGGTCCGTCAGCGACGCTGTCGTCGACAAGATGGCCCTGACGTTCCAGGGCTTGTCGAAGCTTGCGGACTTCGACGCACCGCGGCCCGGCAGAACTGGGGGATCCGTGGAACCCATGGAGGACGAGGTCGCCGCGGTCTCCGGCGGCTCCGACGGCGAAGTGACGATTGGCATCGGCGGTGAGAGCAGTCCGGCCGGCCTGCGGCTCGGTGGATTCGTATATAACGTCGAACTGCATCTTCCGGAGTCTCGCGACCCGGCGGTGTACGAGGCGCTCTTCCGCGCGCTCAAGACTCATCTCCTCGGATGACGCCAGTCGAAGGCATCTACGACTTCGTCTACCGTGGCCAGCTGACCGAGGAAGCACTCGACCGCGCGGGTCGCCCGCACGCCAAACTCGGTCTACTGGAAGAGGACATCGTTCTTAAAGTCTCGCTGCACCTCCTGGACGACGATTTCGTCGCCCAGGCGCGTCGAATGGCCACCGTCTACACCGCAATCGCAGCATTCGAAAACACGGTCCGCGACCTCGTACGGCGAGTTCTGATGGACGAGGCAGGAGCGAGCTGGTGGGAGGAGAAGGTTTCCACGAATGTCAGGACGAAGGCGAAGAAGCGCCAGGAGGAGGAAGCGAAGCACCGCTTCCACACGCAGCGCGGCGATGACCCCATCAGCTTCGTTGATTTCGGCGACCTCCTGAACATCATGCGTGCGAACGAAGACGCATTCGCGCCGTTCTGGTCTGGACCGGAATGGGCGCGCGGCATCTTCGATGCCGTCGAGCGCTCCCGCAACGTCATCATGCATAGTGGAGTCCTCGACGCCGAGGACATCGAGCGAGTCGGCATGAACATTCGCGATTGGATACGTCAGGTCGGCGCCTGATTATCCGGCCGTGAGGCCGTGCTCCCGCTCGGGCCCCGCCTCGGCTGGGGCGTGGACGGGGTTGCATCGCCCCCCTTCCACAATCTTGTAATTCGGGCCTCAGGAAGACGGCGCCTTATCCCAAAACGGCAGTCCAGCGCTCAGCGCGTAAGCGTACGCGGCACGGAGCGCGACCACCTCGAGCTCTTCCACGCTCGCAGGCAGCGTGACGTCAACGGTGGTCGGAACCCAGGGGGCCGGAGCCTCCTGGTCGCGCTGATCCTCGATGAATATGGCGTCCCTGAGTCCGACCAGATCGACCTGGCATCGTGCCCGGCCGACGAACTCCCCTGCCATCAGCACGCTGGCAGCTGCCGCGGTGGTCGGTTGAATCACCTTCTCAGCCAGCTCAACGACCGTCAGCCGTGTGAGGAGCACGTCAGACTCCGGCGGCTCCAGCGCGGTGGCAGCGCCGGCGATCCCGCATCCATCGATCATCACATGCGCCGACGCGCGGAACGGGTGGAAGCCGTCGGAGTGCGGCGGGTGAGAGAACGGCACCTCGATGGCAGCACCTGCCGGATCCGGGATCACCCATCCTGAGGCGAGGCCGTGGACATCAGCCAAGTCCTCGGCAGCCTTCATGACGGACGCCGCGCCGTCGTGCGTTGTCGCCCAACCACGAAAGCGAGGCGAGAGTGAGTACGGGGCGATTCGAACGATCACTCGCCCCTTCCCACCCGCGTCGGGGCGCACTTCGCCGGTCGCCGTGGTCGCGAACCGAAGTCCGAGTCCGCGATCCACGAGCGGCACGGTGACGGGGGTATTGAGGAGCTGAGTCACCCGGTCAGCGGCTCGGCGCCCCCGGTTCGCGAGCTCGATGAGCTCCGCGCGGCTGCTGATGGCGGTAGCGCGGAAGGCCCGCTCGGCGAGTTGACCGGCTCCGGACTGCTTGGGTGTCGTCGAATCACGCACCCCGGCGACCTCGCGGACATAGATTGCGCCGTCCTGCAGCGTGACGTGCGGCGTGTCTGACGACTCGTACACCCGCACGACTCCGACTGGGCCGCCGTCGCACTGGATGATCCTCGCCTCAAAGGTCGGCAGCGGATCGATCCGGCCCCGGAGCCGATCGCGGATCGCATCGACAAGCGACGGCGCGCCATCCAGACGGTTGCGCACAGCATCCGTCGTTTCGAGTGGTACGACAGCCGAGTTGTGAACCCAGATCAGGAGCCAGCCGCCTGCCGTGTTCGCAAACGACGCCACGGCCTTTAGGATCTGGAACGCCTCGTCCTTGCCGATCCCGCGCTTGTGCTCGACGAACAACGTCTCATCGAGACCGAGCATGCGGTCGATGTCGGGCGCCGCGACGTCCATCAACGCGCCCGTGGCGAATGATCCGAGGCTCATCGTCGCGACAGTAGCCGCGCGACTCGACAGATCTTCAGTGCTCAGCGCTTGGGTGAAACGCCGCTGTCCCCGCGCTTCTCCATGTTGAAGATCGTCTGGGGGAGCTTCGGCAGGGTTCCGGGCGCCGGGATCTTCGGCTTCGGCTGAGGGGCCGGCTGGCTCTTGGGATCGGGCGTAGCCATGATCTAGGAGGCTAGCGCGGCGGCCAGCGCCAGTCCAAGCGTCTCGATGACCAGCGCCGCGAGCGATCCTGCGAACCAGCGGGTGAGCGTGTCGACGACGCTGGCGTTCTCGGCCCGGCGTTCGTCGAACGCATCGGCCAATGTAAGGTCGATGCCGGGCTGGTCGAGGATGTCGTTCTTAAACAGCTCGCGGTACGTCTCGCCCGCTTTGACGCTGAAGCCGAGTCTGCGCGGCCGGAGCAAGTTGACGGTGCACGCGAGTACGCCGATCGCGCCAGCGATGCCGAGGTAGGCCGCAAAGACCTCGACCACGCCGTGCGGATGGTTGTCGCGGAACACCGCGTGCGCGAGCAACGACGGAACGACAGCGCCGGCCGCGAGGATCGCTGAGGCGCGGCCGCGGACCTCCGAAACGTGGCGCTCCTGCTCAGCCAGGGCCTCGACGCCGAGCGTGTAGATCCGTTCCTCAAAGTCCGCCACATCCCCCAGGATGGCGCCGCGCGCGGACAAGTCATCCTCACGGCGCGTTCTGGTAGCGCCGAGTGGTAGCGCCGACCGTATCGCCACCTGCACGCGCCGTTCGGACAAAGAAAAACCCTCCGATTTGGATGGCTTTTGCGCGAAGCGGCTGAAGGGACTCGAACCCTCGACCTTCTGCATGGCAAGCAGATAACAAGCCTCCAAAACGCCGTGCTTGCTGGAGTTTGAGGCGGCTCTAGTGCAGTAAATACGGCGATTCTGACCAGTTTGTTGTACGATCTGTTGTACGATTTCGGCTGTTGTACGAGATGTTGTACGACGAGAGATCGTCCGATCTGAGCGGTAGGCTTGCGGGTGATGGCAGGGCCCGCGATGAAGCAGAGCAGCCTCTTCGTCAGACCGAAGTCTGGCGCCGGCGGTCGCGTCTTCTGGGATGCGCAGTGGCGCTATCGCGTCGGATCGGGCGAGTGGCGCCAGAAGACGCGCCGGCTCGGACCGGCCTGGCAGGAACCGGACGATCACGGCGGCTGGCGCAAGCGGCGCGGGCGCTGCCCCGACGGGTGGCTCGATGAGCGGGCCGCGAACGTGGCGGCGGTGGCCGCGATGGAGACCCACGCTCAGGAGGTCGGGGATGAGCAGCGCGTCAAGCGTGACTCGGCGCTGCGGAAGATCACGGTCCGCGATCTTGGTCAGGAATGGCTCGAGTGGCTGGAGGAGGTTCGCGGCGCGAAGCCCTCGACGATTCGCGACTACGCCTGCCTTCTGCGTGACCCGGGCATCGCCTACAAGCGGGGCGACCGAACGACGGCGGGCCGGATCATGGCGGCGTTCGGCGATCGTCCGTACGACTCGGTGACGACCGCCGAGGTCACCCGGTTTCTGCGCGGTCTCGATCGGGAGAAGCTGACGCCGCGCAACGTGAACAAGCACCGACAGGTGCTGGCGGCCATCTTCAGCTATGCCTGCCGGCCCGACACCTACGGTCTAGCGACCAATCCGGTCTCGGGAACCGACAAGCGCCCCGAGGCGCCGCCCTCCCAGCTCGACTACTACGAGGTCGAGGAGGTCGAGGCGCTCGCGCGCGTCTGCGAACGTGGCGAGCACCGGCCGACCCGGGCGGTGACCGAGGACGAGATCGAGGCTCGGAAGGCAGAAGATCACCAGGACGCCGACGCCTTCAGGATCTTGTTCTACACGGGCATCCGCGTGGGCGAGCTCGTGACGCTTCGGTGGGCAGATGTCGACCTCGACGCCCGGACGCTACTGGTGCGCCGCAACCTCTCAGCCGGCGTGGAGACCGAGCCGAAGGGTCGCCGCCACCGCTACGTGCCGATGCCCGACCCGGCGCTCGCTGCCCTCGCGCGGCTCGGCGCACGAGACGAGTTCAACGCCGACGAGGACTACGTCATCTGTAACCGCTGGGGCCGCCGGCTGGATGTCTCGGCGCTGCGTCGTCGCTATCAGACGGGCTGTGAGGTCGCGGGGCTCCGTCGCGTCAAGCTCCACGGCCTCCGGCATGCCGCCGGCAGCATTCTGGCCCGAGTCGCGGATCCGGTGTTCGTCCGCGACTACCTCGGCCATTCGAAGCTGAGCACGACCGACCGCTACGTCAGCGCCAAGCACCGGCCGGAGGACTTCGAACGCCTCAACCGCGCCTTCAACCCGGCCCCCGTCCCTACCGCGGACCCGACGGAACAACCTGCTCCTGACGTTTCAGAAGTTTCATAAGTTTCAGAATTTGTCCGATGATAGGTAGGCTAGAGCTATGGGCATCCTTTCCCCGAGCGACCGCGCCGTTCTCTGGCGCACTGTGACGACCAGCGGCCCCGACGACCGTGGGACGCTGCTGCGAGTTCTCGCGCGTGAGGTGCTCGACAGCGTCGGCAGCCGCCTGGACATGTATGCCGGTCACGAGGACGACGTGGTGGCGACGATCACGCTGCTGGACCAGGCCGGGCTGCTCGGCCGCGACGATCTGCGCGAGGCGTTCGAGGAGGCGGGCGAGGACCACGAGCACGCCGAGACGATGGCGGCACTGCTCGCCGCCCACCTCGGCCAGACCGCCGACATCGATCGTCTCAGCGTTGACACACGTCTCGAGGCGTTGCGGCTGGCGGCGGCGTGGCAGCAGCACTTCACCGAGCCCACATCAGCGAAACCCGAGTGGCTGACGGCGGCACAGGTCGCCGCGCGCTACAGGGTGACTCCGCAGGCGGTCTATAAGTGGATTCGAGCCGGACGGGTGCAGGCCGAACAGACTCCCGGCGGATCGTGGCGACTCCCGACCAGCCAGTTCGAGCGCGGCAGCCGCGTCGATCCCGGACGGATCACCGCGCTCAAGTCGAAGCTCCTCTCGATCGGCGGCGACACGGAGGTATCCGATGAGGACCTCGCTGAGGAGATCGTCGACCGCCGGCAATCCTGAGTGAGAGTCTGCTTCGACGCGACGGTTCTGTGCGGTGCGCTCAGGAAACCGACGGGACGCAACTTCCGGCTGCTCGAGCTTGCCGCCGAGGGCGTGCTGATCGATGGCTTCACGACCGAGGTTGCGGGCATGGAGTTCGTGTGCAATGCGCTGGCCGGGCTCGGCGGCGTCCGCTACGACATCGAGGTCATCGAGGAGTTCCTCGACGCTTTCGATCCGCTGTTCCATCCGGACAACGTCGCGCTCTCCCCGATCGGGCGCTCGTTGACGCGTGAGACCTGGTTGCACAACCGGCCGATCGGCGAGGTGGTCTACCACCTGACCGGGCGCACCCGAGAGGATCTGCTCGCCGACCTGCCTTCGCAGCTGCGGGTCGTCGCGGGCGAGTTCGACGCCTACGACGTCCACCTGGTCGCCGCCGCCGTCGCATCCGCCGCCGACGTGATCTGCAGCTCCAATCGAAGGCATCTGCCCGAGGGCAAGCTGGCAGGCGAGCTCCAGATCATCGGTCCCGGCCGTCTGGGAGCCGAGCTCGGTATCGCCTGACCGGCCCTGGCTGATGGTGAGCTTGAACGAGGTCGACATCCGCCGGCCGCTCTTTCTGCAGCCATTGTTGCTGCACGGTTCAGGCATACACTCCACGCACTGGGTGCTGAAAGCCCAAGTCGTCCCAAGTCGTCCCAGCTGAGACGGACGGCTGCTGAGCTCGCTTACGAGTCCAGCACCGCTTCGACGTAGTCGTCAACCACGGCGGCTCTGACATTGCAATCGAGTTGCTGCTCACCGCAGCGGTTGCTGAGGCTCAGCAGCTCCAGTTCGAGCTGATCGCCGCGCTGACACCGGCGATCGTGGCGGCGGCAAAGCTGCTGCGACAACTGACCGTCGAAGTGCCCAGCGGGCAGCCGATGTTGATCCACGTACCGTCGGTTTCGGCTGAGAAGGCGAAGATGACGCCGCAACCCATGCGGATCGATCTCATCACGCCGGCTATCCGGGCGACCCAACTAGTGCCGTATCTGATCGCCTCGGCGTCTGCTGGCGACGATCCAGCGCAGACGGCGGCTGTGCCCGACGGCCCAAGCGCACCGGACGCCGACGAGGGCGACGAGCCTGTCGCGCCGACTCAGGAGACACGCGCGGATGCAGCCCTAGACGACATCCCTACGGGCAGTGCAGGGCCGCGCGTCAGCACCGGGGCCGGGCCGAGCCCATCGCCGGTGGATTACTCCGAGCTGCGACGGCTGTGCGGGGTGCTGTGCCAGGCACTCGCGGAAGAGTGGTCTCGAGCACTCGATCCGGGGCGTCTCTCGCCTGCGCTCGCCGAGCACCTCGGTCCCCGGTGTCTCGGGGCGCGAAGCCAGCAGACCGCGAGAGACGCCGTTTGTTGTACAGAGTTGTTGTACAGCGACGCGACTCCGTCGCTCGCGACACTTCGGCCAACAAAAAACCCCTGATTTACCGGGGCTTTTGTGAGAGCGGCTGAAGGGACTCGAACCCTCGACCTTCTGCATGGCAAGCAGACGCTCTAGCCAACTGAGCTACAGCCGCGCTGGGGTGGCGAGTATAGAGATCGGACTCCGGTGCGGAGATCAGGCGGGCTCGGCTGCCGACCCCAGGGGCCGAGGGCGGCGCCGGCGCGATCGGATCGCCAGAACTGCGCAGCTCGGCCGCTCGGGGGGCGTGTTGCGCAGATGGGGCGCTGTGATCGCCCCGACTGCGCAGCTCGGCCGCTTGGGGCGCGTGTTGCGCAGATGGGGCGATAGCCGGTTTGCGCGATCCGGCGCTCGCCGGCCCCCCGGCGGCAAGCACGCCGGCCCATCCGGGATGCGCCCCGCCCCTTACCCGGCGGGCCCGAGCAGCATCTGGAGGGGGATCGCGTCGGCCAGGGCGCGGTAGCCGGCGTCGTCGAGGTGCAGGTGGTCGCCTGCGTCGTAGGCGGGGTTGAGACGCAGCGTGTTGGTCGGATCGGCGACCGCGGCGGCGAAGTCGATCGTGCCGTCGAACGCGCCGCTCGTGAGGATCCAGCGGTTGACCTTTTCGCGCTTGGCCTCGGCGGCTGGGGTCCAGTAGCGGGCGCCTTCGAAGGGGAGGATCGTGGCGCCGAAGATCCGCAGGCCGGCGGCGTGGGCGTCCGCGATCAGCTGTTCGTCGCCGGAGATGATCTGGGCGGCGGAGACATCGGTGTGGGGGAGGGTCTCGGGGCTCAGCTCCTGGCTGAAGCCGAGGTCATTGACGCCCTCGAGCAGGATCACGTCGCGTGCACCGACCATGTCGGCGACGTCGGCACTGAAGCGCTCGACGGCGCTCGGGCCGCAGCAGGGCGAGCCGTTGAGGATCCGGTTGCCGCCGATGCCCGCATCCACCACGCTGAGCGTCGGCCCGGAGAGCGCGGTCAGGCGCCGCGCGAGGTCGTCGGGCCAGTTGGCATCGGCGTTGGCGGACGAGCCGACCCCGGCCGTGATCGAGTCGCCCAGCGCGACGACGGCGCCGACGTACCGCGGCGGGCTGTAGGTGTCGAGTGCATCGAGGAAGTACCAGTCGCTGAGCTGGCGCGTGAACGGTCCCGAGCTCTCGTCGAGGGCGCGATCGCCCGGCGCGAGGTAGTTGGTCTCATGCGCCCCGACGTGCTGGGTCGCGGGCCCGGTCGGATCGGGCAGGTAGACGCTGATCGCAAGTCGCGACAGCGCCGGCACCGCCAGCCGCACCGGATCGCTCAGCAGCGTCGACCCCGCCGGAACCTCGGCCGAGGACCGCCCCGAGAAAGTCAGCTGCTCAAGCGTCCCGGGCACGAGGGAGCCGCCGTCCGCGGCGAGCGCGACCGTCGCGCGGCCGATCTCGAGCGGCTCCTCGTCATCGACCGCGGTCAACCTGACCCTGATGATCGAGCCCGCCGCGCTCGAGAACAGGATCTCGCGGAGCGTCACGTTCTGGAAGCCCCGGAGCCCTGCCGGGCTGAGTACGGTCGGCGCCTGCGGGCTGGCGGCCCAGCTCGCGATCCAGCTGCCATCGGCGCTTGACGCTGCCTTCAGCAGCGGCCTGCCATGCGCCGCCACCGCTCGCTCGCCGCCCCACGCGGTGAGGATGAGCAGCAGGCACGCGCTCAGGGCGAGCACCCAGCGCATCCGTGGTTGGGCAGAGAGCGGCAACGTCGGCGCCGATGGTAGCCGCCGCCTGCCCCCGCGCGGCGCACACCGTCAGTGGTCGAGCAGCGAACGCGCCGCCGGCAGGATCTGCCCCTCGAGCAGTCCCGCGCAGAACAGGCTGATGTGGATCCCGTCGAAGCGGCACACCTGCCCGTCGACGTCCGTTGTGTAGTGGCCCTGGGGCGAGAGCGTCTTGTCGACGTCGAGCACGGCCGCACGACCCGGATCGAGCTTCGCCGCCTTCGCGAGCATGCCGTTGATCAGCG
>Ga0302324_100006756_pt1 | contig 24591 bp, 18 predicted proteins | sample Palsa_T0_1_FD_201949 | JGI IMG/M metagenome (GOLD analysis project Ga0302324, IMG submission 201949) | Peat permafrost microbial communities from Stordalen Mire near Abisko, Sweden - Palsa_T0_1 | ecosystem: Environmental > Terrestrial > Soil > Palsa > Peat permafrost | place: Sweden: Abisko... | reverse complement strand
CCGGCCGGAGGCGCACCGCCTCGAGACCTTCCAAAACTTTGATGCTACTGGAATCGTAAACTTCCACGGGGCTGGTTTCGTCTAGCGTTGTTGCCATTTAGTTCCCTGTCAGATTGGCGTCAGATTCTCATGGGCATTACCACGTAGCGGTAATGGTCCTGGGTTCCGTCGCTCACCGGGCACAATTCACCGGCGCTCTTCTGATCCTTCAATTCAAAAGCCACTTGCTCCTGATTGGTGGCGCCCAGAAAATCGAGCAGGTATTGGGCATTGAACCCAATCTCCATATCCGGGCCCGCGTATTCGCTAGGCACGCTCTCTTCGCTTTCCCCGGTCTCGACGGCCGATGAAAAAATCTTGACCTCGCCCGCCGTGAACTGCACGCGGATGGCGCGCGAACGCTCGTCGGCAAACTGGGAGACGCGTAGAATCGCCGAGCGGAGTTCATCGCGATTCAGCTTGGCCGTATGCACGTTCTCTTTGGGTAGAACTTTGTCGTAGTCCGGGAAATTGCCCGTAAGCTTGCGCGTGATCAGCAGCCGTTCGCCAAACTGAAAGAACAGGTGGTTCTCGTCGCCGGCGAAAACCAGCTTGCTGTCGGCGCTGCTTTCGTCCGCCAGCTTCACAATCTCGGCCATGGCCTTCTTGGGGACCAGCGCGCGAAAGCTCTTGCCCGTGCCGGCCGCGGGCGATACGATTTCCACGTAAGCCAGCCGATGACCATCCGTGGCTACCATGGTGGTCGAATCCGTCTTCAGCAGAAGCAAAGCGCCGTTCAAAGTGAAGCGCGATTCCTCCAGCGAGATCGCAAACGCGGTACGCGAGATCATGGATGCCAACATTTTCACCGGAATCTCGGCGATGGTCTCCGGCATTTGCGGCAGTTCGGGGAAACTCTCGCGAGACATTCCGGCAATGCGCGTCCGCGAACGGCCACACGTCAGGCTGGCCCAATGGTTCTCCAGGAACTTGATATTCAGATCCGCGTCCGGCAGCAGCCGTACGTAGTCCAACAGCTTGCGCGCCGGAACCGTACCGGACCCCTCTCTCTTGACCTTGGCCGGACAAGAGCAGCGAATGCCCAACTCCAGGTCGGTAGCGGTAAGCGTAATCCGGTCGTTGCCAGCCTCCAAAAGCACATTGGAAAGGATCGGAATGGTGGTTTTCTTCTCGACCACACCCTGAGAGAGACTCAATTCTCGGACGAGGTCTGCTTTGCTGACGGTGAATTCCATGTGGTCTTAACTCCTATTCTCTGGTCTATCCGGATACTGTAAGAGAACCGAATTCATAGGTCCTGTGAAAATTGTTGAAGGCTTCCTAAATTATACTAAATTATAGTAGTTTTGGCTAATGCCGGACTGTGGATTTCAGGGGTGGAAAGGTGCAGGAACAGGCCTTGACCGGATTCTTGCACAGAGTCCACAGCCGATCCTCAACAGGCGCCTGTGGAAAATTCATATAACTTCATTGTAGTGAATCGATTAGGGCGTGGATGATCCTATTCAATTCCGGATCCGTGTGACGCAGCTTATCGATTTTCTTGACCGAATGGAGCACGGTGGTGTGATGCTTGCCCCCAAACGCCCTGCCAATTTCCGGTAGCGAGGCTGGCGTCAGCTCTTTTACCAGATACATGGCCACTTGCCGGGGTACCACGATCTTCTTGGTGTTGCTCTTTTCTTTGAGTTGGCTTTGCCGGATGCCATAGCGCTCCGCTACACCCTTCTGAATGGAATCGATGGTGACTTTGCGATCCTGGGCGTAGACCAGATGCCGCAACGCTTGCTGCGCCATCGACAGATTGATTGCCGACCCGGTCAGGGAAGAATACGCAATCAGCTTGACCAGCGCGCCTTCCAGCTCGCGCACGTTGGATTTGGTCTTGGTGGCCATGAACGTTCGTACGTCTTCGGGGAGTGCGACGCCTTCCACCTCCGCCTTCTTATCCAGGATGGCCATCTTGGTTTCCAGATCGGGCGGCTGGATATCGGCCATCAGGCCCCATTCGAACCGCGAGCGAAGCCGGTCGATGAGGCCGGGGATCTCCTTAGGCGGCGCGTCGCTGGAGATCACGATCTGCTTTTGATGATCGTGCAATTCGTTGAAGGTGTGAAAGAATTCTTCCTGCGTGCGATCCTTGTTGCCGATCAACTGGATATCGTCCACCAGCAGCACATCCGCGGAACGGTAGCGGTCGTGGAACTGCGGCATTCGATCCAGCCGGATGCACGTGATCATATCGTTCATGAACCGCTCACTGGAAGTGTAGATGATGCGCATCGACGCATGATTGCTGATAAGCGCGCGGCCAATGGCATGCATCAGGTGGGTCTTGCCCATCCCCACGCCACCATAAATGAACAAGGGATTATAGCTGCGCGAGGGGTTGGTGGCGACGGAACGGGCTGCGGCGTGCGCGAACTGGTTGCAGGCGCCCACAACAAAACTCTCGAACGTGAACTTGGGATTGAGCGAGCTAACCGGTGGCGCTTCGAAGTCGGTGGGTTCCCGCGCGGAGGGCAGCGCATACTCGACGCGTTCAACGGCCAATCCGAGCCGGCGCGACGCCAGGAGCACTTCGGAGGCGTATTCCGCCTCCATCCACCGCTTGGTTCCTTCGTCGGGAACGCCGACCACCAGGGTGACGCCATCTATCCCCTTGTATTCTATACGGCTGATCCAATTCTGGTAGCTCTCAGGACTCAGTTTGGCTTCCAGTTCTTTTTTGATGCGATCCCAAGGATTCATATTAAAGCACTTACCTAACGAGGAGTGCCGATAGGGGTGGGCCACCGACCGATCCCGAGTCTAGCATATCCCGATCATCTTCCACCAAGAAAATAGCGCCTTTGTTTCGTTATGGTTACAAACGGTTTGACAGGACCGCCGGAGGTTCACGATAATGGTTTCTGTCGGGCGGGAGTAACTCAGTTGGTAGAGTGCGACCTTGCCAAGGTCGATGTCGCCGGTTCGAATCCGGTCTCCCGCTCCAGGTTCCTATGAAGAAGATCTACCCCCTGTTGGTTCTGTTCACCTCTTTGGCGTTCGCCCAGTACAAGATGGAGCCGGCAGGCGCCCCGCCCGCCGATCTGGTGCCAGCCTTCGCGTCGGCATTGCAGCAAAAGGGATCTAAGATTCTGGGCCCAGGCGGTTCAGTCTACTGCGAAGTATGGTTTCGCGCGCAGGCGCCGAGCGGGCCGAAGTCCACCGACGATGCTGTAACCCTTTCCCTTGCGCAGGGCGCGCTGCTGGGTGTGATCCGCTTCGCTGGGCCGGCGCAGGACCGGCGCGGGCAATCTTTGAAGGCGGGAACGTACACCTTGCGTTACAGCCAATATCCGGTAAATGGCGACCATCAGGGGGTGGCGCCGCAACGGGATTTCGCGTTGCTCGTGCGTGCCAGCGACGATAGCGATCCGAAGGCGGCTCCAGGCTTCGATGCATTGGTGGCGTTGAGCGCGAAGGCGTCCGGCACGCCGCATCCCGCCGTTTTAAGCATCTGGAGTTCTGCCAGTGATAAATTTCCCAATTTCAGCAAGCAGGGGGATCATGACTGGGTTCTCGATACCAAAATTGGGGATGTGCCGATCTCGATCATTCTGGCCGGGAAAGTGGAAGGGTAACACCCCGACCCGACTAGCCCAAACGGGCGCCGTGTGATACTTGCAACATATGCCCTGAGGTGGCGCGTATTCTGAGCGTACATCAAGTGTACCGTTAGACGGAGCCGGGAAGCTCTGAAAGCACGGCGACCCCTCGAGGCGTGGGCGAGGAAAAGCTCTATCGCGTCTGGCGCGAGCTGATGGGCTGCGATCTACGGCTTGACGCATCCGGTGCCCCGCGCTTGAGGATCGCCGGCCAGTTGAGCAATCGACCCGATGATGCTGGCCTGTGCGTGTGCCATACTGCTGATCGTAGGGCTTGCGCTTCCTAGGCTTCAATTAGGGACACTGTCGGCTTCGAGCCCAGCGACCTGCTGTGCTCGGCGTGATGTCCTGCCAGTGGCTCGGATCTCGCCGGTCGGCCAACGGCTGATTTCGCCGACCAAGGTTTGGGTCGAGACTGAGGTGATCACGGTTTCTGCTGCTCGGCGGTGAGCCGGTCGAAGATGGCGCGTTCCCTGTCGCCGTCCTCCTGGCGGTTCAGGCGGAAATACAGCGCGGCCAGTTCGACGTGCGGCTGCGCCCAGTTGGGATCGTCGTGCACCACTCTTTCGAAATCCTTCACTGCCGCCTCCACGTGGCCCGCGGTGCGTTCCAGGCGCGCCCACTCGTAGCGCGCCAGGGTGGAATCGGGCTTGAGTTGCAGCGCCTGCTGGAGATGTTGGCGCGCGCCGTCGAGATCCCGCTCGGTGTGCAGCACCGCGCCCAGGCCCTCCTGCGCATCGAAGTCGTTGGGGTCGGCTGCGACGGCCTTCCGCAGCGCAGCGACGGCGCCCTGCGTATCGCCCAGGTAGCTGAGCACGGTGCCGCGCAAGGCGTCCGCGCCAGGCAGTTGCGGGTTCAGGCGCAGGGCCGCGTCCGCATAGTCGCGGGCGCGCTCGAACTCGTTCATTTTGAGAGCGGTCTGGCCGGCCAGCAGGTATGCCTCGGGACGGTTGCCTTGGCGGGCCACGCGGTCGACGCGCTCCAGGCCGTCGCGCTTATGGCCTGCCCGGATCAGCGCCGATCCGAGCAGCCACGCCACCGCCAGATCGTCGGGGTGCGCGGCTTCCATCGGCGTGAGTATCGCGATCGCCTGCTGGTCCTGCCCCAGGCGCGCATAGCAATCGGCCAGCAGCGTGGCAACGCGGGTATCGCCCGGCTGCGCTGCCCGCAGCGTATTGAGCTGTTGTACCGTTTCGCGTAGCGCGCCCTTCTTGTAGTATGCCAGCGCCAGGTTGAACCGCAGATCCGCATTGTCTTTCCTGGCGAGTACGGCGCGGTATTGCTCGATGGCTTCGTCGTAGCGCCCCAGCTTGGCCAGCGCGGCGCCCAGATTGGCGCGCACCTCGATGGCATCCGGATAGCGCTTCAGGAGTTCCCGGTATTTGCCGACAGCCAGCGCATCGTCTCCATGCTGCTGCGCCGCCACGGCGTCCCGGAAGAGTTGCTCGGGGCTGGAGGATTGCGCGCAAGCGCCGCCCGCGGCGATCAGCAGTGCCAGGATGCGCATCGATTCCAGGATAGCGGAGTTGCGTTATCGTAGGGTAGATAGCATGTGGAATTGGAAGTTTCGACGCGTGCGGAGCGCCCTGGGCCTCTTGGTTTTGATAGTGCCTTCGATAAGCGCTCAGACGCCCGGCAAGGAGCAATTCGACGATCTGGCGCGGCGCGCGGAGGCTGCCCTGGACAGCCGCCCCGAGGAGTCCGCCCGTCTCTACAAGCAGGCCTTGGGCATCCGGCCGGATTGGGCGGAAGGCTGGCTCTATATGGGGGGCGCCCTATATCAGTCGGGCCGCTATGCCGAGGCCACCGATGCGCTGCGGAAAGGCGTGGAGTTTGCGCCGGCCATGGGGACCGGGTGGGCGCTTCTGGGCCTCAGCGAGTCCCGGCTGGAAGATCAAGACCAGGCGCTGGCCGATATCCGCAAAGGCGAGGAGCTGGGTCTGGGCACTAACACTCAGTTTGAGACCGCGGTGCGCGTGCGGGCCGCGCAGCTTCTGATCCGGTCTTCGGCTTTCGATGAAGCGCTGGTACAGTTGCAGCCACTTTCCAAGCACCGCGACAATCCTCCGCCCGTGGAGGAAGCCATGGGTCTGTGTGTGCTTGCCATCCCCGACGATATGGCTCAGCTTTCGCCACAGAGACGCGCGGTCGTGGACCTGGCGGGGAAGGCTGCGTGGGCTTTTGCCAGCCAGCATCCCGAGGCGGCAGTAGACGGCTACCGGCAATTGCTGGCGCAGTATCCAAACGAACCCGGCGTACACTATGCGTACGGCCTCTACTTGATGGAAACGGATCTGGAGGCGGCGCTGGCCGAGTTCCAAAAGGAAGTTAAGAACAACCCGAAGCACTGGCCGGCGCTACTGGCGGTGGCTTCCCTGCAGATCCGGCAGGGAGCGCCGGAGCAGGCCATCGAGTCATTGCGCGCGGCGCTGAAGATCGTTCCCCCCAAATACCACTGGCTCTGCCACATGGATCTGGGGCGCGCGAATCTGAGCGCGAACAACCTCGAAGCCGCCATCGCCGAACTGGAGAATGCCGCTGGGCAGATGCCCTCCAGCGCGAATGTGCACTTCTTCCTGGCGGAAGCCTACCGCCGGGCCGGCCGCAAGGCGGACGCCGAGCGGGAACGGACCGAGTTCGAAAAGATCAAAGTTCAGCAGGACCCTCTCGCCGTACCGGCGCTGCACCCGTTCGGAGATCCGGGAAAGAACTGAAACCGCGGTTGTTGCCGCGACGTAAAATAGTAGTGGTCGGAGTGTTGGGTTCATTCCATCGCCCGGCAGCCGCCTGTGCGGCGGAACGAATGACCGAAGGAGGCCATTATGTACAAACGCTTCGCACGTTTGCCGGTCCTGTATGTTTTCTCCGCCGGTGCAGCCATTGCGCAGCCCGCTATTGGCTATCCGGCGCTAAGTTCCGCCAGTTACCGCACGCCTGGAATGCCGGGCTCGGGGATCGCCCAAGGATCCATATTCAGCATTTTTGGAACCGGCCTAGGCCCCGCTTCGGGCGTAGGGGCCAGCGCATTCCCGCTGCCGACTATGCTGGGCGGCACCTCTCTTACCGTCACGGTGGGAGGCGCACAAGTTTCTGCGATCATCCTCTTCGCGGTTAACACCCAGGTGAACGCCATACTGCCCTCCACGACTCCTGTCGGGAGCGGGACCTTCACCGTCACCTATAATGGTCAGACAAGCGCGCCGGAAGCTATCCAGGTTGTCGGCAGCGCATTCGGCATCTATACCTTTAACTCCTCTGGCTCGGGACAGGCCATCGCCACGGATGTCGATTATAACGTCAACACGATCATCCATACGTTTCATCCAGGTGACTATGGCATCCTGTGGGGCACGGGCCTGGGGGCCATCGATGCCAGCGACGCTGCCTTGCCGCCGGTAGCCAATCTGCCGACACCGATCAAGGTATACGTTGGCAATACCACGGCGTCTATTAATTACCAGGGGCGTTCGGGCTGCTGTGCGGGGCTGGATCAGATTGTCTTTCAGATTCCGGCGGGAGTGACCGGATGCTACGTGCCCGTCGCTGTGCAAGCTGGCGGCGTCCTGGGTAATATCGGCAATATCGCGACCATCGCTGTATCGGACAGCGGCCAGACCTGTTCGGACTCGGTGATGGGACAGGACTTGGTGGATAAGCTTGCCTCCGGGCAGACTGTCGATTTTGGCTATATCCGCTTGGAGAGCTTACTCTCGCAGTACGCTCCAGGGTCAGCCGGCACCGCAAGCGGCGACACTGCAATGGCGACCTTCAGCGAATACACTCCCGGAAACGCCGGCCTGGCGGAGTACGGCGTATCGAGTGGCTACTGCGTTGCAGTGGACTGTTCGAACGAATGCGCCGTTGACTCATATAATGGAAGCCTCTCGGATTCGAGCCCCGCGCAACTCGACGCTGGGACCCTGTCGGTCCTATACGGCCCCGCCGTCACCCTAAATCAGTCAGGCGGGTTTTACGGCGCCCAGTTGACAACCGACGGCGAGAGATACCTTTGGAGTGGACTCACTTATCCAGTAGCCGGCACGGGTGGAACGGCCGTCGGTGCGTTATCCGTGTCCGACTTCACCAGTCTTCCTGGCGCCGAGTTCACGGGTATCGGCAACTCCGGGAACTTGTCACTTTCTGGCGATCTCACGCTTCGGTGGAGCGGCGGCGACCCCACGCTACAGAATGGCCAGGTAACCATCGGCGGATACTCCGCGAACAGCGCCCTGACTCAGTTCGAACTGCTGCAGTGCACCGCGCCCCTATCTGCCGGGCAGTTTACAATTCCCGGATGGGTGATCTCCGCGCTACCGCCTTCCGGTACGGGCGGGAATGCCGACTTTAGTTATCCGCTCGGTTGGATCTGGATTGGACAGTACAATACGCCGACGTCATTCAGCGCGACGGGGCTGAACGGCGGAATCATCACCGACATTTTCTATAACGGCCTGGGAGTCTATTTTCAGTAGATCGGTGAAGCGTTTACCGGTCCGGCCCTCGAAAAGCGCGCCTTGGCACACGTTATAATCTCCATCAGGTGAGACTCGGTGCCTTGGTTCTGTTGCTTCTGTTGGGATTAGCCGCGCTTTGGGCGGATGTGTCCGAGGACCATTTGCGCGAAGCCAGTGCGGCGTACCAGTCCGGCGACCTGGCCACTGCCATCCGGCTCTACCGCGAGTTTTTGAAGGATTTTCCCGATGCGGCCGAAATCCGTTCGAATCTGGGTGCCGCGCTAGTGCGCGACGGGCGGTTTGCCGAGGCCATCGCGGAATACAATCTCGCCTTGCGGAAGATGCCGAACAATCCTCAGGTGAGGATGAACCTGGCGCTGGCATACTACAAGCTGGGACGGCTGCCCGAAGCCGTGCAGGATCTGGAAGCGCTCCACAAACTGCAGCCGTTGGAGTTGAAACCGGCGCTGCTGCTGGCCGATTGCCTGCTCCAAACCAACCAACCGCCGAAAGCGGTGGAAGTGCTCTCGCCGCTGCAGCAGGAATATCCAGACGACCACGCGGTGATCTACGCGCTGGGCATGGCGCTGCTGAACGACAACCGGACCCGTGAGGCGCAGGTTCTGCTGGATCGCATCCTGCGCGACGGTGAATCGGCGGAATCGGCATTTCTGCTCGGGCAGAGCGAACTGCTGCGTAACGACATCGGGGCAGCGGTGGCACATCTGGCGCGCGCCGTGGAACTGAATCCGAAGATGCCCTGGGCGCATACGCTGTACGGCCAGGCTCTACAGGCCGCCGGAAAACCGGAGCAGGCCACCGGGCAGTTCAACGAGGAGCTAAAGGTGAACCCGTACGATTTCACGGCCAACACCGAGATAGCCCTGCTGCTGAGGCAGGATGGCAAGCTGGACGACGCGCTGGCGCACATTTTACTGGCGCTTCAGGTGCGCCCCAACGACCCCGGCGCGCTGTATCAGCGGGCGTCGATCCACCTTTCGCAGGGACTTTACGGGCAGGCGCGCCAGGAACTGGAGCAGATCGTCCGGGACTACCCGAGCTTCTCCGAGGCGCACGCCGCGCTGGCTACCGCGTATTACCGGCTGAAGCGCACCGCCGACGGCGACAGGGAGACCGCGGAGGCGCGCCGGGTCCGGGAAGAAGCGCAAAAGCTGCTGGAGGAGAAGCGCAAGCCGGCGCTGTCCGAGAAGCAGTAGCGCTGTTAGACCCCGTTAGACCGCAGGTTACCCGAATTCCGCGTTGATCCGCGTCCATCCGCGGCTCATATGAATACCCATTTGTTTGACTGTTGATTTGCTCGGTCTGTTCGCAGAAAAATGTTGGCGCACCTGATGAACACAGACAAACGCGGATCAAGACGCGGTCGATGTGTCGCCGTCGGCAATTCTTCGTGTGGCCTTGTGTCTTCCCGGTACGCTTCGACGATCTCCAGCGTCGCAAGCGCTGCGAACGATGTCGGCCGTAAGCGCGTTGTTGAGGGCGGTGTTTTGCTTGTGGGCCAGGCCGGCAACTTCGCAACTTTGCGCCGATTGGCACTCGGCGCGCAGGATGCCATCCTGCCCCACAAGGCAGCTAGAATAAAAAAGTGACAGGTCACGACATCCGACAGCGCTTCCTCGACTTCTTCGCCGCGCGCGGCCACCGAGTGGTGCGCAGTTCCTCCCTTGTCCCGGCGAACGATCCCACGCTCCTGTTCGCCAACGCCGGCATGAATCAGTTCAAGGATGCCTTCCTGGGCCTCGAAAAGCGCGACTATTCCCGCGCCACCACCGCGCAGAAATGCGTGCGCGCGGGCGGCAAGCACAACGACCTGGAGAATGTCGGCTACACCCGCCGCCACCACACTTTCTTTGAAATGCTCGGCAATTTCTCATTCGGCGATTACTTCAAGGCCGATGCCATCCAGTTCGCCTGGGACTTGGTCACCAAGGACTACGGCATGCCCAAGGATCGCCTCTACGTCACCGTCTTCCGCGAGGATGACGACGCCGAGCAGCTCTGGCAGAAGGTCGCCGGCGTGGCCAAGGAGCGCATTTTTCGCCTCGACGAGAAGGATAATTTCTGGCAGATGGGCGACACCGGTCCCTGCGGCCCGTGTTCGGAGATTCATTACGACATGGGTCCCGCGGCCTCCGAGCCGGGCCACGAACACGAGGCTTTTCCCAGCGACGCCGGCGGCCGTTTCGTCGAGATCTGGAACCTGGTATTCATGCAGTTCGACCGGGATTCCAACGGCGTTCTGACGCCCCTGCCGCGCCCTTCCATCGATACCGGCATGTGCCTGGAGCGCGTGGCGGCCGTGCTGCAAGGCAAGCTGTCGAATTACGATACGGACCTGATCCATCCCATCATCGCGCGCGCCGCCGACATGTTCGGCGTATCCTATGGCGCGGATGCGCGCGTCGATACGGCTCTGCGCATCGCCGCCGACCACAGCCGCGCCACCACCTTCCTGATTCACGATGGCGTCGTTCCCGCCAACGATGGCCGCGGTTACGTGCTGCGCAAGATCATGCGCCGAGCCATGCGGCATGTCCGCATGATCGGCGTCGAAGAGCCGTTCCTCTACAAGCTGACCGGCGCCGTGGCCGAGTTGATGAAGCCTGCCTATCCCGAGCTGATGGAGAGCGTGCAGCGCATCGCCCGCATCGTGAAGGACGAAGAGCACCGCTACGCGACCACCTTCCTGGTGGCCGAACACATGTTCAACGACGAAGTGAAATCGCTGGCCGGCCACGTGATTCCCGGCGCGCTTTCCTTCACGCTGTACGACACGTTCGGGCTGGCGCTCGACGAGCAGGAAGACATGGCGCGGGATCGCGGTCTGGCCATCGACCGCGAAGGCTTCGACCGCGAAATGGAGCAGCAGCGCGAGCGCGCCCGCGCAAGCTGGAAAGGCGCCGAGAAAGGCGCCAAGGGCATCGTCGCGCCCGGCTATCGGGAGTTGGTCGAGCAGGGCCGCACCAAATTTCTAGGCTACGAAGAACTGGCCGCCACCTCGCGCGTGAAAGGCCTGCTCGTCGAGCGCGAGCTGCGCGACGAAATCGGCGCGGGCGTGGAAGCTGAACTTGTGCTCGACCGCACACCCTTCTACGCCGAAACCGGCGGCCAGGTGGGCGACCGCGGCAGCCTGCTCGCCCTGAATGGCGATAAAGTCGCCGACGTGCTAACGGCTTATCCCGCCGTGCCCGGCCTGACCGTGCATCGTATCGTCGCCACTGCGCCCATTCGCGTCGGCGACGAGTTGCGCGCGGAGGTCGCCCTGCCTCTGCGCCTCTCCACGATGCGCAACCATACCGCCACGCATCTGCTGCACGCCGCGCTGCGCCAGGTGCTGGGCACGCATGTGAAGCAAGCGGGCAGCGTTGTCGAACCACCGCGCCTGCGTTTCGATTTCACCCACTACGCCGCCATGGATAAGGCCGAAATCGAGGAAGTCGAACGCCTGGTGAACGGCCAGATCCTGCGCAACAGCGGCGTCGAAACCAAGGTGCTGCCGCTCGAACAGGCCGTCGCCACCGGGGCAATGGCTTTGTTCGGCGAAAAATACGGCGACCAGGTGCGCGTAGTATCCGTGCCCGATTTCAGCAAGGAGCTGTGCGGCGGCACGCACGTGCGGCGCACCGGCGATATCGGCGTTTTCAAGATCGTCTCCGAAAGCAGCATCTCGGCGGGCGTGCGCCGCATCGAAGCCATAACGGGCGAAGGCGCCGTTCGCCAGTATCAGGAATTAACGGGAACGCTGCACCGGCTTTCGGAGTTGCTGCGCGCCTCCGAGCCGGAACTGGTGGAGCACGTGGAAAAAATGCTGGCGCGCGAGAAAGCTCTGGAGCACGAAAAGCGGGATCTCCTGAGCAAGCTGGCGCACTCGGCGGCGGGTGGGCTGGAGAACCAGGCGCATACCGTGAATGGTTCCCATGTGCTCGCAGCCCAGGCGGATGCCTTGGATCGCCAGCAGATGCGTGAGTTGGCGGACGCGTTGCGCAACAAGTGGAAGAGCGCCGTGGTGGTGTTGGCATCCGTCGAAGATTCCACCGTGTCCATCGTTTCAGCGGTGACCAAAGATCTCACGTCCAAGGTGCATGCCGGAAAACTCGCCGCGGCGCTGGCGCAAGCCGTTGGCGGCAAAGGCGGCGGCCGTCCCGATATGGCGGAGGGCGGCGGCAAGGATCCGGCGGCTCTGCCCGCCGCGCTGGAACGCATCTACGCCGAGATCGAGAGCAAGTTGTGACGCAGTTCGACGTCGTCGTAGTTGGCGCGGGTCCTACTGGCCTGGCCTGCGGCATCGAACTGCAGCAGCGCGGCATTCGCACGGTGTTGATCGAAAAAGGTTGCGTGGTGAACTCGCTCTACAACTACCCGACCAACATGGTCTTCTTCACCACGCCGGAACTGCTCGAAATCGGCAACATCCCCATGACCAGCCTCAATGAAAAGCCCAACCGGCATGAGGCGTTGAAATACTATCGCCGCGTAGCGGACCACTTCAAGCTGGATATCCACGATTACGAGCGCGTCGCCAATATCGCCGGACAGGACGGCGCGTTTCAGGTGTTTACCACCGACCGCCTGGGTTGCCATCATACCTATATAGCGCGCAAGATCGTCCTGGCGACCGGGTACTATGACGTACCAAACTTATTGAACGTGCCCGGTGAAGAGCTTAGTAAGGTCCTCCACTATTACAAAGAGCCGCATCCGTACTATAACCACGACGTGGCGGTGATCGGCGCCAAGAACTCGGCTGCAATCGCGGCATTGGAACTATTTTGGACCGGCGCCCGCGTTACACTTATCCATCGTGGTACCGCTATCTCCGAAAAAGTAAAATACTGGATCAAACCAAATATAGAAAACCGTATCAAGTGCGGAGAGATCCAGGTGTACTTCAATTCGCAGGTTGTGGAAATCCGGCCCGACTCCATCGTCGTGGCAACCCCGGAGGGTGAAGCCGTCTTGAAAAACGATTTCCTATTCGCATTGACGGGCTACAGTCCCGATCTCAACTTCTTGAATTCCATAGGGATTACCCTCGATCCCGAAACGCAGAAGCCGCGCAGCGACCCGCAAACGTTGGAAAGCGAACGGCCCGGAATTTACCTGGCGGGCGTCATCGTAGCGGGCATGCATACCAACGAGATCTTCATCGAGAACGGGCGCTTCCACGGCAAGCAGATCGCGGATGCCGTCGCCGCCCAACTTTTCGCGTGAAACGATTGCGCCACGGCTCGCACTATTCTACGTGAGCGGTTGTTTGCGGTCTGTACCCGCATCCGATTTTCATCTCACTGCGTATTTGAAACCAAGACCCATGTTTTCGTATCTAAGCCTAACGAGGGAGGTTGCGGCTATGTTAAGTAACTTATTGAATATCTTCTTGGGATGCTCTCACCGTAGGACGACGTTCCCCATCACGCCCTCGCGGAAAGCTGGGTTCTTACCGGTTCCCGGCCAGCGCCACTCTACCTATGTCGTTTGTTTGGATTGCGGCAAGGAATTTGGTTACAACTGGACTGAAATGCGCATCGGCGATCCAGTCGCGGTGCCCGTAACCGCTGAAGCCGCATTCTCCGCCGCGCACCGCTAACGATTTGCTGTGGGGCAGGTTGCCAACAGTTGTCAACCTGCGGGCCGATTGTGAATCGGCCTCTTTGCTTTTCTCTGGGAGCCCGCAACCCACGTGATCGGAATTCTGATACCATCCGGTCCATGTTGATTCTCGCCGCCATCCTGGCCATCTTCGTCTACGGCATGATTGCCGCCATGCTGGGCACCATTCTGCCCGATCTCTCCGCGCGCTTTCACCTGACGCCGAACCAGCTTGGCCAGATCGCCTTTACGCAGGCGCTGGGCCTGATCATCGCGTCAATCGGCGTCGGCCCGCTGATCGACAACGAAGGCAAAAAGATCGGTTTGGTGCTGGGCCTATCGCTGATTACGCTGGCGCTCTTCGCTCTGCCTCAATCCAAAGGCTTCCGCAGCATCAGGGTGTACTTGTTCCTGTTGGGCTTGGGAGGCGGTATCATCGTCACCGCGGCTAACGCCTTGGTGAGCGATATCAGCCAGGATCGGCGCGCCACGACCCTCAACCTGCTGAATCTCTTCTTCGGCCTCGGAGGCTTGGCCACTCCTTTCCTGTCCGCGAACCTCCTGCGGCGCAATTCCATCCGGCTATGCTACACGGTCGCCGTACTGACGGCCGTTACGCTGGTGATCCACATTCTCACGCCCATGCCGCCGCCCAGCGGCGCGCGCAGCTTCGACTTTTCACAAGTCGGACCCGTTTTGGGTAAGCCGGTACTCTTCCTGCTGGCACTGTTCCTGTTCTTATACGTGGCATGCGAAGTGGGCGTTTGGAACTGGCTGGCGCAACACCTGATCGCGCAGGGCATCCCCGAGTCCCGCGCGCTGAATATTCTATCGCTGGGTTTCGCGCTCGGTCTGCTGATCGGCCGTGTGGCGGTTTCGCGCATCCTGATCAAGGTACCTGCGCCGACTGTCACGCTGGCGGCGGCCATCCTGATGACCATCACGACATTTCTGATGCTTAAGACCGGCAATCCCACTGTGGCGGGGATTCTGGTGTTTCTGGCGGGAGTTTCCATGGCCCCGGTCTTTCCCACCACGCTGGCCATGGTTGGCGACGCATTCCCGCGCATGACCGGCACCGCCCTCGGCGTGGTCATCACTCTGGGCTGGTGCGGCTTGGCTGTGAGCTCGCGCATCATCGGCGCGATCGGCGGCGGCGATCCCAAGCGCCTGAAAAAGGCGTTGCTGTTGATCCCGTCGGCTTCGGCGATCATGATTGTGGTGGCTGTGGCCATCCGGCCCATGCTCGCGCTCGCCGCGCACTAAGGTGTAGGGTGGGGGCAGGCGTCCACGCCTGCAGCGGGTCTCCAGACCCGCTACCCCTCCGCCTCAAACACTAACCGCAAATACGCCTTCGGCTGGAAATCGATCCGCAGCGGCACAGGTTGTGCGGCTCCCTCCTCGATCCACAGCCTGAATTCTGTTTCCTTCCCGCCCGCTTCGCGCCTGACTCTGCCGGCCACTCGTACCACCCCCGCGCTTGCCCGGATAAGTCCCCGCTCCCGGAAGTAGGTTGCCGCGTGTGGATCGGCCGTGGGCCGCACCCACAAGCGGTACAAGCGTCCGTTGTATACGTATTGCGTTTGGTCCCGCGCGGGAGTGCACAAGGCATCCGCCAGGGCGTGCAGAAAAAGGGATGGAATTGCGCCGTTGGCGCGAAATTCGGGCGCCTTATTCGGCGCGGTCGAGAGGGCCTGTTCGGCACGCGCGTACAATTCGATCCGGCGCTCCGGCGAAAGCCGCGCCGGCCCCCTGAAAAGCGCGGTCGCGGTTTCCACATGCCCGCCCGCGATGCGCCCATGGATAGCGGAGTAAGTGGCCTCGGTGGCGGCCGATTGCAGCGCCTTGTGCGCCTCTTCGGCGCTTTCCTCGGGCGAAGCGGTCATCACGCCGAAGTAGCTCGACTCGCGGGTCGCAGTGTGCTCTCCGCGGGACGTCTCCCGGATCAATCCCAGCCGGTTCAATCCGGCGGCGCGCTCCGGGGTCGAGTAGCCGGTGAATTCCAGCAGCCGGTTCATCCCGGCGGGATCCCGCCATTCGCGCCACTCCACGCTGCCGCCTCCTACGCCGGAGCGGCGCAGAATGGGCAGCGACAAAACCAGAATCTGGGCGTCCGCGCGATACCGGCGCTCCTTGCTGAAATCGCCCGCACTGCCGCGCCGCATGGCCGGCGGCAGCAGCGCACACGCCAACAGTCTGGCCATCCCGCGTCTGGTCATACAATCCTTCATCATAGGTCCTTCCGTACTCTCGGTGCGGCTCCTCACGATTATGCAACCTTCGACCGTGTATACTTTGGAGATCGGGAGGGCGCCGTGACTACCCTGCCCCGCACGTTGCGCGTTGCGTTTGCCGCGATTTCCCTGGCGGCCTGCCGCGTTCCTCTCAATGCCCAATTCAACACGCCCGCGATCGATGGCGTCGTCCAGCCGGGCGAATATGGCGACACCCAGAACGGCACAAACCAGGCCGGGACCAACACCGGCCAGATCTGGTACATGACCTGGGACGCGTCGTCTCTACGTGGCCATCGCCAATGCCAATCCGAGCGAAGCCGCCGTCGTCTACATCGATGCGAACCCGGTCAATCCGCCCAACGGCGGCACAAACGCCAGTGGCAATCTCACCGGCTTCCAATACGATGGGGAGGAGATCGCTACGCCGTTCCGGGCGCAGTTCGTCACCTATTTCAAGAGCTACAACGAATATCGGAACTCCGACGGGAACGGCAACTGGACCAATCCGGTTTCCAATTATGGCGTGTATGCCTCCATCGGCAGCGCCCGCGAGTTTGCCATCCCGTTGCAGGCCATCACCGGTGGCGGCATGCCTTCGGCGTTTTCCCAATCTCGCAATCCCTCGCATAATTTGTGGGGCGGACCCCCCTGGACCCGCTGTTCGCCGTAAGAATCAAAGCTCGTAACCACCGACGCAGGCCGACGAGGGCGTCGGCCGCGGTCCAGGGAGGGGGACCGCCCCACAAATTATTACAAATTATGCAGAGTTTCCCGGACATTGGGCTAATGCCCCCGCGGCACCAGCCGTACTGTAAACTTCTCAGGGGAGACGTGCTCCATCACGATCCCCGGCGGCAGGTTGACGTTCCCCGCATGGACCGGCAGATTCAGGATCCCGGCGCGCGCGCTGCGCAGATTGAAGCTGGCCACCAGCCGCGTCAGCCCAACGGAATCCATCAACCATGCGCTGCCCCGCACCTGCACATCCAGCCGGTCGGTGGGCGCCGAGATGTCCATCCCTGCCGGCACGCTCACAAATTGCACAGGCACGCTGACCGTGCGGACGGTGGTTCCAGTGGAGAGCACCGATGTGCTCCAGATGGCCGCCGCCAGGCCCAGGGCGGCGAATTTGACGGCGAGGTTCGATAACAACCATTGCCGCAGCTTGCTTTGCAGACCTTCAGCAGGCTGCGCGCAAAGCTTCTCCAGCATCTGCGCCAGCCTTGGCTGGTCGTCAAAGTGTACAATGCGGCGGGCCTCCATCAAAGTCACCTCGCCGCGCTCCTCGGACACCACCACCACCAGCGCGTCGCAGCGCTCGGAGAGTCCCATCGCCGCGCGATGCCGCGTGCCGTAATAGCTGGGCACGCGCTCACGGTCGGTCAGCGGCAGCACGCCGGCAACCCGCACCATGCGGTCGCCGCGCACAATCACAGCGCCGTCGTGCACCCGCGAAGTTTTCTGGAAAATAGCTTCCAGGATTTCGGCTGAAACGTCAGCTTCCAGTATGATGCCGCCGCTGACCAGTTCCGTGACGGCATTACGCCGCACCACCACAATCAGCGCGCCCACCGAAGCCGCAGCCAGATGGAAGGCCGCCTGAGCAATCGACTGGTAGGTCTCGTTTAGCCGGGACGCCGCTTGCGACCGCCAGTTCAGAAGGCTGTCGAGCCGCATGAAGGAGCGCCGCAGCTCCGCCTGAAAAACCAACAGCAATGCGACGATCGCCAGGATGGCCGCGCCCTCCAGCACCCAACTCGTGAGCACCAGGTCGAAGTGCCGCGACACCAAGGCTCCGGCGTGCAGCCCGAGCACCACCAGGGCCACCCGCAAGGCCCGCGCCTGCTGCGCCCATCGCAGCAGGATATACAGCGCAGCCGTCAACACCACGAAATCCACCGCGGTTTGCCAGCGCACCAGAATCAGAGGAATCATCCGTCTTCTAATATCCTCCGATCCGTGGCGAACTACAATGGCGCCGTAACCTTGGCGCAGCGGGCGTCGTCGTTTAATGGAATCCACAGATATTTGGCCCGTTGTGGCGCCACCGATTGCGGCCGGTCCCGAATACAAGATGAAACTCCCCCGTTTCCTGTTGGCCCTACTTGTTCTCTCTCTTCCGCTTTGCGCGCAGACAGCCACCTTGCGCGGGCAAGTGATGGATGAAACCGGCGCGGTCGTGCCTGGCGCAACGGTCACGCTGAGCGGGCCGTCCGGCTTGACCAAGACCGCCGCCTCCGGCAACGACGGATCGTACTCGTTCATCGGGTTACCGCTCGGCAGCTATACGGTTCGCGTTTCCGCGCCGGATCTCACGCAGGCCCAGCCGGTCAAGATTGTGCTGCAGTCCGGCGCACAGTCCCTCAATGTGAAGATGAAGGTAGCCTCGGTGACGCAGCAAGTGACGGTGCAGGAAAGCGCCGGCCCCAGCGTCTCCACGGACCCATCCAGCAACTCCACCGCCACTGTTTTGCGCGGCGACGATCTGCAGGCGCTCTCCGACGATCCCGACGATTTGCAATCGGACTTGCAAGCGCTGGCCGGCCCGTCCGCCGGTCCCGACGGCGGCGAGATCTACGTCGACGGGTTCAGCGGTGGTCAGATCCCCTCCAAGGACTCCATCCGCGAAGTGCGCATCAACCAGAATCCGTTCTCGCCCGAGTACTCCAAACTGGGTTATGGCCGCATCGAGATCCTCACCAAGCCCGGCACGGATAAGCTGCGCGGCCAGGCCTTCTTCAACTTCGGCGACGACACTTTCAATTCCCGGAATCCTTACGCGCAGCAGAAGGCGCCGTTTCAAGTGGAGGAATTCGGCGGCACGGTCAGCGGACCGCTTGGCAAGCGCGCCTCTTTCATCCTGGATGCCGAGCGGCGGGACATCGACAACGGCTCGGTCATAAACGCGGTTACGCTGGATCCGCAGACCTACACGATCAGTCCCTATACCGGAGTGCTGATCGCACCGCAACACCGCCTGCGCGTCAGTCCGCGCGTGGATTATCAACTAGGCCAGAACAATACTTTGATATTCCGTTACGCCTTCACGCGCAACGACGCGCAAGACCAAGGCATCGGCGGTTTCAACCTGCCTTCGCGCGGATACTACACGCTGGACCAGGACCACACGGTCCAGATTACGGACACCGCGGTGCTGGGGCCGAGCACGGTAAACGAGACGCGCTTCCAGTTCTTCCACGAGGAGAACGATCAGATTTCCAATAGCTCCGCGCCGGCGATTCTGGTGCTCGATTCCTTCAACACCGGCGGCGCCCAGACGGGCCGTAGTCTCGATACCGAGAACTATTATGAGATGACCAACATCACGACCATCGTCAAAGGAGTGCATACCTGGAAGTTCGGCGCCCGCGGGCGCGGCGAGACGGCCGGCAACACGTCGCCACAGAACTTCGGCGGCACGTTCACTTTCGCCGGCGGCCAGGCGCCCGAGCTGGACGCGGAAAATCAGGAAGTGCTGGATGCCGCCGGCCAGCCCGTGATGACGCCCATCACCTCGATTCAGCAGTATCAACGGGCGCTGCTGGGCCTGCCGGGCGGCGGCGCAACGCAGTTCAGCATCGCGGCCGGCAATCCTTTCCTGGCGGCCAACCAAGCGGATGTAGGGGCTTTCGTGGGCGACGACTGGCGGGTGCGTCCGAATGTCACGCTCAGCCTGGGGCTGCGCTACGAGATGCAAACCAACATAAACGACGCGCGGGATTTCGCGCCCCGATTGGGCTTCGCCTGGGCGCCCGGGTCAAACCAGATCGCAATGCATCCCAAGTTCGTCATTCGCGGCGGATTCGGCATGTTTTATTCGCGCTTCGACATCTCCAATATCGAGACCGCCGAACGCTACAACGGGATCGTCCAGCAGGAATACATTGTCAACAATCCGACGTTCTTCCCGACTATCCCGACCATCGCTCAACTGCTGGCGATGCCCGGGATTCAATCCACGCAGACAATTCAGGAGCTTAGTTCCACGTTGCGCGCGCCGTATATCATGCAGTCGGCGATCACCGTGGAGCGCCAGGTGGTGAGCAATACGACGGTGTCGGTGACTTACACGAACTCACACGGGCTGCACATGCTGCGCTCCGAGGAATTCAACGCACCGGGACCGGTATATCTGATGGAGTCTTCCGGACTCTATAACCAGAATCAAGTTATTACGAACGTCAACTGCAGGATGAACAATAAAGTTTCGCTATTCGGCTACTACACGCTGAATTATGCCATGAGCAACACAGATGGGCTCGGCACGTTTCCGGCGAAGCCTTATAGCATGGTGGGGGAGTACGGTCCCGCTGCCACGGATATTCGCAATCGCGTATTCGTGGGCGGCTCGTTGAATACCAAGTGGAATGTGCGCCTGAGTCCGTTTATCGTGGTGCAATCCGGCGCGCCGTATAACATTACCGTTGGCGAGGATATTTATGGCGATACGCTGTTTAACGCGCGGCCGGGAATTCCCACGGATCTGAACAAACCGGGCCTGGTCGACACGGTGTATGGCTGGCTGGATCCGAATCCCACCCCCGGAGAGCAGCTTCTGCCGCGCAACTACGGGCGGGGTCCGGCCCTGATTTCGGTGAACGCGCGGCTGGGCAAGACGTGGGGCTTTGGGCCGGAGCGGGAAGGCGCCAGCGGAGCGGCGAGCGCTTTGGGGGCTGGTCATAACCCCGGGTTTCACAGCATCTTCTCGGATCTCTCGACCACCAAGCGCTATAACCTGACGCTCTCGATTTCCGCGCGCAACCTGCTGAACCATGTGAATGAGGGGCCGATTATCGGCCAGATCACATCGCCGCTGTTCGGCGAGGCCAATTCCGTGGCCGGCGGATACGGGGCATATGCGGAGACGGCCAACAACCGGCGGCTGGAGCTGCAGATGCGGTTTACGTTTTAGGCTTGGACGTGTCTTCCTTCGTCCGCTCGTGGATGTGCTTTAGGTGTTCAAGGTCGGTGCTGCGTCCGGCCGCCAGCCTATTAGCTTATAAGATCGTGTAATGAAATGAAGTGTACGGGAACGCCGAAGATGGCGCTGCCATCCGGCTTCGCCGCCGTGCAGAGGCGCTCCGAATTTCGCTAGCGCGCGAAATAACCTCGCCGCATTCTGCGGCGAGCTATCAACCCACACATCCAGATCTTTCGTGTAGCGTGTCTCGTACTTCATCACAGCATAGCCGCCGAATTCACGAGCGGGGAATCGGCCGTTGACCAGCCGAATGTTCCATTTTGGTTATCTTGGTTGGTGGGCGTCCATCGTACTGTTCCCATTGGGAAGCGGCAATAGACGCACGGTCGGCGCCAATAATGAAACCATGGTAGCATCAGGACCTATGAGCAACCCTGTCGTACATTTTGAAATCGGCTGCCGGGACAAGGCAGTCACCGAGCAGTTCTACTCGAAGTTGTTTGATTGGAAGCTGTCGCCAATGGGACCGGCGATCATGATAGACACCGGAGTTGGGGGTATTGCCGGCCACATCACGGCGCTGGGACACGAGCCGCACAATTTCACGCACTTCTATGTGCAGGTGGACGATCCGCAGGCAACTCTCGACAAAGTCCAGGAAATGGGCGGCAAGACGCTGGTGCCTCCGGTGGAGATCCCCACGGGAACCTTCGCCTGGTTCGCCGATCCGGAGGGCAACACCATCGGGATCTGGAAGCAGAAGTAGCTTGCGTCCCCAGGAGTGGGGACGCGGCACGCACGAGTGCGTGCGCCACATCGTTACTGCCAGTTCAGGATCACTTTGCCGGATTGCCCGCTGGCCATCACCTCGAAGCCCTTCTCGAACTCGGTGTAATGGTAGCGATGCGTGATGACCGGCGCGATATCCAGGCCGGATTGGAGCATCACGCTCATCTTGTACCAGGTTTCGTACATCTCGCGGCCGTAGATGCCCTTGATGGTCAGCATATTGAAGACGACGGTGCGCCAGTCGATGGCCATATCGCCTTCCGGAATACCCAGCATGGCGACCTTCGCTCCGTGGCTCATGTTGGCCAGCATGTCGCGGAAGGCCGCCTGGTTGCCCGACATCTCCAGACCCACGTCGAAGCCCTCAGTCATGCCGAGCTTCTTCTGTATCTGGGGCAGGGTGTGCTCGCGGATGTTCACGGCTTCGGTGACGCCCATCTTGCGGGCCAGCGCGAGGCGGTATTCGTTGACGTCGGTGATGACCACGTAGCGCGCGCCGGCGTGGCGCGCGACGGCGGCAGCCATGATCCCGATGGGTCCCCCGCCGGTGACCAAGACATCTTCGCCGAGCACCGGAAAGGACAGCGCGGTATGCACGGCGTTGCCGAAGGGATCGAAGATGGCGGCGACATCCTGGTCGATGCCGTCGTGATGCCGCCAGATGTTGGTCATGGGCAGCGCGATGTATTCGGCGAAAGCGCCGGGGCGGTTCACGCCGATACCCTGCGTGTGCGCGCACAAATGGCGGCGGCCCGCCAGGCAGTTGCGACAGCGTCCGCAGACCACGTGCCCTTCGCCGCTGACGATATCGCCGGGATAGAAATCCGCCACGTTGGAACCTACTTCGGCGATCTCACCCACGAATTCGTGCCCGATCACCAAGCCTATGGGGATGGTCTTGCGGGCCCAATCGTCCCACTTGTAGATGTGTACGTCGGTGCCGCAAATGCCTGCGCGATGCACGCGGATCAGGACGTCGTTGATGCCGATGGGGGGCTTGTCGACGTCTTCCAGCCAGAGGCCGGGCTCGTTCTTGCTCTTGACCAGCGCTTTCATGGTGAAACTTTATCGTAGCGGTACTCGGGAACCGGTGGTGAGGGCTGGAAGCACTGTTGCTGGATGACGCGGACTGGGGCAGGAAGCGCGGCGGTGGCGCGCGCGACGGCCTCTTCGAGCACGGCGGGCACGGCGCGGGCACGCAGGTTGACGACCAGTACGTGGCGGCGGGCGGGCGATGCGAGCAGGTCTCCTTCAACGGAAGGCGCGTCGCCATTGCGGCAGATGCCCGCGTGGATGTAGCCGCTGGGGGCGCGATCGAAAATCTTCAAGTGCGCGATGGGCGCGCCAGCGCGCGTGAGTTCGGCGTCGAGGCATTCGAGCAGCGGTCCTACGACGGAGGCGGGCGAGAGCGCAGTTTCCAGGCGCAGTTCGCCTTCCCAATTCAGCCAGCCGAGGGCGGCTTCCGCGGCGGCATAGCGGGCGTAATCGATATCGAGGAGGCGGGTGCCGGCGGACAGGCGACCATTGAGGATTTCGTCGAGCCAGGCCGCTACGCCTTCTCCGGTCAGGGCGCTGATGCGGCGGGAGCCGGGCAAGTCGGGAGGCGCGGACAGGCCAGGAGGCCCGTCCCACTTCGTATACAGGATCAGGTCGGCTTCGTTGATTTGGTTTTGGAACAGGTACGAAAGGTGCGGGTCGGCATCCGGCTTTGCGAATTCGGCGGCGCGGTGCGGGTCGACCAGAACGGAATATGGCGCCAGCCGGAATTGCGCGGCATAGAGCTGCTTCAGCGGCTGGAGCACGGTGGCGGAGAGATCCATGCAGCTTCCCACAGGCTCGGCAAAGATCACGTCGGGCCGCACGGCCAGGAGGCTACGGGCGGCGGCGATGAAGTCTCCGAAGCGGCAGCAGAAGCAGGCACCGGCAATCTCACCGGCATCGAAGCCCGCTGCGGTGGCCATGCGGGTATCCACCAGCGCACCACCTTGATCGTTAGTGATGATGGCGGCGCGCAGGCCGCTTTCGTGTAGCAGGCGTGCGGCGCGCAACAGCAGCGTGGTCTTGCCTGCGCCGAGAAAACCGCCGACCAGGACCAGGGTGGGTCGATCAGGCAAGCAGCACCAACTCTTCGCCGGCGTGGATGGTGAGTTCTTCGGTGAATGTGAAGATATCGTGGTTGGGCGCGGCAGGCGTGAGCTCGATCAAACGCGTGTTCAGGGTTGCGGAGGGCGTGGCGGCCGGTCCGGGCGCCAGAGCAATGCTGCGCAGCGGCAAGTTGCCTTCGGCCACGGCCAGCGTCACGCGGCGGCGGGCGCTATCGGCGGCGTGCGTGAACGTGCCCCACGCCGCCGCGGCCGACCAGAAGCACACGAACTTGCTGCCGACACCGCTACCCAAGAGCGGTATTATGGACGCGCTCTTCTCCGCGGCATGATAGCTGAAGCCGCTCAGCGCCAGCACACCGGACCAGGCCGACATGGCGCGCGCATAGTGGTGCCCGCATTCGGCTTCATCCCACGGATTGCGGCGCTCGCCATCGTAGCGGCGGCGGCTGTTTTCGAAAGCCTCCACACCTTCGCGGACCATTCCCGCATAAATCATGGTGGCGGCGGCCTGGTATTCGAGACCGGTCCAGGCCTCCGCGAAATAGGGGAACGGCACCTCGGGACGCTTGCCCGTGCCGTAATCGCAGACCACCAGCGCGGCTTCGTCGTTTAGCACATAAGTGCGCTGCACGGATTCGTGATCGTAGAGGTTGCGCTTGTAGTTGAACTGCCAGATGGACCTCACGGTTTCGCGAATGTGGGCGGGGTCGACCAGCGTACCGAGTCCGGCGACATCGGCCAAATACTGGCCCATCAACTGATCGAGCAGACAGCCATCGCCGACCTGGTATTCGGGCTTCTCGGGATTTTCCGCGCCCATGTCGC
>Ga0302324_100006755_pt1 | contig 24592 bp, 22 predicted proteins | sample Palsa_T0_1_FD_201949 | JGI IMG/M metagenome (GOLD analysis project Ga0302324, IMG submission 201949) | Peat permafrost microbial communities from Stordalen Mire near Abisko, Sweden - Palsa_T0_1 | ecosystem: Environmental > Terrestrial > Soil > Palsa > Peat permafrost | place: Sweden: Abisko... | reverse complement strand
ACGCCGGCAGCATCCGAATGACCATGTACTCAATCGTCAAGACAGGTGGCAAGCAATACCACGTCGAGGAGGGGCAGACCCTGCTCATCGAGCGCCTGCCCGTCGAAGAGGGCGCACAGGTGACGCTGCAGCCACTGCTCTACGTCGACGGCGATGACGTGTTCGATGGCGACGAGCTCGCCGGCGTGACCGTCGAGGCGACGGTGGTCGCCCACGAGCGCGGCCCCAAGCTCCGCATCGTCAAGTTCAAGCCCAAGCGCGGCTACAAGCGCCGCACCGGCCACCGCCAGGAGCTGACTCGCGTTCGCGTCACAGGCATAACGCGGTCGGCGGCGGAATCGGCTGACGCCGATTCCGTTGCGAGTTCGGCTGGCGGTGGAATCGGCGTCCCTGCCGATTCCATTGAACGTCGCGCTGCGATAGCGGCGCCTCCGGAGGAGGCCTCGAATGGCACATAAGAAAGGCCTCGGCTCGAGCCGGAACGGCCGCGACTCCAACGCTCAGCGCCTCGGCGTGAAGGTCTTCGCCGGTCAGAGGGTGACCGGTGGCGAGATTATCGTGCGCCAGCGCGGCACGCGCTTCAAGCCCGGCGACGGCGTCGGAATCGGCAAGGACGACACGATCTTCGCCAAGGCCGCCGGCACCGTGCAGTTCACCACGGGCCGGCGGGGGCGCGTGATCTCCGTCGCCGCGGACGATCAATAGCGCCAGCTACGTCGTCCCGATCTGCGCCGTGCACGCCGGGCAGCGGCGTGCCTTGTAGGGGATCTCGGTAGTGCACTCGGGGCATTCCTTGAGGTCGGGGTCGGCACCCCTCGAGCGCCTCGCCTGAACCGATTCGTAGGGCTTGACGACGAAGAAGAACACCGCCGCGGCGGTCGTCACGAAGGTGAACACCGCGTTGATGAAGTCGCCGTAGAGGAAATGACTCGAGTTGATGGTGAAGGAGAGATCTTCGAAGTTGGGCTTGCCGAAGATCAGGCCGATGATTGGGGTGACGATGTCGGCGATCAGCGCCTTGACCACGGCTGCGAAGACCGTGGCAATGACGAACGCGACTGCGAGCATCACCAGGTTCCCCTGCATCAGGAACTTCTTGAAATCGTCAATCCATGCTGTCACGACGGACCACCTCCAGTTGTTGTCGATGGCCGAGGCGAACCCCGGCCGCAAGGGGGATCCTACGGTCGCGCCCGGTCCTCACAAAGCGCGTCCCACCACGCGGCCGAGGCCAGCGGCGGCGAGGCCCGCGACGAGGGCGATCGCGATCGACCGCCAGGCGAGCCCGGGCTCTCCGTCCTGGGCCGAGCGATGGCTCTCGAGCATCCAGGTCGAGAAGGTGGTGTAGGACCCCAGCGTCGCCGTCCCCATGAGGAGCTGGACGCGGTCGCTCGCCCCGAGGCCGACGAGGAGTCCGAGCAGGAAGGTGCCGCTGAGGTTGACGACCAGGGTTCCGAACGGATACTCGCTCGACACGCGGTCCTCGACGAGCCCGTCGACGGCGAAGCGGGCGACGGCGCCCAGTCCGCCGCACAGCGCCACCAGGAGGGCGGTCACCACGTCAGGCGGGCGCGGCGTACCACCGCCGTTCCGAGCTGGACACCGACGAAACCGGCGATCACGCTTCCGGCGGCGTAGGCGGCGCCGAGCAGGATCTCGCCTCGGTCGAGCATCTGCAGCAGCTCGACCTGCAGGGTCGAGAAGGTGGTGAGGGCGCCGCAAACGCCCGTGGCCAGGAAGGGGCGCTGGTAGGCGGTGATCGGGAGCCGCTCCTGCAGGCGTGTGACGAAGTAGCCGAGGAGCAGGCAGCCGACGGCGTTGACGCCGAAGATCGTCCACGGCCAGTGGCCGGGTTGGGCGGGCGCGAGCTCGACCAGGCCGGTCCGGATCCCGGCTCCCAGCGCGCCGCCGGCGAATATGGCCAACGGAAGGGCAGGGACGCCCCTGCCGCGAGCTCCGCGGCGGTCGCCGCCCATCAGCCTTCCTGTGCCGTCGGCCTGACGAGGATCTCGTTGATGTCGACGTGCGGGGGCTGAGAGACCGCGAACATGACCACCCTCGCGATGTCCTCGGCCTCCAGGCGACCGGAGCCGCGATTCTCGAAGAACGGGGTGTCGACCATCCCCGGCTCGATCAGCGTGACCCGTACCCCGGTGCCGTCCAGCTCGAGGCGCGCCGACTCACCCATCCCGGTGACCGCCCACTTGGTGGCCGAGTACAGCGACCCCGGGAGGGCGCGGCGCCCGGCGACGGAACCGGTGAGGAGCAGGTGGCCGCGGGACTCCTTGAGTGCCGGAATCGTCGCCCGGATCGTGAGTGCCGCGCCGTAGACGTTGGTCAGCACCATCGAGCGCCAGTGCTCGGGGGACTCCTCGAGGAAGCCTCGGGTGGCGCCGAATCCGGCGTTGGCGAACGCGACGTCGAGGCGGCCGAAGCGCTCGAGCGCGTCCGTGACCATCGCCTGCTGCTGATCCCATTCGGTGACGTCGCAGCGCACGGCGAGGGCGTGGTCGAAGCCGCCGAGCTCCTCGGCGAGGGCATCGATGCGCTCCTGGTTGCGTGCGGCGAGCACGAGCCGGTAGCCGTCGCGGGCGGCGGCACGGGCGGTGGCGGCGCCGATGCCACTCGACGCGCCTGTGATCAGGAATACGGGTTCGCTCCCGCTGTGGCCGCCGCTCGCCATCCGGGCTCGCATTATGGCGGCCGCGGGAGTCGTCCAGCTGCCAGGATGATCACATGCTCAGCGATCACGCGCGCATTCACCTACTGGCCGGCGCCGGCGGCGACGGCTGCCTGAGCTTCCGTCGCGAAGCCCACGTTCCGCGCGGGGGACCCGACGGCGGCGACGGGGGCCGGGGCGGAGATGTGGTCCTCATTTGCGACGATTCGCTCCGCGATCTCCAGGCCTTCCGCCGCCGCTCCCAGTTCAAAGCCCAGCGCGGAGGTAATGGGGAGGGTTCGCTGCGCCACGGAGCCGACGGCGGGGGGCTCGAGGTGCGGCTGCCACCCGGCACCGAGGCCGTGCGCGAGGAGGACGGGAGCCAGTACGACCTCCTGGTGCCCGGGCAGCGCGCCACGGTGGCGCGCGGGGGCAGCGGCGGTCGCGGCAATAAGCGCTTTGCCTCCGCCACGCACCAGACCCCGCGCTTCGCGGAGCGGGGCCTTCCCGGCCAGGAGTGCTGGGTCACGCTGAGGCTGAAGCTGCTCGCCGACGTAGGCCTTGTCGGCCTGCCCAACGCCGGCAAGTCCTCGCTGCTCGCGCGGATGACACGAGCGACCCCGAAGGTCGCGGGTTACCCCTTCACCACACTCGAGCCCGTGCTGGGAACGGTCGAGGGTGAGGATCGCCAGCTCGTGCTCGCCGACATCCCGGGATTGATCGAAGGGGCCAGTGGCGGAGCCGGCCTCGGGCACGAGTTCCTCGCCCACGTCGAGCGCACCCGACTGCTCGTCCACGTCCTCGACGCGGCACCGCTCGACTGCTCTGATCCGGTCGAGAACCACGCCACCGTCGAGCGCGAGCTCGCCCTCCACGACCAGCGGCTCGCCGCCCTGCCGCGCATCCTCGCGCTCTCGAAGTCCGACCTGATCGCCCCGGAGGCGGCCGCCGCCGCGGCCGCGGAGTGGGGGGAGCGGCTCGGTGCTGAGGTGCCCGTGCTCGTGACCTCATCGGTGAGCGGAGCCGGGCTCGACGAGCTCACCCGCAAGCTGCTGCGCTGGGTCCCCGTACTCCCCGCGGCGACGGAGGCTGCGCCCGCCCTCGACGAGCTGGCCGAGCATCGGGTCTTCCGCCCCCGGTCAGGGAGGGACTTCCGCGTCGAGCGCACCGACGATCGCCGCTACCGCGTCACCGGACCCGGGGTCGAGCGCCTGCTCGCTCGCTACGACCTCGACAACGAGGAGGCCATGGCTCACCTCGAGCGGCGACTGCGCGGAATCGGGGTGATTCGCGCGCTCGAAGCGCAGGGCTTCGAAGCCGGCGACGACGTCGAGATCGGCGGCGTGGAGTTCGATCTGCACCCGGGCATGTAGGGTCACGCTCCTGATGCGTCGTGTCGCGGTCGCGGGTTCTGCCGTCCTCGGGTGCCTGGTGTGCGTACCGTTCGCCGGCGCGCAGGTACTCAGGGTCGGTTCCTACAAGGGCGTGCCCGGTCAATACGCGACCATTCAGGGGGCGGTCGACGCGGCCTCTCCCGATGACTGGATCCTCGTGGGACCGGGCGACTACAAGACGACCTCGAGCCAGTCCGTGAGCGGCTCTGGGGAGGTATATCCCGCCGGAGTGCTGATCGCCACGCCGGACCTGACGCTGCGCGGGATGAACCGCGCCACCGTCGTCGTCGACGGCACCAAGCCGGGCACGCCGGAATGCAGCTCGGCGCCCGCGGACCAGAACTTCGGTCCGTCGACCGGAGGCGGCCCTGGAGGGCTCAACGGCGTGATGGTCTGGAAGGCCGACGACGTCTCGGTCGAGAACATGACCGCCTGCAACTTCCTCGCCGGTGCCGGCGGAAACGCCGGCACCGAGGGCGGCTCGGGCAGCGCCTACATATCTGGCAACGAATTCTGGTGGAACGGCGGCTACGACAGTGCCTCCGTGGGCGGCTGGGGATTCGACGGCTCCTACCTGACCGCGACGAGCACGTTCTACGACGGCACGACCCCGCAGACCGCTGCGTCGGCGGCGGAGTACGGCATCTTCTCCAGCGACTGGAGTGGCGGCACGTGGGACAACGACTATGCGAGCAACTTCAACGACTCCGGCTTCTACATCGGCGCCTGCCAGCAGATCTGCGACCAGACGGTCGACCACGCCTGGGCCGAGGACAACGCGCTCGGCTACTCGGGCTCGAACTCGGGCGGCTCCCTCGTGGTCGAGAACTCCCAGTTCGACAACAACGAGGATGGGTTCGACACCAACAGCCAGAACGGCGACAACCCGCCGCCGCAGAATGGCGCCTGCCCCAACGACGAGATCAGCCCGATCACGCATACGGACTCGTGCTGGGTGTTCATGGACAACGACGTCCACGACAACAACAACCCGAACGTGCCCACGGCCGGAGAGGCGGCGGCGGGACCCGTCGGCACCGGGATGTCGATCTCAGGCGGCAGGAACGACACGGTGATGGGCAACACGTTCGCCAACAATGGCGCCTGGGGGAACATCCTCGTGCCCTATCCCGACAACGGCGGGCCGTGCACCGGCGGCCAGCCCGACAACGTCATCCTCGGACCCGGGAGCTGCCTGTACGACGAGTACGGCGACGCGATCATCGACAACACCTACGTGAACGACGGCTTCTTCGGTAATCCCACCAACGGCGACTTCGATCAGTTCAACCTCAACGGCGAGCCAACCAACTGCTTCAGCGGGAACACCGTCGAGGACGGCGGCAGCCTCTCGCCCGATGCCGCGGCGCTGGAGAGCGAGTATCCGGCGTGCAACGGCTCGACCGTGCTGCCGAATCTCAACCCCGTGTTCCTCGACCAGTCGGCCTGCGACTCGCAGATCGCAATCATTGCCGGCGCCGCGGCTCCATGCCTGCTCGGCGACAACTACCCGCGCACCACCGCGGTCGTCATGCACCCGCTGCCCACGACCCTCCCGACGATGCCGGATGTCTGCACCGGGGTTCCCGCGGACCCGTGGTGCAGCGGCCAGGTCTCGACGGTCAAGGGGTGCGTGGCCTCGGCGCGCACGCGCGCGACCCTCGGGCTCGACCCTCGCGAGCGCTTCGTCTCGGTCTCGGCCAGGGTGGGCAGGGCCAAGACGGTCACCCACAAGGCGCACGGGCGCACGACGAGGGTGACGATCGATCTCGGCTCACGGCGCGGGCGCCGGCTGCGGGTAGGCTTCGTGGAGCACATCAAGGTGGGCCGCCACCCGGAGAAGATCAGCTTCACGCGGATCTACCGTCGGTGCGGGTAGCGGATTCGCGCAACTTAATTCGGTCACGTCCGTCTTAACCCGGCGAGAGCGGAGACCGGAACCGGCCGCCGCGGACTGAGGAGGCCGATCATGCGGGTACGCATTCGGGCGATGCTGATCGCCTTCGCCCTTGGCGCCCTGGTGGGCGCGTCGAGCGCTTCGGCGCAGGTGTCGACCGAGCACTCGGGTTGGGACTGGTCAAATCCCGCGCCACAGGGGGAGCTGCTCCTCGACGTCAGCTTCGCGGATGGTGTCGGCTACGCGGTCGGCGCGTTCGGAACCGTGCTGCGCACCACCGACGCCGGGGCGACATGGACGAGCCTGCCCACGGGCCTGTACGGGACTCTGACCGCGGTCGATGCCGTGAGCGCCACCACGGTGATCATCGGGGGTGGATGCGTGCTTCGCCGTTCCGATGACGCCGGAACGACCTTCGTGCGGCTCCCGTGGACGGCGAGCGACAGCTCGTGCCCGGAGAAGATCGCGTCGATCGACTTTCCGACGGCGGCCGCGGGTTACCTCCTGCTCAGCGACGGCACGATCCTGCGCACCGAGGACGGCGGCCAGTCGTGGGCGCGGACGACGGCGCCGACGACGACTCCGGCGGTTATCGTCTTCTCGAGTGCGACCACGGGCTTCGCCGCGGGAGGTGGCATCTCGGGGGGCCTCATCTACATGACCACCGACGGCGGGATGAGCTGGACGTTGGTCGACGGGTCCGCGGCGAACATCTCGGCGATGGCCCTCGACGGCCCGACCGGGGTGGTGGCGTTCTCAAGCCAGGGCCCGGGGTTTTCCTCGGCGGTCCTGGGACCGACGACCTATGTAAGCGGCGACGGCGGTCAGACGTGGGTGGCGGACAACGCAGATCTCCCTAACCCCACCCCCGACGCGGGCAGGTATATCGACTGCGTCAGCGGCACCACCACCTGCCTGCTCTCGGGCGCCGGCGCGGTGTACCGGACGACCGACCTGACCACGTATACGAACATCGACACCGACGACCTGGAGCCGAACTCCGTTGCCTTCGCCAGCCCCACCCAGGCGGTGGCGGTGACCGAACAGGGAATCCCGCTCGTCTCGAACGACGCCGGCACCTCCTTCGCCCCGGTGGGCGCGCAACTCCCGGCGGGATTCCACCGGCTGAGCGTGACCTCGGGCGCCGTGGCCACGCTCAGCGGTCCAGCCGGCGAGCTCGCGCTCACGAGCGACGCTGGCGGTTCGTGGAACGTGCTCGACACCCCGACCACGAACCCGATCGACGACACGTCCTTCCTCAGCGCGAGCACGGGCTTTGCCCTCGATTCGACCGGCGCCGTGCTGCGCACCGAGAACGGCGGCTCGAGCTGGCAGACACAAAGCGCCCAAGCGGGCAAGTCGACGATCCTCGCGCTCGACCCCGAGCACGTGCTCCTTGCCGGTTCACACGGGATCTCGCGCTCCACCGACGGCGGGCAGACCTTCACACCGGTCGTGACCGGGGCGGATGTGGATCTGCTTCAGCGGTCCGGCAGCGCGATACTGGCCTCCGGCCCGCGCCACGCATACGTGTCCACGGATGACGGCGCGAGCTGGCGCGCGATCGCGCTGCCGTCGGGGTTCCTGCGTTCACAGGCGGTCCGGCAGGTCGACTTCACGAGCGCCGACGCGGGCTTCCTGCTCGGGACCAGCGGTCGAGTGTTCGCGACCGGCGACGGCGGCAAGCGCTGGCGCGAGCTGCTCGGGCTCGGGCACGGGGCGATTCAGTCGATCGCCTTCACGAGTGCCCGGAACGGGTGGGCGGCGGAAGGAGACGCCGACGGCACACCGGGAGATGTGCTGCGCACCAGCGACGGCGGGACGAGCTGGCGCCCACAACGGGTGAGCGCCACGCCGATAGCCGAGCTCGCCGCCGGTGGTAGCGACGGATACGCCCTCGACGGCACAGGGGACCTGTTCACCACGAACTCCGCGGGGGACCTCGGCGGCGTTTCGTCGCTCTCGCTCAGCGCGCCACGCAAGGCGACCAAGCACCGTCAGGTCACCGTGACCGGTCACCTGGTCCCGGGCCTCGCCGGAGCCTCGGTGGAGCTCAACTATCGCCCGGTCGCCGGCGGGCACTGGGTTCACCGTTTCGTCACCACCGGCGGCGGGGGCGCTTTCTCGCTGGCTCTGCACATCGCTCGCCCGACTGCGTTCGCCGCCCAGTGGGCCGGCGACACGAGCAGCCGCGGGGCGGGATCGGCGGCCGTGGTCGTGGAAGTCGGCTAGCGCCGACTTCCATTGGCCGTTCTGCTGCGCAGAACTGCCGGGCGGCAGGAGGGCCGCTCTAAGCTGTCGCGCCATGAGTTGCCTGGTGGTCAAGCTGGGATCGAGCATCGTCGCGGACGAGCGCGGGGAGGTGCGCGCGGACGTCTTGGGACGGATCTGCGACGAGGTGGCGGCGCTGCACGGCGAGGGGCGGGAGGTGGTGATCGTCACCAGCGGCGCGATCGCGCGGGGGATGGGGGTGATGGCGCTGGCCATGCGGCCGCGGGCGATGAACGAGCTCCAGGCGGCGAGCGCGGTCGGCCAGGGCAAGCTCTACCAGGTCTACGACGAGCTCCTTCAGGCCCGCGGCGTTCCCACCGCCCAGGTGCTGCTCACGTTCTTCGACATGAGCGCGCGAACGCACTACCTGAACGCCCGCGGGACCCTGCGCAAGCTCCTCGAGTGGCGCGTGGTCCCCGTCATCAACGAGAACGACACGACCACCACGGACGAGATCTCGTTCGGGAACAACGACTTCCTCGCCGCCCAGGTGGCGATTCTCCTGGGGTCCGACCTGCTGCTCATGCTCACCGACGCGGCTGGGGTGTACACGGCGGACCCGGGCGCCGACCCCGGGGCCGAGCTCGTCCCCATGGTCGATGATTTCGAAGCGCTCGAAGGCCTCGAGATCGGACACAACACCTCGCCGCTGGGCTCGGGGGGGATGCGCTCGAAGGTCGTGGCCGCGGAGATGGCAACCGCCGCCGGCATCCCGGTGGTGATCGCCAGCGGGCTCGTCGCCGGGACGATCCCCGCCGCCGCCGCGGGCGCGCCGGTGGGCACGCGCTTCGCCGCCCGCGAGGGCCGGTACTCGAGCTTCAAGCTGTGGCTCAAATACGCCAAGCCCTCGCGCGGGCGCGTGCTCGTGGACGCGGGCGCCGCCCACGCCCTGCGCGAGGGCGGGACGAGCCTGCTCCCGGTCGGCGTGGTCGACGTCGCCGGGGAGTTCGACGCCGGCGACGCCGTCGACGTGGCCTACGACGGGCAGGCGGTGGGCAAGGGCATCTGCAATTACTCGGCCGGCGAGCTGCGCAAGGTCCGCGGCCTGAAGTCCCCGGACGTCCGCGAGCTGCTCCCGAGGGCCAGTGCCGAAGCCGTGCACCGCGATTACTTCGTGCTTGAATGATGTGACGATGGTCACTACCGCACTCTCGGTCGCCGATACCTGTGCCGCCGCCAAGCGGGCATCGCGCGTGCTCGCCACGGTCGGCGCCGACACCAAGAACGCCGCGCTGGAGGCGATCGCCGCCGCGCTCATCTCCCGCACGGGCGACATCCTCGAAGCGAACGCTCGCGACCTCGAGGCCGCGAGGGCCTCGGGGGTGGCGCCGCACCTGATCGATCGGCTCGCCCTCGACGCAGGCCGGGTGGCGACGATCGCCGCGCAGGTGCGCGACATCGCGGCGCTGGAGGATCCCGTGGGCGAGGTGATCAGCGGCTCGCGGCTCGCGAACGGGCTCGACGTGCGCAAGGTGCGGGTCCCCCTGGGCGTGATCGCCGTCGTGTACGAGGCCCGGCCGAACGTCACCATCGACGCCGCCGCGCTGTGCCTGAAGTCGGGCAACGCGATCGTGCTGCGGGGATCGAGCATGGCGACGAGCTCGAACGCCGCCCTCGCCGGGATTGCCATCGAGGCCGCCGAAGCCGCCGGCCTGCCGGCGGGAGCGATGGCGCTCGTCGCCGGTGGCGGCACCGAGGAGCTCGCCGAGCTGGCGACGCAGACCGGCGTCGTCGACCTGATCATCCCCCGTGGCGGCGAACGCCTCAAAGCCGCGCTCAAGGGGGTGGCCACCGTCCCGGTGATCTACGCGGCGTCCGGGAACTGCCACGTCTACGTCGACGCCACCGCCGACCTCGACGCGGCCGAGGCGATCATCCTCAATGCCAAGGTCCAGAAGCCGAGCGTGTGCAACTCCGCCGAGAAGCTGCTCGTGCACTCAGACGTGGCGGAGGCGTTCCTGCCGCGCGCGCTCGATGCGCTCGCGACCGCCGGCGTGACCCTTCGCGGAGATGAGCGGGCGCGCGCCGCCGCCGGGCGGGCCCCGGTCGGCGAGGCGACCGAGGCCGACTGGGACACCGAGTTTCTCGCTCTCGAGCTCGCGGTGGGCGTCGTCGATTCCGTGCACGAGGCGATCGACCACATCAACCTCCACGGCTCCGGCCACTCCGAGGCCATCGTGACCCGTGACACCGAGGCGGCGCGAGCCTTCCAGCTTGGCGTCGACGCCGCCTGCGTCTATGTCAACGCCTCCACCCGCTTCACCGACGGTGGCGAGTACGGGATGGGTGCCGAGATCGGCAACTCCACCCAGAAGCTCCACGCCCGCGGTCCCATCGGCCTGCGCGAGCTGTGCACGTTCAAGTACCTGGCCGAGGGTTCGGGCCAGATCCGCCCCTAGCAACCTTCAGTGCGCATCGGCGTCTTCGGCGGCACCTTCAATCCGCCACATCTCGGTCACCTGGTGTGCGCCCAGGAGGCGTACGTTCAACTCGGCCTCGACCTCGTCACGCTCATCCCCGTGTTCACTCCGCCCCACAAGCCCCTCGAAGACGACCCCGGACCCGAGCACCGCCTCGAGCTGTGCCGCCGCGCCGTGGCGGGCGACGAGCGGTTCGCGGTGTCGGACCTGGAGGCTTCGCGGCCGGGGCCGTCGTACACGGTCGATACCCTTCAGGAGCTGCACGCGAACGAGCCAGACAACGAGCTGTTCCTGATCCTCGGTGGAGACGTCGCCGCTGGTCTGCCTCGCTGGCGCGCCCCCGAGGTCGTCGTGGCCCTGGCCACGCCCGCGGTGGCCAACCGCCGAGGCACTCCCCGCGCGCGAGCCGCCGCGGGCCTCAGCGAGCTGCCCGGCGGCGCGCCCGCACGGTTCTTCTCCATGCCGTCGATCGGCGTCTCCTCGACGATGATCAGGCGGCGGGTCAAGGCCGGCCAACCCATCCGCTACCTCGTACCCGACGCGGTAGCGGCCTACATCGAAGCGAAAGGGATGTACCGCTGACACCAGAAGACATCGCCCAAGCAGTCGCCGTTTATGCCGAGGACCGTAAAGCGCTCGAGATCGTCGAGCTCGACCTCCGTGGGGTGATCGGTTACACCGACTACTTCGTGATCTGCTCCGGCCGCACCGATCGCCAGGTCAAGGCGATCCACGACGCCATCCACGCCGGGATGAAGACCGACCATGGGATGCTGCCGCGAAGGGTCGAGGGGCTCCCCGAGGCCCACTGGGTGCTGATGGACTACCTCGACGTCCTCGTGCACGTGTTCACCCCGGAGACGCGCGACTACTACCGGCTCGAGCAGCTCTGGGGCGAGGCCCCGACCCGCGCTCTGAGCCCTACAGCGACGCTGCCTCGCTAAGGGCTTCGTTGCGAGCCTATAGCGAGGCTAGAAGCTTCGGCGCCACCTCTTTCTTGCGGCTCATCACCCCGGGCAGCTCGATCGTGCTGCCACTGCTCGCGGCGCCGAACGTCCGCGCTACGGCGGCCACATCGCCGGCCACGAGGAGATCGGTGCCCTTGCTCAGGACATCGGTGACCATCAGGGCGTAGAGGAGGTAACCCCTGTCCGCCTGACGGCGACGCATGCTCTCGAGCAGCTCGTCCGAGCGCTCGAGCAGATCCCTGCCCACGACCTCGATTTGTGCGATGCAGATGGCGTGATCGCCGCGCACCTGGTACTCCTTCGCATCGCGCGAGACGATCTCGGTCGCGGTCACCTCGGAGACGTCGGCGGTGGCCTCGAACATCTGGCGGCCGAACTCGATCGGGTCGACATCTAGTACGCGCTTCAGGTACTCGATCACCGCGTGGTCGCGCTCGGTGGTGGTGGCGGAGTTGAGGACCACCGTGTCCGAGAGGATCGCGCCCAGGAGCATCAGAGCCGCGGGCCGACTCGGCTCCATGCCGTTCTGGCGGAAGCGCTCGATCACCAGAGTTGCCGTCGAGCCCACGGGATCGAAGGTGGCCTTCACCGGCACCCTGGTCTCGATGGAACCGATGTGGTGGTGGTCGAGGATCTCGACGATCTCGGCCTGGTCGATGCCGGCCACGCTCTGTCCCTCCTCGGCGTGATCGACGAGGATGACGCGGCGCCGGGCCGGTGCCACCAGGTCCGAGCGGGTGACGAGCCCTACCGGCCGCCGTTCGGCGTCCACGACGATGGCGGCACCGTAGTGGATCTCCTTGATCTGCTCGGAGACGTCGGCGAGCAGGTAGCCGGGAGTGATGGTCAGCGGCTCGCTCTCCATGAAGGCGCTGCACGGCGCGGCGAGGGTGATCATCCGCCCCGAGACATAGGTGTCCAGCGGCGAGACGACGACCGTCGTCTCGTGCTCGCGGGCGAGCTCGAGGATCTCGTCGGAGGGCGTCGAGGAATTACTGGTGACGAGGAGCGCGGCCCCGAGCTCGATGACGAGCCGCTGTGCGTCGGCGCGGTTGCCGATCACCACGACATCGCCGTCCGAGATCCCACTGGGTGCGCCGACGTCCATGGCATGAACCCACACTCGCCCCGAGAGGCGCTTGTCCTCGCCGGAGATGAGCTTGCCCTCGAGCACGTCGACGATCGCGCGCACGAAGGTGGGCGCGTCCCGCAGCGTCGAGGTCTGCCGCGATTCCCGGATGTAGCGTCGCGCCAGGGCGCGCTCATCGACGACACCGACGAGCGCGCCACGCTCGTCGACGATGGAGACGAGGCCGAGACTCGCGCGCGCCATCGCGAGCCCTGCGTCGCGGATCGGCTCGTCCTGACCGGTGACCGGGAATTCGGTCTGCATCACGTCCGAGGCGCGGAGCAGCACGTGGGTCAGGAGCGAGGGCTCGGCGGCGCCGCTGCGCTCGAGGACCCAGCTCGTCTGGGCGTTGAGGTCGCCGAGCCTGACCGGGACGTAGTCGTTGCCTGAGTCGAGCCTGCCTTTGAGCTCGGCGTAGCCGATCGCCGAGGCGATCGAGTCCGTGTCCGGGTTGCGATGACCGGTTACGTAGACCTTGGACACGGCGCCGATTATCTCCGGCTCTGGTGCGTCGTGGAGGACCCCGACGCGGCCCCGGGGCGCGCGGGGGCGAGCTCGCCCAGCGCGGCGCCCGCGAGCGCCGCCAGGATCACCAGCAGCGCGAGCCGTCGGCGATAGGGACGTAGTGCACTCACGAGCGCCAGGCTAGCCTAAGCTAAGGGCTCGCTTGCTTATGCCGGCGAGTCCTCCGAGCGCGCCGCTCCCCGCCGCTGACGCCGCGATAGGGACGCATGACTCCGGCCACGTCGACCAGCTTGCTAGGCGGGGGTGGCGATGTCTATCGTTGTTGAATCCGCTTACGCTCATTGAACCGTAATCGGCCCGACGCGGAGCTCGCACCGAGCCTCGGGCGCGCCGTGGCCGAGCTCCGCGCCGAGCTCCGCCATCGCCCCAGGCTCCCACCGGGCGAGATGAGCTTCAGCCTCGCGCGCACGCACCGTCTGCAGCGTGACACGTTGCGCCTGATGCTCGAGCTCTACGAGCGCTATGGCCCGGTATTCACGGTCCGGAGCTTCCACCGCCCCCTGGTGGTCATGATCGGACCTGAGGCCAATCACTTTGTCACCGTCTCCGGGGCCGAGAACTTCAGCTGGCGCAAGGGGATGTTCGGCGAGTATCTCGCGCCGATGATCGGCGATGGGCTGATCACCACGGACGGCGAGTATCACGACCGCGCGCGCCTGATCATGATGCCGGCCTTTCATCGCCGGCGGCTGGACGGGGCCGTGCTGGTGATGGTCGAGGAGGTCGAGCGGGCCCTCGCGGGCTGGCGTACCGGCGATGCGGTGGACGTCTACGAGTGGGTCCGCGATCTCGCGATGACCATTGCCATGCGGGCGGTGGTCGGTCTCGACTCGGAGGAGGCGGGCATCGGGCGCGAGGCGGCGGTGCTCTTCGAGCGCATGCTCGCCTACACCAACGCGGAGGTGTGGGCGACCCTGCTGCGTGGACCCGGCACTCCGTGGGCGCGGATGCAGGTGGCGCGCCGCGACCTCGACCGGATCATCTACGCCGAGATCGCCCGCCGGCGCCGGGCTGTCGAGGCGGGCGAAACGGCCGAAGACATCTTGTCGATGCTGATCGTGGCTCCCGGAGAGCTGGAGGGCATGGAGGGCTTGGAGGCAGGCTTCACCGACACCGAGCTGCGTGGTCAGCTGATGCACATGCTCTTCGGCGGTCACGACACCTCGTCGTCCACGCTCGCCTTCCTGCTCTACGAGCTCGCGCGTCACCCCGCCGCGCTCGCACGCGTCGTGGCCGAGCAGGACGCGGTGCTCGGCGACCGGGTTCCGACGTCCGAGGAGCTGATCAACGGGTTGCCCGAGCTGAGGATGGCGGTGGAGGAGACGCTTCGCCTCTACCCGCCCGTCTGGTTCGGTCCGCGGCTGGCCGTGAGCGCGTTCGAGTTCGCCGGTCACCGGATCCCGGCCGGCACCCACATCATGCACTCCTCGTGGGTGACCCACCACCTGCCCGAGGTCTTTCCCGACCCCGAGGCCTTCGTGCCCGAGCGCTTCGCCCCCGAGGCGCGTCGATCGATCCCGCGCGGGGGCTACCTGCCCTTCGGCGGCGGCCAGCGGATCTGCATCGGCAAGCGCTTCGGCCAGCTCGTAGTCGAGGTAGTGGCAACGAGGTTGCTGCAGCGCTTCCGGGTCGAGCTCAAGGCCGGCTACGAGCTGCGGCTCGAGAAGCTTCCGACGCTCAGTCCGGGTAACGGAATGCCGATGGTCGTGCGCGAACGGCGCTCGCCCCCTCCGCGGCCCGCGGCCGTGGGGGCGCCGCGCGTCGACGCTGCGCGGGGAACCACGCCGGCGGCCGTCTGATCCCCATGGTCTCCTTGGCTCAGGCACGCGCCTTCGCGCTCGCGCTCCCCGAGGCAGTCGAGCAGGACCACCACGGCCGGCCATCGTTCCGCGTGGCGGGAAAGATCTTCGCGACGCTTCCCGACGAGGAGCACATGAACGTGATGGTCGATCCCGACGGTATCCGCACAGCGGTCCAGGCCGAGCCGGCGATGTGCGCCGAGCGGTGGTGGGGCAAGCGCCTCGCCGCCGTGCAGGTGAGCCTCGGGGATGCCGAGGGGGGCGTGCTCTCGGACCTCCTCGCCGATGCCTGGGAGCGGCGGGCGCCGAAGCGGTTGCTGGGATGACGAGCACCTAACCCAATAAAGCCTATTGAGTTACTTGACAATAGGCGGAAGGACTGTTAGCGTGCCACGCGTGAGTTACCCCATCCGCTTGCACTCCGCTGCATCCGTCCAGCGTGGTGGGGTGGCGGTCACCGCGGTCGCGAGTTCGGTGCCGGACTCGCGATGTTGGTCCGCTCGGCCCTTTCGCTGAGCTGACCACGCCCCCCGGTGTGACCCGGACCGGCGCTGACCTGGACAGAACGCCGCGTTCGTTCACGCATATCGACGCGATGGGCCGCCCGGCTTGTTCCCTCTCCTCGGCCAGGCGGCCCATCGCCCGGTCGAGCCCTTGCCCGATCCCGAAAGGAAGTATCAGATGCCGAAGATCACGGTGATCGCCGACCGATCCGGCGAGCCTGGCCAGATGACCCTGAGCGAGCGCATCGTCTCTGCGCACATGGACGACGACCACTATGCGGCGCAGCTACTCGAACGGCTCGCCTGGGCTGCCGCCGACGCCGAAGCCCTCGAGGCACAGAGGCCCGCCGCCGTGGAGGCCCTTCGCTCCTCCGGCGACCTGGCTGCGCCCTTGCCGGCTGAAGGCACGCGGCGTCGGGTCCTGGCGGCCTGAGAGAGCATGACCCTGCTGAAATCCCGTCCTCTGGCCACGGCCCTCGTCCTCGCCGTCACCGTCAGCGGCGGCATGCTCGACACCGGCCCTGCCCGCTCGTCGAGCCGGACCGTGCGCGCCACGGCTTTCCACCCTGGGGCAAGTGAGCTTCAGCGAGCGCACGAGCGGACCGTGGGTAAGGGAGGCCGGGCGGTGGGACGGTCGCTTCGCCTAACCGCGGGCCGGCCGGTGCTAGTCGACTCGCGCGGGGCGCCCTGAGCCAGGTCGGTCAGTCCGCCCGCCACGGGCGCCGACCACGAACGTTGTACGCAGACGCGGGAAAAACGCGACTCTGCGTACAACGTTCGCGGCGGCGGGGCTGGGGCCGCCGCGCCCCTGGCGCCCGGGGCGCCCCGCGTGGCGCCGCCGCGCCCTCGGCCCCCGCCGTGCCGCAGCGCTGCGTTCGCCACTAGGAGTCACAGCCTCATCGAGCTGACCACTTAGGATGTGGTAACCCATGGCCACGGGCTACCCCACCGGAGTCCCGACTACCGAAGCGGAATGGCGCGAGGCGTACGGACGCCTCCCCGAGCGCCCGGCGCCCTTTACCACGCTCTCCGGAGAGCCGATCCGGCCCCTGTACACCGAGCGCGACCTGCCCGCCGATGTCGAAGCGTCGATTGGGCTGCCCGGGCAGTTCCCGTTCACCCGCGGCATGTATCCGTCGATGTACCGAGGGCAGCTGTGGACGATGCGCCAGTTCGCCGGCTTCGGCACCGCGCACGAGACGAACGAACGTTTCCGGTACCTCCTCGATCACGGGCAGACGGGCCTCTCGACGGCCTTCGATATGCCCTCGCTGATGGGCCACGACTCCGATCATCCGCGCTCGTTCGGCGAGGTCGGACGAGAGGGAGTGGCGATCGACACCGTCGTTGACATGGAGACGCTGTTCGCGGGCATTCCACTCGGCGACGTGACCGTGTCGATGACGATCAACGCGCCGGCGGCGATCATGCTGGCGTTCTACGTCGTTGTGGCCGAACGACAGGGCGTCTCCTGGGACCGTCTCGGCGGCACCATCCAGACCGACATCCTCAAGGAGTACATCGCGCAGAAGGAGTGGTGCTTCCCGATCGATCCCGCGATGCGCCTGCTGACCGACATGGTGGAGTGGTGCTCGAGCCACATGCCGCGCTGGCACCCGATCTCGATCTCGGGCTACCACATCCGCGAGGCCGGCTCGACGGCGGCCCAGGAGCTCGCCTTCACGCTCAAGGATGGCCTCACCTATGTCGAGCACGCGGTGGCGCGGGGGCTGGAGGTCGACGACTTCGCGCCGCGGCTGTCCTTCTTCTTCAACGCTCAGATCGACTTCTTCGAGGAGATCGCCAAGTACCGGGCGGCGCGGCGGATCTGGGCGCGTGAGCTGCGAGACACCTTCGGGGCCAAGGACCCGAAGTCGTGGATGATGCGTTTCCACACGCAGACCGCCGGCGTGTCACTGACCGCGCAACAGCCCCTCAACAACATCGTCAGGACAGCGATCGAAGCCCTGGCCGGGGTGCTCGGCGGCACGCAGTCGCTCCACACCAACTCCTACGACGAGGCCCTCGCCCTTCCCACCGAGGAGGCCGTGCGGATCGCGCTGCGCACGCAGCAGATCATCGCCCACGAGACCGGGGTGACGAACACCATCGATCCCCTGGGCGGGGCTTACTTCGTCGAAGCGCTCACCGATCGGATGGAGGAGCTCGCCTACGAGTACTTCGACAAGATCGATCGGCTCGGCGGCATGGTCCAAGCGGTCAAGGAGGGCTTTCCCCAGCGCGAGATCGCCGACGCGTCGTTCGACCTGCAGCGGGAGATCGACAGCGGCCGGCGCGTCGTCGTCGGCGTCAACTCCTACACCGACGGCGATGACGGGCAGACGTCGCTGCTCCGCATCGATCCGGCGCTCGAGCGCAAGCAGATCGACAGCGTGCGGGCCGTGAAGGCGGCGCGGGACTCCGGCGCGGTCGAGAGCGCGCTGGCAGACCTGAAGGGCGCGGCCGTCGCGGGCCGGAACCTGATGCCCCTGCTCGTCGACGCGGCGCGCGTGCACGCCAGCGAAGGCGAGATCATCGAGACGCTGCAGGAGGTCTGGGGGGACTATCGCGAGCAGCCGATGTTCTGAGGGGGAAGAACTGTTGACGCGTGTCGGACGGCCGGATAGCCTTAATGGCACTTAAGGGATGCGATACGTAGGGCGTATCTCGTCGGCCGTATTGGGACCGGGAGGCGGGGTGTCTTCACACATATGGTGACCTCGGGTGCCTTGGCGGAGGGGGCCACGATTGGCGGGTATCGGGTGCAAGCAGTCGCGGGACGGGGCGGCATGGGCACCGTCTACCGGGCAACCCAGCTGTCGCTCGGCCGGACCGTCGCGCTGAAGGTGATCGCGGCTCCGCTGCTTGGCGACGAGTTCGTTCTCGCGCGCTTCCGCAGTGAGGCGCGCCTCGCTGCGGTTCTCGACCACCCGAATCTCGTTGGCGTCTACGACGCCGGGGAAATCGATGGAATCACATTCATCGCCATGCGCTTCGTCGAGGGTCCCGACCTGGGTCAGATTCTGGACTGCGGCCCGCTGGAACCGGCGCGTGCGGTCCGGCTGCTCGCCCAGGTCGCAGCCGGGCTGGACGCAGCCCACGCCGCTGGGCTCGTCCACCGTGACGTCAAGCCCGCGAACATCCTCGTCGCCGCGGACGACAACGCCGTTCTGACGGACTTCGGCCTGACGCGACTCGCGGCGGCCTCCGACGGTCCGACGGCGCCGGGGCACTGGGTCGGCAGCCCCGAGTATGTGGCACCCGAGCAGATTCGGGGCGAGTCCGTAGGGCCGGCCAGCGACGTGTACTCGCTCGGCTGCGTGCTCTTTCGGATGCTTGCCGGCCGCGCCCCTTTCGAGCGGGAGCGGCTCGACGCGTGCCTGTGGGCGCATGTGCACGTGACGCCGCCGGCTTTGTCACAGATCGACTCGGCGCTCGCCCCCTTTGACGATGTCATCGCCCGCTCATTGGCGAAAGACCCGATGCGCAGATATGGGTCAGCAAGCGAGCTGGCCCGGGCCGCGGCTGAGGCAGCAGGGATCACCGGGACGAGCTCGGCCGGCTCAACGCGCGCCTTCGCCGCATCCAGCCCACGCGCCGCTTCACGCGCCGGGTCCGCTCCGACCGTCAGAGGCTCGAAGCCCGCTGGTGCCGCGTCGAGCGCCGCCCGGGCCTACGACATCGATCGGGTTCGGCCCGACGACGCGACCGAGCCCGGAACGTTTCGGCCCGATCGACTCACCGGGGCACGGATCTCGAGTCGCGTCGTCGTCGGTCGCGGCGACGAGCTGGCGCAGCTCCACGAGGCTCTCGACCAGGCGGCGGAGGGCGAGCTGACGGTTACGTGGGTCGGGGGCGAAGCCGGAATCGGCAAGACTCGACTGATCCACGAGCTTGGCCTCGGAGCCCGGACGCGGGGCCTGCGGGTGCTGATCGGCGGATGTGCAGGCCTCGACGGCGGCGAGATGCCGTATGGCCCGATCCTCGCGGCGCTGCGACACGTGCCGCGCGACGAGCTGCTGGCCATGGTCGACAGCCTGGGACCAAGCGCGCGCGCAGAGCTGGCGCGTGTGCTGCCGGAGCTCGCGGGGGGTGCGCCTCCCGCCGATTCCGTGGCGTCGACGCGATCCCCTCATTTACGGCTATTCGAGTTGCTGCTGCGGCTGCTGCACGGGCTGTGCGCCAAAGCGACGACTCTGCTCGTGCTGGAGGACATGCACTGGGCCGACCCGTCGACGCGTGACTTCGTCCGCTACTTCTGCGTTCACGGTGCCTGCGAGCCCGTGGCGATGGTCGCCACATATCGCTCTGACGAGCTCGATCGCCACCACCCGTTGCGAGTCCTGCTCGGAGAGCTCACCCGCAGCCGCCGGGTCGCTCACATCGAGCTCCGTCGGCTGACGCGCGCTGAGGTCACGGTCCAGCTCGCGGAGATCCTTGATGCCGAACCGCAGGCCGCTGTGGCCGAGGAGATCTTCGACCGCGCTCAGGGGAATCCGTTCTTCGCCGAGGAGTTGCTCGCGGTCTCCCGTGGCGGCCCGGGCGCCGAGCTTCCGGCGACCCTGCGCGATGCCCTTCTTGTCCGGTTCGACGGGCTCTCCGAAGCAGCTCGGGAGATCACGCGGGCGGCAGCGGTGGTGGGACGGCCGGCCGATCACATCTTGCTTCGCGCGGCTTCGGAAACGCCCGGTGGGCGCGTCGCGGCGGCGCTGCGTGAAGCGGTCGGCGCGCACGTGCTGACTCCCTGCGGCGATCTTCTCTGCTTCCGCCACGCGCTCGTGCGCGAAGCCGTGTACGCGGATCTCTTGGGTGTCGAGCGCGCCGACCTCCATCGTCGGGTCGCGGCCGCGCTCTCGCGGCCGGACGGGCCAGGCGACCCGGCGGAGCTGGCGCGCCACTGGCGCGCCGCGGGCGAGCCCGGTCTGGCGCTGAGCGCGTCCGTAGAGGCCGGGCTCGGGGCGGCGCGGTCGTACGCGTTCAATGCCGCCATCGCCCACTTCGAGTGCGCGATCGATCTGTGGGAGGAGGCAGGCGAGGCCCGTGTCGGCGCCGGCATTGATCTGGCCGGCCTGTTCGCGCACACGGCTGAGGCAGCGTGGTGCCTCGGCGATGTGAGGCGTGCGGCAGCGGAATGCCGCCGCGCACTCGATGCCATCGACCCCGACACCGATCCCGTCCGGGCGGCCGCACTGTTTGAGCGGCTCGGGCGCTATTCCACTTCGGAGCCCAAGGCCGCGATCGCCTGCTACGAGCGGGCGCTCGAGCTGCTGCCGCCCGGCCCGAGCGCACAGCGCGCGCGGGTGCTGGGAAGTCAGGGCTTGGCGTTGACCTACCTCGACCGCTGGGAAGAGTCCAGCCGCCGATGCGAAGAGGCGCTCAGTGTGGCGCGCGCTGCGGCCGCGCCCGCGGATGAGGCTCATGCCATGTCAACGCTGGGCATGGCGCTCACGTTTCTCGGCCGGCCGCTCGAGGGCGAGCCTATGCTGCGCACGGCGCTCGCGATCGCGGTCGATCTGGGTCGACCCGAAGATGTCGCCCGCGCTCACATTGGGCTCGCCGAGGTCCTGCGGTATCTCGGTCGAAGCGACGCGGCGCTCGGGATCGCGCAGGAGGGTGAGCGAGCGGCACGCCGTGCGGGGCTGGAGCACCTATTCGGTAGATACCTGTCGCTGAGCGCCGCCGACGATCTGTTCCACCTCGGTCGCTGGGATGAGGCGGATGAGCGCCTACGGGCAGTCGATCCGGATCGACTGGAGCGGACCAGCCGGGAGCTGTGGCTCAGCGTGTCGGGGAGGGTCGCGGTCGCGCGTGGCGATGCCGTAGGGGCGCGGTCCCACCTCCTGGCCGCAAGCGCGCTGTGCGCCGACGGCCGGCCTGAGGCGGTCCCTCACGTGTACGGAGGGCTGGCAGAGCTCGCGCTTTGGCTAGGTCGGCCCGGCGAGGCAGGCCGGCTCGTGGCTGATGGGCTCCGGCTGGTGGGCAGCACCGAGGACGCGCTCAACACCCCGGTCTTGCTCGCCATCGGCGTTCGCGCCCACGTCGAGGCCGCCTTGCCCAGGACGGCCGCCGAGCGCCGACGGGCACGCATGGCTGCTACGGCCCTGACGATGCGCCTGAAGCGGATCCTCGGCATCGGTGAGGAGCGCTTCTGCCCGCCGCAGGGTCGGGCCCACATGGCAACCTGTGCCGCCGAGCTGACGCGCCTACGTCCCGCGAGCGCCGGGGATCACGTGAAGTCGGCCGCCGCGACATGGGCACGCGCCGCATCCGCTTGGGAGGCGATCGGGCATCCTTACCAGGTGGCCTACGCCCGGCTCCGCGAGGCTGAGGCATTGTCGGCCGGCGCAGACCGGGCGGATCTGGAGGGTGCACTCGAGACGGCAAGAGAGAGAGCTTCACGACTCGGAGCGGGTTTCCTGCTCGGCGAAGTGGAGCGGATCGCGGCCGCGGCGCCAGGACCGCCGGTCCCATCTGGAGCTTTATCGAGCGCTGTCGAGCGCGTATGATGATCGCTCGTCTAACGCTTCGGGGGTGGCAATGGCAGATCAGCACATCCTGCTGATGAGACTGAGCAGCGGCGGGTGGTACCAAACACAGCCTGGGGAGGCGGAGTACTGGTTCACGACGCAGCTCGAGGCCAACGGCGGCCGGCTGGTCTCGTTCATGCGGACGATCGGCCCGTACGATCTGGTAGCCACGGTCGAGCTCGACAGCGCTAAGGCGCCAGGGTTCGCGCAGTGGCTAGCCGACGAGATCGGCGGCGAGCCGCTGATGATGCGGGCCTTCAGCTCAAAGTCGTTCCACGAAGGCATCGCGGGATGGGTGATGGTGCCGATCAAGAACTCAGAGCCCAGACAAGGGCCATGAGCGGACCTCAGGCGAGGAGCTCGCGCTCGCTCACCAGCCCCGAGTCGAGCGCGTTGCGAGCGAGCTGAGCCCGCTTGCGGTTCTGGGGCAGATCCTCCACCCCGAGGATCGCGGCCAGCCGGCGCATGTGCGTCTTGACCGCATCGACGCTGAGCGTCAACTCCGCCGCGATCGCCTTATTCGTCGCAGGGTGTCCGTGCTGCGCGCCGAGCATTGGCCGGCACAGCGCCACCAGCACCCTGCGCTGGGCCGGTGTCAGCGCCGAGCCGGGCGGTTCACCGGTGTTCGAGGCCCTCCATGTCTCCTGGCCGACGCGCCCGGCCGCGTCTCTGAACACGATCTGAACCGAGCCGCAGCCGATCACGTCGCCGTCCCCTAGCCGGCGGCGACCGGCGATTCGCGCCCCATTGACGAGCGTCCCGTTCCGGGACAGCCCATCGTCGACGATCGTCCAAGCTTCGGCGACTCGCACGAGCAGAGCGTGGACCCGCGATACGCGTCGGTCCCAACGGAGCGAGATGTCGGCCTCGAGATCGCGCCCGACGGCGAGCTCACCGGACTCGCCTGCCAGCGTGATGATCTGCTGGCGGCCGTCCTGATCGCGGAATAGGAGGAAGGGCTCGCCCGAGCGCTCCGCCTCCAGGCGAGCCTGCAGGTCGGCCACCGACTGAACGGGGGCAGTCGAACGCACCACGAGGGGATCGTACGCCGTCGACCGGCGTTCTCGGCGGGGGGCGACGGTGGTCGCGAGGACCGTCGGGGTGTCCCGGACTGCCACCTAGACCACCCCTGAGGGTGGCTCTCACCACGCCGAGGGGGACTGTTCGCGGGCCACCCCGACCGGCATCGTGAGCGCCACAACCACACCACGTCCCAAAGGGGGGGCAATGTCAATCAGCATCAATTCCAGCAAGCGCACCGACCGAAGTCGGTGGCGAAACCGCGCCCGCGTCGCAGCGTCCGTTGTGGCGTCGGCCGTCGCAGTCGGCGGCCTCGGCGTAGCGAACGCAGCCGCCGCGACACCGACGGTGCTTTCGTATCAGACGCCGTCACGACTGATCCAGTCGACGGGGAACCTGTACTGGACCTCCAACCTCTACAACCCGGGCAGCTCCACTCCGTACGAATCGTTCGTGTGGCGCGCCTCTAAGACGAACGAGCCGGGTCAGGAGATTGAGCTGTTCAGCCAGTTGCGGTCGAAGCCGGGCAGCTTCGGGGACATCACGTACGCGCAGGTCGCAGGCAACTGGTACGGGTACTTCGTCGCTAACTATCCGAAAGCAGGAATCTCAAGGATCGAGCGGATCGGGCTGACTCCGACCGCTTCGGCCTACATCGTCAAGGACAATCTGCCGCCGATCGGCCAGAACGACCTCGTAACCGACGGGTCCTACCTGTATTGGGCTGACGGGAGCGCGATCCGTAAGATGCCGATCGCGGGCGGGGCGATCAAGGTGCTCGCCTCCGGGGCGAACTTCTCGCACGTCGGACTCGATGCTACGAACGTGTTCTACTCCGCCGGCAGCCAGATCTGGAGCGTGCCGAAGTCAGGCGGGACGGCGACCGAGCTGGTCTCGGCGCCGGGCACGAGCATCTCGGCGATGTCCGTCGACGATCAGTACGGATACGACGAGCTGATCTACGGCGAGACGAACGGATCTGTGACCGAGAGGGTGTACCTCAGCCCCACCGACGTGGAGCTCGACGTAATCGAGCCGCCCCGTGCGGGGATCACGATCACAAGCGTCACCCTGCAGGAGGGCACGAGCCCGCACTGGGGCGAGTGCTCGAGCTCTTTCTGCGACATCGACGGGACAACGCCGACGAGCGGAGTCCCGGTCGACGTGCAGGGGGATGGAAACGACATCTACTGGGGCGCCGCCGACCTCTATTCCCTATCGGCGGTGATCATCGAGTAGCCCGCCAGGCGACCGGTCCGGCTTGCGCTCTTCGCGGCCGGACCGGTTCGCTACGGCAGCAGCGAGGTCACTGGTGCTGCGAACACCGCCGTCTTATCCGAAGTATTCGGCGTCGCGCTGCCCCAGCTGAGGACGAGCTGGGTCGGCGAGAGGGTCGCGATCCCGAAGGTGTCTCCGGGGAAAACATTGCGATCACCGAACTCCGTCGAGATCTGCTGAGGTGCAGAGAGCCAGCCTCCCG
>Ga0302324_100006754_pt1 | contig 24594 bp, 16 predicted proteins | sample Palsa_T0_1_FD_201949 | JGI IMG/M metagenome (GOLD analysis project Ga0302324, IMG submission 201949) | Peat permafrost microbial communities from Stordalen Mire near Abisko, Sweden - Palsa_T0_1 | ecosystem: Environmental > Terrestrial > Soil > Palsa > Peat permafrost | place: Sweden: Abisko... | reverse complement strand
TCACCGAAGACACTCCGCTCGTCTCCTCCGGTCTGGTCGATTCTTTTGCGCTGATTGACATTTTTCACGAGCTTCAAAGAATCGCCGGCCGTAAGGTTAATGCCGCGAAGGTACAAGCTAAAGACATGGATACGGTCCGTCTGATGTTTGCCACCGCGGAGAAATTCGGGAAGCCGGTCAAGAAATGATTGCAGAAGTCAGATTGCAGGAGTGAACCCCTTTTTTGGGCTTAGGATTTACTGCCGCAATTTGACCTCTTGCTTCTGACTTTTCTTCAGTTTCCCCAACTGCGCAGCATTTCGGTTATCTTCCCACGATCGATCTTGCCGTTCACGTTCAGCGGAATCTGAGGAAAGTGGTAGATGCGATTGGGCACCATGTAGCGCGGCAGTCTGGTTTCACACGCGGCTAGGATCTGCGGATCGTGCGTGGGGTCAGATCCGGAGAGCACGCCCACGATTCCGGATGCTGAGCCGTCCGATAAAGGCCACGGAATCGCAACCGCCAACTCGGTGTGCGCGGCCTCCCGCAAGACCAGATCAATCTCCTGCAACTCCACGCGATAGCCGTTCACCTTGACCTGAAAATCGCGCCGGCCCAGATAGAACAGGCATCCGCGCGCATCTTGCCGAACGAGATCTCCGGTGCGATACCAGATTTGATCTTTGTCCTTGTCCTTGTCGTTGGTGTTGTCGTTGGTCTGCTGCAGGCGAACGAAACTCTTCGCGGTTTTTTCCGGATCGTTCAGGTATCCGCTGGTGACCTGGGACCCTCCGAGGCAGAGTTCGCCACTTTCGCCAACCGGCACTGGCTCGAGATCGTCATTCACCGCGCATACTTGCTGCCCGTCAAACGGCCAGCCGATAGGCACGAGGCCGCGCACGCACTCTTCCGGTGAAGTTGCGGAATCCCAGCGGTAGTAAGTGATAGCAATGGTCGCCTCAGTCGGCCCATACAAATTTTCGAGGATGGAATTGTTCGCCGCGGCCTGCCACGCCGCGGCCAGGCTCGAAGAAAGCGCTTCCCCACAAAAGAGGCTCCAGCGCAAAGTGGGAAACGCGCCCGGCTCCAGCAGGTCCAGCTTCGATGCGAACATGGCCACAGAGGGAACGGAAAACCAGCACGTCAGCTCTTTCTCCTCCACCAGAGTCGCCGGAGTAAGCGTCTGCTCGGCATAAGGGCAAAGAGTTGCGCCAGCATCCCAGCAGGTAAAGAGGTCATGTACGCTCAGATCAAAGGTCAGATCGAAGTTCTGCGAGCAACGATCTGCGGCATGCATGCCAAAACGTTTCGCGGCGTATTCCATGTACGCGACGACATTCGACTGGCTGACGGCCACTCCTTTGGGCACGCCCGTGCTGCCGGAAGTAAACAGCAGATAGGCTGTATCGCTTCCGTGCACTACGGGATCGCGCGGATCGGCGATTTTGGACAACTTGCGTGCAGAGATGACACGGTGCGGCGACTTGCTCTCCGGTTCCCATCCCGAATCGGGGGTGATCAGCGTCAGCGGCGTACCCAAACGCGAAAGCAACGATTCGAGCGTAGGGGCGCACTCCTGCCCCACGATCAGGGTCTTGCACCCGGACGCCTTCAGCATGACGAGCGTCCTCTCCAGCGGAAACTTGGGATTGAGAGGAACATAGCCGCGTCCGCTCGCGAGCACGCCCAAAATGCCGCCGTATGCGCCGAGGCTTCGGTTAGCGAGTACGGCAACTACTTTCTCGGAGGGGTCAAGAGTGTTGTTGAGACAAGCTGTGATCCTGCCGGCGTAATTCCACAGTTGCTCATAACTCAGCGATAACTCGCCGAGCTCGAGCGCGGGGCTGCCGGGATTGGCCAGCAGAGAATGGAGAAAGCCGCTGACCAAGCTTCTCGATTGTTGCGGCGGAGCCATCAGTCACCAGTTTTGGTTGAGTTAGTTTGATTCGAACCAATTAGCGCTAGTTACCACGAATGTTAGGTGCTGGACCCGAAGCGCCTGCCTGGTTCGAACCGACTACCTTCGAGCCGGCAAGGTTCGATCCGACAATGCCCGATCCAACCATCGATGAACTGGCCGAGGTCTTATGTTCCACAATATCAAAGAGCCGGCCCGCGACCATCTCGTTGCCCTCTGGCTTCAAGTGCGAGATGCCCACATAGAGCGAGCTTTTCTGATTATCCAAAAGGTCGCCAAGATAATAAAAATCCGGGTTCTTTATTTCGCGGCCTTTCTCGTATGTGGCTTGATACATCGAACCCAGGTCAGGAAATTTCTCGTACTCCATGGTCAAGACCTGTTGCTCGTAGGGAGTCAATTCCTTATGCCCAACCGCCAGGTTGGGATACCATGCGAAAATTGCGCGGAAGCCATACTGCTTGGCCAGCAAGTTCACGACGTTCATGTTCTGCTCGTAATTTTCGACGACTGCAGCTGAAAGTGTCTCCGTGTCTCGCGGCATGGTGCGCGCCGCGTCCTTTTGGTTGTGGAAGGGCGCTTTGACCGCAATCTTCTCAAGAAGACGATAAGTGTTGGTCTGTTCAAGATAGGAAAATCCAGCTTTCTGCGAGTCGCCCCAGTTATCCAGAAAATTCTTGAAGGAATTGTAGTTGCTGTGCACATCCGCACGGCCGCTCTGATAAGCAGCAAATGCCTCTGTGCCACCATCGTAAAAAAGTACGACATCAGGCTTGCGGACGGCGTGTTTCAGTTGCTCAATCAGCGCGATCATCTCCTGCGTATTGGACCAACCCTTTTCGGCGTAGTTGACGATGCAAACTGGCTTGCCCGCCTTTTCGTAATCGCGCGCCACGTAGGACGGGATGGTCTCTTCGTCGGGTGCGCCCGCTCCCCACATCACCGAATCGCCGAACATCCACAGGGTGAAGGTTTTCTCATTCTTGTCACATTGCGAATGCAAGGTGCGTCGAACCCCGTCCTGATCAATGGAAAGCACTTCGCCCCGATAAGGGGCTCGGCGCCAGAGCACATACTGGTGGTAAGTCACTTTGTTGGCCTGCTCGAATTCCCGCCAATACTCTCGCTCCGCTGCGCTTCCGCGTTCAGCCAAGTCCAACCTGACCGCAGGCTCCAATGCGTCACCCGCCGCGGGAAGATAGCGCCGATAGGAACAAAATTCGACTGCGGCCAGCAGAATCACAGCAAGGGTCACCCCGACACAAAAGCGTACAGCCCAGTACTTCAACAGCGACTTGTACTGAGTCGTAGGCGTCTCGGGACCTTCCACTGTCGGTTCACTTTCTGTTAACGGCGCCACCGGCTGAACCTCGCTTCTTCGCTCCAAAATTCTTTGCTCCGAGCCTCACTGAATGCTAGCATAGCGTTTTTTGCTTCCCAAACTGCAGATGGAATCACCGAAGTAATCGCGCGCGGACGTGGCGACAGTCGCGGGAATGGCCGCGCCGATCTATGCTCGGCAGGACAGCTGAGGGCAGCTGTCCCTACGCCACCAGATTCACTAGAACAGCGCGTACATGACAGGACCGGTCTCAGCCTGTCCAGGGTGGAAGATCACACTCAAATACAAGGCGAGGACGAGAACCACCGGCGTGATCCAGACCCAGCGTTCGCGTGCCAGTGTGCCGATAGCGTTCGCGAAAAAGGCTCTGAGAGGTCCGAGTGAGGATTCGTGCAGGCCGGTTTCATTCAGGTGGTCGAGGTATTCGCCCGCGCCGATGACGACGAAATATCCGGCGGCTGCCAGAAAGGTCATCACATAGAAGCTGTGGTCAAAACTGAGGTGACGGTAACTGCGCAGCGAAGCCATCGCCTTCAGCATGGCGAAAGCCTGGTGGAAGCCATTCGCGCGAAAGAAAATATAGCCTATGCATACTGCCGAAAATGTCAGTAGCCATGAGATTGCCGTGGGCAGCGCGCCCGACCACTCAAATCCCACGCGCTTGCGGAATTCCTGCCACTGCCGGTGCACGACCAGCAAGATCCCGTGGTAGACGCCCCAGATCATCATCAGGAAACCCGCATGCCCAGCTCCGATGTGCCAAATTCCAAAAACAAACATGGCGATTACCAGAGAAAAGTTGCGCCACCACACCGATCGCCGCACAGTTGCAAGAGGCAGAAAAAGAAAATCGCGAATCCAGAACGACAACGACATGTGCCAACGCGTCCAGAAGACGGATGGCGTCGTCGACAGATAGGGCCGGTCGAAGTTCTCGTGCAACTGAATCCCGAAGAGGCGCGCCGCGCCAATCACGACGTGAGAGTACCCGCAAAAACTGAAATACAACTGGAACGCATAAGCGATGATCATGCTCCAGGCGTCGATACCGCTCAATTGTGCGGCGGCGTTGCCTATCGCCTTGTGATCGAAAATTGCGTCAACGCCCGCTCCGGCGTAGAGCCCACCGCTCATCACCTCCGAGATCACCACCATGAGGATGCCAATCGAAACGCGGCGCACCCCGGTCTTGAGATCCTCATCGCTGACCGCCCAATCCTGGCGAAATTGCGGCAACATGCTCGACATACGGCAAATCGGGCCCTGAATCACAGTCGGCCAAAACGCCATGTACAAGCAAAACTCAAGTAGCGTGGGATTCAACTCTTCTTCGCGATAGAGCTCCAACAGATAACTCAGAGCCTCGAACGTCCAAAATGAGATTCCGATGGGGAAAAGGATTCGTTTGAGCAGCAGGAGGGGCGAGCCGGGAGGCGCGACGGTGCTGACCAGAGGCAGGTATTTGAAAACGCTAAGCAGCGCCAGATTGAAGAGGATTCCGGTCCACAGGCGCCCTGCGCTAATGTTCCTTTTGAGCCACTCGCCCAAGGCGTAATTCATCAGCGAACTGAAGACCAGGATGACCATCAACCATGATCCCCAGCCGAAGTAGAAAATATAGCTGGCGACAAGATAGAGCACTTGCCGGGCCGTGACGGAGCGAAGCCTCATCGCCACCAGCCACACCACGACTACGCCAATTGCGCAGGTGAGAAGTTCTGTCGTCATCGGTGGATGTGGAGGCCCAGAGATTCAGATTGGTAGTACTAATTTTCATGCTCTCGCGGGGGAAGGCAGCTTGTCAACTTACGGGTGGTGGTGCAGTTTGCGAAATCGCCAACCCCCAAGGCCACGAAGGTGCACCATGGAAACCAGGCCAAAAGCACTCGTGATACTTCGTGCCCTCGGTGGTCTAGGGTTTCGTGAGCTGCATCAGTTTCGGAGGACTTACGGCATCGCTAAAGCGACCCTGATACGAATCCTGGGTTTTTAGCACAGTCTGTAAAGCCGCTTGAGTAGCGGGTTCTGGCGGCATGGCTGAAGCCGTGCGCCTGCAAAGTTATTCCAGAACCGACTTATTCAGAGTTTCCCTAGCGGTGGACCGGCGCGGCGTGGTTGGCGCGCGGTCCCGCGGAGTTGCGCGACATCTTTTGCAACACCTCGGCAAATTGCTCCGCAACCACTGACCAGTCAAACTGCGCGGCCAGCTGCACCGCGGCTTGCTCGAATCGCCGTCGCACCTGAGCATCGCGCAGGAGAAGGAGAATAGCCTCGGCAAATGCCGAGGCGTCGTCCGCGAGCAGAAGATCGCGGCCGTTCTGGAAGCTTAGTCCCTCGGCTCCTATAGACGTCGAAACCAGGGCCTTGCCCATGGCCATCGCTTCATAAATCTTGAGCCGCGTTCCGCCGCCGATGCGCAAGGGCACGACCACCACGGTTGCATCCCGAAGATAATCTGTAACCGAAGGGACGGTTCCCGTTACCCGTACGGAGTGTGAAGCAAGCCGTTGCACTTTCGCGAAGGGATTCCGCCCGACAATCTGAAAAATTGCGTCCGGAAACTCCGCCAGAATGCGAGGCCAAATCTGCGCGCAGAAATATTGCATCGCATCTATGTTCGGTTCCCAATCCATCGAACCGGTGAACACGATTCGCGGCGGTGTGGCCGCCGATGGCGGCGCAACCTGAAACTGCTGCGTGTCCACGCCGGTCGGCACCACGGTGATCTCGCTCGTCGGATCCATGTGCAGCATCTGTTGCCTGTCGTTTTCTGAGACCGCGATCACGTGATGAAAACGAGCCAGCGTTCGCCGTTCATAGCGTGCCATGCGCGCGGCTTCAAGCGTGTAGGACAGCTTCCTGAGCGGATGTGATTCGGTCGTCGCCATACGCTGCCACAGCGCGCTCTCCACATTGTGCTGAAAAAGCAAGCAGGGAATCGGCAACTTCAGAGGAAAATTCAACGACGGAGCCAGGAAATCGCAGATCGCGACGTCGAACTGCCGACTGGAGAGTTGGTTCCGAACCAACGCGCGAACCTCGGGATGCGTGAACTTCGAAACCGAGTAAGGCGCGAGTCGCGGCAAGCGATAAAGGTAGTCGAGCACACCGCGAAATCCTTCGGCTTCGGGAGCGGCAGTGTAGACGACCTGGGATTGCGGAAATTGTTGGGGAAGCGCGGCTTCGTAATCGGGATCGCTCCGTCCTCCGTAATAGGAAACCAGCGTGACTTCGTGATCTTTTCCGAGCCGCCGCAGAATATTGTAAGAGCGAATCTTGCCGCCAGTATCGACCGGGAGGAGCTTGCCTCCCTTGACCCAGAGCACCCTCACTCGATCTTTCCTCGGCCCGAAAATTCGAACGGTCCTAATTTGACTGGCAGCTTCGAGCAGCGTAGCACGATTTTCTAATTCGCGGTTTCGCTGAATGTGGCGGGCGTAGTCACGCCCGTCGCAGTGGCGCTCACGCTGACCGGGCCAGGAGTCGAAGGGAGGGTGTAGTACTCGATGGCTGTCCCGGTGCTGGTGGTAGTCACTGGATTGGCATAGGAAAACGATCCGCCGGCGCCTCCGTCGCTGAAGGTGACCGCTGCTCCCGAAACCGGATTGCTGTATCGGTCGGCGACCACGACGCTTAAAGCCTGGGGCAGCGTCGTGCCCGGACTCGCGACCTGGGTATTTCCGCTGTTGATGTTCACCGTCGCCGGCGGGCCCGCAGTCACAGTGACAGAGATCGGAGTGTTCAGCTTGTCCACCGTAGCCGTAACCGTAACTGGTCCGGCTGAATTGCCCGTCGTGTAGTTGACCGTGGCTTGTCCGCTGGAGTTGGTGGTGGCTGGGGAGCCGCCAAAGGTCCCGGACGGTGCGGAGAATGCGACCGAAACTCCCGTGATCGGGTTCCCTCCCGAATCGTTGACCTGCACGACCAGAGGCTGTGATAGTGCCGTATTGACGGCAGCCGACTGATTGTTTCCCGAAACTAGCGCCAAGCTCGCCGGAGTATCGCCAGTTGCAGTTTCTGTGAATGTTCCCGATATCTTGCCCGCGCTGGCCGTGATCTTGTAAGATCCGAGTGTGTTCGGGAGCTGGTAGCTGGTCGCCACGATTCCGCTGGCGTTCGAGACGGCGCTCGTCGGATTGAGGGTGCCTAATCCCTTCTGGTCGACAAAGGTAACCGTAACGCCCGATACCACGTTGCTGTGCGCATCCTCGATCTTGGCCACCAGTGGATTGGGCAGGATCGATCCTGCTTGCCCCGACTGCGCGCTTCCCGAAGAAATGACTACCTTTGTCGGAGTTCCGGCGAGCGCTGTTTCCGTGAAGGAGACGCTCGCGCCACCGGCAACGCTCGCCGTGATGGTGACTACGCCCGCAGTCGTTGGAAGCGTGTAGTTGGTCGACACGATTCCGCTAATACCGGACGAGTTAGTCATAGAGACGGCGCTGGCTGGATTGAACGTTCCACTCTTGGCGCTGAAGGTCACGGTCAAATTGTTCACCCCATTCCCGTTGTAGGGGTTCGCCACCTGCACCTGAATCGGTATTGTTGTGCCCACGGTCGCAGTCTGATTCGCACCGCTGTACACTATCGGACCCGTGAGCAGCCCGTACGCCGAAAGCGTAGTTTGCGTGGCCACGTAGACCTTGCCGTTGACTACGGTCTGGGTGGCGAAGTGCGCGGGCGCAGGCAGCGTGTCGCGCGGCTTGACCTGGCTGGAGCTGTAGAGCAATTTCATGGAGACCGCGTTGAAGGCGTCCAGATTATTGCCGCTGAGGACCCAGACAATTCCGTTGGTGGTGCCATTCGCGGAAACTGAAGGCGAGTGCGCGCCGACATAGTCCGGGGGTGGACTCGTAATGAGACAGCCCACACCATCCGAGCCCGTCGCGAGCAATCCGCTGGATAACACCGGACAAGCCAATATCGGAGAGGCATCGGGCGCGAAGTACACGGTGTTGTTCCAGTAGGCGGGAGAACTGAACAAGACGTCCTTCCGGGTTTCGGGTGCATCGTTCGCAACCACAGGGAACTCCTCGAGGACATTGTCAACCGTTGGGTTATACATTCCCATTTCGCCCGGGTCCCAATTCAGAACATAGACAAACCCCTCCTTGCCGCCGGCGACGAGTTCATGAGGAGTGGGACCGGTTTGATCGGGAAGGATGAGAACCCCGGTGGCACTCAGATCTTCATCGTTGGTGTTGAGGAATTTCACGTCCCACGGGGTGAAAAACCCGGTAAGCGCAAGAGAATTGGGGTCGAGCTCCAGCACGCTGTTGCTGTAGGTGGCCCCACCTAAATTGACGTCGTAACAGGTATTGCAGGCTTCGCCGGTCTCCACGAAGATATTGTTGTTCTCGTCAGCGGCGATGCCGTTACCGGTCTGCCAGACGGAAGCCAATCCGTGTTCCGGTGAAGTGTTGAAGGCAGCGATTGGTGTCAGGTCGGCGGCGTTATAGGAAAGTACCCAGCCGGTAGCGTCGTCATTGCAGCCGTTCGAGCCAAAGGCCATGTAGACCACGCCGTCGAGAAGCAAAAGGCCCGGCCGGTTTAACTGATGCAGGCTAGTGAAAGTGGTTTTGTACGTCTGACCATTGATCGGCGAGACGTAGGATGAGCTCGCGGTAATCAGCATCGGGCTATACGGTTCTTCGCCCCCGGTGGCGATGTTCAGCGCATGCAGGCGGTGATGAACCGTGCCGTTATCCACGGTCTTCACCACCACGTACAGGATGCCCGCCACGGGATCGATGACCGGTGTGCCGGCAATTCCTTCCTGGACGAAGCCCGTGAAACCGGGCGTGGTGCCGGAGCAGGGCAGCGTGCCGCTGGCTGCGCTGGCCAGAGTAATTCCGTTGGCAGGATCGGTGAAGTTTACCCACCACAACGGCTGCGGATTGGCGGCAGCGCTGTCGGCGTCAAAGGCGTAGACCGAATCCGCCATGGTCGCAACGTAGACGACATTATGCACCGCTCCGTCGATGGTCACGCCGGGAACATAGAGCGGCTGCGCCAGCGACTGATAGTCGATCGGGTAGTTGAAGAGCGCGCCGAACTGGCTCGAGTTGACGTTGGCCGGCGTCAGTATGGTTTCATCGATATTTTGGCCGGTGCGCTGGTTGTCCATGCGGCTGGTTGCTACCGGTGGCTGTCCCCAACCCACAGAAGCAAACATCACACACAACAGGAGCGTGAGCGAGAGGAGACGGCAGCGCGACACCGATTCGCATCCCATTTTCCAGGATGAAACAGGAGAAGATGGAACGGAATGCATTGTTACCATAGTCACTCCAATAAGGGAACCGGCCGCCAGGCCTTATCTGCCAGATAGCAGTTATCAAGCCGTAAGAATCGGGGAAGCGGAAGTCGTAAGCTCTACTCTACAAGAACCTTCGCGGCAGCGAAAGGCTCATGCAACCGAATATTTACGTCCGGACAGGCAATTTTTTGCAACTATTGACACAAAGTCTATCCCAGAGAACGACGTTGGGATATCCCACCGAAGTGGGGTGGAATTAACCCTTTTTACCGGGATTGACAGATAGGAAAAAGTGGAATGTCGACGCCCAGGCGCTAACGAGCGGCCGTGAGAACTGGGTCCCTTCGACTTCGCTCAGGGCAGGCTCTCCCGGGACATGGATCATTTCTCCCACTTTTCCGAGCGCTGGATCGCTGGGCTGAGGTGGGGAAGCCCCTCCGGGGCTCATTTAGGCCGATAACAGGGCATCGGCGCTGCCAATCTAACCAGTTTTCTTTGGCATGGGCCACACTTCGGTCATCACCAGCGCGACCGCAATTCCGAGTGAGACTTCGAGAAACCTATGCCATGCTGCAGTCCATGGAGAGCGCATGGGCGGAATCAGCAAAATAATACTCAAAGTGATTGCGGCAAAGCGGTAGGCGCCTACAATCCGCATGGACCACGAGATCAACCCGCACAACAGGATTCCCACGCCGTAGACCAAAGCAGTGGAGTGGAAGAATGTTGCTAGAACCGCGCCGACCACCGCTCCGAGCGCTGTCCCCACGAATCGCTGCCATCCTAAAGTTCGCGGAGGGATTGTAGATTGGATAACCACTATGGTCGAAATCGGCGCCCAATAGTATCCGGGCAGTTTTGAGACGCGAGCGAGAAGCATGGCAACGACTGCGGCAATCGCTGTGCGCAGCGAGTCGAGCAGAGAATCCCTGGCAATTCCCGCCGTAAGAATCGTTCCGGGCATCAACCCTCCCAACAACAAGAGCGCCATTGTACTCGCGGGACAGCGACTTGCTCGCGGGTCGGAAAATTCGCCGGGTAGCGGCCGAAGAGGACTGACTTCCGGAACTTGTGTGTGGTGACGAGGCAGAGCCCCGTCACCACACAACGAAACTCTCACACCCAGACCCTACCCAACCAGACTCTCCGCGCTTGACTTCGAAGATGGAGATGAATGCATCATCTCCGCAGCGCAGGAGATGGGATGAACGATCAGCAACGCTGATTCGGGAGTGTGCACGCACCTACACATTCGCAACCCAGAAAGTCTTGCTGCGGAGAGTGGGCGAACCGCATGTTTCCGTTAAGCTTGACGTGGTGGCAACATGGTACTGTGTGGGATGACACAGTGACTCCTGGTTGGTCTTGGTAAGTCTAATAAGTTGGCCCCCAATTGTTGTCCGTATATTGGAATCAGCGACCTGGCTTCGCGCTGGGAGGCAAAGTAGGATCTTGATTGTTGGTGAGTCATGGTTATTACCTTTCTTACCTGTCGGATAAGTAACGGCTGGCGCGGAGTCAGGAGTTGGCGCTTATCTTCTATGTTTTGCTTTTATTTCTGCTTAAGACGGAGTGTCAAGTGTTTATTAGCTGAGAAAAGTCAGAGGCCCCGCCCACGCGAGGCTTCGATTTGGTGCCGACTTTCGCGGACAGGAGTGTCCGCCGCCAAACGTTCGCATGCCACACACTCGTGGTCTGCTCGTTTGGGACGAAAACAGGCCCTAATCGCGCGATCAGTGTGGTTCCACCCTAACGTCGCAAAATGAGCGACGCTAGGATGGGCCACCACGGGCCACTCCTCTCCAAAAGCCAGATTAGATTCTCTTTTACCGGCTTCACGGCTGCGGAGGATGGTCGGTTGCCGGTTCACTCAGCTTGGTGCCGGCGCTGACCGGAGGATTGGTGCCGGAGTTGGCTGGCGGGCGATAGTCTGCGGGCTTGTCATCCGGGGGATTGTACGCTGTCTTACCTTCAGGGTTCGTGGGTTGCATCGCAACAACCTGGTATGCTTGTGCTTTCTTTTTGCTGTCGACCACCTTCAGGAACATTCGATCCTTCTTGACTTTGAATTCAGCTTCCTGGCCAATTGACAGAACGGCCGCGTGTTTCTTATCCAAGGGACGAATGTGGTAATCCATGTCGTCGGTTCGGAGCAAATATTGGGGACACAAGCGCTCCTCCGAATTTACATGGGTCACGCCAATGGATCCGACCATGGCGCCCAGCCCGGTCAGCCCCCGTTCCTTGGCGCCACAAGGTACGGATTGCATGCTTTCTAACATGCCCACTTGGGTCCGGTCTTTGTTTTTATCATTGCCTTCCGTGATGGACGGAAAAACGAGGACCATAGCCAGCGCAGTGATGAGTGGTGCTTTGACTTTCATAATCAATACCTCCCGATCCGCTTCACCTTGACCGATTGTTGTTCGCCGCAAAACGAAAAAGAAAAGAGCTGGAGGCCGGTCGCCCGACCTCCAATTCAGTTGTCTCGGCTATTTATTGATTCGGCCTCTCCTTTGGCATGGTCGAGGACTTCGTGCTCATACCACCGCCTTGCTGCACCCAGTCCGAGGTCATGACTGCTTGCGGGTTCTCCGCCAGTTGCTGGCTGACTGTGGGGTGAGCTTTCAGATATTCATCTAGTTCTGGATGGCTTGCCACATACTCCTGGTTGTTAGCCAACGAAGGATCTTTGGCAAGTTCTGCGGCAACGTTGGAGTGACTGCCGAGGAATTGGCCAAAGCCTGTCAGTTCCCCGCGGTTACGCTGGTCGTTACGTTGGTCGGGGGTGCGGTAGCTCCATTGGCCGTCATGATGTTCGTAGCGCTCCTCATCGCTCATGAACTGATCCGGATGTGAGCGGAACGCGTCGGCGAGTTGGGGATGCGCCTGTAGATACTGCTTCAGGGCCGGATGTTTCCCAACCCACACGCGGTTGTCGATCAGAGTAGGCTCCTTGCGAAGCTGCTCGGCAATTTCCGGATGGGTTTCGAGGAAGTGGTTCATTTCGGCCATGTCCGTGGGGGTGACCCGATCGAGTTGCTGCTGGTAGCGCCCCTCATCGCGCATGAACAGATTCGGGTGTGCGCGGAACACCTCGGCGATTCGTGGATGGTTCTGCAGATAGTCCTCGAGGGCCGGGCGATCTGCAACCCACGCACGGTTATCGATCAGCGAAGGATCGTTACGGAGATGTTCGGCGATATCAGGATGGTTGTCGAGGAACTGGTTCATTTCCGCTATTTCTCGTCGGGTGATGTCGTCGGGCGGAGTTGTCCACTGAGGCGCCGGGCCAACAGGGCCGGAAGTGGACTGGCTCGGAGGCGGCGGATTCGACGGCATCTGCGGGTTGTTTTGCCCACTTACCGTCGTTCCGACGGTGAACAGCATGGCCAGAGCGAGCGAGGGCGCTAAGAAGAGTAAGCTCTTGATTCCCATATTCACAAACCTCCTGTGATGAGCATGTGGCTCAACCCCATGGGGTGCAACCTGCCTGCCAAAGGAAAACTATTGGGCTACATCTCTCACCTGGTCAGCGGCTTGCAGGAATAGGTGGAAGTTTTTGGGAAACTCCCTTGCGGGAAAATTCTGCTCTTAGTGGGGAAATTCGCGGTACAGGATGGACCTTAGAAAATTCAAGTGCCATGAATATTTGCAACATGAATATTTGCAACGACAGAAAACGCGAATCGACCTTTCGCTCGACCGGAAAGCAGGCGTTCGCATTCAGCAGTGCAAAAAAAAACCCCGCTCTTTGGAGCGCGAGCGGGGCTTTGGTTTGCTGTCGACGTTTTGCCGGCGAGGACGCCGGCGCTACGCGATTAGTACATGTCGCCCATGCCGCCGCCGCCGTGGCCGCCGCCGGGCATTGGGGCTTCCTTCTTTTCGGGGATCTCCGCTACCAGGGCTTCGGTCGTCAACATCAGCGCTGCGATCGAGCCGGCGTTGGTCAGTGCGGTGCGCACTACCTTCGTCGGATCAAGCACGCCTGCCTTGACCAGATCTTCGTACTCGCCGGTCAGGGCGTTGTAGCCGTAGTTGTTGTCCTTGGAGTCGTGGATCTTGCCGATGACGATTGCACCTTCTTCGCCGGCGTTCTCGGCGATCTGACGCAAGGGCTCGGTGATGGCGCGCTTCACGATGTTGACACCGATCTGCTCGTCACCTTCCAGCTTCAGCTTGTCGAGAGCCGCAACGCAACGCGCCAGAGCTACGCCGCCGCCGGGGACAATGCCTTCCTCGACCGCTGCACGGGTTGCGTGCATGGCGTCTTCGACGCGGGCTTTCGTCTCTTTCATTTCGGTTTCGGTCGCGGCTCCGACTTTGATCACCGCTACGCCACCGACCAGCTTCGCCAACCGCTCCTGCAGTTTTTCGCGGTCGTAGTCGCTGGTGGTCTTTTCGATCTGGCTGCGAATTTCTTTTACGCGGCCCTGAACATCGCCGGGCTTGCCTTTGCCTTCGACAATTGTGGTGTTGTCCTTGTCGATGGTGACTTTCTTGGCCTGGCCGAGATCGGCGAGCTGAACGTTCTCCAGCTTGATGCCGAGATCTTCGGTGATGGCCTTGCCGCCGGTCAGGGTTGCAATGTCCTGCAGCATAGCCTTGCGGCGATCGCCGAAGCCGGGAGCCTTGACGGCCGAGACTTGCAGTGTGCCACGCAGCTTGTTGACGACGAGGGTGGCGAGCGCTTCCCCTTCGACATCTTCAGCGATGATCAGGAGCGGCTTGCCGCCCTTGGCGATCTGCTCGAGCAACGGCAGCAGGTCTTTCATCGAGCTGATTTTCTTTTCGTGGATCAGGATGTAGGCGTTCTCCTGGACTGATTCCATCCGCTCCGGATCAGTGACGAAGTAGGGAGACAGATAGCCGCGATCGAACTGCATGCCCTCGACGACGTCGAGCTGGGTTTCGAGCGTCTTCGACTCTTCGACGGTGATGACGCCATCCTTGCCGACCTTCTTCATGGCTTCGGCGATGATCTTGCCGATGGTCTCGTCGTTGTTGGCCGAGATGGTGCCGACCTGGGCAATCATGTCTCCGGAAACGGGCTTGGAGAAGCGGTCGAGTTCGCCCTTTTCGCGATTGCCTTCTTTGTCGAGACGGCCAGTGATGGTGAGGACGGCCTTTTCGATGCCGCGCTTGATCGCCATCGGATTCGCGCCAGCGGCGACGGTCTTTACGCCCTCGCGGAAAATCGCCTGGGCCAGAACAGTAGCGGTGGTCGTGCCATCGCCGGCAACGTCGGAGGTCTTCGATGCAACTTCGCGGACCATCTGCGCGCCCATGTTCTCGATGCCGTTGGGCAATTCAATTTCCTTGGCTACGGTGACGCCGTCTTTGGTGATGGTCGGCGATCCGAATTTCTTTTCAATAACCACGTTGCGGCCCTTGGGGCCGAGGGTGACCTTCACAGCGTCAGCCAGCAGGTTGACGCCGCGGAGAATGGCCTGTCGCGACTCTTCTCCGTGAACAATTTGCTTTGCCATGACTTTTTGCTCCTTCAAGAATGTGTGCAGGCTTGGCCTGCGGAATTCAAAAAACTTTTTGCTTATCCTGCGACGGTAACGACAGGGCCAAAAGCGGGTCCTGCGCTTCGCTCAGGATGACAACTCACTTTTGTTAGCGGCGTGAACCGGCGGTTTCTTTCTTTGCGCCTGCGGTCGCGCCTGTGAGCACGCCTAGCACTTCTTCTTCACGCATGATGATGAAGTCTTCACCATCAATCTTGATTTCGGTGCCGGAATACTTGCCGAAGAGGATGCGGTCGCCTTCTTTTACATCGAGCGGGCGGACCTTGCCTTCTTCGCTGATCTTGCCTTTGCCGGCGGAGATGACTTCTCCCTCCTGCGGCTTGTCTTTGGCGGAGTCGGGAATGATGATTCCGCCGCGAGTGGTATCGGCTTCTTCTACCCGTCGGACCAGGATGCGGTCATGGAGCGGGGTGAATTTAGTTGCCATGGTTGCTTACTCCTTTCAAGAGTCGGGGGTTGAATAGGTTGAATTCGAATTTTCGAAGCTGCCCCTGAAACAGGGCTGTTAGCACTTGAGGCTCACGAGTGCCAATTATAGGAATATGAGTGCTTGGTTGTCAAGGGTTCCGCTCGGATTATGCGAGGAGATCGCCAAATCGGTTGCCCATAAGGACCTAAGACAAACCAAGGAAAGGCTTTAGCGGATAACTATTTTGTAGCACTTCCTCGGCTATGGCGAATTTTGAGATTGTCAGGGCAAGGGTCATCGACTACGCAGGGACCTCGGTTCGTGAGGTCCCCACTTCGTTCAAGATGACAACTTTATGCTCTCTTTTGGTTCACGGGCCTGAATTGTAGGTGTAAGCCTCGCTCAGCCACTGTCCTCCTACGTAGGAGTAGAGGGTCACGTAGATGGGGGTTGGAGGGCTTGTTGCCGGCAGACTGTAGACGGTCGTGCTGCTCACATTTCCGAGGTTGCCGGATTGATATACGTCGTTTCCACCGGGAGCAATGGCGCTGATATCGAGCCAGTAGGCGGTGGCATTTGCGTCCGGACTCCAGGTGAACGTCACCGTACTTCCGCTTAGCGTGGGACCGGTCGGCGAGGTGATTTGTGCCAGGCCGCTGGTTGCGTTCAATGCGTAGTAAGTGTAGGCGTTGCCCGACCAGGAACTGCCCACCATCGAGTACAAAGTTGCGAAGACTTCGCTGCCATCGGTCGGCAGGCCGTTGACGGTGGTGGTGGTCACGTTGCCCAGGTTGCCGGACTGATAGTAGTTGTTTCCACCGGCGCTGCTCCCAAGATCGAGCCAGTAGGCGGTTGCGCCTGCACCCGCGCTCCAGGTGAAGGTTACGCTGCTGCCGGGCAAGGTGGTGGAGGGCGCCGGTGTCTGCATGACTCCGCTTGCTCCTGACAGACTGTACGCGGTGTAGGTGTAGGCGTTGCTGAACCACTGCCCAGCCACTTCCGAGTAGAGAGTTACGTAGACGGTGCTGCCGTTGGTCGGCAGGGCGGTCGCGGTCGTGGTTAGTATGTTGCCGAGATTGCCTGATTGATAGTAGTTGTTGCCGCCGGCGGAGCTGCCGATATCGAGCGAGTAGGCGGTTGCTCCCGAGCCCGCGCTCCAGGTGAAGGTAACGCTGCTGCCGCTGAGCGGCGGACCGTTCGGCAACGGAGTGGGCGAGGTGATTGTGGCGGAGGCTGCCGCTCCGTTGAGCGCCGTGTAGCTGTAATCGTTGTAGAGCCATTGTCCATTCACGAAGTAGTACCAGCGCGCCCAGACCGTACTGCCGTTTGCGGGAAGCGAACTTACGGTCTGCGAAAAGGTGGTCGTGGGCAGGCTGCCAGACTGGTAATAATTGTTGCCCCCTTGCGTGGAACCGACGTCGAGCCAGTAAGCGGTGGCTCCGTAGTCGGGGCCGGCGCCGGCGGTGGAGCTGTCCCAGGCAAACGTCACCGAGTTGTTGGTCAGAGTCGAGCCGTTTACCGGGCTATACAGTCCGGGCGACGCCGGAACGGCGCGGTAGACCACGATCTGGTCGGAGGTGGTAGAGAGAGGGCTCGGGGTGTAGGTGGAAGCGGTCGCGGTGAAATTCGTGACGCTATTGGCCGGGGTGGCGCCTCCGACGGCCGAGCTGGCGTTGAAAGCGGTAAAGGGAACGGCGAGCGCAGCGGCTGCCGTGCCGGCCCAGGTGCCGTTGCCGCCCAGGGTGTCGTTGCTTGGAGTATTGAACTGGTACTCGTACAAATTGTAGGAAACGCCGGGCGTAAGGCCGCTGACCGTGGGTTGGAGAACAATCGACATCCACGAAGTGGGTTCGGTATTTACGCAGCTGCCGGTTCCGCCCCCGTTGGTGCTCGTGCCAATGAAGGGATTTTCGTAGTCGAGGCCGGCAATAGGATCCTGCGGATTGGCGACCCCGACGGTCGTCGACGAGATGATGGAACCAGGGTTCGAGCCCGCGGTGAGCGCGACCGGCACGGTCTCCCCGTTTGTATCCAGGACACCGGTCACGGCAACCGCGTAGTTGTTCGGCCCGGTGATCGTAACGCTGCTCGAACCGCTGCCGCCGGTTTCGGTCTTGATCGAGGTGTTGGCGGGAAGGATGATTTCGTAGGCTTGCTTGGATTTATCGGCTTGGGAGTCGGTCATTCCCATGGCGGAAAAGGCGTAGCCAAATAGGTAGGGCGTGCACGACGTGCTGTTATCGGTACCGTTTATGCCCCAGGGAATAGCGTCGTAGGTGGTGGCGTTGGTTTTGCTGTTCTCGATATTCCAGTTGCCGTGATCGTCAATGTATAAGACGTCGTCAGGATAATAGGTGGGGTCAGTCGGCGAGTGATTGGTGCCGATCTTTACGACCCCAACCTCGTGATCGTACTGATCGCCCGTGCCTCCGTCGACGGCCGAGATAATGATCGCGACGGCAACTTGAGAGCCATTGATCACCTGCTGCTTCACCCAGGACATGTAAGCCTGATAACCCGGACAGTTGGCTGGGGAAGCGGTCGCGGTGGTTGCGCACCCTGCCGCGGGCTGTTTCGCCGCGACTCCCTGATAGGGATAAGAGACGGCGTTAAGGCGCATATTCGCAGCGCACGTGGGCATGGAGCTCCACGCTTCGGTGGTCCCGCTTACGCCGGTGTTCGGCGACTCCATAAGTATCTGGGCATTGAAATTTGGAGTGCTCTTACTAGTGGAGCAAGTTCCCGCCTGGCCGAGACCGCTGCCACAAACCAGCCGGGCATCGTATTGCGACATCCACTGGCCATTGTTGAGGCCCGCTTGAATCAGGTCGACTTCGCCGCAATAGCCGTTGTTGTTCGCCCATTGATAGAACGGCTGCAAGGGAACGCGGGGGTAGATGTAGTTGGTCGTAGACGGAGCGGTGGTGCCATCGATCTGGGTCTGAGTGCAAGGCGACAACTCGGCTTGAAGATTCGCAGTCGAAGCTAACAACGCGGCGATGGTGAGAGCGTTGAGCAAAACACGGGGCAAAATGCGGGGCTTGATCATGGGAAAGTTTTCCTTCGGACAACAGAAAATGGAGGCCTGGGTAGCATTGAAGTCTAGGGTTGACATGTTGCCCCAGCGTTTCTGACATGTCAACAATAAAACTGTGCTATCGTGGCGCCGGTGTGGAGTACCATGAGGGCTGGCCGGATTATGAAACACTTTGGACCTTCCGCCAAAGCAGACAGCGGCTATAAAAATGGCAAGGGGAGCTCGGACGCGAGGCTAGCGTATGAGCGGCTTCTGCGGGAAGTCATCGACTGCGACTTGCCGCCCGGCGAGCGGCTGACAGAGGCTTCGGTGGCGCAACGGCTGGGGTTGGGCAAGACTCCGGCCCGGGAAGCTTTGCACCGCCTGATCTTGGAGGGGCTGGTCGTCGTTTCGCCGCGCGACGGTTATTACGTAGCGCCTATTACTATCCGCGATGTGGATGAGGTCTTCCAATTGCGCAAGATCATTGAGGCAGCGGCAGCGAAAATGGCCGCGGGCAATACCAAGCTATCGCATGCCCGTTTGAAGAAGTTGGGCGCGATGAGATGCCGTGCGACTGACCGCGATTCGCTGCGGGGGTTTGTACGGGCGAATACCGCCTTCCACCTCGAGATCGCGAATCTCTCGGGCAATCGTCAGATGGCGCACGTCATCGCGCAGCTGCTCGCCGCGTCGGAGCGGCTGGTGAATTTTGGGATGATGCGAAGACCGCAGCAATCGGAAGGAACTCTGGTGCAACATCGAAAGCTGACCGCGGCGATTGTAAAGGGCGATGGCGACCTGGCGGCTCGCATCGCCGAAGACCATATCGAGACCACGCATCGCATGATTATTGACGGGCTGGTTTCGAACCGCCTGCGGGAGACCCCGATCTCGGCATCGTTCTTGTTGGCGCGAGACTCTTCTTCTGCTGTTTAGCGCGGGAGCTGCGGTTGAAAGGGTAGCGGAACGGAGTCGACTTCCAGGAAGAATCGCTGGTGCCCGCTGCGCGATGCGCCCAACAGACGGCGCGATGACGGGCTCACGTCAAGCTTTGGCTGGGAACCGTGCCCTGAGTGCTGCAAACATTGGCTTTCCATGGCTTTCAATCCCAAAATGGCAAACTTGCACGTGGCATTTTGCGTGCAGTGCTTCGTTGCCATCCTCCAAAGGTGACCTGGCCGGAAGTGCACGTTGACGTGGCTGCATGGTTCGCTAACGGCCGGGCGCGGTTGTGTTTCCACTGCTGACCACCGCATCCAACCAGCCCACTGACCACTGCATCCTGCTCGTTACTTTGCGGGATCTCTCTTACGCCAGATACTTATCGCATGGCTTCGGATGGCAATGCGCAGACCCTTGTCTCGTTCCTCGATTATCTGCGAGTGGAGCGAGGATCGGCAAAGTTGACCATCGCCGCTTACGCCAGCGACCTGGCGCAGTTCGCCGGGTTTCTCGAGAAGCGACAGGTGACGCTCGGCCGGGCGTTGCGTGAACATGTCCGCGAATACATCCAGGAATTATTTTCGAATTCGCTTGACGGGCGCTCGGTGGGGAGAAAGCTTTCGGCTATACGCCATCTTTACAGGTATTTGCTGCTTGATGGAAAGATCAAGAAGGATCCTACGCTCAACATCGATTTGCCGAAGCAATGGAAAGTGCTGCCGAAAGCGCTGAGCCGGAATGAAATCGGAGCCATGCTGGGGGAGAAGAAGCTGGGTCAAACGAAGCTCGGCGAGACGAACCTGGGTGAAATCAGCACTCGAAATGAAACCGTGCGCGGGCTGGCGCGCGGACTCCGCGACCGGGCCATGCTCGAACTGCTCTATGGCGGCGGAGTGCGCGTTTCTGAGGTGGCCGACGCGCGGATCGAAGACCTGAAGCTGGAAATGGGATACATACTGGTGCGGGGCAAAGGCGACAAAGAGCGCATGGTGCCGCTTGGAGTGCCCGCCCAGCAGGCATTGCAGCGATATCTGAAGAGCGGCAGGGAAGCGCTTGCGGGCCAGAAAAAGTCGGCGGGGAACTCGCCTCTCTTATTTTTGGGGACGGGAGGCAGGCGCCTGACGCGGCAACGGGTGTGGCAGTTGGTCGGCGAAGCGAGTCGCCCGGCAGGACGTCATGCCAGTCCGCACATGCTGCGGCACTCCTGCGCTACGCATATGGTCGAGAATGGGGCGGACCTGCGGACGGTGCAGACTATTCTCGGTCATTCGGACATTTCGACCACGCAGATTTACACGCATGTTGCGCTCGACCGGCTGAAGAGCGTGTATGCGAAACATCATCCGCGGGCGAAACGTAGGAACCATAATTTATGAAGCAGCCTCGCACCGTGGTGGAACGCGCGACCGACGACTTCCTGCGGCACTTGCGGGAACGCAACGCCTCGGTGCACACGATCAAGGCTTATACCGGAGATCTCGATAGCTTTGGCTCCTATCTCGGCTCGAAGATGGGCGATCCTGATTGGAAGGCGATCGACCACATCGCCATTCGCGGTTTCCTTTCGCATCTCTACGACAAAGGATTGAGCAAGGCTTCCGTGGCTCGCTCGCTGGCCGCGTTGCGGTCGCTGTATCGATGGCTGGCGCAGGAGGGCGTGGTCGAGCAGAATCCGGCGAAGCTGGTTTCGACTCCACGGCTGCCGAAGAAATTGCCGCGAGTTCCAACGATCGAGGAGATGAATTCCGTGCTCGATGGCAAAATGCCTGAGGTGGCATCGTTTCCGGAGCGGGATCGCCTGATGTTCGAACTGCTGTATGGCTGCGGCATTCGCAACTCGGAACTGGTTGGCATTAATCTCGTCGATATCAGCCTGAACAACGAGGCCATTCTGATTCGTGGCAAGGGCAAGAAGGAACGTTATGTTCCGTTTGGAGGGTCGGCGCTCGGGGCTTTGGTGGTCTACCTGCCGTGGCGGCAGCAACTGCTGGCTGGCTTGAAGGGCAATTTTTCTGCGAAAAGCATGACGGGGAAAGGCGCGGCGGCGCTACTTGTCAACCAGCGCGGCGGGCGCCTCACCACCCGCAGCGTTGGACGCATTGTCAAACGCATCGCGGTGGCCAAGGGACTGTCGCCGGAGGTGCATCCGCATACTTTGCGGCACGCCTTTGGCACGCACATGCTGGAAGAAGGAGCGGATCTGCGCGCCATACAGGAACTGCTGGGGCATGAGCGGCTGGCGACCACGCAGCGCTATACCCAGCTCTCCGTCAAGCAGGTGATGAATGTTTATGATCAGACGCATCCGCGGGCGAAGTGAAGTGCTCGTTCGGGGACCGTGCGGAGATTGAACTTGTATAACGGCAAAGGGGGAGAAGAGTCGAAACCAGAATCCTGAGTCCCATGCGGGACACTTTCGTGGAATCCCGCTCCTTCGCAAAAGGCGCGAAGGGGTGGGCACCCCCAATTATTGCAGGGTTAGGCTGATGTCGCCGTGTTTGTTGAAGGTGATTTGGAGGACGTTTTCCTGGCCGCTGGTGAAATCGCTGGATACGAAGGCGGATTGATCGTAGGTGGGCGAATCGGAGGTTACCCTTACTCGAAGACGATGTTTGCCGGGTGCCAATTGCATGGCATGCAGTTCGTGACCTTCCATGTGGTGGAAGACGCCCAGGCGTTTCTTGTCCGTGCCTTCTAGCGTGTGGGTATAGGTCAGGCTGTCGTCCAACCAGATGGAGAGCTGGGCCTCGGCGAATCTGTGGTCCACCTCGATCTCCAACGTTGCGGGAATCTCTGGAATTTGTGAAGTAACTACGGGAAGAATTACGGCGGGAACTTCGGCTACTTCGGGGTATGCGAGTTTCGCGGAACGGGAATCGGATCGGCGTGCAAGGGTCAGGTCTTTTTCTTTCGCGGCGGGAGCCGGTGTCCGATGGGCGGAAGTGTTCGCGTTCGTACTGGTGATATGCGAATCGGTTCGGTGCGATGGATTCGACTTGGCGCGACCCTTCGAATCGGCTGACCCGGCGCCCGACGCTGGCGTCTTTTCTAACGATGCGGGCGAATTGGCGGTGGACGGCGGCAGCTGGGATGCGATCTCCGAAGGCCCTGCGGCGGGCTCGGCAGCTCTCGGTTGAACACCCTGGGGGCCAAATGAAATAGCCCAGAGGCCCAGGATGAAAAGTCCAGCCAGGACCGCAACCGCGGAGTAGGACAACTTGCGGATTTTCGCCGGGGTCATTGCCGTGGTCATCAATAAAGACAGATTGGGCGACAGATTACGCAGAGCGCGAGTGCTGGATAGGGATTTGGCCGCGAGCGGCGTTAGGTGGACGGGAGCCGCTTGTGGCGAAGTCGTTTGTGCCGAAGTTGTTTGCGCTGAAGTCGCTTGTGCTGGAGCCGCTTGTGCTGAGGACTCAGTGCTCAGAGGCGGCGGGGTTGGAATGGTGTGGCCAGAAGCCGGTTGGAGCAGAGCTGGCGATGTGTTTTCGGGGGCGAGTTGGGCTGCGCTCGCGACCCCAGGCAAACCCGCGTACTTGGACTTGTTTCCGGGCTCTTCTTCGAGGAGTTTCCGGATGTCGGCCACCATCTCCAGTCCGCTCTGGTATCTGTCGGCGGGATCTTTTGCCATGGCTCGCGCGATGATGGCATCCAGGCCCTCGGGCAATGCGGTGTCCAGGAGAGTTGCCGGCATGGGTTCGTGATTGACGACTTTGAACGAAACGGTTACGGCGCTATTGCCTTGAAAAGGCCTGTGACCGGTTAGAACCGTGTATAGGATCACTCCCAGCGAAAACAGGTCTGACCGTCCGTCGACGGTCTCGCCATGCAATTGTTCGGGTGACATGTAGGCGGGTGTGCCTAAAGCGCGTCCGGCCAGAGTCTGGTTCGACAGATTCAGTTTCGCCACTCCGAAGTCGGCAATTTTGGCGCGGCCGTCTTCGGACACAAGAATGTTGGCGGGTTTGAGATCACGGTGGACGACGCCTTGGCGGTGGGCACAGTCGAGCGCTTCGCCTAATTCGACGGCCAATCGCAGCGCGGTCTCCACCGGCAACTTACGGTCGTCGTTCTTTAATAGGAGCCGGTCGAGGGATTCGCCATTAACAAATTCCATGACGATGTAGGGTGCGCGCGTCTCGGGCGCTTCGCCGACGTCAAAGATGGTTACGATTCCGGGATGTGACACGCGGCCGGCGGCTTCGGCTTCGCGGAAGAAACGCTCACGATAATCGAGCTCATCCTCTGGCGGCTGGCCAGCCAGGGAAATGGTCTTGAGGGCGACGGTACGATTGATTTTGGGATCGTGCGCTTTGTAGACGACACCCATCGCTCCTCGACCCAATTCGCCGAGTATTTCGTAACGTCCGAACCGTTCCTGGGTGTGATCGTCCATAGATCTCTGTGCCGTCCCCGCTTGCCGCGAGCGCAAGGAGAACGGAGCCTCGAAATGTCTGTATTGTGCGGCCATAGGACGAATTACTCCAAGTTACCGACGTGTTCCGACCCGCAGTTTTCCGGAGATAGGGCAGTAAAGGCAAGGGTCGAAGCCGGGCACGTGACCGGGGTAACTTTGCTTGGCCACGACCTTGGCTTCAACATGGCAAATGAGGTGGTTTGTCTCAACGCGACAGTTCAGCACGATACCTCAGAACGATACTTCAGAACGAGACTTGAGCATGACAATAAAGCGCTTGGTAGCACGCGATTGGGAACAATTCCGGAGCTGCTGTAGAAAGTTCAGGAATGAAATTCGGGTGATAAAAAATGAATAAAATCGCCAAGGAAAGTCTCCTGCTGTTGTCGTTGTTTCTGATCGCGGCGCTGGTGCAGTTTTACGCCGAGTCGCTGCCGATGGCGCTATGCTTTTATTTTCTGCCGACTTTGTACTCCGCGTATCACTTCGGGCGCCGTCATGCTACGCTTACCGCCTTTGCCGCCATATTTCTGGTGGTTCTGATGAACTTCGTCAACAACCTTATGCCCGCACATCCAGTGCTGGCATTGCCCGGGGAGCGCTTTTTCAACTTTGCTATCTGGGCGGGAATTTTGGCGGTGGTGGGCTACGTTATGGGCACGCTTTACGAGCGCAAGGAGGCGATGACCAGCGACATTCGGGAAAGTTTCAGCGGGCTGCTGCTGGTTCTGCAACACGTTTTGGGCAACGAGAAGTTCGGCACGGTTGAAAC